>Ga0209541_10018002_pt1 | contig 10269 bp, 9 predicted proteins | sample RifCSPlowO2_01_FD_184027 | JGI IMG/M metagenome (GOLD analysis project Ga0209541, IMG submission 184027) | Groundwater microbial communities from Rifle, Colorado - Rifle CSP2_plank lowO2_0.1 (SPAdes) (version 2) | ecosystem: Environmental > Aquatic > Deep subsurface > Groundwater | place: Rifle...
AAGTTCATTAATAATAGAGATGTCGAGATCGCCAAAAACACTAAGAGAAAGTGTGCGAGGAATGGGGGTCGCACTCATGGAAAGAAGGTGCGGAATCTCTGATCCATGGGCTTTGCTTTTAAGAAGCAGAGCTCGTTGTTTTACGCCAAAGCGATGCTGTTCGTCTATTACGAGAAGCCCGAGGCGCGGAAAAGAAACCGCATCCTCTATGATTGCGTGGGTCCCAATGATGATTTTGATTTTTGCTTTATCAATTAAATCAATAATAGAATTCTTTGTGGTTTTTGATTCAAGGTGGGGACCATAATAAATCACGTGCTCGCTTCCTGTCATAAGGCCGATGCCGCATTCAAGATGGGGGAATAATCTTTTAAGAGTAGAGTAATGCTGACGAGCGAGAATCTCGGTGGGTGCCATAAATGCGACTTGATAATTCTTTTCGGTGTGCGGAAGCGCGGCAAGTGCGGCGATGACTGTTTTTCCTGATCCTACATCTCCTTGAAGCAAGCGATTCATTGGAGTTCCTTTTTTTAAATCTTCGTAGATTTCTTGCAATACTTTTTCCTGCGAAGGAGTAAGAGTAAATGGGAGAAGAGCTATATTCTTGTGTGTCTTTTGGATAATTTCGTGGGTAAGCCGTGGAGCCTTCTCCTTCGTAAGAAGAAGACGATTTTTCACATTTACGAGCTGAAGCAAAAAAAGATCCTCAAACGCAAAGCGTTTGCGCGCGTTTTCAACTTCTTCGAGGTTTTCGGGAAAATGAATTGTGTGTAGTGCATGATTCACTTCAGGAAGCGCTTGGGTTTCGAGTATTGGAGTGGGAATCCACTCGGGAATTTTTTCCGCATGATCGAGAAGTGGCTTTACGAGATAACGGAAGGCTTTTGAGGTAAGTCCTTTTGTCTCTGGGTAGATGGGCGTGAGGCGTGCGGTGTGGCGCGTTACCGACTCTTTTTTTCCCACAAACTCATACATAGGACTTGAAAGACACATATTATCGTTTGAGATAATCACCTTTCCTGCAAGGTTCATGAGTTTTCCGGGGCGAATAATGCTCGTAAGGTAGGGCTGATTGAACCATATTGCAGAAATATCACCTGTGTCGTCTGAGGCAACCGCTTCTATTAGAAATAATCTCCGGCGAAAGCTTCGTCTGAGAGAAATTTTTTTAATCACGCATTGAATAGTGGCGACCTGATTGACTTCAAGATCGGCAATTTTGACAATACGAGAGAAATCTTCATAGCGGGTAGGGAAATGCGAGAGTAGGTCATGTACGGTAGTAATATGAAGCTTTGAAAGATGAGTAAGAAATTTGGGGGCAATACCTTTGATCGCTGAAAGTGGAGTGATAAGAGGTACCATTACGCCACAAGTATACTAAATATTTTTAATAAAGAGAAGTGATTATTTAAAAGAGAATGCAAGGATTATAAGCGAAATGAAGCCTAGGGTTACACCAATAATCTGAAGAGTATTAAGGGATTCTTTAAATATGAGAAGGCCAATTACCACAAAGCCGATATTACTGATAAGTGTCCATATTGTTGAGGTGATCACAAGCCCTTCTCTTAGGAGTGTGGGTATATAGAAAAGTCCAGAGAATAAATAACCAAGAATCGCGATTCCAAAGAAAAGCGGTCGTGTATTTTCCGACCAGTATTTTGCAAAAAGATCCCCAAGAATAACGGAAAAAGAGCTTAATATGAGTAATGTATTAATGGAGAGTTTCTCTGCGATGTAAATGAAAGTATTCATATATGGATCGAATCGTATCAGATTTTGTAATTCAGAACAAATAGATAAAGCCCTTCTTGAAGTAGAGGGGCTTTATAATGCGTTCGTCATTTCTTTTTCGCTATCATCCTTTTGTGGTTTTCTTCGACCCACTCATCTTCGGGTATTTGACTCACGAGAAATATTGCACCATATATTTTTATTTGTTTCTCGAGCCATCGCACGACGATATCTTTTTTCTCGCTATGCGAGGGCGTGCTCATTAGTGTTTTATTGAGTTCGAGGAGTGCGATTTCTATTTCGTAACTAGAGAGCTGAGGGAATTGTCTAAGAAGGTGATTGGCACATATTTCGGAAGCTCCGGGAATGTCTCGCCCATATCCATTATCTCCAGTCATAAAATGAAGCAAATCCATTACGCCATGCATCCTGCGAGGCGAAAGAAGTCGGCCAGTGATGATGCTTAAAATATCACCACAATGAAATTTCTTTTTTTCCATTTCTTATCCTTTCAAGGATCTGGAATTGTGCCCCCACTAAGAATCGAACTTAGGTCAACTGCTTAAGAGGCAGCTGCTTTACCATTAAGCTATGGAGGCGGAGCTCTTTTATGTTTTCTTGAAGGTTCGTGCGAGTTCCATAAGAAGTGGTTCGCGTAGTGCATAAAGGATACCTCCATATACTAATGCGCCAATTCCTATGTTCATCATTGTATTAATATGCAAGATGGCTCCTAATTTGACAATAGCACCCATTAAAATAGTTGCGAATACGATATTTTTGAGATGCAGAAGTACTGAAAAATGCGTAAGCCGCTTTAAATGCTTCCATAGATATGCGTTGCTTATAAATTGTGCGAAAACGGTCGTTATTGCTGCTCCTACAATTCCAAGATAAGGAATGAGAAGTAAATCGAGAGCGACGTTGCTGAGTCCTGCAATTGCCGCGAAGCTTACGAGTTTTTTTTGCTCATCGAGTGCAAAGATTGCGTTACTTAAAAGCGTTGCGGGGAAATTAATCATTATTGTGAGAAGAAGTATTTGAAGAGGACGCACTGAGTTCATATAATCTGCTCCAAAAAGAATCGTAATAATTCCGGATGCAAGAATAATGCCGCCAATTGCAATAGGGATCGCAAAGAGAAAGGCCATACTAATCACTCGTTCGAGAATTGAACGCAATCTCTCCTTGTCTTCAAATGCAATACGTGAAAGTGTGGGGAATAAACTCACTGCAAGAATGCCGGGGATAAGATAAAGGATTTGGACGGGGCGCTGTGCGGCAGAATAGAAGCCCACGTCTGCGGCGCTCCGGAACGCCCCGATCATAAGAATGTCGGTATTGATAGTGAGGCTCCCAATTGCAGAAGAGAGCGCAAATGGCCATGCTGCAGCAAGAAGTGGGAGAAGAAGATGCGGTGAAAAATAATAAAAGAGGTTTTTAAAATGAGAGCGAAGAACATAGAATGTTGCAAATGCTCCTATTCCCGTGCCGATTGCGTATGCGTAACTAAACGAAAAGACATTTGGAGAGTAATAGAGAAATAAAAATCCAAAACTCACAATTGCGACATTAGTGAGGATGTATAGTCCTGCCTCCCATTCCATTTTTTCGAGTGCTCTGTTAAGAGAAAATCCAAATTCACGGAGTGTGTCAAATACAAATACGAATGCGACAATAGGGAAAAGCGCCGCCGCTTCTTTTATGCTTGCAATGCGAGGCGCAATAAAGATAACGACAAGCACTCCAAAAAAAAGAAGTACGAGTTTGGAAATAAATGCGGTGGAGATAATGCGGGAACGGTGCTCGGGGTCTCCGGTGCGCACTGTTTCTCGTGTAAGTACTGGGCTTATTCCAAAATCGGTGAATATTGTGAGGAATGCCACAAACCCCACTGCATAAGAAAACACACCCCATTCAGTTGCACCCAGAATGCGTGCTGCATAGATAATAATGAGCGCACGGCACATTCGCCCTCCAAATTGCCCAAATGCCATCCAAAATGTGTTTTTTGCAACAGTCTGGCGAATCGTTTGATTACTAAAGAGAAAGTTTCGAATTACTGAAAACATAAAAACAGCCTTTTATATATAGTATATTGTACTAAATTTAGGCTATAAAGTCAAATAATGTCTCTATTCGACGTTAATGAAAAACAATTTTATAGTTCGCGTGAGAATTGCGATATCAAGCAGAATCGAGCGATTTTTTAAATAATAGATATCGTACTGAAGTTTTTGGTACGCATCGTTAATAGACGAGCCATAGCGGTAATTAATTTGTGCCCAACCGGTGAGCCCCGGCTTTACCAAGTGCCGAATTTCATAATAAGGAATGGTATGTTTCAATTCTTCTACAAACTCAGGGCGTTCTGGGCGAGGCCCTACGAATGAGATATTGCCTTTTATGATATTTAAAAGCTGAGGAAGTTCATCAAGATGCGTATGGCGGAGTATTTTTCCAATAAATGTTACGCGCGCATCATCTTTCCCTGACCACTGCGGGCCGTGGGCTTCTGCGTCGCTTCTCATTGTTCGGAATTTATAGAGAGTAAACTGCTTTCCTTTGCCACCTACGCGCGTTTGGGTATAAATACTTGCTCCGCGCGAAGTGAGTCTAATAAGAAGCACGATAAGGAGAAGAAAGGGGGAAAGAATAATGAAAAGTACTGTAGCGAGGATTGCTTCTACCGGCCGCTTTATTGTTTCATAGATACGATGTTGTTTAATGAGATTTTCAAGAAACCAGACTTCCTCAAGTTCTGCGAGAGGAACTCTTTTAAATAACGTTTCATAAAGATCAGCAAGATTAATGACTTCAATGCCAAGGGCGAGATTTTGATAAATTTTTCGGGCTGCATGCGCATCTTTTTTGATATGAGCTTGAAGTGCGATGAGATTCACCTTTTTATCGAGAATAATTTGAGCGAGGTGATTAAACTCCGGATCATCTAAGCCGTTCATGCTATAGACAATCTGGTAGCCTCTATGAGGCGCTTCTTTGAGGGAGACAGTAATTGCATCCACGCTCTGCCCTTGTCCTATAAGGAGTACTCGATACGGGGCTTCGATTGAAGTGATGCGGGTGTTGAAACTTTTTCTCCACCAATATTCGAAAAGGGTGAAAATTCCGATGAAAATAAGGAGATTTGTTTTCGGTGTGATGCCAAAGCTTGGGATGACGTAGAAAAGTCCCATCGCAATTGATCCTGCAATAAGGATGGTTGATATAAGAGTTCTTGTGAGTTCAAGAGTGCTTTGGGCTGCGTAGAAGTCATAAAGCCCTGCAATGTAAAATATGACAATCCATACAAAAAACATGACCGTAAACGGCACGAGATGAATCTCGAGAAGTGGGCCGTAAAATGCGTCTCCATAACGAATATAAAGTGTAAGCGCAAGTGCTCCATAAAACAGTACAAAATCACCAATCAAAAGCAGGGATTGATTGACTCTCTGGAACCAATTCATTTGCAATCATTGTAGTCCGTTGATACAATTTTAGCAATGGAAAATGAGATAAGAGAAAAAAAAGGCGATTCAATGATTCCAGTGAGTATTATCATTGCAGGAGTTTTAATTGCCGCCTCGGTGCTTTACTCAGTAAATGGGGGTAATGGAAATGGCGGACAAGGAAATGCAGAGGAAAATCTAAAAGCACTAGGAACTCGCACTCCAGAAATAGAGTCATATGACGCAGTGCTTGGAGAAAAAAATGCTCCGGTTACATTTTTTGAATTTGGTGATTATCAATGTCCTTTCTGTGGAAAGTTTTTTGCGGAAGTTGAGTCATTGATTCGCAAAGACTACGTGAAAACAGGAAAGATAAATATGGTCTGGCGAGATTTCGCATTTTTAGGCCCCGAGTCAAGATCTGCAGCGTATGCGGCACAATGCGCAAAAGAAGAAGGTAGATATTGGGAATACCATGATGCGATTATGATAGAAGAGCAGCGCGATGGCCGCGAAAACAATGGAAATTTAACGACTGAATTTTTTACAAAGACCGCAAAAGACTTAGAGCTTAATGTGGCTACGTTTAGCGAATGCCTTTCGACTGAAAAATATAAAGATGTGGTCACAGAAGCATATCAAAGCGCTGTTGATGCGGGGGTGAATTCAACTCCCACTGCATATGTAGGTGGCAGAATGGTGAAGGGCGCTCTTCCTTATTCGGCATTTCAGACTCTTATTGACGAAGCAATTCGTGTGAGTAAGTAATACTAGGGTAAAAAATAATGGATCAGAAAAAAATAACAATTTATAGCACTCCTATGTGCGTCTATTGTAGACTTGCAAAAGATTTTTTCAAAAAACACAATCTTCAATATACCGAGATTGATGTGCTTCGTGATATGAAAGCACGCGAAGAAATGTTTGCAAAGTCAAAGCAAATGGGGGTGCCTGTGATCGATATCGATGGCGAAATATTTGTGGGGTTCGATAAAGGAAGTCTTGAAAAGATTCTTGGCGTAAGGCAAATGTAGTCTTAGGTATGTATGATCTTATTATAGTAGGCGGAGGACCTGCGGGAGTTGCTGCGGGGGTCTACGCTGGTAGAAAACGAATTAAGGCATTACTTGTCACCGATACGTTTGGTGGGCAGTCTTTAGTTTCGAATGAAGTTCAGAACTGGATTGGGACGAAATCCATTAGTGGTTTTGATTTGGGTAAAAATCTCGAAGAGCATCTTCGTGAATATAGCGATGTCGAGATTATGGATGGTGCGTGGGTGAAATCGATTATAAAAGAGGACAAAGGTTTTCGTCTGCAAGTTTCCGATGATAAGTCAGTTAATACGCGCACTGTGCTTATCGCAACAGGGAGTCGTCATAGGAAACTTGAAGTCCCTGGAGAAAAGGAACTCGAAGGAAAAGGAGTAGCATATTGTTCAACGTGCGATGCCCCGCTTTTTGAGGGCAAGGTAGTTGCTGTTATCGGAGGTGGGAATTCAGGTCTTGAGGCAGTGCGTGACCTCATTCCTTATGCGAAGGAAATTTATCTTTTGATCCGATCCGAAAAAACAAAAGGTGATCCGGTTACGTTTGAAAAAATCTCCGGGAATCCAAAAGTGCATATTGTGACAATGGCTCAGACAAAAGAAATACTTGGTACCGATCATGCGCGAGGGCTTCGCTATGTGGACCTAGAAACAAGTATGGATAAAGAGCTTTTGGTAGAGGGAGTGTTTGTTGAAATCGGCACAGTGCCGAATAGTGAACTCGTAAAAGGACTCGCAGAAATAAATCCATATGGTGAGATTATTGTTGATCACAAAACACAGCGCACATCAGTTCCTGGAATATGGGCGGCGGGGGATGTATGTGATGTGCTTTATAAGCAGAATAATATTTCAGTAGGAGACGCGATTAAGGCGGCATTGAATATAGAGAGGTATTTGCATAAAGAGTAGGAAGCTGGGTACATCAATTTCTATTGATTTTCCTGAACCCTTACTCTATTTCGAAGACACGCTATCAATTTCCTCTACGAGGAAATTGCGCTCGACCTCGGCCTCAAAACATTCTTCTTAATAGAGTAAGGACTTAGGATCTTCAGTCATTTATTGACTTAACACCGTAAAAACAGTACCATATTCCAGGCTCATTCTTGCTAGCAACTAGCAGAGAGAGGGAGTATGCGGAAGTTCCTTGTTACTCTTGATTTTGCGCTTGAAAAGATTAAGAAGACTGAGTTTTCTGAATTTGAATCTGAGAACATCTTCACTGCGATTCAGTATTGCGAACGTTACTTAAGTGATTGCGAAAGAAAACTTGCGCCGCGTGGGTTCACGTTTATAAAAATGGATTTCTTTATGGGTCTTCTGTGGGAATATCCATTTGAGGCGCAAGACGAAGCACTTGAAGCTGATTGGAAGAGGCCACCGACAAGAGAGTATTGCGTGCTTCTAGATTTCAAGCGTGAGTGTCGGTGTGTAGTCGAGAGAGAGACAAAGAAAATCATCGCTTCGTCGGTAGAAACTGCTCGTACGATTATAAGAAATGAAGTGCGTGATCTTATTGCTGAATACGAAAAAGCACATTTCTTTATTCAAAGTTGCAGAATTTTTTGGCTCGTGATGCGTCACGAGATCGAATAACAATTTTCAGAAACCCCGGAACATCGGGGTTTTGCTATTTGCAGAGCATGTAATAACTTCGTACAATTAGCGTTATGGATAATGTTCCAAATTCGCACAGTGATTACTTAAGTGAGAGCACAAGAGGCTCCGGCAAAAAGAATTTTTTCTTTTTTGCCGGATTTTTTTTATTAATTGTCGTTCTTGGCGCAGCCAGCTACTCTCTTGTTTCGTGGTATAGGGATCCGTATCGCGTTGCGATGAATAATCAAGAAAAAGTTCGCAAGGCATACGAAGAAGACGTGTACGGCGGAAAAACTCCACAAGAGACTTTGAATTTATTTATAGATGCATTGCGAAAGGATGACTTAGAGCTCGCAAGTAAATACTTTGCGTTGGATGATAATTTGAGTAGAGGTGAGTGGAAAGAAGCATTAATTGAACAGAAGGATCAAGGGAGATTAGATGAGTTGATTATGCTTTTAAGTAAGGCGGAATCTGGGGACAATAAAAATGAAGATTTTGCGAAGTCTTATCATAACTTCGTCGTGTATGGAAAAAATGGTGAATTAGAGGCTGATATTAACTTTGAATTCAATCCGATTGCAAAAATTTGGAAGCTCTATGATCTATAATTTTAAAACGATCAGATCGTTGACTATATTCATAAATCTTACTCTTTTTTTATTTATTTTTTCTGGCATTGCGAATGGCTATGAAGTAAATGTTCATGAGGCATTAACTAATGAGACTATTAAATTCTATAATCAGCAATTTCCTCATCAGCAAATTTCAAGTAGCTTACACTCTTATCTTATTGATGGATCTCGAAGAGAAGACGATCCTCCTCGATGGATGAATCACTTTTATGATCCTGTTCATGACATAGGCTTAAAATCAGTTCAATATGGAGATGGTCAAAAATCCAAAGATTGGGCAAAAGATGAGGATCGGCAAATTACCGAAAGATATAATCCCATAATAGGCACTATCTTAGCTTCTTTTCAGCAAGGTAAATTAGAGCGTTTCTTGCCCACTTCTAATTTCACGTGGCAAGAAGCAATACGATATTACGTGAATGGCGACGAGGAAATGGCAATGTTTACTTTGGGACATGTTCTGCATTTACTCGAAGATGTTTCAGTTCCTGATCACACACGAAATGATCCCCATCCAGCTTTCGATGATGGAGATACTTTGAAAACGGGTAGTCCTTATGAGATTTGGACGCATCAATTTAATCAGTTAAATCTCAATTTATCAAATAAACTTCTTAATAAAAAAGCCATTTCTTTGCCGATTATTGAGGAGTATTTTGATCAATTTGCAACGTATTCAAATAAAAATTTCTATAGCAAAGATACGATAGGAATCCAAAGTGGTTATTTGAATCCTCAACCGGATTATGAAAAAAAAGAAGGTAATTTATTATATGGGATGAAGATTGATAGAGAGTTCGGTGATTACATGTTGTATGAAAAAACTGTCCCAGATATTTTATTTGTGAAGAAATCTAGTATTACTTTAAAGCCTGTAGTTTTGGAAGATTATTGGGATCGCCTTTCTGTTAAATCCGTCCAATATGGCGCAGGGCTTATTGACCTCTTTTTTAAAGAAGTAGAAAAGGCAAAGAATGACCCTAATTTTGTACGCACCGGTAAGCAATCATTGTTTGCTCGTGCAGTTTCAGGAATAAAAAATACCACAGGAAGAGTGGTTGATCTCGTGAGTAATGTGGTAAGTGTGCTCACCGGCAATACATCCATACAAGTTACTCAATTCAATAACACCGAAAATGAAGAGGAGGCCAAAGAAGAAGATGATTCGTTTTCTGATTCCGAAGAAGCGGACGAAGAAGGTAAAGAGGAAAATTCTTTAGAGCGCAAAGGCAATCCTTTTTTACCAAAGATATCTGAGGCAATCAGTGCGGTGACTCGATTAATCGTAAAATCCGACCCTCCAAAACCCACAAGAATAGAAGTTTCTGTGGATTCTGCTCCGAAAAAAGAAGAAATCAAGCAGCCAGTTTTTTGTCGCTTCGAAGAAGGGGATGGAGAGATACCCACTCGGCTTCCGGTAATCATTAATGAACTTGCGTGGATGGGAACAGAGAAGAGCGCCAACGATGAATGGATTGAACTTAAAAACATAAGCGGAAATATTCACTCGCTTAAAGGCTGGCAACTTATCGGAGAAAAAGATGATGTTCAGATTATGTTTGATGCTTATGCAAAGATAACAAAGGCGTCGCCACTCTTTCTTCTTGAGAGGACTGATAATAATTCCGCACCTGCAGTTGATGCGGATGTAATTTATCAAGGAGCGCTTTCTCAGAAGAACGATGGACTGAGGCTTTTTGACAATAATTGTGTGCTTATAGACGAGGTACTCGCGCGTTCCGAGTGGCCTGCGGGTGATGCAGTGCAGAGAAGGACTATGGAGCGAGGTGCTAAT
>Ga0209541_10018003_pt1 | contig 10268 bp, 8 predicted proteins | sample RifCSPlowO2_01_FD_184027 | JGI IMG/M metagenome (GOLD analysis project Ga0209541, IMG submission 184027) | Groundwater microbial communities from Rifle, Colorado - Rifle CSP2_plank lowO2_0.1 (SPAdes) (version 2) | ecosystem: Environmental > Aquatic > Deep subsurface > Groundwater | place: Rifle...
CACGCGTATTAATTTGGTTTTGATTTAGAGAGAGCAGAAAATTATTTAAGAAAAATAATTTTCTGTTTTAATTTCACGTTATGGTGTAGTTTCGTCCTGAATGCTCTACATGCAGTCCCTCGCAATATTTGCTCGGGATCCACATTGTTGCAACCGCTCGCAAAGCTCGCGGGCAACAATTGTAGAGATCATCGATCCTTCGCGCCTGTTTGCGCTCAGGATCTCGACCGGATTACTTCTACTGATCAATTTATAGACTAAAACTCTAAATTCTAAACAAATACGAAATTCTAAATCTTAAAAGGATTTTGAATTTGATTTGAGAAGAATTGAAATGTTTTTCTGTATTACACAGACAAACATTTAATAACTATTACGTCTCACGTATTTGCCCACCAACTATATTTAATTGTAATGATCTTTCCGTAATAGAGAACGCGGAGCTCTAGTAGTCCTTCGTAGCGACTCAGGACCTTCGGTCCTTCGCATCGGCTCGGGATCTACGACCCTCGTGTAGCGTCCTCATTTCTTCGCTTAATATACGACGGATTCTGGCTTTATTCCTTACACTTCGACTCGCTTCGCTCGCTCCGCGCAAGCAGTCGGTTCGTACACAAGGAAAGAAAAGAAGAAACTACGAAATCTTTTATTAGATTGTAAACTTGACGAAATAGCTATTTAATATCAGAAAATCAGCCGAAAAAAACGGCCTCTTCTTTGAGTTTGGGATATTATAAGCATCTCGTATTATATTCTTCTATTGCTGAACGAGAAGCCTTGCAGATACAAGGCCTTTCAGCACTTTTATTATAGCATGCGCTTCAAGCCCAACAAAGATAGCAACTGTGGATAAGTGATATAAGGGTTTTCGTGGGTTTTAACCCGCCTCGCCAGGGTTTCAGCGAGGCAAGCCTAGTAGAGCTATCTCGACAGTTCGTTCCGCAACTGCTGGGCGAACAAAACGTTTTAAGTCGAGATGATTCTACTGGGCAAGCACACCCACGCCATTGTACAAGCAATTTTTGACTACTGCAACCCCGAAGAAACAAACACCAAGAAATAAAGTGCAGACAACGCCTAAAATACAAGGCACAAGAGACAAGATACAGACGCAACATAAGATACAAGGTCAAGAGACAAGATACAAACAACGACGTTTTTGGTTATTGATTATTGGAGATTGGTATTTGCCTGGTTTTTGTACCTTGTTCCTTGTATCTTGGTTGATTTTGGTTATTATTTCCTCACTTTTACCCGGACATGGGGGACAGGCCTCCTATTATAATTATATATGTAATGAACTTATCTATATGAACGCAAAAGTTTTCTGAATTCTTTGCCGATCTCCGGATGTTTCAGGCCATAGGCCACCGTGGCCATTAAAAACCCTGTCTTATTACCACAATCGTACCACTCCCCTTCTAATTCGTATCCATAAATTGGCCTGGTTTTCAAAAAATATTTCAAGCCGTCACCCACGCCAAGTTCTTTACCGGTTCTGCCTATTTTTTTCAGAATACCGAAAATTTCCGGAGTCAAAATATATTTACCAACTATCGCAAGATTAGTAGGCGCTTTAGACGGCACAGGTTTCTCTATAATATCGGTGATTTGCCAGGTGCGCGGGCCGACTTTCTTACCTTTCACAATTCCGTACAAATGCGTTAGGTGATACGGAACGCGTTTCAGCGCGATTACCGGATCATGATATTTTTCAAAAACAGGCATTAATTGTTTTAGAGCCGGAACCTTACTGTCTATTAGATCGTCGCCGAAAACAACCGCAAAGGGATTACCGTTAACTAAATGCTCGGCGCGCAATATCGCATCGCCATGACCCAAAGGTCGTGATTGCCGAACATAAGCAAATCTGGCAAGATTGGAAACCCTTTTTATTTCTTCAAGAGCTTTTTTATTGCCTTTTTCTACTAAAGCGGACTCTAATTCAAAAGATTCATCAAAATGATCTTCAATGGCACGTTTGCCGCGCCCAGTTATAAAAATTATATCTGTTATTCCCGAAGCTACGGCCTCCTCCACCAAATATTGAATTTGGGGTTTATCCACTATGGTGAGCATTTCTTTGGGTTGGGCCTTAGTGGCCGGCAGAAAGCGCGTGCCGAAACCGGCAACCGGAAATATGGCGGTATAGATTTTGTTCATACAAGTTTTCTATATATAGGTAGTGAGGATTAGGCCGTTAATGCGGAAATAGAGTATGCCGCATTGATTTCCGCATCCTATGAATCAACTGTCCTGCTCGCGTCTGCAAGGAATCCCTCCATACGATATAGCCGTCCCGGCATTAGGTCCTTGGCCTTAATGACGCTCACAGGACAGCTGATTCTTTTTTACAATTCTATAAAGGAATTGTCGCCCACAAAAAGTCTATGGCCTTTTGGCAGTGTATCTTTAGCTGAAGTAATGCGAGCATTATATCCTATTAAACTATCGGAAATTACCGAATCGGTATTAATATTTGCGCCATCAAAAACTATTGAGTTTTGGATATTGGTGCCTTTAATAACTGTATTTGAACCTATAGATGTGTACGCGCCTATGTAAGCATTTTCTATAGACGCGTTATCGCCTATTACTGCCGGTCCCTGAATATATACATTGTCCCCTATGCGAGAATTTTTACCTATGGATACGCGGCCCTTAATAATTGCCGACGCTGGAATTGAGGCATTTTTATCTGTTTCAGCAAATCCTAAACGATCAAGAACAAATTGATTGCAATCAAGCAGATCTTCCGGTTTGCCGGTATCTTTCCACCAACCAGTAATAGGTTCCCAACCCACTGGCCTGTCATTCTCCAAAAGCCAAGTGTGGGCATCTGATATCTCAAGTTCACCTCTGGCACTTGGCTTAATGCTATCTACGGCTTGGAATACATCGGAATTATAGATATAAATTCCGGTTACGGCAAAATCACTTGGCGGGATTTGCGGCTTTTCTATAACACGCACAAGACGATCGCCATCAAATTCGGGAACACCGAAACGATGAGGGTCTTTAACTTTAGAGAAAGCAAGCAAAGCCGAGAGGTTTTCGCTGTGAAAGCGCTCTATAAACGGAGAAAGATCGGCTAAAATTATATTATCTCCAAGATAAAATAAAAATGATTCTTCGCCGATAAAATCGCGCGCGGCGCCAACCGCATGCGCAAGACCTAAGGCGCCTCCTACTTGCGGTATATAGGTTATTTTAGCGTTCCAACGAGAACCATCGCCGATAGCCGGCGGTAATTCGTTATCGCCGTCATTTATTATTATACCGATATCGGTTATGCCGGCATCGCGTACTTTCTCTATAGCGTAAAAAATCATCGGTTTATTAGCGATGGGCACGAGATGCTTATTTGTAGTGAAAGTTAACGGTCTAAGTCTTGTTCCGCGACCGCCGGCGGTAATTAAAGCTTTCATCCCGTTAGAGACAGGAAGCGTTTTAATCTATTTTTGACATAACGCTTGCCCATCCCAGATTTTAAATATTTTTCTCTTTGTCTCGCATCTTGTTTATTGATGCAAGCCTCATAATATATCAGTTTAAATGGACCACGACCTTTAGTCCAAGTATCCAAATTAGCATTATGCTCATTAAAACGCTTCCGTAAATCTAGCGTGAATCCTGTATACCATCGTTTATCCTTTTTACTCTCCAAAATATAAGTATAGAAGAATTTGCTGTCTCTAACGGGATTCATATGCGGAAATGGTACGGAAATTGTGCGGAAATATCAAGCGGTTACGTAATAGCTGCGCGGCGCTACGCCCAAACGCTGTATGAGTCTCCTTTCGCATAACACATTTAGATCGTTTCTTACTGTTTTCTCGGACAAATTGGGGAAAAGCTTGCAGATATCCTTGAGCGTGGCTTGCTTTTGCTCGCGCATAAGAATAAATATGTGCCTTTGCCTGTCCGGCAACAGACCCTCACTAAACCCCCAACCCTTGGTTGCAATGCCCCCGCTCTTCCAGACAACGGAAACGGGCTCATCCGTGGCGACTTTCCCGCCAACAGACAGAGGTTCTGAACCACGCACTGCAACAGTTTGCGCTAAAGGAATTTGGTTTGCTGTCCTTAATATTCGCTCAGGATCTTCGGTCCTTCGCATTCGCTCAGGATCTTCGGTCCTTCGCATTCGCTCAGGATCTTCGGTCCTTCGCATTCGCTCAGGATCTTCGACCGGAGAAGACAAAATTGGTGCGCCATCCGAAACATCATCGCGGTAATTAAGTATCCTGGACATTTCTTTAACCAAAAAATTGATGTTTTCAGTAATGATTCTGACATTGGTTTCCTCGAAAGTATTTCGGCTCGCAACAAGCGCAAGGAGTCCAGCTAAAGAATTAAATTTAGCCAGAAATTCAGAGATACGCGCATGTTCACGCACCGGCTTATACTCACTTACGGATAAATAAAAAAATCCATTATCTACGATTTCGGCTGATTTATCGCGCAGACGACGGGTAATGGATTCTTCATATGGCGGCAGACGATCGGCAATAGCCATAACTCCGCTTGCTATGTCAAGAAAGCGCTGTTGGGTTTGGATTTTAGACGAATTTACGCTAATGCCATCCTGGTTATTGTGGTTCATGCAATAGAAGCTCAAAAGTAAAAGCGAAAAGCTTAAAATAACTAATCTGAATATATACGATAAACGCCTGGCCACTATAACAAAACCGCTCAACTAAGACAAGCCCGCCGGGGCCGTCTCGACAGTTCGCCCTGCGGTTGCAGGGCGAAAAATTAGAAATTAGGAATTAGAAATTCTTTGTTCATTTATCTTTGCCGGATAGAAGCAATCGGATATATTCCCGCAGTGCCTCCTGCCACATTCTGCGCGGAGGCAATTTAGAATTTATCAAAATAGAAAATTCCGGACGGCGGGCTGGCCTAGGAAATTCGGCTGACGAAACCGGAATAATCTTTGTTGCAAAATGCGCTGAGTTGATTATTTCTTTAGCAAAATCAAACCAGGTTATTCCTCCAGACATCGTTTCGTTGGTAACGTGATATATGCCGGAAGTAAGAGTGGAATTGATTATTTCTTTGGTGGCTTGAGCCAAATCCTTAGTGTATGTTGGCTTACCGTGTTGATTATTCACGATCCTTAATTCATCATTCTTGCCAGCCAAGCCATAGATGGTTTTGACAAAATTCTTACCATGCGGACCAAACAACCATGAAGTACGGATAAGATACCACTTCAAAGCGGTTCCTCGCGCAAGCGCGCACGCACGGAGATTTTCTTCTCCGAGAAGTTTTGACGCGCCGTAAATATTTAATGGCCCGCCTTCGCGTGAATCGCTCCGGCGGGACAAAGCAGGACCCGGCGCGTCATTTTCCGCATATCCGATAGGATTCACTCCGGAAAAAACATAATCGGTAGAATAATGCACGAATACCGCCCCAATATTAGCGGCGGCATCAGCCAAATTACCGACAGCTTCGCCATTTACACGGAATGCGCTGTCTTTATCTTTTTCCGCCCCATCAACATCGGTGAAGGCTGCGGCGTTAATTATGATATCCGGTTTAGACGCGCTTATTTTTTTCTGCGTGGAAATTTTATCTGTAATATCACAATCTTCTTTATCCCAGTCTAAAACATTGTAAGAACTAAAGATATCACAAAGCGCGGCCCCGAGCATTCCTTTGGCTCCGATTATAAGTACGGATTGCTTTTGTTTAATCTTAGGCTTGGTTGGCAGCATAGCTCAATGTCATTAGTCCGCGTTTTAAGTCTTTTTTATTATCTCCTGGTACGCGGCGTAATCTTCCATGTAATCTGAGCGGTCCGAACGATAATTAGTTGAACTCAATGCCAAAAGAACGGCGTCTGACGAGAAGTCCTTGAAGCCGTGCCAGACGTAATTCCCAACATATATCGCATCGTTCACGCCAAGAGGCATCTCTTCAATGCCGTTCCCCTGATCAATAATTGCCGTACATGTACCCTGAATAAGTACGAAAAATTCTTTCTCCTCCATATGACAATGCGCGCCGCTATTGCCTTTGGGTTGAGTTGTGTAGTACACCCGCCTTACTTCAAAATCGATAAAATCGCGCAGCTCTGCAGGATGCATCAAAAAATTCTGCGCCTGAATTTCTTTAATCGAATATCTTTGAAATAAGAGTTTCATGCTTTCATCCCATTCTCCACATTACACGTTGGAAAAAAAACTTACTTGCCAGGCATTCATTTCGTCTTTTTTTTGTTCAATCAGATCACGCACCCAATGCGTATTGTTCTGGTACCACTCGACTGTTTCGCGCAATCCATCTCCAAAGCGATCCGCGGTATAGTGCGGCTTCCAACCGAGTGAACTAATTTTTGTCGCATCAATGCCATAACGCAAATCGTGTCCCGGACGATCCTTCACAAACTCAATCATGTGTTCTCCGTGACCCAGTATCTCTAAAATCATTTTAGTGAGGGTCATGTTATCGCGCTCATTGTTGGAACCAATATTATAAACGTGTCCAGGCTCACCTTTCTCCAACAATAAAACAAGGGCCTTGGCGTGATCGCGTACATGGATCCAATCGCGCACATTGCGGCCATCTCCATACACCGGAACTTTTTCTCCCGCCATAAGTTTGAAAACGAAAAATGGAATAAGTTTTTCAGGAAATTGGTATGGGCCGTAATTGTTTGAGCAGTGCGTCACAATCACCGGCGTGCCGTGTGTGCGGAAATACGCATTGCACATCAGATCTCCGCCAGCCTTTGCTGCCGCATATGGCATATTGGGCATTATTGGCGTTTCTTCTGTGAACAAACGGTCTTCGTAAAGATCAAGCGCACCGTAGACCTCATCAGTTGAAACATTAACAAATTTTTTAATTGCGTTGGCATTTACGGCGTCGAGAATCATCTGAACGCCCAAGGTGTTGGTTAGCACGAATTCTTTCGCGCCTCCATGTATAGAACGATCAACGTGCGTTTCGGCCGCAAAGTTAATGACGTGCGTGATTTTATTCTGTTCCATCACGGCATTGAGTTTCGCGAGATCGCAAATATCTCCTTTAACGAACGTATATGGCTTGTGGTCAGAAAATTTAGCAAGATTTTTCTCATTCCCGGCATAGGTAAGCTTATCGTAGTTAACGATAGAAACATCGGGATACGTTTCAAACATGTGATGGATGAAATTGGAACCTATAAAGCCCGCGCCGCCACAGACCAAAAGATTCATCTTGTCTTCGTTCATAAAAAATAATGCTTAATGAATAGGATCAAAAAGATGTACTATGAGCTGATGATATAAATTCGCTGATTTTAGAGGCTGGTATAAAAGATATCATACCGCGGGAATTTTTAAAGCTCAAAGATAGTAATTTGCCTTCTGTCGTGAAAAGAGAAGCCCCAGCTGGCGAAGAAGATCCAAGATTATGCGCAAAATCCATAGAACTTGCGGTTAAACGAGAGATATAACTGACCTCAAGACTATTCTCAAATGTTTCGGCTGTTAGGGCGCCTAGCAAAAAAACTGTGTCCCCCAAGGAGGCATCGGCCCAAGAAGCAAACTCTGGTGTTGTAAAATTTCTTCCCTCAACCGAAAAAAGAGCCAGGTTAAGAGAAGAATCAGTTTTTATCAATTTAGCCGAGATAGTTTCCCCTCTTCTCAATATAAAAAATTCGTTCTTGTTTGGAGAGCCGGAGCCTTGAGTTACGATTATTGGAGCAACTATCCAGCCGTCGGAAGTCACCACAAGCGCGCTTGCATCGCTCTGAATAATACCCTGATTCCTGCGCTCAACAACAACAACAGATTCTGTAACTTTTTTTATGGAGCGCTGAATAGCATCTGCCTTATCAATGATAACTTCTTCCCGCTCTTTAACAATCGTGACACGGTCTTGCATGCCGCCAAAGATTCTTAAATTGGAAAGCGCAGGAAATTTCCCAACAAGCCATGGAGAAAAATTGCTTCCGGTCATGCCCCCGAAAACACCTATCAAAAAAATTGCCGAGGTAAAAAACAATAAACGTAATTTCTTCATGTAAAATAGGGGCTGGGTTAACGCGGAAACCATGGCCCGCGTATCAACGTGGCCAATACAACAATCGTCACCACCGAGGCTACTTTGAGTATATCTAGAAGACGCAGGTTGGAACGGAAAAATCTTATAAACAAGTTTGCCAATGCGTAATCCATGGTAATCAAGACGGCGGCTATCGTCAATGGAGCAAACGGCCAGAAACTAATAACAAAAAAGGCTTCGGCCATAAGCATTGCGGCAGAAAAAGAATATACCATTATACGGCGATCGGATACCTTTAAAGCGCTGGCCCTTATATGGCCTTCAAGCCTTATATACATTGCGATGGCCTCACATAAGGCTACGATAATAAGCAGAAACTCACCTCTTATAAAAAATGGCGCGCCGGCTGCATAAAAAACCGCTGCAAACAATAAAAACAACACTATAAAAAGTATAGCTTGAATGCGATTCAAACCTACCGCGATACCGCGCGATGCTCGCACTCTTTCTTCAAGAGCGAGCCAAAGAACTAAAGCCCAACCGAAAATAAAAAGATGTGAGATGATATTTAAATATTCAACCGTTGCATCAGCGGGGAAGGCAAACAGAAAAAAAGCAATACCAGAAAAAACAACTAAACCGCTTAAAAGCAAGGTAGGCATAAATCTTAAATGCCATGTCAAAAAAGCTATTACGCCTGCGGCTATAGCGGTTAAAGCAAAAATTATCCTTAGGGAAGGAAAAAATAAACTTCCTTCACCAGCAAGCAAAAACAACAGAGAAATGAAAAGTGGCATCTTCGACTGCATACCCCGTTAGAAAATTGGCCTCGAGTCAACTGCCGAAAAAGTACTGCGGACTTTTTTGGCGCTTGCAAAATAACCAATTAACTTAATATGCATTAAATGGTTCATAGTATTACACAATTTTCTAACGGGGCATACAAATTAACCCAGTCTCAATTTTTTTAAAATTGGGGCTGGGTTAAAAATCATCTGGCTTTCACTTTAGAGGCATCGGCGGAATTAGCACGCGATGACGCCTTGCGAACAGAGCCGCCGTTCTCGCTATATATAGATATTTTGCCGTCACGCATATCGACATTGACACGAGTGCTTTCTTTAACAGAACCGTCAATCAATTTTCGGGCCAAAACATCAAGGACCAGGCGCTGTATAACCCGCTTTAAGGGACGGGCGCCGAAAGAAGGATCAAAACCTTCACTGGCGAGATATTCCTTTGCTTTTCGGCTAACGTTAAGTTTTATCTTGCTGCCGGAAAGACGTTTGGCTACATCCACAAACTGCAGGTCAACGATCTTCAATATATCTTCTTTACTTAAATTATTGAAGACGATAATATCGTCCACCCGGTTAAGAAATTCTGGCTTAAAACGATCACGCAAGGAAGAACGAATACGATTCTTTAAATCATTTTCCTTTTGAGCAACCTCCTGTGAACCTGCATTGGAAAAGCCTAATTCCTGCATGGCGTTGGCATATTCACTGCCAACGTTTGAGGTCATGATTATGACGCAATTCTTGAAATTGGCCACGCGGCCACGAGAATCGGTCAGACGACCATCGTCCAGTATCTGAAGCAAAAGATTGAACACTTCGGAGTGGGCTTTTTCTATTTCATCAAATAGAATCACGCTGTAAGGCCGGCGGCGGATTTTATCTGTCAGTTGTCCGCCTTCTTCATAACCGATATAACCAGGAGGAGAACCTATCATTTTTGAAATTGAATGCGGCTCCATATACTCGGACATGTCCATACGCACCATAGCTTCACGGTCGTTAAACAAAATTTCAGCCAGGGCGCGGGCAAGTTCTGTTTTTCCGACACCGGTTGGTCCTAAAAATATAAATGAGCCCATAGGTCTGGTTAACTCGCCTATACCGGCACGACTTCTTCGCAAGGCATTGGCCACGGCCGACACAGCTTCATCCTGACCGATAACGCGCGAGCTTATCTCATTCTCTATTTTAAGAAGTTTTTCCGCTTCGGTTTCAAGCATCTTGGTCACGGGAATGCCGGTCCAGCGCGAAACTACTTCAGCAATATCTTCTTCCACGATCTCTTCTTTCAAAATGCGGTGGTGTTTTTGAACCCTTACCAGGGCCTCTTCAGCCTTGCGCAATTCTTTAATTAAAGAAGGTATGGCGCCGTATTTTATTTCTCCGGCACGCGCCAAATCGCTGATGCGCTCGGCGATTTCGGCTTCCTGACGCGCACCATCTATTTCTTTCCTTAAAGACTTAATG
>Ga0209541_10018004_pt1 | contig 10268 bp, 10 predicted proteins | sample RifCSPlowO2_01_FD_184027 | JGI IMG/M metagenome (GOLD analysis project Ga0209541, IMG submission 184027) | Groundwater microbial communities from Rifle, Colorado - Rifle CSP2_plank lowO2_0.1 (SPAdes) (version 2) | ecosystem: Environmental > Aquatic > Deep subsurface > Groundwater | place...
AAAGGATACAAAAATGAAAAAAACATTTAATAAACTGGGTACGTTTCTCCATGTTTTCTACCACTCTTTAATTCCTGTTGACGATTATTACCTCAAAGTTAGATCAAGAACTCATATCGGTTTTTCGATTAAATATTTTTTTTCTCTCATTCTTCTTTTTACAATGATGCTTATTGCATTTTTAGGCATATATGTACACCGAGAGTTTCCGCCCCAGACATTAAAAGGAATCTCGAATCAAATCGTTACTGAATTTCCTGAAGATCTTACCATTATTCTGAATACAAACGGAAGACTTGTCACAAACTACGAAAGACCTTATTTCCTGTTTTATAAAGATCAACAGAATAACCCTCTCAAATTTGTATTCGTCGTTGATACTAAAGCTGAACCTCAAAAAATATTCGAATATAAATCGAGATTTCTTTTCACTGAGAGAAGATTTGTTATCCAATGGAATCGACAAGTATACACGATTCCTTATTTCGAACCAGTATCTGATATCGTGATAGACCGATCATCAATTGCAGACTTTGTCGCGAAAATAGCACCCTTTATAAATTCCTATTATGTAACTCTCTTGAGTTCTGCAGCTGTTGCGATACTCGGTCTTACGATGATGTTTTTCGTAAGCAAGCTTATTTATTTAGCATTTATTGCAGGGATCGTTTTTCTTATTGCAATGAAGCTGTATCCTTCTCTTTCCTATAAAAAAACATTTCATATCGGTCTTCATTCTCTAACAGGTCCGATTGTCATTGAATTTGCAACGATTTATTTCGGCATTAAACCGCCTTTTACCTTATGGTTCTTTCTTTTGTCAATGATTTTTATTTTTGCTTCAGTCCACGAGGCATACTATAAAAAAGAGGAGCTTAAAGCGCATCCTAGATCTATTGAGAAGAGCACCCGCACAAGGAAGAAGCCTCACTCATCCAATGGGTAATATTTAAGCACCGATCAATACTCACGTCTAAAGAACATTCTCCTTGACCTTGAGTGACTTTACAAAAGTTTTTATTGTCATTTTTATCTTTATCCGCACATTGAAATTGAACAAAGCACGATGTTTCATTCTGTCCGACCTCAGGAATGTAAACAAATTTTTCAATGCAATCTGGAAGCTTGTCTGCATCAATTGATAGCGATTCGGTTGATTCTCTGTTAATGATCTCTGAGTGAACATACCCATCAACCTCATCCGCTTGAGGACGATAGGTAAAAAGACCCGTATCTCTAAGAATCATAACGAACACAAAACTCACAAAAATAACTATGATAAAGAAGCTTATACGTACTCGTGATATAACTCTTGGATGTAGTGTGTTCATTTAGTTTAATTAAATAACAAAGAAATGTTACTGATGTTCCTAATATCCTTCGATGAATAAATTTTTTTCATCCCGAAACGCTTTTCTGTTTTAATAAGTTTCTCCTCGCCCTGCATCGATCGAACTTCTCCAAGCAGCCCAATTTCTCCTATATATGCTGTTTTTTCGGGAAGAGCTCTATTTTTTATTGATGATACTATTGAAGCGACAATCGCTAAGTCTGCGGCTGGGGATTTTGCAGAAACACCGCCTACAACGTTAACATACACATCGTTCGTATCAAGAGATATTTTTAGGTATTTTTTCATAACAGCAAGTAATAGCTGGAGTCTATTGAAGTCAATCCCAGTAACAACTCTTCTAGGTATTGGAAACGCAGTTGGAACAACTAATGATTGTATTTCGTAAAAAAGAATTCTGCTTCCTTCAATAAGCCCTGCAATTGATCTTCCAGGAACGGATAGCGCTTGCTGGTTGAGTAATGCTGTTGGAGTTCCCATTTCTTTTAAATCGTTTTCGACCATTTCAAAAATTCCTACCTCATCTACAGAACCGAATCGGTTTTTTTGAGCCCTGAGTACTCTGAAAGAAGAAAATCTTTCCCCCTCAAGATAAAGAACGCAATCGACAATATGTTCCAATGTTTTAGGACCTGCAATATCTCCACCTTTTGTAACATGCCCGATAATAATTGCAACTTTATGATTTGATTTTATGTAGTCGGCAATTCGTGAGGTTGCCTCCTTGATTTGAGCAACGCTCCCGACAGGAGACTCGACCTCCTCGCTGTAGAGCGTCTGAATTGAATCAAAAACAATGACGTCATAGCTGTCATTCTTCTCATTTAATCCAGCAAGAACTGACTCAATACAGATTTCGTTGCTGAATAGAAAGTTTTTAAAATGAATATTAATTCTTTCGGCTCTTTGTTTGATTTGCTGTCCAGATTCCTCGCCTGAGATATACATCGTTCTTAATTTCGATAGCGCTTTGAGTAACAGTGTCGATTTACCAACACCTGGCTCACCTGAAAGCAGAACGACTTCGCCAGATATAAATCCTCCACCAACAACACGATCGAATTCGTGAACGTCAGTTGCAATTCGAGATTTGGAAAGAGAGCCTAATGAAGATAACGGAGTAAATTCAGCAGGTTTTGAAAGCTCAGATGATTTCCCTCTCTTTTTACTTTCTTGAAATTTTACAAATGTATTCCAATTCCCACATGAAGGGCACTTCCCATACCAAGAAGCCGAGCCGTATCCACACTCATTACAGACATACTGTGCCATGAAACTATTGTACCTTATTATTTTTCTTTCTTGATCTGAGATAAAAAGTGCTTTTTCAAATGTTGAATACTTTTAGGGGAATGAATCGATACCAATAAAACTGTTTTTTTTAATGAAGAAAAAACTTTTTTTACTTCTTGTTGTTTTTTTTCATCAACAAGGTCAGTTTTTGTCAAAAGAATTACCTCATCTTTGTTCGTTAACGTCGGGCTGTATTCTTTGAGTTCTGATCGAATCACTTCGTAATCATGTAAAATCTGTTCGTTTGAAATATCAATGCAATGTAGGAGCGTCTTTGTCTTATGTATATGCTTAAGAAACTTGATACCTAAGCCTTTTCCTTCATGAGCTCCTTCAATGAGCCCCGGAATGTCGGCAATAATCAAACCGTTTAGTTCGCCTAAATTTGCATGTGTTGTCGTGAAGGGATAGTCACCAACTTTTACATCTGCTTTTGTGAGCATGTTCAGAAGGCTCGATTTTCCAGCACTTGGAAGTCCGATGAATCCGACATCGGCAATAAATTGGAGATTGAAATGAATGAGTTTTTTTTGGCCATCATGACCGTCTTCTGCAAAACGTGGAGCTTTTATCTTATTTGATCGAAACTCGAAGTTCCCTCTCCCTCCTTTTCCGCCAGAGCATATGCGCAGAGTTTGTCCAGGTTGAGAAAAATCCCATTGTTTCCCAGTCAACGTTTCCGTAACGATCGTCCCAATAGGAATGTTTAGATTAATATCCTTACCGTTTTTGCCAGTTTTCTTTTTCGGTAAGCCATGTACTCCATCTTGAGCTTTTATCATTGGTTTATGATTAAATTGCCGGAGCGCGCTAAGATCTGATACGGCTGTTAAGTATACATCTCCACCTTTTCCGCCATTGCCTCCATCGGGACCTCCTCGAGGAAGGTATTTTTCTCTGCGAAATGAAATTGCACCATTGCCTCCTTTTCCGCCTTCAATGTGAATTGAAACCTCATCGATAATCATAAATATGTGATAAAATTCGAAACTTCAGACAAGTCATTATAGCAATATTCTGAGTGGAAGCTCAAAAAAATATCCGGTTGCCAGTCCCGAGAAAATCTCAGGACTGACAGAACGGATGTTTTAGCATTATACATGAAAGTTTGCCAATTATCAAGATTTCTCTATACCATTGTACTTTTACGCCAATTTTAGCTATAATGAGCCCATGAAAAGAAAGCTCATTTTTTTAATTGGGATATTCTTCATTTTTCTCATTATTATCGCAATACGTTTTTTTTTCGTAAAATTTACTCATAAACAAGGAAGTATAAAAGTGTTATCTTCACCAATTTCAAATGTCATTATTGACGAAGCGGCAAAGGGAAAAACTCCTTTTGAAAGCTCTTTGACTGAGGGTGAATATTTTTTAAAACTTATTCCTGACGAATCCGAAGCAAGCGAATCAGCAGGATGGAGCGGAAAAGTAAAAATTTACAATAACACGCTTACCTTTGTAAGTAGAGAATTAGGTTCATCTGATACAACGTCTTCGGGTGTTATTTTCACTATAACGAATATTCCTCAAAAAAAATACAAAAGTGGAACGGGTCAAATTGAACTCAAAACAGAGCCTGACGGTTCAATTATTTATCTAGATAACGAAGAACAAGGGATTGCGCCAGTCATCTTGTCGGACATTCCCGAGGGTGACCACGAAATTTCCGTGTATACTCCAGGCTTCTTCAGAAGAAGTCAAAAAATCCGCATTAAAGCTGGGTATAGAGTGATTGCTGAATTTAAGCTCGCGATTGACCCAAGTCACAAAAAAATCGAACCTGATAAAGAAAAAGGCGCAACTGAAAGTGCGCAAACTTCAGAGGAGCCTAAAAATTTTATGATCGAGATTTTGACAACTGACACTGGATGGCTACGCGTGAGAGTAGAGCCGTCTCTTTCTGCTTCTGAGGCTGCAAAAGTGAAACCTGGAGAAAAATATACTGTTCTTGAGGAGAAGGAAGGATGGTATAAAATAAATTACTCAGAAAATAATCAAGGATGGATATCAGCAAACTATGCTAAGAAAGCGGAGGTTGCTGAACCCTCACCTTCACCTTCTCGATAATAAGGATAAACACTGCAAGCATTATCGTCACAATAAGAATTCCAAGGACTTTTTGTTCCCTCTGAAACAATAATGCTCCAAAACCAAACATAAGTGAAACAAGCCAGTAAAAGACCGCAATCCTTCTTCTTCCCCAACCTATCTCAAGTAGACGATGGTGAAAATGACCAGCATCTCCACGGAATGGAGACTGCCGATGCCTTAGCCGACGTACAATGACGTAGAAAGCATCCACAAGAGGAACTGAGAGCACTAAAGCTAATGTTCCGATTTTCCCCCAAGAAAGAATTGATAGGACACCCAACATAAATCCTCCGAGTGCTCCTCCGCTATATCCTGGCATAATCTTCTGAGGATAGAAATTCCATGGAAGAAAGCCTAAAAAAGCTCCTCCTGTAATAAAGGCTAACAGTGCAACCTGTACCGAGGATATATCATGACCGGTAAAACGGAATGCAAGGATTCCCAAAAAAAAGCAGGAGATTCCTACGAAGCCTGACATCTGCCCATCGACTCCCGAGCTCCAGTTAATAAAGTTAATCATTCCTACGATCCATATCAGTGAAAATAAGTTTGCGAATAATAAAAACGTATGATGGCCAAAAAAATCAATCGGAATAGTAAATGTATCAAGCCTGATAACTCCGCCAAACGGGTTCGTTAAATACGGAATACCTAAACCAAAGAAGATCACAATGAGAACAACGATGATATTGAGTATAAAACGAAGGTAAGGAGATAAGTCTAAATAGTCATCAATTAAACCAATAAGCACGATTAAAGAAGCTCCTAAGAGCACTCCAAAAATGATTTTATTTACTTCTATGAAAAGAATTGCAGCTATGAAAATCCCTACAAAAATAGCAAGTCCTCCAGCTCGAGGAATAATACCTTTGTGAGTATTTGCGGGATGTTTTCTTTTTGTTACATCGTCAAGAAGTTTTAATCTCTTTGCGAGGAGAATGGTAATGGGAGTAGAAATGAAAACCAAGAAAAGACTGATGATGATAGGAAAAATGTAGTTAATCATTCTTATGTAACAAGCAAGATAATTCTAATAAAAACATATGTAAAAATGATAATAACGATCGTATTGGTGATGAAAATCACTCTTTTGACAAACGCCGCCCCATTGAAGAATTTTCTTTCAATAAATGTATTGATAGCGATCAGAAGACCCATTAGAATTGGAACCATAATAATGACGTATGACTGAGAAAGTTGTTTTGAGGGCTCTGGAAGTGAGTAGAAAAAAGGAATTTCCGGAGGCAACGATGAAAATCTTAATAGAAAAAAACTGAGCATGAGAATAAGAGCGATGCTAAAGTTTACTTTTGTAGTAAAAATATTCTTCTTCATTACTGAATTATAACATTTGACAATCATTCTCATGATTTATACAATGGACGTACTATGTTTATATTACCTAAGCTTGCCTACGCATACGATGCTTTAGAACCGCATATTGACGGTCAAACAATGAGTATACATCATGGTAAGCATCATGCTGCCTATATCTCCAACCTTAACACCGCTTTGGAAGGACATGATGATTTGCTTTCAATGGATATCAATGAATTGGTAAAGAATCTCGATAAGATTCCAGAAAATATTCGAACAGCTGTTCGAAATAATGGAGGAGGACACGTCAATCATTCTTTATTTTGGACACTTATGAATCCTCAAGGCGGTGGAGAAGCTGAAGGCGACGTAGCTAAGGCAATTAACAAAAAATTTGGATCCTTTGATTCATTTAAAGAAGAATTTCAAAAGGCCGGACTTGCACGATTTGGGAGTGGATGGATATGGCTCATTAAAAATGATGATGACCTTGAGATTACATCTACTCCTAACCAAGACTCCCCTCTCATGGAGGGAAAAATTCCGATCCTAGGATGCGATGTGTGGGAGCATGCATACTATCTTAAATATCAAAATAGACGAGCCGACTATCTTCAAGCCTGGTGGAATATTGTTGACTGGAATCGCGTCACAGAGCTATTTATAGGATAGTATGCCAAAAAGCTACATACCTCTTGTGTTAATTTCCTTTCTTGTGATAGGAATTATATTTTCGGTGTATCATTTTACTTTTGTTGTTAATGAGCTCCAAAATATTTTTTCTTATCAAGATAAAAGTTTCAGCGTTCAAAATCCAACAACTCATCCTACAACCACAGTATTCCCGACGCAAATGGTCACGCTGATGCCCTCATCAATACGTCGGCCTGCGCCCTCTAAGGACACGACAGAGTGGGGAAAGGCTCAAAAAATTGATGACGTAACATACACAATTAAAGTTGGATATGACGGTCAGATGGCTACCCCACAAGAAATTACAGACGCACTCAATTCCTACAGATCAGTACAAAATCGAGGAAGTCTTACGCAAGATGATAGGCTTTCACACTACGCCCAAAGTAGAGCCGACTACTTTAAGAGCAATAATGATACTGATAAACATGCTGGTTTTAATAGTTTTCTTGAGAATGAAAACGGATTTCAGACCCTTGGATTTAGACGAATGGGCGAAAACTCCTATTTTGGTGGAAAACTTAATGGAGTACATCTCATTGAATGGGTTTTTGCTCAAAGCCCTGGCCATAATGCGAATCAACTTGATGGAGGATGGTCACATATTGGGATTGGAGTTACCGAAACCTCAGTTAACATCATCTTCGGAGGAGATAAGATTTAGACTTTTTCTGTAACTTTATATTCAATTTTTTTACCTAAAAGCATTCGGGTGTGTGATTCCAGAGCTGGTAAGGAAGAAAAGAAAAAAGATATCACTGGAAGAAAATACCATTGAATAAAGAGCATTGGAACATTCCTTAAAGGAGTTTTAATATTCATTTTCTCTCTTAGTTTATAGTCAAAATAGACCATAATAACGAGAAAAATTGATGCTGCAGTGAGAATAAAAGATGATAATTTAGGTAGTAAAAAACCAAGCACAGTTCTTTTGAAGGAAGGATTGATAAGGGGAGGAATCGATGCGCTAATCGTAAGAAGAAAAAAAGATGTTGGCCATAAAAAATGTACTTCAAAAATAAAAAGTATTTTTTTAAGTTTTACGATTGGATTAATATGAGGCGAGTCGAAAAATTTGACAATTGCATAGGGAATGTCAGAAGCTCCCCACGCCCACCGTCTTTCTTGAGAGTAGCGTAACTTGAGCGTCTTGAATAGCCCTTCTGCAAGAACTCCATCTCTCATAATGGGAAGATATATTGGAATTGTTTTAACCTTTTCTCCAAATTTAAAAAAGGCCTGAAGATAAATATGCCAATCTTCTGGAATAATATCCGTGTCCCAATAACCCACCTCCTCTAAAAGCCATAGATTAGTTGAATACGTTGATATTTGAATGAGCTCATCTCTTTGTGAAAGATACGCGAATCGAGCGACAGAAGACATGATTGTTTGCATTCTAACAGGAAGAGGCAATTTCCAAAAGTTGTTGTAAAGCAAGACAGGAGCCCAAAAGAACCTATATTTTCTATCCGGATCATTCAAAAATTTATACGTTACATACGACAAGTAACTTGAAGGAAGTAAGCTGTCAGCATCACATACTGTTACAATAGTATTTTCTGTAATAATTTGATGCTTTTTAATATATTCAGAGACCTTTTTCATAGCACTTGTTACATTGCTCGCCTTACCTATAACTTCATTTTCAGTGAGCACATGAAATGAAGCCGAGAACCAAGCAAATACACTTCCGTACTTTTTTGTCAGATATATGCTTTTTTCCTTAGCGGCCTCTCCCTCCCGTTCTTCCATTGCAAGAATCACGTGAATTTTATCCTTTGGATAATTCTGATCAAGAATATGGTCGATTGTTTTAGAAAGTTTTTCTTCACTTTCTCTATATGTTGGGATGACAACAAAATGGTTGATATAAGGAAACGTTTTATCTTCCTGAGCCCACTCTAGCCAGTTCACTTTTTCTGCCCTCTTCATGAGTCGGTATGAGATTGTTGAATAATAGACGGTCTTAACTGTTTTATAAAAAAAATAGAGGAGATATCCTAGAATAATGTACGAAACCAATGCAGGTCTGAAAGGCGAAAGCCACAAGGGCATAGTGATCGTAAGCCAAACCATGATTGGAACAATCATTTCGGCAATCCTATAATATTTCTGGTGTGCGATGTTGGTCATTTGGATTATTCTAACAGTGTAAAGTAATTAATTATATCAAATCTATGTACGATCCGCGAGCGCTACAATCGATCCTGTAAGAAGTGCAATGATGATAATATTTATCACGTTAAGGGCATCGATCAATCGCATCAGGAGAAACGCGCTCATGGAAAAACTTATGATAAAAGCACCAAATATCTTCTGAGTTAACATGGCAATGAGAAAGAATAAAGATAAGCAAAAAAGCAACACGGCAATAAAAATCGCAAGAAAGCTTTGGGGTGAGATATTACTAACGAATAAAACAAAAGATATAATTGACAAAAGGAAAAGCAGAAGCATTCTTATTCGGTTCATACTTCAATCATACCACGAGATATAACATCCCCTATTGAGTATAATAAAGACATGTCCACAAAATATCTCAATACCATCATTTTGCTCTCACTTATTGGAATCTTCTCTATTTTTATGATCGATGCATTTAAAAAAATTAGTGCTCCAAAAATTAATCCGCTTTCAAGTAATACCGTTACCATAACGGCAAAGTTAACGCCTTCCATAACTCCACGTCCTAAAGATAATAAGGTTGTCTGTAGACATAGTGATTTCTCGTTCAACGTAGGTAATCAGTGGGAGTATGAGGTGAAAAGAGATCGTGATAAACCGATTACATTAATCACCAATCTTACAGAAATCTCTACAGGCTCAGCAACGTTTACGCATGTACTCAATAATAAAGAGGTTCGAAAAACAACAATGACATGCACTTCGTCAGGGATCTATGGAATACTCATCCCAATCGAGATGTTGATAACCACCAATAAGAAGGACTCTTCTGCAGATTCGTTCTTAAGCGAAAGTTGGGCTAGAGTAAAATTTTTGCCACCGAATCATAACGTTAAATTATGGAAGACGCACTTATCTTTCAATACTCCTCTCAATTTCTTAAGCAATGGTCCATCCGAAATTGTGATAAATCATCAGAGCGATGATGTAGGATTGTCTCGAAATGTCACGATTTCGATCGATGAATCAACGCTTCCAATTAAGCTAAGTCAGCTTGGAATCAAAAGCAATATACTTATAAGGTATGCGCTTAAAAAAAATGCTGGAATTACAAAAATGATACTTTTCGTACCAGGAGCATCTTCAAAAGAAAGTCAGATAGCCGTTGAAATGAGGAAGTTCAAAGAATATTCAGCCGAACCCACCGCTTTTCCGTCAGACCATCTCTGATTTCATCTTCTGAACAACGCTTTGGGGAACTTCTTCGTAATGAGATGGCTCCATATAGGGAATGCCTCTGCCTTCTGTGAGAGAACGTACTGTAGTTACATATCCTGAAAGCTCAGAAAGAGGAGCAAACGCCTTAATGATGACTGAATGACCTCGAGTTTCT
>Ga0209541_10018008_pt1 | contig 10266 bp, 9 predicted proteins | sample RifCSPlowO2_01_FD_184027 | JGI IMG/M metagenome (GOLD analysis project Ga0209541, IMG submission 184027) | Groundwater microbial communities from Rifle, Colorado - Rifle CSP2_plank lowO2_0.1 (SPAdes) (version 2) | ecosystem: Environmental > Aquatic > Deep subsurface > Groundwater | place: Rifle...
GCCAAGACGGCAGAAGAGTACTTTATAAAAGTATTCTCAAAGAAAGAACTCCCAAAAAAAATTAAAGAGGTAAAAGTTCACGAAGATATAAAAGTAGAAGACTTACCGATTATAGCAAAAGCTACATCTAGTAAAAGCGAGTCTTGGCGGTTAGTAAGACAGGGGGCAGTTAAAGTTGATGGCAAGGTTTTAAAGGATCCAAAACAATCTCTGCCCAAAAAGAATGTGGCAGTTCAAATTGGTAAAAAAAGATTTATTAAATTAATTTTCAACTAGCCTCTAGGCGGAAATGGATCATTGCCATATGTCCATTCAGCTCTAAACTTACCATCTCTTCCTTGAATGATAATTTGTGCTAAAGTCCCAGCAGGCAAACCAGCAAGATGTCTTTTCGCTAGATTTATAGCTTCAAATTGAGTGTTCTTAATTTCCTCTTGGCAGTGCTCGCATTTAACTTTCCACAAACTACCAAAAGACAAAACATAGATTACTTTCCTCATTAGTTTTTAGTGTATTTCACGACCTTTATAGAAAACTTAAAATCCGGCTTCCCCTCCGGTTCCCGAAAGCATGTTCCAGCTTTTGGACTGTACTCGGGGGATATTATGCATATCTCTAGGCGCCTTTGTTGTGGTTAGCCCCCGAAGGTTAAATTCAAATATTAAGTTGTCTTATTTGTTATAACGAGCCGGCAAGATATTTGGTTACGTTTTATAAAATACTGTCGGAAGTTAGGATGGGTTGGTTTATTATAAGCTACTTAAATTATGAGATTTCATCGTCTGGGTCTAAAACTGCATCCATAAACATCTTCCCAAATTCTGTCACTCTTATAATGCCTCTTACTATTTCAATACTTCCACCATCTTTCTCTTTAACTTCTTTTAAGGCCTTAATAATCCTATGGTCCTCTAATAGTTTGTAGTGTTCTTTATTAGTATATGTTTCTTGGAAAGAACCTATCGGACAGCTTATTATACTCAACCTCTCAAGATTACTTAAATAAGATTGAGTTAAATCTGGGTACGTAAGTTCAGCCTTTTCGCCGAGTAGTGTAAAATTCGTCGCAAAGTATGTGAAACCGTCACCTTCCTTTCCTTTTACTCGTATGTCTAATTTAGGAAGTGCTTCTAATCTAGAAATAGTTTTTATTAAACGAGCTTCGTCTGGAGATAATTCAGATATCACATTCACAAAAGAAGGGTGTGCTTTTTGAATTTGGTCTTTATCCATTGCATTGGCTAATAAGTTAACAAACATTTGAGATAAGTCTTTACTATCATAAATATATTTATACTTTTCTAGTAACGGGCCTACGACCTGTAGTTTTGGGATTACAATATTTTCTGGAGGGGTTTTTGCTAACCTTTTCTCCAATCTTTTCCTGAGGTCTTCTTTAATTAAATCGAAACCGTAAACCATAGCAGCTATAGGTGATAAAGCAACATTTATAGCTCCTCCTAATGTCTTTAGTGCCTTACCTACTTCTTGGGCTACTGGTTGAACTGCATCTTGGTAAACTGGTGTTGCTTTTAAAATTTCGGCAGCTGCTTTTGCAACTGCATCAACCTCATCTTTATTTATCATCATCTTATATTTACAACTACGTTCAACATGCGTCAAGAGTCTTTGAGCTGAGGAATCTCACTGCTCGCAACACCACGATTATAATCGTGGTGGCTGCGCCTTAAAACCTGGCGGTTTTAATATTTCCACCACAGGGAAAACTCCTCCTTCGATCCCGAGAGTCTCAGGACCGAGGGGCGTTTTCCCAACCCCTTTTGTTTTTAGCGGGAGCTGTAGGAATCGAACCTACGACATCGGTTTTGGAGACCGAAGTTATACCATTTAACTAAGCTCCCAGCTTATAGTCAATTTTTATCGTAATGCCACGATAAAAGCAACTACAAAAAGCCAGATCATTATAATTATTCCTCCAAATCCCCACCAAAACCACAAGAAACGGTCTTTCTTATCTTTAGATGAACGCATTTGTTTGACTGAGAATCTCAGTCCAAAGAACGTGCCAACTACTATGAAAATCCAAGATATAATTGGGTGTTCTGTTACAAGCCACGTAATTATCGCATTATCCAAAATGGAATTAACACCCACAGCAACCGCAATAAATCCAAAAAGCACAATCAGTAAGGTTGTTTTGTATCTATTCTCTTTTTGTTCCATCTTTAAATATATTTACAGATGCACTCAAACTTACTTTATCAGAAAATAGTCGTTTTTACTACTTTAAATTTCAGCTCCGCCGTGGAAAGCCTTCTTATCTTTCTTAAAGATAGATTCAGCTACGTGGTAAACAGTGTAAGTCACGAAGAAAGCGGCCAGTACGTCTATAGAGTAGTGGAGATGTCCCAATAGAACTATGGCTCCGAAACCAATAGAGGAGAGTACAAAGAAAAACCTTAGATAGATATTATTCCAGAAGAGAAGCGCTAAAAGGAAGGGTAGCCCGGTATGCCCGGAAAAAAAGTAGTCGCCCCCGCCCATAAGGTTGCCCAGTAAGCTTAAGGGGTCAATCTCCACTTGCGTTGGGAAGGGCCCCAAGTGAGTTGCCATAACAAAGGCAGACCTTACAAACACAAATAAGGCAACGGACTTTAAAGTAAAATTTATTTTCTTCGGCTCATTTAATAGCAACAGAAGCACAAAGGCCCAAAGGAATACCGGGCCATAAATAAATAGGCCGTCAACGTCCCATACTTGGGTGTTGCTTAAAATTATATCGGTAACGTAGTTGCTGGCCTTCTCGGTCGCGTAGGCAGAAGAGTAAAGATTCGCTACCAAGGAAAGCGCTAACAGAGTTATGGAAAAGTAAAGAGAATATATATAAGAACCGCTGCCAAAGCAATCGCCATATTTTTTGATTAATTTCTTTAAATGTCTCTTGGTCACTAGCGTATATCTTTATATTCTTTGGTAAGCGGTTTGCCCCTGAATACTTCGGATAAGAAATTCAGGGTGTATTTAAAAGTCATATTTATAAGCCCTTCGTCTTTCAGCCTCCTAGCTGAAGTATACATGTAAAGCCCATGAGTGAATTTTACCTTGCCGGTTTTATTTAAACGTCTCGCTATATTTGTGTCCTCACCGTAGAAACTTATATTCTCATCAAAACCGCCAATTTTTTCCAAGGCATCACGCCTGGCGGCAAAATTACCGCCGACCGCCATATAACCTACCAGTAAATAGGCACCATAGGCGAATAAGTGCCAATACAACCAAACCAGCAACCTATCTGAAACGGAAAGGTCGTAATAAACATATGGCCCGCTTAGGCAAGCCAACCTAGGATTAGCTTCAAACGCTTTGTTAATTTTCTCCACCCACCCTTTAGGCATCTTAGTATCGGCATCCACAAAAGCGAGTATGTCTCCGGTACTTTCTTTCAGTCCTCGCTGTCTCGCCTTGGTCAGTCCTTTTGATAGTTCGGTAATAACTTTTACTCCCCCAAAGCTTCCCGCTATTTCAGCCGTCTTATCGGTGCTCGCGTTATTAATAACTATTACTTCCGATAACTCTTTGCCATTTTCCAAAACACTCTTAAGACAATCGCTTATGTACTTCTCTTCGTTATGAGCCGGTATGATAAGGCTTATCTTCATTTTTTGTTGGCCAAAGCTTTTCTATATACCTCTTCAAATTTAGCCGTGATGGATTCCGGAGAAAATTCCATAGCTTTTTTCCTACCCGCTTCCCCCAAAGCTTTCGATAATTTCTCATCCCTAACAAGCTTTAAAATCTTGTCCACGTAAGTGTTCTTATCCGTCGGTTCCACAATAAAGCCCGTTTCGTTATCGATTATATACTCGGGCAATCCGCCGGCCTTCGCGCCTACCACCGGGAGTTCGCAGGCCATTGATTGTAGGGTTGTCATCGACTGCGTGTCCGATGTGCTTGTTATGAGATATACATCGCAAGCATTCACGGCCTCTACCAACTTTTCTCCCTTCAGGGCTCCCAAAAACTTGGATTTAACCTTCATTGATTCGGCCTTAGTTTTAAGCTCCTCTTCGTATGGGCCGTGTCCCAAAACCACGAAAGTGAGAGCTTCTTTTTTAGCCGCTTCGGCAAAAACCTCCAAAGCAAAATCCAGATTTTTCTCTTTGGCTACCCGGCCGAAAATGAGAACTCCCTTACCCTCAATACCAAGCTTCTTTTTAAGAGAAGGCTTGCCAGGAAGCGGCCTAAAGATATCGGTGGGAATAATATTTGAAATTACGTTTGTGGGCGCCGTAAGTCCGTAATCTTTAAGTTCTTGAATCATGCTTTTACTTGGCGCTGTCACTTGGGCGCAGTGATTGTAAAACCAAGCGGCAAATCTCCTGGAGCCGTTCTTAAACGGTTCGTAATCAAGTTTAAAATAATGCATATAATCGGCGGGGAAAGTGTGGTCCGTGCCTACAAGCGGAACTCCCAGTTCCCATCTGGCGTATAATGCTACCAACCCCACAGTAGAAAAGGTATGAACGTGTATTAAGTCCGGATTAAAGTCCCTCATGTCCTTGGTCACTCCTACGGGTATTACGAAGGCCAAATCGCCTTGTGATTTTGGTATCTCCCAAGAGTTAAGCCTCATCACCTCTTCTTCGGGCTTAGCTCCCGGTCTATCGGGAGCGTAAATCCTTATAGTATGCCCGTTCTTTTTTAAATTTTGAGTTAGAAGAGAAATAGAATCGGCTATCCCGCTAAGTTGTGGCAGATACAGGTCGGTGCAGAACGCAATGCGTAATTTTTTATTTTCCATCTTCTTTTTTAACAAGTTCCGTTTTCATATATATGCTAAAGAAATAATAAGCGGCTATGGCAACTATTGCCAGACCGGCTATAACAATTTCCGCGCTTTTGAAGTATTGGGAAATAATCTCATATGAGCTACCGAAGTAAAATCCCAACAACATAAAAGCGGCATACTGGATGACCGTTACGGGGATGGTGAAAAGATAAAACCTGCCGAGTGTCATGCCCGAAAGGCCAGCAGTTATCAAAAACGGGGTAGAAAGCCCATAAGCCAGCTTGCTCATAAACATGGTTTTAAAGCCATGTTCTTTCCACAAATACTCTATAGTTTCAAATCTTTTTTCGGTAATACCGACTTTATGCCCGTGTTTAGCCAAAAACGTTTTACTGTTTCCATGCCTGCCCACATAATAGTAAATAGTATCAGGTACTAAATCACCCAAAAGAAGAATTATGTAAGCTATAAAAGGATTGAGATATCCCAGGCTTACCAATACCCCGGCGAATAAAGAAATTATAGGGCCCTCAAAGGCAGCCAATGGAAAGAGTATCAAGTACCTGTAATGCATTAGGAGCTGTACGATGCCGCTTTGATCCATATTAATTTAGCTTTGGTCCGGTTTTATTTAGAGTGCCTCGTAAGCCGCAATCCTACAATTTTAGCAGATTTAGGGCCTTTTACTAACGTATTAGGTTAAAGCATCGGAGATAGTATAATGTTTAAAACTAATGAGCAGACTAAAAGCTAACAAGGTAAGATTACCAGAATATTTCAGGCCCGAGAGGTATAAAATTTCCATTCATCCTAATCTGGAAGAAGCTTCTTTTAAAGGTGAAGAGTCTGTTACATTTCGATTGGACCGGGCGGTGAATAAAATCGTTTTACATGCGGATGAATTAGTAGTCAGCAGCGCCTCGGTTAAAATCAAAAACAAATCTTTTGCAACCAAAAGAATATCTTACGACAAGAAATCCGAAACCGTAATCTTTCTCTTCGGGCAAAACCTTCCAAAAGGAAAGGGTAAGCTTACCCTTTCCTTTACAGGGATACTTAACGATAAAATGACCGGGTTTTATAGAAGCCGTTATAAAGTTAATGGCGAGGAACACTTAATGGCTACAACTCAATTTGAAGCTACGCATGCGAGACAGGCTTTTCCTTGTATTGATGAACCGGCGGCTAAAGCTGTTTTTGACATCACTCTTATAATTCCTAAGGAGCACACAGCCATATCAAACACTATTCCTTCCGTAGTCAGTGAGCACGAATCCGGCCATCAAATAGTGGAGTTTGAATCAACGCCAAAGATGTCCACTTATTTAGCGGCTTTCATTGTGGGTAAGTTTGAGTGGATAGAAAAGAAAACCAGCAAGGGAACTTTAGTGAGGGTTTTTGTGACTCCCGGCAAAAAGAAGCAAGCGGAATTTGCCCTAGATGTAGGCGCTAAAGTGCTGGCTTTTTATGAAGACTATTTTGGGATTAAATACCCATTGCCGGTTTTAGATATGATAGCTATTCCTGATTTTTCATCAGGCGCTATGGAGAATTGGGGAGCGGTAACCTATAGGGAAACGGCCCTGCTCTTTGACACCGATAAGTCCTCTACCGCTACCAAGCAGCGAGTAGCGCTCGTCATCGCTCATGAATTGGCTCACCAATGGTTTGGTAATTTGGTAACTATGGAGTGGTGGACGCATCTTTGGTTAAACGAAGGATTCGCGTCTTACATAGAGTATTTGGCGTTGGATAAAATATTTCCGAAATGGGATATTTGGACTCAATTTGTTTACTCGGATTTAAGTCAGGCTATGAGTCTAGACTCCCTAAAAAACACCCACGCGATAGAGGTTGAAGTGCATCATCCTTCCGAAATCGGAGAAATTTTTGATGCCGTAAGTTATTCAAAGGGAGCATCGGTAATAAGGATGATTGCCGACTACCTCGGCGAAAAAGATTTTAGAGACGGGCTCCGGCATTACTTAAAGAAACACCAATATGGCAATGCTTCCACTAAAGATCTCTGGCTTGCCCTTGAACACGTTTCCGATAAGCCCGTTAGGTCTATTATGGATAACTGGACGAGCAAGCCCGGCTTTCCGGTTGTTATTATTGAAAACGATAGGCAAAAGATAAGACTAACGCAATCCAGATTTTTTTCGAGCTCCATTGCCAAAAAAAGCTCCAAAGACAAAACGATTTGGAAGGTGCCGATAAATATAAAAAGAGAATCTAAAAACAGGAACCAAGAATTCCTTCTGGATAAAAAATCCAAATCGATTGATTTATCTTTAAAAGCTGGAGAGTGGATTTATTTCAATTCAGGAAGCTCCGGTATGTATCGTTTGAATTATCCCGAAGTAATGCTCCGTAACTTGGAAGAAGCCGTTAAAAGAAAAAGTATACCGGCTCGTGATAGATTTTCCATTCAGGATGATGCTTTTGCTCTCTCCGAGTCGGGTGAATTTTTTACCGTGCCATGCCTGGAACTCGCCAGAAGCTATAAAAATGAAGACGATTATACCGTTTGGGCTTCCCTTATCTCTAATCTGGAAACGGTTAAAGACCTTACTTCCGGAGCATCATACCCGACTCTTTATTCGGCTTATATGAGGGATATCTTAAGCGTGATAGCTACCAAAGTAGGCTGGGAGGCCAAGAGAAACGAAAGCCACACAACTCCTATGTTACGGTCTCTGGTCTTATCCGTATTGGGGTATTCCGGAGATAGGCAGACTATAAAAAGAGCTCGGGAACTTTTTGAAGCCTTGAAGAAAGGGAAGTCGCTAAATCCCGATTTAAAAGGAGTGGTTTACGGACTTGTGGCGAGAAACGGAGGAGTTAAGGAATATGAGTGGTTTCTTAGACGTCACGAGGAAGAATCTTTACAAGAAGAGAAAAATCGTCTTTTATTTGTTCTTGCTTGCTTTGAGAATAAAAAACTAATCAAAAGAGCTTTGGAATATTCTTTCTCCGAAAGAGTTAGGCCTCAAGATACATATGGAGTCTTTTCCTATGCCTGGGGGAATCGTTTTGGTAGGGATATAGTTTGGGAATTCACTAAATCGCATTGGGACGAGATCCTTAAGAGGTACGGTAAGGGAGGGCATATGTTACCCCGCTTTATACAACCGGCCGGATTCTTTGCTTCTAATAAAAAGGCAGAAGAAGTGCGCCGATTTTTCCGAGTCCATAAAGCCCCAGGAGCCGAAAGGGCTGTCGAGCAGGCAATTGAAAAAATATATTCAAACGCCGCTTGGCTAAAAAGAGATAAGCGGAAAATAATAAACTGGCTTAGGAGCAATTCTTGATTATGGAGCGGGATACCGGAATCGAACCGGCGCCATTACCTTGGCAAGGTAGCGTACTGCCACTATACTAATCCCGCCTTCGCTAAAGCTTCGGCGGGCAGGCCCGCTAAAACCTCATGAAATCCAAGATATTTTAGATTAACGCTTGATTCTTGTAAAGAAATTGCTTAGATTGGGAGTTATGCTGTTTATGAAGACTATCAGGAAATACTGGTTCATAGTACTCATTGTAATCGCTTTGGTTGCGGTGGTTGCTTACATTTTTGTGAGGTCTCCCGAGGCCCTTAGGTTTAATAAGGGATTTGTTCCGCCCGAATTTTTGGAGGCAAGAACAAGGGGGGCTATGATCGCCGAAGATATTGTGGGCCTATCTAAAGAATCAATTTCTAATTTAAGTAATATTAGCGCCGATGAGGAGATAGGCAACTATACCGGAGGTTTGAATCTGGTTTTAAAGGAAGTTGAAAATAACGAGAAAGCCAGAAGCTCGGCCTTGGAACTCTCTAAGGAGCTGGGGATTATGGCGACCAACTTAGGCAGTGTCCGACCAGACGAAGCGGCTAAAGTAGGATTGGAAGCGGTAATCAATGAATCTCAGATAGTTCAACGTCTCATTAATTACAACGCTTATGCCTTACAGCTTGTAGATTCACTTCAAGGCAGATTTACCGGCGGGGGAAGAGGGCCGGCCACAGACGGGAAAATTAAAGAGCTTTTATCCAAAATGAATGAAGAAGCAAGGGCCATCAACGAACTTAACTCCAAATATAAGGATTTAATGGCCCGGTTTAACACGCTTACGGGTAGTAAGTAGACTTTGACAAACGGGCTTCTTTGTGGTATAATAGGAGCACAATTACCTATTGGGTAATTCGTTATCAAGGTCGAACTTGATCGAATTACTACTTAGGTAATTCGATCCTTAATAATTAACCGCGGACCGTTGTCGCTCTCACGGGCGCCAGTTGTTCGCTACGTATATGTCAAAAAACATATGCGGGAAACAGTTGGGTTCTACTGAGTATGATACTTGTTATAAAGAGCTTAACCACGGGGGTAACTGCTACAAGACTTTCGGCTTAGAAGCTGAAGCCTGGATGCAGGAACTCTTAAGGCAATGTGATTGCCAAGTGGCTAAAGCTACCATACATGAGGATCATAAACTCAAGATCGACTTCTGGGTTTACAGTGCTGACCTCCGTTGTAATGGAGAATCTGCCAATAAAGATTTTTTGCCGATACAATTCACTATCGACAAAAACGCTGCCTGCGGACTTAAGGGCCGAGATGCTCTTAGGCAAGGTGTAGTAATACTCTTTATCGAAGCGGATGACCTGTTAGAATGGAAGACCATGTCAGACGTGACCTTGAAGGAAGTAGTGAAGCTAAGAATTTACAGAAATTTCTGCGATTCCGTAAAAAGAATCGAAGAATATTTCGAGCGTACTTACATAAAAATCGCTCAGCCAATGACTATGCTTCGCCGCTTCGAACCAGAACCAATTAGGATTGAATCTCAATCCTAAAACCCCGGCCGTTCCCGTCACACTTTTACCGTAAAAGCCTACTTCACACGAAGTAGGCTTTTCAGTTCTCTTTTGTCGGAGCGCCGGGAATCGAACCCGGTCTACCTGCTCCCAAAGCAGGCGTACTACCGGTATACTACGCTCCGGTTACTGGTGCCCCTGGCAGGAATCGAACCCGCATCAATGCCTTAGAAGAGCACTGCTCTATCCATTGAGCTACAAGGGCAAGTGAGTAGTGATATAAAAACCTTAGTTTTTATATCCTACGAACGACGACCATGCAAGCTTTGCTTACAAGGGCATACTTCGCCACACGGCTTAGTAAACTGATTCTAATTTATTATTTTACCGTTCGCAAATATAAAAGAAGGCCGGTGGGAAGTTTAAGAGAGTGAAATCTACTTTAAGTTTTGGGAATTTTCTCTTTATCCTATTCTTAGAAATCAGGGAATATTGTATCTGCACATATCGGCCCGTGGGCTTTAGTATTTTACTTACTGCCTCCAGTATTTTTTCATTAGTTTCTTCGTCCATTATGGCTAAAGGCAAGGTAGAAATTACATAATCAACTTGTTTTACGCCCAAACTTCCTAAGCGTTCTACTGCATTTATGGCAGATTCTTCTAAAACCGTAAGCCGTTCGTCTTTAAGATTACTTAAGGCTTTAACAAAACTT
>Ga0209541_10018010_pt1 | contig 10266 bp, 17 predicted proteins | sample RifCSPlowO2_01_FD_184027 | JGI IMG/M metagenome (GOLD analysis project Ga0209541, IMG submission 184027) | Groundwater microbial communities from Rifle, Colorado - Rifle CSP2_plank lowO2_0.1 (SPAdes) (version 2) | ecosystem: Environmental > Aquatic > Deep subsurface > Groundwater | place...
CTATTTCTTTTTTATTTCCGTATTATCCTTTTAGTTATCCTGTAAACTCTTCTCGAGGAATTTCTGTTTGTTTTATTATATATTGCAGTACAAAAACAGATACTTTATTACCATGTGGAACCCACGTAGTTAAGACTTTTCCTAATGGAAGAAATTTTTTAAAAGTAGTGTGTTTCCTTGACCTAATTTCTTTGAACCCATGTTTTTCAAGAATTCTTATCACTTCTGCCGTATTAATCGGCCTGAGTTTTCCCATTTAGAAGATCTCCCTGGAACAGATATGTAAGAAAGTGAAATTGTTTGGACGGCCTTTATGTTTGGTTTTATAGTATCTTCATCATTTAGATAATCTTCTATCAAATCCACCATATTCTCCTTTACTTCTTGTTCTGTACTTCCTTGCGTTGCTATATCTAAAGGAGGGCATGAAGCTACGAATAAATCATCTTCTTTCATAATAACAATTGGAAAAGGAATTTGTGTTTTTTCTTCCATAAAATAGACAATTTATTCTTATTTAAATAGTTTCTGTTTGTTGAGGACAATTTGTTAAGAAACAATTAATCTTAAATTATTGAATTTGATTGCGCGGGAGCAAGTAATAAAAATTAATGCTTAATTCCGCGACTTCTTTTTTGAAATTGAATATGATGCGTGGATACAAACACTAAATAATGTTAATACAACCCACGACTTTTATCTTTCGATTATGAACCAAGAAGACTATATTTAATATACTGCAGAGTTATTAAATCTATCTATTTTTTATTTAATAATTATAACCCAGGGAGCGTTTAAGCAAAACCCCCTATTTTAACTCCTGTTTCTTCTACTTGCCCTTTCACATAAATAGCCCTCAGATCCAAAAGTGGATGAGCATTAATATCATAAGCATCAGAAACCAAAACATCTTCAAATCCTTGTCTCAAATATTCTCCTCTTAGTTCTCCATCACTTCTTTGACGAAAATATTTTTTGGCTAAATCTTCTACACCTTCTCTTGGTTTCTTAGTAAATCGTGGAGAGATTTTCGTATCTGAATGAACGGTTAAAGGTTCAGGTTTAGGCGAATCATTCAAACCAAAGGTGCCAATAGGCTCTCTTAAAGTTTCAAGATCTGTGTTAGTTAAAAATCTCCACCCTTCATGTTCTAATCTTTTTTGAAGATTTGATTTAACTTTATCTACCATAAAAATCTTTGATGAATATTATTTTTAAACTTTATGAATGTAAAAAATCAAGTGGGCAAGCAAATCATAATGAAGTCTTAATAAGCCCACATATCACTTTTTTAAATGATTATAACCCTGGGAGAGTCTTCAGACCGTCAAAAAGATAGCCTGAAGCATCTCCTGGGGAAAAAGAGGTGATAATAAACTGAAAGTACTAAACTATTTAAATGTTTCGTTTATGTTACTCTTAAAAAATGACAGCCCATAATTCTATGATAGTAGTTAAATAGTTTGTAGTACCTAACAATAATATCGGTAGTGCCTAAGTTGTTCTTTACTTGCTTTTATAACGATTAAACAGATTTATAAAATATATGATACTTAGTTCTATATGAAAGAAAAAGGGAGTCAAAGTTCTATTGGTTCTGTAAAACAAGACCAAATTCAAGGCATTTTATTCAATAGGGAAATAGGATGGCAGGAGATTATCTACGATCTTATTAATACTGAGCAACTTGATCCTTGGGATGTTGATATTGTGATTTTAACAGACAAATATCTTGAAAAAATCCTTAAATTTGAGGAGACAGATTTCTTTATTTCAAGCAAAGTTCTTTTGGCAGCGGCACTTCTTCTTAGAATTAAATCTGAAATTCTTTTAAAAAAATACATTAAAAGCATAGACGAAATTCTATTTGGAGATAAAAGGGAATCAAAGAGAATTGGTTTAGAACCAAACCAAGTTTTTAACATTGGATTTGAGGAAACAGCTCCAGAACTGCTTCTAAAAAGCCCAATGCCTAGATTCAAACGTGTTTCCCTGCAAGAGTTGATGGATTCGCTTGGAAAAGCAATTATAACAGAAAACAGAAGAATAAAAAAAGAGATAGTAAATAGAAATGCCGTAATAGAATCTTCCTTATCCCTTCCAAAAAAAAGATTCAGCATACAAGATAAAATTAAAGAAATCTATGATGATCTCTTGAAGCGCCTTGGAGAAAATGAAAAGAAGAAAAAAATTTCTTTCACAGAATTCATAGGAGAAAATAAGGAAGAGAGAATAATTTCTTTCTCTGGATTGCTGCATTTAGACCATCAAAAAAAAGTCTGGCTTGAACAGGAAAAACATTTTGAAGATTTTCATATCTGGCTTAAAGAAGCTTATTTTGCACACAATCCAGATCCCTTTGCTGATTTGAGGACGGAAGTCGAAGAACAGATAAAAGAAATGAAAAATCCCGACAAAGAGCAACAAGAACGCATTGAGAAAATCAACACTGATTTTGAAAATCCAATAGGCAAAGAATTAGACTGATTAATCTCTTGCGGCCGATTCTAAAGCAGTAGCATATTTATCATAGCCAAAAGTTCCAAATTCATCTCTTGGGTCAACAAATTTTTTATGATATTCATTAGAAAAAACAATATTGCTTCCATCAAAATCAAATGTTGCCAAACATAGTAATTCATCGCCTGGTTTTTTATTTCTTAAACTTAAGTAAGCATCCCTCATTTTTCTAAAAAGCTCAAGTTCAAGACTGCTTTGTACCAAAACCATTAATGCTTTAAGAAAACCTTGTTTAAATAAATTCTGCAATCCAGATTATCCATATCTTATTGTATACATTCCATACTCGTGTATAAGATAATAAAACACCTTAAAAAGCCAAAGAACATATTCATAGTATGAAATTAGGGGTGTTATTTTCTGGGGGAAAAGATTCCACATTTGCAACATGGCTCGCAAAAAAACAAGGCCATGAAATTTCCTGTTTGATAAGTATTATGTCTGAAAATCCTGAAAGTTATATGTTTCATACACCCTCTATTTCTAAAACAAAGTTACAAGCAGAAGCAATGGGAATTCCTTTGATAATAAAAGGAACTATGGGAATCAAAGAAGAAGAACTCAATGATCTAGAAGACGCAATTAAACTAAGTATTAAAGAATACGGAATTAAAGGAATTGTCACAGGTGCCGTTGAATCTGTTTATCAGGCTTCCAGAATTCAAGGAATCTGCAATAAACTTAACATAGAATGCTTTAACCCACTATGGCAAAAAGACCAGATAGAACTTCTTCAGGATCTTTTAAAGGAAAAGTTCAGAGTAATTGTAACGGGTGTTTCTGCTTATCCTTTAAATGGCTCCTGGCTTGGAAGAGAAATAAATCAGGACTTTATTTTTGATATAAAAAGGCTCAATGAAAAGTACAAAATAAACCCTGCAGGAGAAGGTGGTGAGTTCGAGACTTTTGTTATTGAATGCCCTCTTTTCAAAAAGCCATTAAGAGTTACAGGCGCAAACTTCTCAGGAGAAGAAAACTCCTGGCGCATGGAGCTTGAGTTAAGATAAAAAAAGAAAAAATATATAAATAATAGAAATAGAAAAGATATATGGAAAAAATGGTAACAATGCCAGAAAGAAGATATTTAGAGTTAAAAAGAAAAGCGGAGCTAGATGAGGAATTACTCATCAAGTTAATAAGGGGTTTAGAAGATATAAAAGCGGGCAGAATAAAGGAATGGAAGTTTAAGAAAGATTAAGTTTTTTTCTAATTTCTTCTTTATAATAAGGAATAAGTCTCTTTATCTTGTCAATTGTTGCCTGTTGGTCTTTTTTTGAGCTTATTGCAATAACAAAGACTACAACATATCCTTCATAGATTAAATAATAAAACCTATGGTTCCTAGCTCTCTTTTCTCTAAAAAATTTATATCCAAGGGGTCTACCAACATAGGGATTTATCTTAAGTTGTTCTATTTCATTGTCTATTATTTTTTGAATAGAATGGTCAAGATTCTCAAAATCAATATCAAACTCTTTTGTTGTAAAAACCCTAAACATACAAAACAAAAATAAGAATAATTTATAAAACATCTCTTTTTATCAGTGAAATGATCTTAGTTATTAACATCTGCAAAGAGCACCTAAGCACGTTTGAGTTTGTAAAACCTATAGAAGGTATCTTAACACAAGCAGGAGCCAACTTCAAAACAAAACATTACAAGCAAATTAGTGAACAAGATGTCAAAAAAGCTGATAAGATAATCATATGCGGAACAAGTTTAGCAGATAATGAATTCCTAAAAGATATAAAAGAATTTTTCTGGATAAAGTACTACAAAAAGCCCATATTAGCCATTTGTGGAGGAAGCCATATAATTGGTCTTCTGCTTGGTTATAAGTTAAAAAAGAACACGCAGATAGGACTAAAAGAAATCAACTTAGAGCGTGAATTCTTAGGAATAAAAGGTAAACTTCAGGTTTATCATCTTCATCAATTTAACATTCTTCCTGACGTGTTCAAAAAAGACAATATTTACTGTGTTCTCTTCCATCCAGAAGTCAGAAATAAGAATATGATTGAGAATTTTGTGAAGATGAATAACAAAAGTGTTCTAAACTATTAATCTCTCCGCTTCGCGTGGAAGAATTTCGTCAACTAACTTCTTAGCAAATTCCCTTAATTGTTGGTATCCGCCACTATTTCTTTTATTTCCATGTATGCCTACTAAAAAAGAATATGGAAGGGTTGATCTTAGACCTGAAGTGAGCATGGTGTCTACTTCAACTTTCAGGGTTCCAATAAATTCCCCATTTTCTCCAGCTACATTAGCATAAATACTTTTTTTCCAAAATACTCCTTTTACAGAATCTAAAGCATAATTTTGATCAATAACATCAAACGGCTTTTCTGCTAGCTTTCTTTCTAATTCCCGCCAAAGTTGGTCTGGGCCTCTAATCTCCCAAGGTATCTTGCTGAAATTAATTCTTTCCATTTAAACTTTTATAAAAACTAATTAATAAAGATTTATCTTTTAAAAAGTATAGGATATTAATTCAATTTAGGATTAATTCGGTCTAAAATTAGAAGTCCTGTTTCTAACTTTCCTAATTCGGTTTCGCCTTCAATTTTAAAATAAGTCCCAAAATAATGTCCTAGTCCCTTTTTCCCTCTTCTTTCAATAGTTGCCTTTAAACTACCTCTCTTTATTCTCTGTTCTCTTATACCTTTTTTGAACATATCAATAACAGTCCAATTAACTTCATCTCTAGATTCAATAATAACGTTTGCTGGTGGTCCATTAAAATAAACACAGGAGTAAACTTTGCCTTCATAATAAATTGGTGCTTCGGTCCTCATAGAAAAATTAGCTTTTGAAGATTATTTAAATCTTTCTAAATTGATCTGCCGAGAATCGAACCACCGGCTCAAAGCTGATATTATAAAACATAAATCTATAAAAATACTTTTAGTATATAATTTTCATGTCACAAGGCAGAAGATTAATTAAGGAAACATATTTTATTTCTCCAGAATATAAGGTTACGCGAGAGGGCGCCCTTGAAGATAAAAAAGATACATTTCTCTCATGGTTATACGATAATACTCATCAATTTACTCAAATGGGTAAAGGGGCCTTTTCTTATGACTCTGGAAAGCTAATGGGAAGCAATAATACTTTATGTGATGTAATAACTACAGAAGTTAATACGGAAAATGCAGACAAAAGAACATATCACAGATTAATCAAAGTAATTTCTTCTCCTTCATCTTTAAGTTTGCCAAGTGAATTAAGAAATGAAATTTTAGACAGAAGATACGAAGAAAAGCCGTCTGATCATAGAATAAAAAGTTGTAATACCTCCCCAAGAAGAGTTTTCCTCTCACGACTTTTTGAGTAGATTCAAATCTTCAACTCTGATTCCTTCCCCGTTTTCATATCCTTAACCATAAACTTCTTTGATTTGATTTCTTTTTCTCCAACAAAAATAACTTTTTGAAAACCATAAGAATTAGCATACTCAAGAGCCTTAGAAGGTTTTCCGTAATAAACTGAAACACTTCCTCCTTTGCTTCTAAGCTTCTGTGCCAAAGCAATTGCTTCCTTATCTCTATCAAGCGAAATCACAAGATATCTTTCAGCAACCAAATTCAAAGTAACAAGACCAATCAGCCTTTCAAAGGAGAATGACCAGCCAACGCATTGGACACTGTTGAACATATATGCTCCTCCACCCATAACAGTTTCTTTCATACCTTTGACTTTTATCTCAAAAACATTTCTGTTGTAATAACTCAATCCTCTAACGAGGGAAGGTTGGAATTTTATCTCGATTCCATAAAACTTACAGTACTCTTTAAGTTCTTTAATATCCTGATACGCTTTGAACCTCTCAAAATATTTCTCCGATTTACCTAGTATATCAAGAAGTTTCTCAGCACCATATTTCTTCAAATTCTTTCGGACTTCTGCCTCTGGAAGTTTATCCAATTTATCAATTTCCCTAAGGACCTGATTGCGATTAGTACCCTTTATGTCATCAATTTCATCAATAATCTCATTAAGAAGAGCTCTATTTCCAACAAAAATCGTGTTTTTAACTCCTAGATAGTCCAAGATATCATTTATAATCGCAAGCACTTCTGCATCGTTTTTAACACTTGAACCGATAACATCTGCATCACATTGTGTAAATTGCCTTAGCCTCTGCTCTGAAGTTGGCTCGTCTCTGAAAACAGGCCCAATAGTATATCTCTTATATGGAAGTTTTTTATTATTCATAAGCCTCTTTAAGGGAAAAGTTTGTTCATATTTCAAAGCTAATTTTCTTTTTCCTTTGTCCTGCAGTTTGAAAATATCAGAAATGGCTTCGTCACCTTGCTGACTTTCAGGACCACGAACAAATTCTTCATATTCAATAATAGGTGTCTCGGACGGTTCAAATCCATATTTTTCAAACACTTCTACGGCAACTTTTCTGATTGCTTCGCGTTTTATAGCTTCTTCTCCAATAAAATCCTCAAATCCTTTTACTGTTTCCATTTTTTTTTCTCCAGTTCTTTATTTAGTTTATCTACTTTTTTTATTATTGCTTGTATAACTCTCCTATTATCTCTAATACGACCACCTTCCAAAACATCAGGGATTTTCCAAATAATAACTTTATCATTATAGCGTCTATTGTTAAATATTTTTTTAGGAATATCGTTTGCTACTACAATTATTCTATCCTGATCTTCTAGTTCACGAATACTTGTTGTTTTTGGTTTACCTAAAATTGAAAATCCAAAGGTCTCTGCTGCTTTTATTTGAGGTTTATCTAAAGGTAAAAAGCCTTCAATAAGCCCTGCGCTGGTTACAACTATGTTTTTATTTTTGTTTATTTTTTTGAAATAAAATTCAGCTACTCGACTTCTAAATCTGTTATACTTACAGACAAAAAGTATTCTTGTTTTTTTCATATTAACCTCTTTGATCGTTCGTCCAAGCGTGACCAAACGAGGGCGGAAGGAGAGAATCGAACTCTCGTTTTGCGGACCACAACCGCACGTACTGCCATTATACTACAACCGCCATTATTTAAATTACTTAGAGAACATATAAAAACCTTACCAGAAATGTTAGGAAAATTAAGACAGCTACGACTAGAAAAATATTCAGTATCTATTATGCCGACAATCGACAAATAATTTAGCTGTCATGATAATATCAAATAAACACGGTTTTTAAGTTTAACTGTTAAAGAAAATTTGGCTAAAACAAAATCAATAATACTTTTACTACTGCACTTTCACTTAGCAATCTTCTTCCAACCACCTCTTAAAAATAAAAAGTTAAAAGAAAAATAAAAAAAGTTTTAGAAATTAAATGATCCTGTCTGTGAGCAAACCTGATCGTTTCCTGAAGCATCTACGAAATAAGCAGTGTACTCTAGTTTGTTTGCTGCAGTAACTCCAGGAGTTGCTACAACCTGTGTTGAAGTTTCAAGCACATCTAATGCATCGCCAAATTCAAGCACCCCACTATTGACCGTATCATTGAATAGAGTCACTTTAACTCCACCAATTGCATCACCACCAGCACCTCTTCTCAGAGTAACGGAATAATTTCCACTCTGGTTTGAAACAGGGGCAACACTAACTGCTTGCAAATCAACAGAAATACACCTGGCGCTTATATCAATCTGCTCAGATCCTTGTTGAACAACATTCCTTACAACTACCCAGATAATCCCTATGGCAACCAAAACTAAAAGGATTATTAGAAGAGTAGTCACAACGGCATCAAGTCCTCTTTTGTTCATCCTACCTCTTTCCATACTTCTATATAATAAAATCCCCTTTAAAAATATTATGTTTTTAGAAATAGTATTTTTTTGAGTGTTTAAGCGATTAAAAATGTTTTTATGTTCGAGTTTTTAGATGTTTAATTTGTTTCGCTAGTAAACTCGCTCGTTGAGAGTTAGCAATTTAGCCCCACGAAATTGCTCGCCTTTCGGCTCGGTCGTATCTAATTATTAACTTAAATCCACATATACTATTTTTGTATTAACAATATTTTATAAAATTCCTGGCACAGCGAAGCTATTAGACAAGTAAAGCTAGTGAATCATTTATTAAAATCATCGAGAAGTTTAAAAAATTCATTTCTGTCTATGACTTTATCATTCTCAGAAAGCCCAATGCGTTCGGCGAATTTCCAGAAAGCACTTGGCTTGTATCCTTGCTTTTTCAATGAAGCAATCGTCGGAAGTTTTTGGTCATCCCAACCAGAGTACTTTCCTTCTTCTATTTCTTTCCTCATCTTTGATGTCGATAATTCAAAATCCTTGAATTTGATTCTTCCTAGGAAAGATGTCCATGGAAATTTCTTTCCAATTCCCAAAGCCCCATACATCTTTTTCTGCCTTTCTGCATTATCCCTATGATCTTTAGCGCGAATTACATGAGTCATTTCTAAATCAATGTCATCCACAGTAACAGCCAAATTCATCAAAGGCCAAACTCTATACTTTTTTCCTTGCCTCTCGTGCTTTGTTAAATTAATTCTTGCAAGAGGAAAGTCTCTCATTGCAGGATTTTTGTCTTTCATGCTATTTTTACTTTTAAAACGCAAAACAGCTTCTCCCTCTCCAAAAGAGCCCTTGCCTTTGTCCAGCATCTTCTTCCAGCGCTCAAGATTTTCTTTAATGCTAAATTTCCTGCAAGGGCAATTGGTTTTTTTATCGACGAACTCTTTAAACACGTCTTGGTTACAAGTACAAACATAAGCAGCATCTTTTTTTATCAATTTTTCAGCGTATTCATAATAAAGCTTCATCCTGTCAGACTGAACAATAACTTTAGCAGTTTTATCAAAAAGCCAATCTGATTCTTTTTCAATCATATCATATGCCTTTGGATAAATATTCTCTGGATTTGTATCTTCAATTCTCATATATAACCTTCCACCGTACTCTTTCACAAAAAGGAAAGATAAAGAAAAAGTTAAAGCATGTCCTACATGCAGCGGTCCCGACGCAGATGGAGCAAGTCTCATTACAATTTTTCCTTTCTTAGCATTTGGAAGTTCTGGTAAGCCTTCCCGACCCTCTCTTTCATGAACGACTTTTTCAAGTTTCTTAAATTCTTTTTCCTGCTCTTCCTTTGAAAGGCTATTAACCTCAGAAACAATCTCATTTATTTTTCCCGAGTTCTTTTTTACCTCTTCTGGCTTTAATCCCTCGTTGAACAATGCAGAAATCACAGAGCCCATTCTTGCAACGCCATCATATGCAATCGCGTTCTTCAACGCGTAAGCTCTTGCTTTTTTATCCAGATTTTTTATCACCTCCAAAAAAAGCAGAAAGCATTAATAAATCTTATTCAATATCAGCCAATCAACTTTCAGCTCGGCCAATATCGGCTTTCCGCTCAAGAAGTTCAATTCTTTGCTGCAAATGATAAATCTTATTAGACAAATCATCAAGCCTGTTTATGATATCAATAAGCCTTTTTGCCAGTTTTCTCTTTCTTTCTTCTGCAGTGTCAGTATCAGAAAAATCAGAGCCTTCCTGTTCTTTGGCATCTTCTGCGGGACTAAAAAGCGATAAGCCAGAAGAAGACTTCTTTTCTGCTTCTTCTGAAGCCTCTCTGTCCTTTTTCAGTCTGTATCTTTCTGCAAGATCAACAACACCCTCTCTTTTACTTCCGAATCCAAATAATCCCATAATTGCTTGAAGGTCTCTTTATTTTTAAATTTAGTTGTATTGGATTCCTATTTAGCTACCGGGTTTATATCCATAACAAATATGTATTGTAGACAAA
>Ga0209541_10018016_pt1 | contig 10262 bp, 14 predicted proteins | sample RifCSPlowO2_01_FD_184027 | JGI IMG/M metagenome (GOLD analysis project Ga0209541, IMG submission 184027) | Groundwater microbial communities from Rifle, Colorado - Rifle CSP2_plank lowO2_0.1 (SPAdes) (version 2) | ecosystem: Environmental > Aquatic > Deep subsurface > Groundwater | place...
GGGTCGGAGAGAATAGTGAAAATAGTCTACGGCTTATTGCGTGGAGATATGAGGCTTGATGAAACTAAATACTGGGGGTGGATTCTGTGAAGATGAAAGCAAATACTGGCACTGCCGCGACTGCGGTAAAGAATTCCTCAATTCCAGATATGAAAATAAAGCATGGGGTCAAAGATAAAAGTTAATGCCGGGAGTTAGGCTTGTTATGAATCCGTCCAAAACTGCGGCTCTTGCCTAAACTTGATTAGGGCATTTTTTATGATTATAATACCCCGATATGGTTGCTCTACCAGAACAACTAATTCATCAAGAAAAACGAAACGCCGTAATTGCCGGTACAGGTTTCTCCGAAAAAGCCCAAGACTTTGAAAAAATACATACAGATTATGGGGATGTCAGGTTTGGACACCTGGAACTCGGCGGAAAAGATACGATATTTATAGCCCGCCACCAACGACTTCAAGCCCCCTTTCAGGTTAACTATCGTGCCAATGCGCAGGCTTTAAAATTACTTGGTGTAAATAAAGTTGCATCTATAAGTGCTGCAGGGAGAATGAGAAAAAATGTATTACCCGGTCATCTGGTCAATGTTGACGACTTAACTTTTATGAGCTTGGGGGCACGATCAACAAGTTTTTCCGAAGAAGAGGCTTTATTATTACATTCTCCAACTGCCAGTCCGTATAGTGAAGGATTAAGACAAAAAATTAATGAGGCCTGGAAACTATCAAAGGCTGAAATAAAGGCGCTGTATGCACTTTATCCCCAATTTCAGCTATCGGCTAAACTACATACTAACGGCACTTACTTCAACAGCGATCCACCATGGTTTAATACCGGCACTCAAGAAGCTATGATTAGAACTAGTTATCGCAATATGAAGCTCATTGGACAAACCTTACTTCCGGAAGCTGCATTATTAAGAGAGATGGGGATGGCCCAAGTTGCGCTTGGAATGTGCACGGATCATTCAAATTTTCCAGGAGCAATCCGCCCAGTTATTCATGCCGGAGAAGGCGGCGTAATGGACATTGCGGCGGTAACATCAGGAGCCGCTTTATTATTATTGGATAATGCTATGAGATTAATTCCGGATGATTATTATGATTCATTTGCCCATGAAAGCATAAGTAATTCAGTTCATCCCGATCAAGTAAACTGGCACAGATTACGCTGGAAAAGACCAAGACTGGCCGTAATAATAGATCAAGCGTTACCTACAAATCAGAGACAGGCATATAATTTAATCGAAAAAATCCGCTATCTTTTTGTTAAATAGAGCAAAACGGTCATTGAATAGGGACACCTCCGGAGTGTATTAGATTGATAATTCCTTAAGGTGAGGGGTTTAAATTAATGTCGGGGATTGTACCAATATACTATTCGGTAGAGTTTAAAATTGCCAACCGCGGGTCCAAAAATTCTCCATTCTCTTGAATTAATATTCCATCCACCAGAACCCTACCTCCACCATACTGAGATAACATCATACAGGTTAAGTCTTCGTGGTTTTTACTTCTGACCCCGTTATCAAGATTGACAGGTTTTCCGTTATATTCTTTAAACAGGTAAGATGATCCAATGGCAATATGAAAACTTCCGCCGACCTTTTCAACGAATAGGCCATTAAGCATTGGTCTGTCAAAAACTCTATTGGTTCCAAAGGCAACCTCTCCCACTTCCCTGGCTCCTTCATCACGGTCCAGTACTGATTGAACCCATTCAGCATCTGCAGGATTATCACTTTCTACCTCAAAATTAACAACTCTTCCCTCTTTAAATTCCAAAATAAGATTGGGAAGTTTGCGCCCGCCGAACATGACCGGATAGGGAAGAGCCAGGCGCCCGCTTATTGTGCCTCTTTTGGGACTGGAAAAGGCTTCACTTCCCGGCACATTTTTATCCACGGTGGAACTGGCAAAAGTCTGTCCCTCAATGCTCATTTTTAAATGGGTTTGCCATTTTTCGTCAAGATTATCTCCAGCAAAGAGTTCCAGCTCTTTTCCCGGATTAAGGTATTCATCGATTAAAATGTTCTGTGCCGCGTCAATTTTATCCCAATCCCTTTCACAAGCCCGGAAAAACATATCGACATATTGGTCGAACTGCATTTGGTCAATTTTTGCTTCAGCCTCAGTCGGCAGATAGATTAAGGTCCAGGGTCTTCGGTCAACTCGAAGTCGAACCGACGCGTCTGTTGCGTCATACCATTTTTTCATTACTTCACCCGGAACTATATCATTTGCATCGGGTTCATCATTACTTCGGGCAAAAGCGACTTTGGTTGCCCAAGCAACATCAGCATTAAGACCTGCAGCCATTTCATCAAAAACTCTCGGCGTTTCATTTTCTCCGGCGCCAGCTAGAGCGGCTGCGACTACCAGCGGGTCATCAACCCTTGATAAAACAGCGGCGCCCTTCAAGGAAGCTTTGTAAGCAATAAATTCTGCCATTTGTCTGGCTCCAGGACTATATCTTAATAAAACCCTGTCCTCATCAACAACTCTTAAAGACCTGTTGACAATTAAATCGGCGAGCCCTTCAATCCTAACCGGGTCAAATCTTTTGATTTCAGATGCAGCCTCGTATAATTTACCCTGCTGCAATGGAGCTTGAAGTCTTTTTAATGCCGGAGATTCGGTAACTGTCATAATTTATTGCCTTACAACGAGATAATTATAACATCTTTCCTTAAAACCTCAAACTGTTTGCACTTCTGGAATACAGTATTTGAAAAATAATTTATTTGTATTTCACTAGCAAATGCTGGCACTGCCGCGACTTAAGTATTTAAACCTTTCAGGTAAAAATCCCACCTGCGAGGTGGGATTTTGTTAATGTGGCACTCTAACAATGAACTTACAGTTTCCAGAAATCATCCTGAACAAATCTGACAAGTCCGTGAAGTTGTTTAACAATTGTCTTTCTGCTTTTATACAGCCAGTATATGCCACCCAGTAAAATTAGCCAGACGATGAAGCTTCCGCCATTTTCTGATTCCCGCAATCCCCGAGCGGCAACTGGCGGAGCCGGCGTATCGGCCTGGATGCCGAGGACATTACTTCCGGACACCTCAATTGCGGGGGAGGGTTGAGCCGTTTCGGTTGGCATTTTGGTCGGAGTCTGGCTGGGGGTTGAGGTCGGAACCGGAGTGTAGACTGGCGTTATGGTCGGAAAATCCCTGAGGGAGGGCGGCCTGGCAAAGGAGGAGGAGGCAAAAATGCCCGCTGCCAAAAAGTAAAAAAAGGTGGATAATATAATAGCTTTTTGCACGGCGCCATTATATCACTTTTATCGAAAATAAGCCACCGGTTGGAGATTTTAACAATATTGTTCTTGCTTTTTTGAAACCGGTTTGCCAGAATGAACCTGCATGAATCAGAAAAAAAGTGAGGAAGATTCGCTTTTGCCGCAGGTGGTCGACTACCTTAATAAATTTGATTTTCCCCTCAGTTACTTAATTCAAAGAAAGTTCAAGGTCGGTTTTTCCCGGGCCGAGCGGATCCTCAAACAGATCGAGGCTAAAAGAAACAAGCATACCCCAGGAGCGAAATAGAAAATCAATTGTGAACATAGTTGGCTTCACCGGGAGAGGAAGCTGGAAATCTTTGATGTCTGTATTTTTGCTGCATCATTTGTTTTTCGGTTTCGGCGGCATCACCGGATAAAATATCAGTAGATAAAACGTCCCGCAATACATCTGATCCTTTCAGTTTGGCAACAAGAATTGAAAAAATAGGACATGCCCGGCAGACTCCCATTACAAACTCCTGATTTAACTGATCGGTTGGTTGTACCGTATCAAAAAATACCCCCGAATATTCAGCCAGTAAGGCATAGGCACTCCTTGACGCTTCAACAATCTGTCTGAGTTCGGAGTCGGCTATACTTTCAGTGGGCAGGGACTTGGGACACCTGAAGGGTACCGCTCTAAAATGTTCTTTTCCACCGGCCAAATTCTGCGGTCCGAAGATAAAGACGTTTGCATTCTTTGGAGCGTTAACAACTCCCGCCGAAATCGATCCTAAATATTCACTCATGAAATATATTCTATAATATTATAGGTTATGTGTCAAGAATAAAATCTCCGCCCGACAAACCCACCTCCGAGGTGGGGAAGTGTTATTATTGTCCCCGGCCGGTAAACATTGAGTCGTTACTATGCATGCTCGCCTCACTCCGGTTGAATTCACGCTGAGCCCTTCTGGTACGAATGGCATTTACCCCGGCGTTAATTGCTAGCAGTCCGACACCAATCAAATCGATTCCCTTGCATACGTTTGAGGCAAGAGCGTCCACGATTCCATGGGTTTCTTGAGGAAAAAGCGGCTTCGCTAGCGGTGCAATAAAAGATCCTATGGTCCAAACCACTGCTCCACCCAACAACAGACGGGAATTAATCAATCTGTGGGAATGTGGCTTAAATGTGTCCATCGGGTCCGGTACCCCAGGCGCGCGGTTTCCCCACTTGTCATAATCCGACATATTTGCCAAATGATAACATCTATAAGGAAAAAAAGCATTTGACAAGCCGGGGAGAATTTGCCTGATATCAAAAATAACGACACCTCCGGAATGCGACAGACTGCTTGACAATTAACTTAGGGCGGGATAGACTGTCGGTTATTATGGTGGCGTATCTAGGGGAAAAAATTTCACGAGTTAAAGATCTTTTTTCCCGCTGGCGCGAGGTTCCGACTTTCGGCTATAACGATATCAGAGAAATAGAAGGCAGATACAGACTGCACGTCCGGCTGGCAAAAACCGGCTTCCTGCTTCCCCTGGTCCACCTGAATATCCCATATCCGCATGAGGCGGCTTTAGGCTGGTTTGATCCCAATCCGGAAAAAAATCCCCAGCTGGATGAAGCGGCTACGGCAGAGATGGAAAAAATACTTAAAAAATTAAAACCGAAGGTCGTTGTCATGACCAATTCCAGCAAGTCGGAACACTTTATCCGCGAAGCGGTAAGGAGTCTGCCTCCCGGAACCGAATTGATTCTGCTGCCAAGCGGTGACAATGAAGATGAAATAAAAGGCCGTTCCCGCGAAGATGCCAATTTTGTCGACTATGTTCCGGTGACACATGTTCAGAAATGGATGGGTTATCCCAAAAAAATGGAGGATGAACAAAATTATATGACGCTGGAAGAACTCAAAAAAGCATACCCAAACAGCGGGGATTGGGTGCTGGTTGACGACGTGTACACCACGGGTAAAACGATTAGGGCTATGGAAAAGGTGCTGGGTCTTGGACCCAAGAGCCGCCACAACATCGCCGTCATCGCCGTCGAAAAGAAATTTGACGGTAGATATCAAAAGATTAGCTTACCCAAAAGACTCCATGCAGTCTTTAATCTGACGGAATTTACAGATTTATCCAGACTCAACATTGACCGAAGCAGGCTGCACGTCTACGATAAACTCACCATCCCTCCTGCCATAGTAAAAAATGAATAACATATCCTTCTGAGAAATAACGCAAACCCTGAAAGAAACAGACGAAAAATCAACACCCCGAAACTGGGCTTAATGTTTCTGGAAAAATAAAATAATATATATTACAGCCGCTTAGCAGTATACAGAGCTCTAGAACTGCTTTATCTAACGATAAAAGAGTAAAAATATAAACCGTTTAAAAGAAATCGTCAGGGTTTATGAATGCCTGGGGGATTTTTTTTACGATAAAAAAATATTTACCAATTGTCAGACTTAGCCCGGCAGTGTTATTTTTTACTTTTTTGCCTACGTCGTAAGAAAATTAAAACTTCAGAAATGAAAGTATTTATAGTATAACCTTAAAAAATTTTCCACCTCTTTTTTAAGGACGGTAAAAAGCCGAATAAAATATTTGAGATAACCGCCTGTAATTAAAAAATAAAATACCTCGCAATAAATTGACGGGGTATTTTGTTGCTAGTTGAACTATTTTTCGGTTCATCCTCGCTTCAAGAAGCAAGATATTCACCTAGCACAATAAAAGTTTAATAGCAGTTAGAAAATTTATTTGTATAATAGATAAATTATGCCAACGTCTGAACTTGTAGTTAGATCCTTGATTTTAGCCGGCGGTTTTGGGCTTCGAATGAAGGATTTTAACACTGGACCAAAGGGTTTAATTCCTGTAGATGGCGATACGATAATCGGAAGGATGCTTTCTGATCTAAATACTATCCACAATCTGGGACAAAAGGCATTGATCACGAATGGAAAACATTTCACGGCTTATCAAAAGTGGCTTTTGGATTGGAAACAAAAAGAAAAAGGCCTGGACAGAATACGACTTATAAATAATTTAGTCGACGCACCGGATAAAAGACTAGGGGCGCTTGGGGATCTTATACATGCTTTAAATCTGCTAGACTGGTGGGGGGGCGGTCTTTTTGTTCTGCCAAGCGATACGCTCTACCGGGGCAGCTTAGCCTCTTTCGTTGATTTTGCCCTCAACACTGCCTCTCCTGGCCTGGTAACTGCGGTGTATGAAAAAGAAAAACAACTTATTGCCGGACGGCTCGGCTGTGTAGGAATGGACGGACAACAGATTGTTCATTTCGAAGAAAAACCCGAAAAACCACTTTTTTCTTCCGCCATTGCTCCTTTTTATTATTATTCCGGAGAAACACTGGGCCAAGTCTTAAAATACAGCCGGCAAAACGGAAGTCTTAAGGCTCTGGATACTCCAAGTTCTATTATCTCCTGGTTTTTACAAAAAGGTGTGCCGGTCTATGGTTTTCGAACCGATGCTTCTATGGACATCGGAACTCCTGAAGATGTCGAGGCGGCTCAAATCTACGTTCAAGCCAACCCGGCTGTAAATATTTTTACATAAATAGTAAAAATATTTTTGAAAAAGATTTCGGAAAAGTCTCATTGCGAAATCGTCTATCCTGCAAATACCTTTGTCGCCTATATCTTGGTTGTGCATATGTAATACTTCAAATTTTTCCTACTCTTTAATGAGGTTTTCAGCGATTTTAACCAGATCAAGCTCTACACAAAAATATTCATCGAGCAAACCATTGCAGCCGTCTATCATTTTACCAATCCGTTTCGTTTTGAGTTGGACACCGAAGAAAAAATCAAAATCCAAGACGTGGCGCCTACAGTCGTGTATTAGGTTTTCGGCACCAATCTCCGGCGTTTGATTTTATTCAGCGAGTACATAATTCTTTTGTGAAGATTGATGTTTTTGATCCGGGCAAAGCGGAGGATCGAGACTAAAATATCTCCCAACTCCTGTTCGTAAGTCTCGTCCTGCTGGGCGGCGATATTGGTTCCTTTTCTCCCGTGCTTGGCCAGATAAGCTCGAGCCATCTCTCCAACCTCCTCAACTAGACTTAAAATCAGAAAAGACCCGAACTCCTGAGAAAATTTCAGGTCCTGATCATATTGATCGAGAATGGCAAAATATTTTCCGAAGGATGAATGTTTTTTCTTTTTAATATCCATGTTATTTGTCTTCTAAAAATTCTTTTAACGGACCAAGGTAATCGGATTTCCAGCCTTTATCAAATTCATTAACTTCATCTTCCGGTAAATTTGAATGAACCAGATCGACGCGTGTTTTATTTTTTTCCCGGGAAAATGTAAAAATAACTTGAGAAGGCGTAACCCAGTCTCCTCCGTACCAGTCCTGAACCAGTTTTTTTTCCTTAATTACTTTCGTATTTGTCCCGTGGATATCTCCTCCCCAAAGGCTGAATTTAAAACATTCGTCTTCATTCATTTTTGCCGGACCCGCTCCCCATTTGTCTATTATTTTGGGGTCAACAAATGCCTGCCAGACTTTTTCCAATGGCGCTTTGATGAGATAGGTTTGCTTAATGGTTTTCATAGACAGACCTTATTATAAATTATATAATTAATACTTCCCCCATAATTTTTAAATTAATATGCTAAGACAAAACAGAAACATTCTGATCATTGCTTTAATCGCCGTCGTCAACGCTTTGGGATATGGAATAATCATTCCTGTCCTTTACTCATACTCGATGAAATACGGGCTTTCCGATTTTCAAAACGGTCTGTTATTTTCCACCTTTTCCGCCTTTCAGTTCATCTCGACGCCGGTCATCGGCCGGATGTCCGACAAGTACGGCAGAAGGCCTCTGCTGATTATCTCTCTTTTTGGTACGGCTCTTTCTTTCTTTATTATGGCTTTTGCGCCGAACTGGATTTTTTTATTTATTGCCAGGGCCTTAGACGGAATTACCGCCGGGAACATTCCGGTTGCCTCGGCGGTGATCTCCGATACTACTACCCAGGAACAGAGAGCCAAGGGCTTCGGAATCATCGGCGCCTCATTCGGCTTTGGTTTCATTTTCGGTCCGGCAATATCGGCCCTGACCGTATCTTATTCCGCCTCGCTGCCGTTTATTATCGCGGGGACTATCTCGCTGATCGCGGTTGTCATGACCGCTATCTTTCTGCCGGAAACCAACAAACACATCGGAGAAGTGAAGCACAGCTCTCTTTTTAATTTCAAAAAACTTTTTCACGCCGTGTTTGACGAAAATGTCGGCCCGACCCTGCTGATTACGCTTTTAAATGCCGTTTCATTTTCATTAATGATCTTTGCCTATCAGCCTTTTTCCATCAAAATACTTCACCTCTCGGCGAATCAGATCTCGCTTCTTTTTACCATGTTCGGAGTTGTCGGGCTGGTCACCCAGCTCTTCCTCGTACACAGGCTGACGGCCTTAATCGGACTAAAAAAACTTTTTTCCCTGGCTACTCTTATTATCTCACTGGTATTTTTTGCCATTTTTTTCCTGAAATCGCTTCTGCCCTTCGTATTCGCCTCGATATTTTTAGGTTTTTCCAACTCAATTATTCAGCCCTTAATCTCAACCATTCTTTCCCAAGAAACAGACGCGAAATCCCAAGGGTCAATCCTGGGGCTGAGTGCCTCTTTCATGAGCATCGGACAGATCCTGGGCCCGGTCATCGGAGGAATTATCGCCACGCTTGCCATTCCCTATCCCTTCCTGGGAGCCAGTATTTTTTCCCTGCTGGCATTTTTCCTGTCTTTCTCGGTCTTAAAAAAAGGCGTCAAAAAAGAATCAGCTTTTTGATAAACTGATGCTTGGAAAGTCTGGTGATGATTTATGGCAGATACCAAGATCGGGAAGGTTACCCATTACTATAATCACCTCGGCGTTGGAATAGTAAAATTATCAAGCGGACTAACCAATGGCGACAGATTAAAGTTTGTCGGGCGCGGACGCGACTTTACTCAAACGGTAAACTCGATGCAGCTCGAACACCAGTCGATTCAAAAAGCAAAAAAAGGGCAGGAAATCGGATTAAAAGTTGACCAGGCGGTTAAAGACGGAGACCTTGTTTATAAAGTAAAATGAAGCAATTGGCTACATTTGGCGGAGGCTGTTTCTGGTGTGCCGAAGCAATCTTTAAAGAATTAAAAGGGGTGGAAAAAGTCGTCTCCGGCTACTCGGGCGGTAAAATCAAAGATCCCAATTATTATGAAGTAACCGAGGGCACAACCGGCCATGCCGAGTCCATACAAATTTCTTTTGATCCTGGGCAAATCTCCTTTGAACAACTTCTGGAAGTTTTTTTCCTTACTCACAACCCGACGACTCCTGACAGACAGGGTAACGACGTCGGAACCCAATACAGATCGGTTGTCTTTTACCATGATGAAAAACAAAAATCGGCCGCTGAAAAAATTATCGGGCAGATCGAGAAAGAAAAAATTTATGACGACCCGGTAATTACCGAAATCTTTCCTTACTCGGCTTTTTATCCGGCCGAAGAATATCATCAAAACTACCTGGTAAAAAATCCCGACCAGCCCTATTGCCAGTTTGTCATCAATCCAAAATTGGCAAAATTCAGGGAAAAATTTTCTTCCCTGCTTAAGGACGACTCTAAATCTCAACTATAATAACCAGCGGATAGTGGTCGGATGCGTCAACCCGGGGTTGATATTTATCTACCACTTTTAAGTCGGGCGAAACAAAAACCATGTCGACCACCGCCCTGGCAAATCCTTTCAAATCGTTTCTGTCAAAAAAATAAAGTTTATTGACGACCTCTGTTTTAATCTTCATATTGAAAGTCGTCTTGAGTTCGTCTTTAAATACGTTGCGCAGGTGTTTTTCTATTTTTTTAATTGTTTCGGTATCGGGAGATAAATTAAAATCTCCGGCTAAAATAACATTTTTAAGACCTTTTACTTTAGCCGAGATTGTTTCACCCATTCTTAACCGTTCTTTATTATCCCTGCCGTCAAAACCCCAG
>Ga0209541_10018017_pt1 | contig 10262 bp, 12 predicted proteins | sample RifCSPlowO2_01_FD_184027 | JGI IMG/M metagenome (GOLD analysis project Ga0209541, IMG submission 184027) | Groundwater microbial communities from Rifle, Colorado - Rifle CSP2_plank lowO2_0.1 (SPAdes) (version 2) | ecosystem: Environmental > Aquatic > Deep subsurface > Groundwater | place...
TTTCTTGTTTTTCTTTTCCATTAAGTAATTTCTGACATCATCCATCAAACTCGGGTCTCCTGATTTATCTCCCTGAGTAAGCAAGCCCGCAGGTTTCACAACCGCAATTATGTGATTATCTTCGTATAAAACTTCTATATCCATATGGTATTATAATATAAAAAAATCCGCCGTTTTTCAACAGCGGACACAAGATTCGAGGAATAACGCAAGCCGCAGTTAGGCGGCATTGTCCGTAGGTTTGCTGAAATCCTGCTGATGCGCAAAGAGCATCTCAATCAGGCACGGTGCAGGATAAATGGCGTCGGGGGTGAAGGCATCCAGGAAACTGCGCCATCCTCTGCGCCAACGGCTCCTCAGTAGAAACCCGGCCTCGATAAGCCTCTCAATGGCGCTCTTGCGAGCCTGGTATCTATTCTCGTCGGCGCGCTCCTTGAGCCTCTCGCGGAGCCGTTCCCACTCAACAGCGCACCATGCGTCATACGCGATGGACACGCCGACGACAATCGCCACGACCTCCTCAAACACGTGGTTCTCCAGTGCGCCGGGGATCATCCCTTTCGCCAGCTCGCTGGGATGGTGAGGCAACGGCACCCCTTTGACCAAGTAAATTCCGTGCCCCGTTTCTTCAAGCTCAAGTCCTCGCATGTTCATATTATTGCATTCTCCTCTAGTTGACAAACTGCTGGATTTACACAATCCTAGGCACTCACTATAGGACAAATAAAGGCTTATGTCAATAGAGACGTTATAAAATGCTTTTTATTCGGTCGGCCTCGCCCTCCACAACCGGACCGAAATATTCGCCAGAATGGGCATGCGCTCCCCGATATACCGGCTTTTTTTGGTCCAGATGCAAGCTAAAAATAAAATCAATTCCCTGTTGTTTTAAATAAACGTGGAACCGCGGATAATTATCTCTGTCCAGCCTTCTTACTAAATTATATTGTCCGCTGGGCGCTGTATCAATTACCACATACCCAATTTCTCGCGAAACCGTGACAACGCTTTTTTGCAAATTTTTAATTATGAAATCCATATTATAATAAATGTTTAACGTCTTCCTTTTGTTAGTCTCTCTATTGACAGGTATGCTTAATATGTGCTATAATAAATATGTAAGCTTAAACTTGCTTCTACCGCAATTCCGCGATAGAAAAAGCTCTGAAAGGAGCAAGGCCATGTTGGACAACTGCGTTTGCGACGAGACTACGCTACGTGTCTCCAGTAAGGCTACCGGGCAGTGCATGTACGGCGCGTACCGTAGACACGACCGGCATACCGTTACTATATACGGGATGGTATGCGGTGGAGCCAACGGCGACCAGATGAAGGAAGCGAGTTTCCCCCTACTCGACGTGCAGGTCGAGATCGTCGGCAAACTCCTTACCAAGGCCTAATCCGAGGCCGAAATCGGATCACAGCGGGAACCATAAGGTTGCCCGCTTTTACTTTGCAACTATCCGTGCTTGAATTCAATCACATCGCCGTCTTTGACTATATATTCTTTTCCTTCTGTTCTTAATTTTCCCTGTTCTCTCGCCTTAGGATACCCGCCGGCATTAAGCAAATCTTGCCAAAAAACAACTTCGGCTTTTACAAATTTAGTTTCAAAATCCGTGTGTATAGCAGCCCCTGCTTTTGGAGCCGTATCTCCGTTTTTTATTGTCCAAGCCCTTGTTTCGTCTTCACCCGTTGTTAAGAAAGTTATTAGGCTTAAAAGTTCGTACGATTTTTTTACCAAAACGTCTGTTTCAGAATCCAACGGCAGCCCAAGTTCCCTCCTTTCTTCCTTAGATAATCCTTCGGCCTCAAATTCTGTGGCAACATCCAAAGTAATGCAATTATTCCCAAATTTTGTGAAGTCCGACTTCACAATTTCTTCTTCACGGCCGTTTAATAAATATAAGCGGGGTTTAAAAGTTAAAAGCTGAAAGTTTTTCAAGATTTCTTTTTCGTCGTCGGTGAAATCTGTTATGTCGCACAATACTTTTTCTTGGCTTAAAAAATCCTTGGCTTTTTTTAAAGTATCATTCTCTCTAATGGCTTCTTTTTTGTTTTGCCGTACGTCTCCCGCCAAGCCGTCAATTCTTTTGTTTATAGTTTCTAAGTCCTTTAAAATAAGCTCCACATCCAAAATTTCCTTTTCTTTTAAGGGATTAACTTCCTGCTGAGTATTGATAATATCCGATTTTTTAAAAGCGCGCAGAACATACAAAACGGCATCAACTTCTCTTATATGCGACAAAAACTTATTCCCTAATCCTTCGCCTTGAGATGCTCCCTTAACTAGGCCTGCAATATCAACAAAATCAACAGTTGCGTAAATTTTCTTTTTTGATTTTGACAATTCTGCCAATTTATCAACCCTTTCGTCAGGAACCAAAACAACCCCGACGTTCGGATCAATTGTGCAAAAAGGATAGTTGGCGATATCAACCTCCTTTTTTGTTAATGTTTTAAATAATGTCGACTTGCCGACATTCGGCAACCCCACAATTCCAATAGATAATTTTGTACTTGGCATGATAATAATTTAACACATTTTCCCCTTTTAGCAAAAACCCCTGCTCTAAATCGCATTTTTCCATTATTCTTTTGGTTTCTTCCTCCGGCATAAAATATTTTCCCAGTCTTTTAGAATTTTACTTTCCAAGTTTGGCATAATTATTTCTTATCTTCCAATTTTTTTATGTTTGTATTTTTAGCAAGCGACCTCATTTGATGTATCGCGCTTTCATTCAATTTTAAAAGTCTTTCTCCTTGTGAAATTCCGTTGCGAATATATTCAGCATTTATATTTTCAAGGTTAGAAAGGCACACAAGCTGTGAAACATCTGTATAGTCGCGAACATTGCCTGAAAGTTTGGGATTTTTGTCTCGCCATTCCTTGGCAGTCATACCAAAAAGCGCCTTGTTTAACACATCGGCTTCGCTGGCATAAATAATTGTCGCATCTTTTTTGGACAATTTTTGGGGTAAAACTATTTCTTCTTTTATCGCATCAGTGTGAATTCTGTAATTAATTTTAGTAAGCATGCGTTTGGCATCCCAGCCAAGAGTTAGCCTTTCTGTTTCCTCAGTTTTTAATCTCTGAAATTCTTTAATCAAATATAGCTTAAATTCTGCGCTTAGCCATGAAGCAAACTCAAAAGCAATATCTTTATGCGCAAAAGTTCCTCCGCTGTATCTCCCAGATTTAGAAATAAGCCCAATTGCATTAGTAGTTTCAATCCATTTGTGGGGAGATAACACAAAACTATTTGAACCCGACTTATTTCTAAACTGGTCGAATTCGACCAGTTTGAAGTTTGGATTATTAATTTTTTCCCAAAAACCAAGATATTCAATGGTACTTCGGCTCCTCATCCAATTTTTAACCACATCTGCGGGCTCTTCTGCATTTTTATATTTTGCCATATCAGTTAGAGATATGAAATCACTTTCGTTTTGGACAAAAGTATATATTTGCAGACCTTGCGTATTTATTTTTTTCATATTCATATCAAGTTGTATTATAAATCGTCTATTAATTCCGCCAATTTATCGACCCTTTCGTCAGGAACCAAAACAACCCCGACGTTCGGGTCAATTGTGCAAAAAGGATAGTTGGCGATATCAACCTCCTTTTTTGTTAATGTTTTAAATAATGTCGACTTGCCGACATTCGGCAACCCCACAATTCCAATAGATAAACTCATATTATTTATTTTCCAGATTTAGTACGATTATCCTCTTTGCACAGCATTTGGCAATTTTTGGCGATAGTTTTTCCTCCTTCGTGCCAAGGCGTTGTATGGTCGGCTTCCATTTCTTCTATTTCAAAATGTTTCTTACATTTTACGCATTTACCTTTTTGCCTTTCATATGCTTCTCTTTTTTGTTTATCTGTAAAAGCGCGAATATTTAAGTATTTTTCGTTTCTGGTCAAAACATATTCGTAAATCCCGAATTTTTTGGTCACATCCTCGTCTTGCATTAATTCGGCAATTTCTTTTTCCAATTTTTTCGAATCAAATTTTTTGTTTTTGAATTCGTTATACAATCTGCCCCACTGCACATTACTCATTTCCCGGCGATAATTTGTAAAAATTTCTCGTACCCACGCAACCACATTTTGAAAATAATTCCATAATTCATTGGCGTTCGCGTCATGTTGATGTTTAGCCATATAATCCCCTATTCTTTCATTATTAATCCACGAAAGAGTGGTTTCCAAATATTCTTGCCGAATTGGAGACCCGCTGACTACCTGCCCGCCATCGTTTGCCAGCAAATAAGCCACGCAGTTCGTTTTACTAAATTTCAATTTAGCGTCACTCAACCAAGGCCCAGTATAAACCGCATTAAGAATCTCTTGATTCGTCAGTTTTTCACCGGCGATGTTAATAATGGTAAACCAATCTATTCTTTCTTTGTCTGTACCCGCGCAAAAATAAATAAACAACTCATAATCTAAAATTTTGTTTTGCTCCTCTTTGGTCAAATTATGAAAAAAGCGGTCGTTCAACGAAAAATCGCCGTTTACATATTGTCCGATGCTAATAGTGCGCTGTTGACCGTCCAAAACTTCAAAATTGCCTGCATCATTTTTCATCCAATACATCACATTAAGCGGGAAACCTTTTTCGATTGTTTCAATCACAGCGTCACGCTGCTTACCGGTATATACAAACTCGCGCTGATATTTCGGACGAATATCAAGCTTGCCGTCGTAAGCAATCACACCTTCTTCGGCGCTGTCTTTATAATCAACGATCACCTTTCGTATTGGAATTCTATTTAGTTCAATTTTCATATTATTTTTTAATTTTAAATTAAATTTTTCTCTGCTTGGCAGAGGAATTAGAATAGAAATCGATACTTTTTTTCCATTCTTCATTTAAGTTTTTTGCTAGAAAACTTTTTGGTTCAACTATATTAATATTTATATCCCGTATTTCGTTTATAAGAGTGCGAGCTGGATTAGTTGCGTAATCAATGTTTATGATAATAGGATAAGCTACAGCAGTTGAATCAGTGCTAAACATGACATAACTATAGGTGGATTGCTCTGGTTTAGGAAATCCAAAAGGAATGCTCTGTCTGTCGTGATAACTATTATATGTTAAAGAGGGAGCAGGTTCTCTTATAAATAAATTTTCGGAATTACGAGAATCGAAAATTACTTCCTTTGCTCTACATTGCAATTTTTCTTCAAAAACAAAATTCGTTTTTTGGAGTGGAGTTTCTTTTTCGATTGCCTTTATTTTTGCTGAAGAAAATAAGCCAGTGTTTCCAAAGACAGCTATTGCGAGAAGAAAATATGAAACAATTTTTTTGAATAATTTTATAATCATTTTTTTGTTTTACAAATTTTGGTTTATAAAAATTTATTTTTTACTTTCTTATTTCTAATTAAAATGCGATTGTATATTTTCTTGCCTTGAATAATAGTAAAACATTCATAACCAATCCATCTTGCAGAATTAGCAACGCCCAGTATTTCAAACTGCTCGGGATTATATTTATCAACAAAGGTAATCGGCACACCCATTACCCCATCATAATCCATTGGTATATCGGCTATTTTATCAACATTTATAACATTGTAGTTATCATATTTTGGAAATTCTTCTGGATAATATTTTTTATACAAATTCATTTTCTCGTGTCGCTTTGTAGTATCAAGGTTTGTAAGCCACATAACTCTACCCATGCTGAAAAATTTTACGCCATTTACGATTTTTTTTCTTGACTCGGTTGGTATATCGTAATCCATTGGAACCTGAAACCACTTTGTACCGCCATTATCATAACCAGGCCATAATTTATTTTCTTTAATAAAACCGAAAGTTTCTTTATATGTTACAGCATTCTGGTCGCCGAGAATTAAAAACTTTTTTTTATATTCCATCAGCTGCGCCACATACTCGCGAAACAACGAAAATGGCGGATTGGTCACAACAATATCCGCTTCTTTGAGTAGTTTAATACATTCTTCGCTACGAAAATCACCACTGCCTTTAAGGGGAGTAGCAACATTGGCGTTATGCTTTAATAATGATTTTACATCTGCAAGATCAATAGCTCCATCTTTATTGGCATCTGGAACCTTGCTGATTTCAATTTTAAGTGGTTGTTTGCCTTTTACTCCTTTTATCTCAAGCAATGATAATTGTCCTCCAACAATCGGTGAGCCTGAATAGCTTGTAGCAATAAGTTTTTTAAGTCCCAATGCATTAAAATTGGCCGCGAAATATTTGAAAAAATTGCTCTCAAACGGATCATCGCAATTACAATAAACAACCTTGCCCATAAACTGGCCCTTATAGTGTTTCAGTTCTTTTTCTATATCAATAATCTGAGTGTAGAACTCATCTTTTTTTGCCCTGTTGGCTTTGTGTAAGTTTTTATTTGAAGATTTTTTCTCCATTAACATAATTTACTCCTTTTTTGACAAAACTTCAATCTTTAATCAAAAACCCGACTGGCTTTCGGCCGGCCGGGATCCCTCACAAAATGAGATTACTGGTCGCTATGCTAGCACCAGAGATGCTTGTAAATATCAGCTTTGGAATATCCTAATTCCTTTACCAAATAATCTTCAACAAAATCTTTCAGTAAATTCCTGTTAACCGGCTTTGAACGAGGTATCGTGGATTTTTTCCCAGTCTTAATATGTATTATTATAATATGCTTTGATTCACTTACAGAAAAACCCCCTAATTTCTTGAGGGCTTTTATTACATCGTTAGGAGTGCAACTTGCAAGTTTCGGCGTTTCCATAATTTAGGCATTCAAACACATTTGCAGAGTCGAACTTCCTTCCCGTAAATTGTTTTTCACTGATATTTCTCTGAATACACTTTCCCATTCCTTTTTTCTCAACTCCTCGCATATTCCTTTAGGCAAATAAAAACCCACCTCCTTCCTAAACTTGTCGGGAATTTCCAAATAAGTATAAATTGCATCATTCACCATTTCAATCAGACCGGAAAAATCATTGGCCTGTGTATAGCAATGAGGCAATTCCTTGACTTTTGCCCAAAAACCATCTTCGCTCTTATGGATTTCCATAGTAAGCTGGTTCGGCATAAGCTCCTTATAGAATTGTAGGTTTTTTTCTTTGTTCATACCCAAATTATATCACAAATTATTATATTCACAATACAGCTCCAATAATTATTATACGATGAAAACGGCCTATTGGGAATTAAAATCCGAAGCCGGAGGCGGTAATGGTTTTCGCCATTGTTTTTTGAATGTTTTCTTTTGCTTCGCGCAAACACTGTTTTAAAGCATCTTGTTGGTCGTCAATTGAAAGTTCTGGGTTTAATCTAATATCTTCAACATCAAAATTTCCATTAAGCGTTACCGATACTCCATTTTTTTCGGCTGTCTGTCTTTCCTTTTTCATGGCATCTTGCATTTTTTTTAACTCCGCAATTTTTTTTAGATTATCAAACATTTTTATTTATTTTAATTTATATAATTACAGAATACAGTTTTTCTGATATTATTCAAGCGAGAGCCTACCAGCCGCCTCCACCCCCTCCTCCGCCACCGCCTCCGGATCCTCCTCCACCACCAGCTCCTGACGAAGTGCCAGTACTTGAGGAAATGCTTGAAGTTATGGCGTTCAAATGGCTTGTAAAACTGTTAATGTTAAAAGTTCCGATGGCAGCTCCCGTAAACCAAGCTGGGTGATAATTATTATAAAAGTCCTTGCCATAAATCTGCTCCATTTTTTTGGCCCAGAGATCTGCAATTCCAAAAACTATCGCGTAGGGCAAAAATTTATCAAAAATATTTTCTTTTTCGTAAAACTGCTGGCGGTAGTCTTCGGCCTGCCTCATATATCTTTCAAATCCTTTGATTTTAAACAGCAAATCAGTCCCCTCTCGCGTGCGTTTTTTCATAAAAGGCGCGAACGCTAGCACTATGACAGCTGAAATTAAAATACTTATAAATAATCCTCCATACGCAAAAAACGGAACCATAAAAAAGCTTGTTATTAGAAATAAAATTCCTACCAGGATAAATCCTGATTTAAAATTTACGCCCGCTTTTATAACCCAGCCTTTTTCTGCAACATCGCCAAGAGCCGATTTTCTTATTGCCGGAATTTTTGTATAAAACCTTTCCGTTTTTAGCTGGTTAAGATTAACAATTGTCTTTTCACTAAATAAAGAATCTAATATTTTCAACTCTGGCTGGCTAAGCAATTCTCGTTTATCAAAATTTTCTGCTTTTTTAAGAAAGTAGGTTTTTTGCGTAAAAAACAGAATTTTTTGCTCCATTTCATCAATTACAATAAATTTTTTCACAGCCAAATCTATAATCGTGGCTGTCATAAATGTATCTCTCCAAATGCCAGAGGAAATAACCATTCCCATTTGAGCTGGCGTAATGTTTTCGGGTATGCCAAATTCCGGCGGGATGGGAGTTTGCATTTTTGGATCTTTGCCAAATTTTTTCCAAATTAAAAATGAGGCGATAAAAATAAATAGCGGAATTAGAAGGCTAAAATAGCTGCCGTATTTTTCCCAAAATGTCGGCTGATACGGAGTAAAAATTCCCTCTGGAAGAATTATAGAAGCAGTAATCCCTTGCCTGGGCTTGAAAGGCGCTACAGAGTTAAAAGTTAGAGATCCGTCCGACTGCCAGGAATAAGATGCCAAACTTTGCTCTTTAGCGCCTAAATACCCGGTATAATAATAAATTTCTGTATCTTGCTGATTGACCTCTGGAGGCAGAAAAATTTGCGCAGAGAAACTATCAATGTCTATGTCCCAAAAATTTCCTGATAAATTCCAGTAAAACTCCGGAGAATCTGGATTTGTAAATCTTATGGCATTTTTGACTTTATAAACAATTTTATAATAATTTACCCCAGTTACAGTTTTATTTGCGTCTCCAATTTTCCAGGTAATAGTATCGCCACTTTTTATGGTCTGATATTTATATGGAACGCCTTCAAGGTCTGTGATACCGACCAGCTCAATGGGGCTCTTGTAGACAGCGCCGCTATCAGTTTTAACCTGGGTCGGCAAAACGCGAAAGATGCCGTGCTTATTAGGTAAATTACCGCAGTCTGCAGTAATTATTTCCATAATCAAAAGAGAAGAATCTTTATTCACCACAATATTAGACCTAAAATTATCTATATACCAATCTGTAATCTGCGAAGAGTTCCGAAAGGCATTAGCAGGCAACGGGTCTAAAAATAAAAATCCTAAAACGAGAAGCAAAAAAATAAATATTTTTTTCATAAATACAACTTTATTTGATTTATTTATTTTACACTATTTTACTAGATTAGTCGTGGCTGACGGATCTTTGGCAGATTCTCGCCGAAATTTTCCATACGCACGCCGATGAGTCGGATATTTTTTAATTTTGGATTTTTTCTTTTATCTAAATATGGCAAAATTAACTTTAACGCTTCAACTCTAAATCGAGCAAAATCTTTTACTCCCAGTTCTTCTTTAAAACTTTTTGCCGAGGTTTTTGTTTCAAATCCGGAGAACCGCACGGTTATGGCAATTGTTCGGCATTTTTCAAACCCAGCTGCCCTAAACCGCTGAAAAACATTCTCGCACATCTTAAAAAGCTCGTCTCCTATAAACAACGCTCCAAGGGTATCGCGTTCAAATGTCGCCTGCTCTCCTATAGACTTAACTTCCCTTTCAGAAATAATCGGCGAATCATCTATGCCCCGAGCTTTATAATATAAATCTCCTCCCCACTTGCCTAAAATATTTTTCAATTCCTGTTCTGAAAACTGTTTTAAATCTTTTACGGTTTCAACTTTTAGATTTTTCAGTAAAACTTCGGTTTTAGGGCCAATTCCGGGAATTTTTCTAATTTGCAGTGGATCGAGAAATGATTCTACGTCAACTTGTCGGCGCGCTAAGCGCGCCCCTGACCCCGCTAAGCGGGGTCGCACAATAAATAATCCGTCCGGTTTTTTAAATCCGGCGGCTATTTTAGAAATTAATTTATTTGATCCAATTCCGACAGAACACGTAATTTTTTCTTCTTTTCTGATTTCTTCTTTTATTTTACGGCAAATATTTTCGGCCTTTTTAAAATTGAGGGCAGGCGTTAAATCGAAGTAAAATTCATCAATGCTTGCTTGTTCAACCAGCGCGGAATATTTTTGAATAATTCTTAAAATATTAGCTGAACTTTTATTATAAAGCTCAAAATCTACAGGCAAAAAAATGACTTCCGGCTTGCCTTGTTTTTTCATGTCTTCCGAAATCTGCCACGCCTTT
>Ga0209541_10018018_pt1 | contig 10262 bp, 8 predicted proteins | sample RifCSPlowO2_01_FD_184027 | JGI IMG/M metagenome (GOLD analysis project Ga0209541, IMG submission 184027) | Groundwater microbial communities from Rifle, Colorado - Rifle CSP2_plank lowO2_0.1 (SPAdes) (version 2) | ecosystem: Environmental > Aquatic > Deep subsurface > Groundwater | place: Rifle...
AAATCCGGCATTACTGCCATGCCAAATGTTCCGCATGAAGATTTTTTATGTTTAATGAATGTAGCCGATGTTTTAGTTGGAAATTCAAGCGCTGGCATTCAAGAAGCCCCGTCATTCGGACTGCCAGTAATAAATATTGGAACTCGCCAGCAGTTTCGCGAGCGTGGGGTCAATGTGATTGATGTGCCGCACGATAAAAACAAAATTATTGCTGCGATAAACAAATCCTTATTTGACAGAGAATTTATTACAAAGGCAAAACGCGGAAAAAATCCATACGAAGGCGGCAATATAGCAAAAAAAATCGTACGTATTCTTGAAACAATTGATTTGCCTCCTATTCAAAAAATAATGTATAACTAATCTATGAAAAATCATGTTGCCAAAAAAACAAGGATACTGGGTATTTGTTCTGATATTTTTATTACTTCGGCGGTTTTATTGGAAGATGGCAAGGTAATCGCCGGCGCTCCAGAGGAACGATTTAATCGGCAAAAACTATATCGCGGATTTCCGATGAATGCTATAAAATATTGCCTAAACGAAGCAAAATGTACTATAGAAGATGTTGATGTTATTGCATTGGGCTGGAATCCAGGGCTTCATCTTAAACCATCAAGCGCAAGATTTGGTAGTGTTGTGCGATGGCGCGGCGAACTGCTACACGCTATTCCTCACGCGCTTTTATCATTAGCCAAAACAAATCACGTTGACCAAATAGAGCAAATATTAAAACAAAAAAACAATAACATTAAAATTATTTATGTGACACACCATTACGCGCACGCGGCAAACGCATTCTTTATTTCTCCTTTTAAAGAGGCCGCCATTCTTACTATTGACGGAAGGGGAGAAGAAGATACAGCCGGATTTTTCATTGGCCGCAGGAATTCCATAGAGGCCATAAAAGAAATAAAACTTCCTCATTCTTTAGGATTGTTTTATGGCACTTTTACTGAATTTTTAGGATTTGTGCCGCACTCTGATGAATGGAAAGTTATGGCACTGGCAGGAAAGCGTTTTAAGCATAATCAATATTACGAGAAAGTAAGAAATATGGTTACACTTCTTCCAAAAGGAGAGTTTCAGCTAGATTTGAAATACTTTAATTACTATCTTAATGATCGCTCGCATTGGTATTCTGACTGCTTTGTTAAATTATTTGGCCCGGCGCGTTTACCCGACACTAAACTTTCCGATAAACATTATAAACTCGCTGAAGCATTGCAGATAGTGTCAGAAGAAGTTGTTGTTCATATGCTTGATTGGCTTTATAAAAAAACTAAATTGGAAAATCTTGCCGTTAGCGGCGGATTTTTCATGAACTCAGTATTTAATGGAAAAATTACTCAAAAAACAAACTTTAAAAATGTTTTTATTTCATCATGCCCTGATGATAGCGGCACTTCGTGGGGCGCCGCTCTTTATGCACATAATCAAATTTATAAAGAGTCGAAACGCGAAATTCAAACACATAATTATTTTGGGCCACAGTTTAGCAATACCAATATAGAACAGACACTGAAAAGATATAAAATTCCATATAAAAAAGTAAATAATATAGAACAATATACTGCTCGCATGATTTCTAAAGGAAAAATAGTCGGATGGTTTCAGGGACGCATGGAATTTGGTCAACGAGCGCTTGGCAACAGGTCTATTTTGGCTGATCCGCGCGATCCTACAATGAAAGACAAGGTTAATAAGGCAGTAAAATACAGAGAATCATTTCGTCCTTTTGCTCCATCAATTTTAGAAAAACGCGTTGCGGAATATTTTGAATGCGATAAACACGATCGCGCTCCGTTTATGGAAAAAGTATTTATGATTCTACCAGAAAAACGAAAAATAATTCCAGCTGTAACACATATTGACGGTTCCGGAAGGTTGCAGACAGTAAATAAAGCTACGAATCCTCGGTACTATACAGTGATTCGGGAATTCGAAAAACTAACCGGCATTCCTGTCATACTCAACACGTCTTTTAATTTAAAAGGAGAGGCGATTGTATGTACTCCAACGGATGCAATTCGTACTTTTTTTTCTTGCGGCTTGAACGCTTTGGTTCTCGGAGATTATGTTGTTATGAAGTAATTATGAAAATTTTACTGTTTGGTGGCAAGGGATTTATTGGAGAGTATTTGGCTCTAATGTTGCAAGCGCGTGGCGATTGTGATGTTATTGTTGTAGATCGCGATTCTCAAACTACGGCGCAAGATTTTGATGTGGATGTTGTTGTTGTGTTAACTCAGCCCTGGGATTCGGTAAAAAATATGCTTTTACCAGCACTGGTATCTACAAAAACATTAAAAAAAATTATTTATTGCTCTTCGCTTTTGGTATACCCAGATGCTTTATATGCTCAGTTGGAAGAAACATTGCCAAGGCCGCTTACTGAATACGAAATTGGCAAGTATCAAGAAGAGCTTGTGCTTTCTCATTTTGGGCAGCAGAAACATATTGCGCTTTGTATAGCACGTTTGGCTAATGTGTATGGCGATGTAAAGAACCGCGGCATCGTAAACCATATAATTCGCGCCGCGCTTCAAAAAACGTCGTTTACGGTTTTTGGCGATAAAGACAAAAAGATTCGCGATTACATTTTGGTAGATGATGTTGCGCGCTTTCTTTCATTTCTTGTTTTCTGGCCCCAAGACAAGGCAGTCGAGATTTTTAATGTGAGCACTGGCACCGGATGCAGTGTTAAGAATTTAATAGATGCCGTGGAGGTAGCCGCTGGCACTAAAATTTTTTATGATACTGGAGGCGAAGTTTTGGAAAAACAGTCGGTTATTGGTGCCAATAGCAAGCTCTTGGCTCTCTCTGGTCTTGCAACGCCACGTTCCCTATCAGAAGGGCTTTCAAAAACCTTTGAGCGGTATCGGGAGTTTTATGATTGCTAAGCATATCATAATGTGCTTTAATTTTTACTATCATGCTTCCTGATATACAAGGAAAAACAATTTTGGTAACCGGCGGCACCGGTTCTGTCGGTTCCGAAATTGTCCGACAACTTATTCCGCTTCATCCGCGGTCTGTTCGTGTTTTTGCGCGCGGAGAAATGGGTCATTATAAATTGCGTAATTCACTCGGAGATAGAGCTGGCAATGTACGATTTATTGTTGGCAGTATTACCGACAAGGATCGATTGCGTCTTGCAATGGAGGGTGTAGATATTGTTTTTCACGCGGCGGCCTTGAAGCATATTGATATTTGTGAAGACAATCCTTTTGAGGCGGTTAAAACAAATATTATAGGAACTCAAAATGTTATTGATTTTGCGCGAGAATTAAATATTGAAAAAGTTATTGCTATTTCCACTGATAAGGCGGCGAATCCAGAAAGCGTATTAGGAGTTTCAAAGCTTATGGCGGAGAAACTTATTTTAAATACATATTATTATCTCGGAGACAAGCGCACTAAATTTGCTTGTGTGCGGTTTGGTAATGTATTGGGAAGTAACGGAAGCGCAGTGCCTTTGTTTAAAAAACAGATTCAAGAGCATAATTGTATTACAATTACAGATCCTGCCATGACGCGTTTTATTATGACTATACCTCAAGCGGTTGGATTGGTGCTTAAAGCGAGCGCGGTGATGACGGGACACGAAGTATTTGTTTTAAAAATGCCTGCGGTAAACATAGAAACATTGGCGCGCTGTGTCATCGATGTGTTTGCTCCAAAATCCAACGAAGGCAAACGAGAAGTTGCTATTAAGGTTATCGGTTCTCGCGCAGGAGATAAGAAGCACGAAGCATTGCTTTCGGACCACGAAATACATCACGCTTGGGAGACGTCGGATATGTATATTTTGACACCGCATGAAACGGTTTGGGGACAAAGATATCAGACAACATATCCAGATGCTCGCAAGGTATCACAGCAAAGTTTTTCTTCGGAGCACGCGCAACAATTAACCAAGGATGAGCTCCATAAATTATTTAACAAAGATATTGTACATTATATTTAATGCCAAGCAACAATTTGTTACTTGCAAATAAAATTATTGTTGTGACCGGGGCCGTTGGGATACTAGGGACTCAATTTAGCAAATGTCTTTATAATGCTGGGGCGACTGTGATATTGACTGATCTCGCGCTCGCTGATTGTATTAAGCTAAAACAGCAAATTGCAATAGGTAGCAAGCGCTTGATTCCTATGGAGCTTGATATTGCAGAGAAACTTTCAGTTATCACATTTATCAATAATGTCAAAAAAAAACTTGGGCGTATTGATGCGCTGATAAACAACGCAGTGCTTCGGGCGCCCGCAGACGACGATTTGTTTTCTCGCAAGTCGGAAGATTTTTTTAAAACCACTGATGTTAATGTGAATGGCACGTTTTTGATTACACAAGCGGTTGCTAAAATAATGAAAAAACAGCGTAGTGGCACAATCATTAACACGGGATCCATATACGGTGTTGTATCAAATGATCAAACACTCTATCCGCAAGGATTTGCAAATTATGATTATTATTGCTTTCACAAAGGAGGAATTCTGAATTTTACTCGGTTTCTTGCGGCGACTTTAGGAAAATACAACATCCGCGTTAACGCAATAAGCCCAGGTGGTATTTTGTGGACAAAACAAGGAGGAGGCGTGGCGCGCGATAAAGAATTTCGCAAACGATACAATGCGCGTGTGCCACTAGGACGCATGGCAAATCCAGACGAAATTAATGGCGCTTTACTTTTTTTGCTTTCTGATGCCGCAAGTTATATTACCGGACACAACCTTGTCGTTGACGGCGGCTGGACTGCGATATAGCAGTGCATTATGAAAATATCTCTAAAAGAAAAAAATAAGAAGGGGATTGCATTGTGGAATAGGGCAAAGGAAGTGATTCCGGGCGGGAGTCAGCTTTTATCAAAGCGAGCGGAAATGTATTTGCCAGATTTGTGGCCGGCATATGCAAAAAAAGCAAAGGGATGCGAGGTGTGGGATATGGATGGCAACAAATACGTTGATATGACGTTTATGGGCATAGGAACCGGTATTTTAGGGTACGCCGATTCGGATGTTAATCGCGCGGTGAAGCGCGCTATTGATGATGGTTCTATGACGACATTGAATTCCCCAGAGGAGGTTGAGCTTGCAGAACTTTTGGTCAAGCTTCATTCGTGGACACACAATCGTGGCATGGTGCGCTTTACGCGCTCGGGAGGGGAAGCGATGGCAGTCGCGATTCGTATTGCGCGAGCGGCGAGCGGCAAAGAACGTGTTGCGTTTTGCGGATACCACGGATGGTCCGATTGGTATTTGGCCGCAAACATCGCAGAAAAAAAAGCGCTCGATGGGCATTTGTTGCCAGGGCTTGAGCCAAAAGGCGTACCGCGAGGACTTCGCGGTACCATGCTTCCGTTTTCGTACAACCGCATCGATGAGCTTAAGCGTTTGGTAAAAAAACACAAAGACATAGGTGTTATTGTTGTTGAAACGGTACGGCACGAGGAACCAAAAGACGATTTTCTCAAAAAAGTTCGCGTAATCGCAAACAACATCGGCGCTGTTTTGGTGTTTGATGAAATTACCGTTGGCTGGCGGCTTTGTGTAGGAGGCGCACATTTAGTGTATGGAATAAATCCAGATATTGCCGTGTATGCAAAAGCAATGAGCAACGGCTTTCCTGTGGGCGCGGTTGTTGGAAGGCATGAAGTAATGCAAGCGGCCCAAGAAACATTTATTTCAAGCACCTATTGGACCGAGCGTGTAGGATTTGTTGCTTCCCTTGCTACCATTAAAAAACTACAAGCAAAAAAAGTTTTCCAACACTTAAAAAAAATAGGGGATATGATCGGTGAAGGTTGGTGGCGGCTTGCAAAAAAACATGGAATTGATCTCAAGGTTTTAGGTCCAGAGTCGTTGGTAACATTTTCTTTAAACTATGGAAATGATAACTTGGCAGTGAGGACGCTTTTTGTTCAAGAAATGCTTCGTAGGGGATTTTTGGCAAAAGATAGTGTGTATGTGTCGTACGCGCACAAAGAACACCATGTGCGTGCCTACCTTTCGGCAGTTGATGAGGCGTTTGCGTTGATCAAAAAAGCAATTGATGCAAAAGCTGTTTATAAACTTTTAGAAGGTCCCGTCGCCCATGGTGGCTTTAAACGGTTGACATGATATATTGTTTATGATACAAATTTATCAGATGTTTTACAAATAAAATACCAACGAAAGGAGAAATAATTTATGGTGGAGCAATCAGAATTTGAAAATAAACTTGAATATATTGCGCGGCATAGTGGAGAAATGTTGCCGACAAGTTCTCATGCAGCTGAAATTAAGACAATTATTGCGTTAGTGCGGGACGTAGAAGAGTGCCATGGTGGTGTGTGGCGGTTTGCTGATAAATCAAGATTTCCGCAGACAAATGTTGTTGAGGCAATTTTGGAGGAAGCGGAAACTAAAGTATTAACGTATGAAAATCCTGATGCGCAAGAAAATGCCAAGCGCATTTTATTCACTATGGACAATCCAGGCGCATTTTCTGCGTTGATGCCGATTGTGTTTTCCATTAAGCATGATGTGCGATGCAAATCGATTGAGATTTTAGCAAGCAATACTGCCGCAGAATACGTTAAAGAAAATGAAGGAGGTGATTGGTTTGGATTTAAACAGATCCGGAGTGCTAATCGCATACTGGGGAAACCAGCGCCGGTATTTATTGATGCGTTTCCTGAAAGTGCAAGTCCTCCAGATATTGTGTTTGCGTCGTTTACTACATCAAACGGACCAGAAAGCGTTGCGCTTTTTGGTGCAAAAAGCGTTTTGGGTGCTGATAAACTTTACTATGTTGCCGATGCGTGGGGTGGCTTCGGAAAAGCACTTGCAAGCAAAGAACGCATGGATACGGTAGATGGCATTTTTTGTAATGATGAGCTTGCCAAAAAAATTACGGAAAAAGAATATCCAGAATATCCGCCTGAACATATTTACACTACCGGAACAGGGCAAATTGATTCTTTGGAATTGAAGCGAGCAGATGAGCTCGGACGTGTTGGAAGAGAAAAAACAGGCGTTTCAGGTGAAGCAATTGCTGTTTTGTATATCGGAGACATTTCCGAAGATTATAGAATCATTATGGAAAATTCAGACCCAGATATTAGTGAAAAGACATTCGCAAATGTTTTGATGTCAATGATAGAGCTCGCAAAGCGCGACAAAGATAAGTTATTAGTTCTTATGGTACGCCCTCATCCGCGCGCGGTACGTAGTAAAGAATTGTGGGATGCGGTAGCAAGCAGCAAACTACCCTCAAATTTAAGTGTGGTTTCTGCGGCACGCAATATTTGCAAAGACATCAATGAGGCGGCATATGCAGCGGATGTTATCGTAAGCATTTTGAGCACTGAAAATTTCAAGGCACCTCTTCGAGGTCGCACTTCCGCGTTTCTTGGATTTTCCGAATCTGGTATGGGCAAAGATGCACTCGAGCGCATGTATTCGCCGGAAATTTTAAGCGCTGTGCGCGAGATGTCCGGACTTGCTATTGTGTCTTCCAAGGATGAGTTGGTTCGTTGGCTGATACAACAAAAGCGTGCCGAAGTTCCAAGCAAACAAAACGAAAAACAAAAATCCGCGAGCGAACAAATTATTGAAATTGCATTTGCCGATTAATAATACAAAAGTATAATATACGGAAAAGATAAAAATAAGCCACCCGCAACGCCGGTGGCTTATTTGTTCATTTTTTACTTTTTTTGTTTTTTGGGCGCCAAGCACGAACACGATCTTTGCCGGCGAAATTGACCTTTGAAGTGCAACGCCTTGATAGAATTAAGGCGTATGAAAAAAATAAAAAAATACTGCCACATCAAAAAAGCAGAAAGGTCTGAACTTGCCATTCTGCTTAAGAGAAGATATTCGTACGGAGACATCGCCGGGGCGCTAGGCAGGGATAAAAGTGCCATCTCCAGAGAAATCAAAAGAAATTCAACGAGTGGAGTTTATGACCCCAAAAAAGCGCACGCCAAAGCGAGAGTGAAAAGAATGTACTCCAAATACCAGGGAATGAAAGTTGTGGGCAACAAAGTATTGAGAGGTTATGTTGAAGAAAAGCTAGCCGAAGATTGGTCCCCCGAAGAAGTATCCGGTAGGATAAAAGAAGAAGACAGGCACATAAAATACATAAGCCCTAAAGGGATATATAAATTTGTGTATAGTATCTACGGGCGGCGATTGGAAAAACACCTGGCTTACCAAGGCAAGAAAAAGAGTACGCCAAGAACAAAAGTGGCCAAACTTGAAGGAAGAATATTCATAGACCGAAGACCGAAAATCGTTGAAAATAGAAGAAGGTTCGGAGATTGGGAAGGAGATTTCATTGTTTCCGGAAAGTCGGGTAAGGGGGTTCTCTTGGTGTTGTACGAACGCAAAAGCAGATACGCGCTCATTAAAAAAATCATGGGATTGAATATGAAAATTACCTACCAATACATATTTGAAATGACCGGTGGCATTGTGATTAATACGCTAACGTTAGATAATGATGTTGTCTTTCGAAGACACAAGGAACTTTCTCGGATTCTCGGTGTGCCTGTGTATTTTTGCCACCCCTATCACTCGTGGGAAAAAGGAGGGGTTGAAAACACCAACAAACTTATCAGAAGATACATACCAAAAGGTAGCGATATTTCAAAATATTCAGATGAATATATACAAATGATCCAAGATAAATTAAACGATCAACCCAGAAAGTGTATTCGCTACAAAACCCCGAAAGAAGTTATGCTGGCCAATCATCAATTCAAAATTATACAAAATATTTTCTTAAGCAATCAAATTATTGGGTTAAATAAAAAAAGCTCAAGTGTTGCACTTGAGGGGTCAGAGTAGGCCGATCGAAAATGCCGTATTAAAGCATAATATCTATATTTTTGTCAATGTTTTGGAATATTCCCGAATGTATTACTATGGAAAATAAAGATGAAAAACAAAACATCAAAACCAAAGACATTTTTAGCAGTTATTCCGGCGCGGAGCGGGAGCAGGGGGATTCAGGATAAGAATATCAGGAATTTTTGTGGCAAACCGCTTATAGCACATGCCATTGAGCAGGCAAAAAAATGTAAACGAATCAGCAGAGTGATTGTCTCAACTGATAGCCTTAAGTATGCCATTATTGCAAAAAAATACGGCGCCGAAATTCCGTTTTTGCGCCCTAAAGAGCTTTCCGGTGATAAAAGTCCCATTTTTGATACTATTAAGAACCTTCTTATTAATCTAAAAGAGCGAGAGCGCTATATGCCGGATTATATTGTTCTTTTACAGACAACATCTCCATTGCGTGATGTATCGGACATTGACCGATGTATTGATGTTGTTTTAAAAACAAAAGCCGACGCGGTTATGACTATGGCTTCAACCGAACAACTTCTCTACACTATTGATAAAAATGGAATTTTAAAGCTTCTTTTTAACAAGGATTGGCTTACTTCCACTAACCGACAAACACTTCCGGCAACTTATAAGATTAATGGTCCAGCGGTTTTGGTGGCAAGCACAAAATCAATTTTAAAAAAGGGGAATCATTCGCTTATTCGTGGGAAGGTTGCCGGGGTGATAATGAAAAAATGGCGCTCGCCGGATTTGGATGCCAAAGAGGATTGGGTTCTTGCGGAGCTTTTGTATAAAAATCGTCAGGCTATTTCTCGCAAAGTAATCTTATGAACATTTTTTGAGTTGTATGTTTGTATGTATTGACGCGCTTGCGAGAGTGGATATAATCAGATAAATATAGTCGAAAATTATTATTAATTAATTTAAAGAAGTCAATAGTTATGGTAAAACTTAAGCAGATGCTCGAGCAGAATAAGAAGTATTATAAAAAACTTTACGAAAAAGGGAATTCGTTTCTGTTGTATCCCGCGGACTGGATTATTCGCTTTCATAATTTATATCTCAAGCGGCATTTGCCGAAGGGTCGAGTGTTGGATTACGGATGCGGCACTGCAAACAACAGCATTTTTTTCATTAAAAAGGGATACGATGTATGTGGCACAGAGGTTAGTGAAAATTCTTTACCGTTGATTAAAAAGAATCTTGAGCACAATCGTCTTGATCCAAAAAAGTATATGGATAGATTTTCTATTATTTCTCCTGATACGACAAAAATCCCATTTAAAAGTGGATTCTTTGATTTAATCGTTTCTAATCAAGTTCTCTATTATCTTTCTTCAGAAGAGCAGATTCGCAAAGTGTGCAAAGAAATGTCGAGATGTTTAAAACCCGGAGGCATCGTTTTTCTTACAATGATGGGA
>Ga0209541_10018019_pt1 | contig 10262 bp, 9 predicted proteins | sample RifCSPlowO2_01_FD_184027 | JGI IMG/M metagenome (GOLD analysis project Ga0209541, IMG submission 184027) | Groundwater microbial communities from Rifle, Colorado - Rifle CSP2_plank lowO2_0.1 (SPAdes) (version 2) | ecosystem: Environmental > Aquatic > Deep subsurface > Groundwater | place: Rifle...
TCTCTGGGATTCGAACCTGGTCATCAAATTATTGTTCCTGATGGGAAATCTTGTAATTGTGGAGGTAAGGGTCATTTAGAGGCCTACATTGGGGGAACTTACCTTGAGAAAAATTATGGAAAAAAGGGAGAAGATATAAACGAACCTGTTATTTGGGATGAAGTTTCAAAGTATTTAAGCATCGGACTTTATAATACTTTAGTTCACTGGTCTCCTGATATTATCGTCTTAGGCGGAAGCGTTACAAAAAGTATTCCGCTGGACAGAGTTAAAGCTCATCTTCAGCAGATCCAGACTATCTTCCCTAATACTCCTGAGGTAGTAAAAGCTACCCTAGGTTCAGAAGCAGGATTATACGGTGCCTTAGCTTATATTAGTAAATCCAAAACTGTATAATAAGCTTAAGCGCCCGTAGCTCAGCGGATTAGAGCACTTCGCTTCGGACGAAGGGGTCGGGGGTCCAATTCCCTCCGGGCGCACATTTATCTTATAGTTTGATTCTATTAGTAAAACGTTGTATTATATTTATACAAATGTTAGAAAGTAGGGAGAGACAACAATTTTCAGATGCAGTTTTTCGTTCAGCTGACTCTAAAGACTTATACTGGAAATTAGCCAGAACAGATCCTTTTAAGGTCAAGGATCCATCAGCTTCATCAACATTAGCATATTACTACTCCTTTGGACATTTAGTTGATGAGAGTAAGCTATTTGCTGAATTACCAGATTTATTAACTGATCCAGAAACAGGCGCATTACGTAGAGGACTTAGACAAAGAATAGCAAATCTAGAAGCTAGGCACTCAGAAAATAGATTTCCCTTAGCAGTAGTTTGCTCACAAGTTCCTCTAGATGCGCATCCAATTCATTAAAGATTTACCTTCTATGATTAAAACGTTAGTTTAACTGTTCTGACATTCTAAACTCCTCATGTGAGCCGGCTGGGACTATTTGCCCAGTTACTTCGTAATTGTTGAACCCAGGACCTATTCCTAACACACCTAATCCGCTGCGCGGATTGCAAAAAGCCACTGCTCTGACAAATTAGAACTCAATCTGAGTGAGTCCAACCGGACACAGGTGGAAACAAATTAACAAAAAGTGAGAATATGTTACATTGAAATTATGCTTAAATTAATCCTATCAATAGGAATTTGTTTGGGAGCTGGTATTTTAGGCTCCTTTTTTACAGTTTCTTCAATTCCAAACTGGTATGTAACTTTAAACAAACCTTTCTTCTCTCCCCCAAATTGGGTCTTTGGACCCGTTTGGACAATCCTTTATATTTTAATGGGGTATTCTTTATATCTGGTTTGGAAAAAGAAAAAAGTCCCTTCTGTTTTTTGGTTACAACTTATCTTAAACGCCTCCTGGTCAATAATATTTTTTGGAATGAAAAATCCGGGATTGGCTTTAATTGACATAGCTTTATTATGGGTAGCGATTGTTTTAACAATTAAATCATTTTACAAAATCTCAAAATCAGCAGCATATCTTTTGATTCCCTATTTGCTTTGGGTTAGCTTTGCTTCTATCTTAAATATCAGTATTTGGTTACTGAATAAATAAAAAGGGGGTGATTTTAATGGAAAATAAATGGCTATATGGAATTATAGGTTTGTTAAGTGGTATTTTAATTGCAGTTTTAACTGTATCTAGCGCTGTAAATAATAACAGCCAAGGTATGATGAGAATGATGGGGATAAGAACAGATAATATGATGGAGGAGAGAGAAGAAATAATGCATGGAAACGGTATGCAAGCTACAATGAATGATATGACTGTTAATTTAAAGAGTAAAACCGACGAGGAGTTTGATAAAGCTTTTATCTCTGAAATGATAGTCCATCATCAGGGGGCAATTGACATGGCAAACGTTGCAAAAACAAATGCCAAACATGATGAAATAAAAGCTATGGCTGGTGATATTATTTCCGCTCAAACTAAAGAGATAAACCAGATGAAGGAATGGCAAAAAACTTGGGGATATTAGTTTCTGGTACTATCCAGGGTATTCGGACTGCACGATTAGCCCGTTGTATAAGGAAGTTCTGAGTGCAGACAAAGAAGACTGCACCGTCAGTGAGCCAGCTGGGACTACACACCCAATTACTTCGTAATTGTTGAACCCAGGACCTGGATAACACACTCCCCGCTCTGGCGGGGCAAGAGTCCTCCGCTCTAAGACAAACTAGAACTCAATCTGAGTGAGCCGACTGAGATTACATGCCAAATTCTTCGAATTTGCGAACTCAGAACAGCCACCTAACACACCCCCGCCAGAGGCGGGATAAGAGGGTGCTCTATAATTTGTGATCCCGCTGAGAATCGAACTCAGAACCAATGCCTTAAGAGGGCACTGCTCTACCGTTGAGCTACGGGACCACAATGATCACAAATTTCAAGCTATGCTTACCATTGAGCTACCGGCCCAAAATAGGATCTGGTATATTCTAACAATTAAATCCTTAAATCTCTACTAATCCTCTGGAAATGGCTGACGGCATTTAAGCTGAACTCCTTTTATTGTAGCTATTCCTAGATTTTGTGACTCAGGATCATCAAAAAGTCCATACCAACCAGGTCCAACATCTGTACTTACCCTTAAGGGATATATTGGGTCATGATTTTTAGGAGCTGTTTCACTTAACACCCTCAATCTTCTGCTTATCACGCCAGCAGATACCTCTAAATCATATACTACTCCAAAGTTTACCTTTTGACCTGGCCTAACTCCCCTCTGACTAAATTCAATTGTAAATGAGGGTGGATCCTCCTTGCATCTTGAGAAGATGTTAACCACAACCGGTCTATCAGTGGCCGTAAATGTATCAAAATCTACATTATGCTCAACATTAAGTTGTTTTTGCACATCATCCACATTAAAAGGAATATCTTCCTGAGCAGAAGCCAAACCTGGATGGAATATTGGAGCCATAACAACAACAGTTGCAAAAGCTGCAGCTTTCCTTAAAAATCTTGGTATTTCAGTCATACTTCTAAATTATACATCTTGATATAATAAAATAAGTGATTACTCAAAAACTGCTCAAACAAGAAGATCTGCGTTACTGTTCAGATAATTCCCCGGGCTTCATAAGACAAACAATCGGAAGGAAATATAAATATTATGATCTAGGAGGTAAAACTATTATAAATCCTGAAATTTTAGAAAGAATTAAAAACCTGGCCATCCCTCCAGCCTGGAAAGGAGTTTGGATTTGCCCCTTGGAAAATGGCCACATGCAGGCTACCGGCTTTGATGATAAGGATAAGAAACAATATATTTATCACTCTGATTGGATAGCCTTAAATCAGAAAAATAAATTCAACAAAATGGTTGATTTTGGACTAGCCCTTCCAAAAATCAGACAAATGGTTAATTATTATCTTTCAAGTAAAAAAATTGATAAAGCCAAAATACTAGCCACAGTTGTATGGCTCCTGGAACACACTTTTATAAGGATTGGTAATGAAGAATATAGCAGAAAAAATAATCATTTTGGTTTAACAACACTCAGAAATAAACACGTTAAGATCAGGGGTCCTCAGGTTTTATTTGAATTTATAGGCAAAAGCGGAGTTGAGAGTAAAATTGCAATTATTAATCAAAAAATAGCCAAAACCATCAAAAAATGCACAGAACTCCCAGGATATGAACTTTTTCAATTTATTGACGATAAAAATGAAAGACATGTAGTTGATTCTTCAGATGTTAATTTATTTTTAAAAAACACTACTAAAGATGAATTTTCTGCCAAGGATTTTAGAACCTGGGGAGCAACAAACATTTCTGCCACAAATTTCTTTAAAATTGGTTCTCCTATCAATGAAAAATCCTGCAGAACTAATATAAAAGAAACTGTTAAAAAAGTAGCCCGGCATTTAAACAATACAATAAGTGTTTGCAGAAATTATTACATTCATCCAACTGTAATAGACTCTTATCAAAAGAACGTTTTAGTCCCTCATTTCTCAGGATATGCCAATCATAAATCAAAAATCAGGGGTTTAGATTGGGATGAATATGCCCTAATTCGGCTCCTGCAAAAATATTAGAGTCTATAACTCCAACCTTTTTTCTGATAAATGTAGAAAATAATTTTTTTATTATCAGGATTAAGTACATAAAAAATTCTAACTCTATCGGGTCTAAGTTTTTTAAATTCAACATCTCCCACTTTAATTCTCATTCGGGTCCACTCCTCAACAGAATCTCTGGTACTTAACAAAGCATCAAACATACGGATAATTTTGGCAGGATCAATAGAGCAGGATATGCTTTGAGATCTGACAAAATGTTGTAAATCAGCTTCCCTTTCATCAATACTCTCTCCATTAATTTGATGTAGATATTTATCATCTATACTTCTGGGATTATCTGTATATAAAACCTGCCAGCCAGCTAAATTTCCTTGATTAATTGTTTCTGAGATCTCATCCATTTCAGAAATTTCAATAGGAGCTGAATCAGGTAAAACATCCGGCACACCTTTCTGCTCAACCTCTAATTCCTGAGAAAAAAGTGGTTCTCCTAAGCTTCGCTGAAGTTCCTTATATGCCCAACTCGAATTATTTCTCAACCATTTAGTAGAGAATTCTTTGATCTGAGCTGTCAATCTAGTTAAATCATGATTAGCTGAGGCTTTCCATTCTGAACCTGCTCTAAGAGAAATCAACTCAGCTATTTCCCAAATAATTCCTTCTATTGGCCTTCCTTTTATTTCTTGAACTAATGCAGCAAGATATGCACTTTCATCCTGGTCTAGCATTCCTAAAAGGGGCCTAATTCCGTAATGTAGTACCTGAAACAATGCATTATCTGTTTGTCTATATTTTTGAAGAGAATCATTTTCGGGTTTCTCAAAAAGATCTTCCAGAATTTGTATTTCCTTTTCAGTTAAAGGATCCTGAGTGTTACTGATCATCTTACCTTCTATAAGTTTTCTCTCTATCCATAAAGCTAAAATATGTCTTGAGGAAATAGATTGGCCAGATTCAGTAAATTCACTTAAAGTTTTGTCAAATAGTTTATCTGGTTTAATAGCTATCATATCTAGTTCATCCGGTGACAAATTCGCTAATTTCTCTAAATCACCAAAATGAGCAGTTAAATTTTTAGTAGTTCCAGCAAACAAAACAAAATCTAAGAAATTATCTATTCTAGGATAGGTTTCTCTTCTTCTTCTTTCTATCCTCATAAAAGCTCTCTTATATTTGTCAGCAACTAAAACGTCAAAATTATCAAGTTGTCTACTAATTTGAGCGGTCTGATCACGAATCCTCTCTATTTCTGCTGTGTCTTCTTTTAATTCTGCTTTGACTTGTCCCATATCTGGTGTACCCCCTTCCTCTAACCATTCAGGAGTATCATACTCTGTAGTATTACCTAAAGAATCCTGAAATTCCGGGTCATTATAGCTGACTGTTTTAGAATTAAATTTTGGGGTTATTAAACCTGGAAACCAGCAATTTTGCCTGATAAAAACTTTCCATTTATCTAAATCTCCTTGAAACCAATCAGGTTTTGAGGTTACTTCTCTATCAAAATATTTTTTAAGACGGTCTACATTTCTCTCCATAACTATGCTAGCTCTCCACTTTTCCCTACTGTTATGCCATAAATCTATTGATGCTTGAGAGTCTAAATTGTTTATTTTTAAAGATACTAAAAAGACATCCATTATCTGTTCAGCAGTCAGTGAATCTGAAAATTTATCATTAAAAGCAATATAAGCTGCCCCAGATGCCGCAGTATGCATCCGCTGAGCTAAATAACCATTCATCTCTCTTTTAGTTTCTGTCAACTTATCTTTTCTTGCCTGAATCCCATCTAAAAATTTTTCGTAAGCCCCAGAGGCAATATTGAATTCTGTTTGAAAAGCTAATGTAGCATCAAATCTTTTTAAAACAGGAAGAATTTCTACTGGCCTGAATCTAAATAAATGTAAGCTGGTTGGAGCAATGGCTGGTTCCACTACCTCTGGGTTTATAATTCGTTCCGTGCTCATATTAAAATTATACTCCAAATCTCTCTCTTTTTCAAACTATAGGTCTTAGAAATCACCTTTCAAGGCTTGTTTCATATTAATTTGTTATCTTAAGCTCAAAATGGTACAATTAACCACTGCTCAGAAACCGCTGATTGGCGGTTTTTTAAGTAGAAAAATATATGGACATCAGGAATGTAGCGATAATTGCCCACGTTGATCACGGTAAAACCACTTTAGTGGATGCTCTTTTGCGTCAATCTTTAACCAAAATCTCTAAAGAAGCTAACGAAAAAGGAGATTTAATTATGGATAGCAATGATTTAGAGAGGGAAAGAGGAATTACTATTTTTTCTAAAAACGCCTCAGTACACTACAAAGATACAAAAATTAATATTATAGATACTCCTGGACACGCTGATTTTGGAGGGGAAGTTGAAAGAGTCTTAAAAATGGCAGACGGAGTTTTACTTTTAATTGATGCTAAAGAGGGCCCAATGCCTCAGACCAGATTTGTACTTAAAAAAGCTTTAGAAATGAAACATAAAGTTATAGTAGTTATTAACAAAATAGATAAACCTGATGCCAGAATTGCCCATGTTATAAATAAAACTTTTGATCTATTTTTAGAACTTGGAGCGGATGAAGATGCTGCATATTTCCCTACTATTTATTCCTCTGGAAAGCACGGAAAAGCCGGTTTAGAGGCTGATTTGAGCAAAATGGATGATATTTCTCCTGTTTTTGACGCTATCATAAAACATATTCCAGCCCCAGCGGCTGATAATAATGCACCCTTACAGATTCTTATTACCAACACAACTTATGATAATTTTAAGGGTAAAATTGCAACAGGTAGGGTTTATGCAGGCACTGTAAAAGCTGGTCAGGAGGTTGCTCATATAAACAGAGAAGGTGTGATGAAAAAATTTAGGCTTACTTCCCTCTTAGGTTTTGAGGGTTTGGAAAGAATAGATATTAAAGAAGCTCACGCAGGAGATATTATTGCTATTGCCGGAGTACCAGACATTACTATTGGAGAAACAATTGCAGATCCTATAAATCCTGTTGCTTTACCGGTTTTAGATATAGAAGAATCAACAGTTAGGATGAGATTTGGGGTAAACACTTCCCCATTTAATGGTAAAGAAGGAGAATTTAAGACAGCCAGACAAATAAGAGATAGATTAATGAAGGCTTCTGAGGCAGATGTAGCCTTAAACGTAGAGGATGGGCCGAGTGGTGATTTAATAGTTTCAGGAAGAGGAGAATTGCATTTAGCTATTTTAATTGAAAGATTGAGAAGAGAAGGTTATGAATTTCAAGTTGGTAAACCACAAGTTATAGAAAAAGTTATTAATGGAAAAACTCATACTCCTTTTGAAAAAGTAGCTATTGAGGTTCCGGAAGCATATTCAGGCTCAGTTATGCAAAAAATGGGACTTAGACATGGTCAACTTTTAGATATGACACAAGAAAACGGAGTTGTATTTCTAGAATTTATAATTGCTACAAAAGAGTTTTTTGGATATAGAAGTCAATTTGTAACTGATACAAAAGGCTTAGGTATAATCAGCTCGTCCTTTTTTGAATATAGAGAAGATACACAGGGAAAAGTAGAAAGACAAAATGGGTCTTTAGTAGTCCACGAAAGTGGATCTACCAAGCTTTATGCCCTAACAGGTGCACAAGGCAGAGGAACTATCTTTGTAGGACCAGGCTTACCTGTTTATAAAGGGCAGGTTATTGGACAAAATAGTAGAGGAGATGATATTTGGGTAAATGTTTGTAAAGAAAAACAACAAACAAATCATAGATCAAGTGGTGAAGGTGTTTCTGAGCATTTTAATTCCCCAAAAGAAATGAGCCTGGAAAACGCTATTGAATATATTGATGATAGTGAGTTAGTTGAAGTTACTCCTAAAAATATCAGAATCAGAAAAATTGACCTAAATGGCTAAAAATAGGGTAAAATAATTTTAAAGTGGATAATACTTTTCTTACTAAATTATTCCTCTCTTTTATTGTTGGTGGCTTCTGGGTAACCTTTACCACCATTATCGCTGGACGATACGGTTCTAAAATTGGAGGATGGATAGGAGGCCTTCCTACCACTACTCTCATAGCACTTTTATTTATTGGAATTACCCAATCTCCAAAAGCTGCAGTTGATGCTACTAATGTAATTCCTCAAATAATTGGTTTTGCTGGAATTATGATGGTGGTTTTTTCTTACCTAATAAATCGCGGTTTCTTTATAGCATTTAGTTTAGCCATACTTAGCTGGTTCATTCTAACTGGCATAGTTTTTTCTTTAAAAATTGAAAATTTTAATATATCTTTAATTATTTCATTGTTATCACTTTTATTCTCATATTATTTTTTGGAAAAGAAACAGAAAATATTTTCCGTAACCAAGCAAAAAATTAACTATACTTCTTCTCAAATTTTGATAAGGGCGGGCTTTGCTGGTTTAGTTATTGCCAGTGCTGTCTCCGCAGCTAGATTTGGCGGACCAATTTTAGGAGGCATTTTCTCCGCTTTCCCAGCATTCTTTATCTCTACCTTGTTTATAGTTTACTTCTCTCATGGGATTGAATTTACCAAAGCTATTATTAAATCCTTAACATTAAGTGGACTATTTAATGTTTTAATCTATGTGATCGCAGTTAGATACTTTTATCCCAGCTTTGGTCTTTTTTGGGGAACATTAATTGCTTATGGAATAACTATAATGAGTGTAGCTTTAAGCTACAAGCTTTTCTCAAAAAGAATTTCCTGAGATTATCTTACGTAACTATCCCTTGACATTAGGTACAGGATCAAGTATAATAGTTACATGATACCGATTAAGTTTAGCAGAAAACAGTTTGAAGAGCTATACCCCACTGATGAGGCATGCCTGCACAAAATATTCCTTTTAAAGTACGGTGATGCTAAGGAATGTGCTAAATGCAACAAGCCTTTTAAATACCATAAACTAAACAACTTGCGTCTTTATTCCTGCCAGTTCTGCGGTTGGAACATAGCCCCTACAGCCGATACAATCTTTCACAAGTCCCCAACACCATTAGTTGACTGGTTCTACATCATTTACCTTTTTTCCATATCCAAAAACGGTTTGTCAGCCAAAGAGATAGAAAGACACTTAGGGGTGACTTACAAGTGTGCTTGGAGGATAGCCAACAGGGTAAGGTATCTTTTTGATGTCACAGGCGGTAATTTAACAAACATTGTTGAGCTTGACGAAACATACGTAGGTGGTAAGGGTGGCAATAACAAAAGAGGCAGAGGAGCAGAGAACAAAACCTCTGTATTCGGCATGGTTGAAAGAAAAGGCGAGATAGTAGCCAAAGTAACAGTAGATACCAAAAGAAAAACAGTCATGCCCCTAGTCAGAGAAAATGTTAAGGTGGGAACCCAGATAATGACTGATGAATACCTGCCATACAGGACACTCATAAAAGAGGGTTACAAGCACGAGATGGTCAACCACTCTGCTAGAGAATATGTAAGGGAAAATGTCCACACGAACACACTTGAGGGCTTTTGGAGCCAATTAAAACGAAGCCTTAACGGAACTTACCACATGGTCAGCCCTAAGTATTTGCAGTCTTACGTGAACGAGTTTGCTTACCGTTATAACCACCGCTTTGTCCCCCGACCTCTTTTCCTTTCCTTGGTGGATAAGGCTGGACGGAAAGTTTAAGCATTTGTTCAAAACGGGTATTTAGTTTTTTTTGTTTCATTCTTTAAACCCCATAACATCAATATTTATAAACTTATCATACTCTTCTGCGTTTTTCTTTAAATCTTCATATAACTGTTTTTTCTTTGCAATTATTGATTCTTTCCTCTTAATCACTTTAACTCTTCCGCTTTTATCAGGAAAAGGAATCTCAACAGTTGGGATTAAGTCTTTATTTAGTGTAAGTCCTTTTGCGGCTCTCTGAGCATAAGGGGTGTAATCTATAATCGGCAAAACATTATATAAGTACCTTTTAATATCTTCTGTGTTGTATTCATCTTTTAAAAGCAACGCACAAATGGCTTCATTGGTAAAAAGATCTTTGCCTGCAAAAGCAGTTTTTCCTAAAGTAAGTTTAAATGACATTAGTAACTCACCTTTTCTAATCTTTCTTCTGTCCGTCATTAAGTCCGCACCTAGTTTAGATAGTTTTATTTTAGTATCTGTAATCTGCTCATCTTGCATATCACCTATACCTGCCCATAAAAACTCTTTTCCATAATAATCATGTCTTGTTTTATCAG
>Ga0209541_10018020_pt1 | contig 10261 bp, 11 predicted proteins | sample RifCSPlowO2_01_FD_184027 | JGI IMG/M metagenome (GOLD analysis project Ga0209541, IMG submission 184027) | Groundwater microbial communities from Rifle, Colorado - Rifle CSP2_plank lowO2_0.1 (SPAdes) (version 2) | ecosystem: Environmental > Aquatic > Deep subsurface > Groundwater | place...
CGCACATTAACGCTGTTTCCTGCACTTGCGTTGGGCCTGAAAAACCGCACGAGCATTACTACCTTCACTTGTTCTCAAGCCTTCAGTTCAAGAAAGGCCAAAAAGTCTCCATATCCAAAAAAAGCCCTAAAAGCGATTTTGAGATGAAAATTTCCAAATGAAAAAACAGCTTAAGCTTCCTTCAATAATTCCTTCAATTCTTTCCTTCTTGCCTTTCTTGGCTTTTCATCAGCAAACCCTATTGGAAAAATTGCAACAGGCTGCAGTTCTGTTTCCAAAATCTTTTTCACTTTCTCGTCCTCAAAAGCCCCAACCCAACAGCTTGCCAATCCTTCATCAACTGCAGCAAGCATTGCAAAAGTTGCAGCAATCGAAGCGTCCTGCAATGCGTAAAGCCTTTCTCCTCTTTCAGCGTACACTCTAGAGCTTGCCTTCAAATCAGCGCAAAAAACCAAAACTATCGGCGCCTTTGCCACAAAGCTCTGGCCAAAGCTTGCGTCAGCCAATTCCTTTCTTTTCTCCTCGCTTCTTGCAACAAACACTTTGAAAGCCTGCAAATTTCCAGCGCTTGGCGCTATTCTCGCAGCCTCTAAAATTCTTTGCAGGCTTTCTTCAGGCACCGCCTCAGGCTTGAACCTTCTCACAGACCGCCTTTCCTGCAATACTTTCAAGAATTCCATATACAGTATTCTGGAAAGGAAAAAAAGAAAAAGAAAGAGCCTAATTGTTTTTTAGGCTCAGTAAAGCTTTTGGACTCCAGCAATGTCTCCAGAATTCAAGGTGCGCTTTTTAGTTTCGCCTTCAGAGCTGAACCCGTACATTGTCTCTTCAATGCAGGAATTGTACAAGTCAGCCAATCCTGCGGAATGCCCTAGCTCGTGAGTTGCAATATTCTGCAAGTCCATCAATGCAGGATTTGCTATAGCGTCCCCAAATGTAAAGTATTCGTCATTGTAGAGCAAGTCCCACTCAATTAGTTCTCTGAATTTTGGAGGCCCTGAAAAATAGCCCCAAACTGTTGTTACTGCAATCACTCCAGGGTCTTCAGTGCCAAAGCTTACTGTGTTTTTTCCGTCCAAGTTTCCGTTATTGTAGGATGCTGTGTAATCAACGCTTGAGTTTCCGAAAATGTTTCCTGCATAAGCTTCCCATTCTGCAACTCCAGCATCAGCTGCTGCTTGCGTAAAGCTTTCGCTCAAGGCGTCAGAGTTTGAAGGATTTACCAAATAATCTTCAACTGTCTTCCATTTTGCTCCGCTGCTCAAAAAAGAGTAACAGCTTGTTCCGCCAGGCTTTGCTCTTCCGTAAGCATTTCCATTAGAGTTATCTTTCTTGTAGTGGATGAATGTGACTTTTTCCAAAGGCCCTCTCTCGTTGTTTCCAGAGCCTGCAATAGCAAAAATCCCAAACAGCACTGCACTAATTAAGGCAATCGCTAACATCTTCCTCATTAAAAACCCCCTTTTTAATTTGGCAAGCTGTAATACTATTCTCTTCCTGTCCTTAAAAACCTTTTTGGTTCGTTAAAAGCCTTAATCCTGCTTCTTGTTTTTCTCTTTCTTGAACTCAAAATAAGAGAAAACAGTAAGGTAAATTACTGAAACTATTAAAGGCACCAAAACCAGGAAAAGCGCAGCCTCTGGAAAAAAAGCCCCAAAAACTGCGATGATTCCTGAAATCTTGAAAAGCAGGCTTCCAAGCTCGTGCGTTCTTTCCCAAACCTTCCTGCTGCTTAAAGTCCAAGGAGTCCTTATTCCAATAAACCAGTTCTGCCTTGCGTGCTTTAACAGCGCTCCAACTCCAAAAAACAACAAGCCTAAAGCAGGAGCCAAAAACTGTATCATGTTAAACCGCAATCCCAAATTCCACGCGATAGTTAAAGCGTAGAGGTAGAGTAGGAACAGGAAAAGAAGCACGATGAAATTGTTGAAATGCCCCCTGAATTTTTGGATGTTTGCTTTCAAAGGGTCTATTCTTGGAATTGCAAAAAACAGGGCAGCAAGCAGCACTGCAATTCCAGGCAAAAACAGCAAGGCTGCTGTTTTGTCCATAAAGCCATTAACTTTCCCTTCAGCATTCCAATGGCTTGCAATCCTTTCAGGCAGCAGTGGATAATAATATGCTGACGTAGCGAAAAAAGCCAGCACTATAAGCGCTACAATAATTCCTGCACTCTTGCTTTCCATAACTAACGCTAAGCCTTCAGAGTTTAAAAGCTGCTGCTGCCAGAATGGGAAAAATAATGCTTGCCTCTCCCCAAACCTTTACTGAATTTTCATTATGCGCTGCCTTTCCCCAGCTCTTTGCCTCTTCAGGATTTGCGCCTGCATTGCTGCCTTCAGCCTCAAACCCAGTGTTAATGTAAACCGTAAAGTCCGCTCCTTCCCTAAGCATGCACGCGTTCATTATGTGGTGTTTGGGGATAGAGCCGCCCAAAATTATTGCCCCAATTTTTTCAGCATTCAATACACTATCATACAACACTTCCACTTCCTTCACTAAGTCTATCTGAAAGCCCTTGTGCTTTTTTTTGAAAAAATACAAGTGGTCTCCTAAGGCTCCGTCAGCCAATGGAACGCAAAGCAGTGGAATCTTGTTCTTCCAAGCCCAGTAGGTGAAAGACTCTTTCTTTTTTTTGCTTTTTTCCAACTTTCTCCCTAACTCTTCAACAAACTCCACGCTGTCAACTGGTTTTCCGCTTTTCTTTTGCTTTTCAAAAAGCCTTTTCAGCACTGGCTGCATGAACTTTTCAAACCAGATATAACGCTCGTTCGGGATGAAAATGTTTCCAGTCCTGTTCACTCCTTTCTCGCGCAATTTTTTTCCTTCAGCTTCAAAGCTTCCGTGCAAAAAATGCTTGTGGGTTTTTATAATGTCCTCCTCCAACCCTCCAGTCGTAGTTACCAAAAAATTAACTTTCTTGTGCCTTGCAAGCCATGCTATAATGTCTCTCACTCCACAGCTTGCCATGTTTGATGTAAAGCCCAAAAAGATTTCTGCTTTTTCCTTCCGCATTTTCTTAACTAGTTCAATGGCTTTTCCCAAATTAGCTGCTTGAAACCCAGTATCTTTAAAGGATTGGAAGAATTTTCCTGCATCAAAATTTTGCTCGAAGTCAAATCCCCGCACTTTCCCAAAGCCCAATTCTATTGACTTTTTGAAAAGGCTTTTTCTAGGGTTTTTCATAAAAATCATTCCTTATTTAAATCTCAAATATTCCTGAACGATAGTATTTTTAATGAAAAGTCAGTATTACCCTAAGGTTTTAATGAAAAAGCTTTCAAGGCAAACTCGCGGTTTTTCTCCGTCATTGTCCGACTTGGATAGTATTATAGGCAGGATTTCAAGAAACGCTTTTTCCAATGCGAGTTCTTCAAGGCCTGTTTCTCCAAGAGTTGTTAACGCCAATAGGGCATGGCAAAAGCCTGCTGCCTGGCAGGACAAGAGAGCAAAGCACAAGATTTCAACTCACCACCGGGTTTCTCTAAAGCACAGGGAGTTAAGGGCAAAAGCAAGAAAGGGAAGAAGGACTGAGTTGAAAACGCGCAAGAGGCAAGCCGAAACAAGAGCAGTATTTGCGAATGCTGTAAAGCACACAAGAGGGCGTTACCCAAAAACAAGCTGGAGAAGGAGCGGTCGCTAGATTGGCTTTCTCCTCATTCTTGCTTTTTTTGTCAGGACTACTCCAGCCCCCTTTGGCAGGTTTCTAAACCCAAACCTTGACCTGTAATATTTTGCCAGCTCGTGGTTTAATGGAACAATGTTTACTCTCTTTGCTCCAAGCCTTAATGCTTCTTCAATAATTATCCTGAACGCCTGCCTGCCTTTTCTTTCCAAAGGCGGCTTTTCAGTTATTGAATTGCCTTTTTCACAGCCAAAGAGCTGAAGCCTGGCTGTTTTTTTCTCGTCAATCTTGATAAAGCCATGGTATTCTAAAGTATCGTTCTTCTTGCCTGCTTTGAAAACGAAAACATTAAACACGTCAGGCCTTGCCTCGCTTGGTTTTCTTTCAATGTAGAATAATTCCCCGACCTCGTTATGGTAGAAGGAAGCATTCGGCACTTTGTGCTTTTTTCTCAAGTCTTCCTGCACTTGCGAACTGCAAGGCATCAAGGCTTTTGAAAGCTGTCGCATGTTTCTCATTCCACAAAAATCGCTGGCTTTAAAGGAAAGGCGTTTTTTGCCTTTTGGTGCTGTGATTTTTCTGCTTTTTCTACAACTATCTCGCAGCCAAACTCTTTCTTGAAAAATTCCTTGTTCTCTTTCAGCAATTCAAATTCTGCAATCCTTTCCCTTCCTTCAAATTCTTTGCAAACTCTCACAGCCTGTTTTGCAAAAGCTTCAACCTCGCTTCCCTGCTTTTTGATTTCAGAATTTTGCATCAAGGCCTTAATTGCTGCTCCGTAATCCGGTTTTTCCTTGCAAGCTTTTATTGCAATCTCTAATCCCTTCCACTTCCAAGCAGGAGCAGTAAAGATGGAGATTTTTTTCGGCTTTTCAATTTTCGCAAGTTCTTTAATTGCCTTAATGTCTCCAGCAATTTTTTCCAGCATTTCCTGACCTTGCTCTGCTTTCCTGTCAATGAGTTTTTCATTAGCCTTTGGCCACTCTGCAAAAGCGCAAAACCCCTTATTTCCAAAAGCGTTCCATAATTCCTCGCTTGCGTGAGAAGCGAACGGAGCAAGCATTAAAACCACTGCATTCAAGCCTTCTCCCAAAACCTGCCTGTTAGGCTTTTCCAAGGCGTATTCCTGCAGTTCATTGCTTAGTGAAAAAACAGAGTTCACTGCCAAATTCAGGTCCAAGCTTTCAATCCATGCCGTAACCTGTTTTATGGTAGAATGAATCCTGCTTAACATCAGCCTGTCCTTGTGGTTTAATTTTTTCAAGCCGATTTTTCCTTTCCCTTTCATTCCCTTGCCTTCCATTACAAACTCAAAGCCTGCTTTCAGGTTTTTGAAAATTTTCTGCACTCCTTCATCATTCCATTCAAACTCTTTTCCAGGATGCGCTACTGAAAGAATGTAGGTTTTTGCAGTGTCTGCTCCGTAATTTTCTATCAACTCTTCAGGGTTGACAACATTTCCCTTGCTCTTGCTCATTGTCACCCCGCCTTTCAATACCATTCCTAGAGTGAACAATCTTGTGAAAGGCTCGCTTGCTTTCGTCAAGCCAATGTCGCGGAGGAATTTTGTGAAAAACCTCGCATACAATAAGTGCAGTATCGCGTGCTCTATTCCCCCAATGTACTGGTCCACTGGCATCCAATAGTCTGCTTCTTTCCCGAAAGGCAGCTTGCTTTCTTTCGGAGTACAGTATCTGAAAAAATACCAGCTTGAGTCAACGAAAGTGTCCATAGTGTCTGTCTCTCTTTTTGCATTTCCCTTGCACTTCGGGCATTTAGTGTTAACAAACTCTTGCGCTTTCTCTAAAGGATTTCCCTCTCCGGTAATCTCAACTTTTTCAGGCAGCAATACCGGCAATTCTTTTTCAGGAACTGGAACAATTCCGCACTTTTCGCAATACACTATCGGAATCGGAGTTCCCCAATACCTTTGCCTGCTGATTAGCCAGTCGCGGATTTTAAAATTTACAGTCCTTTTTCCCCAAGCTTTCTTTTCAAGCCATTCAGCTATTAAAGGCAGGGCTTCAGTGTTTTTCATTCCTGAAAATTCGCCAGAGTTGAATAAAATCCCGTCGTCAGTGAATGCATCTTCGAAATCTTCAGCCTTTGTCGGCTTTCCGTCCCTGCTGATTACAAACTTTAACGGAATGTCGTACTTTCTCGCAAATCTGAAGTCTCTTTTATCATGGGCATCGCACATTACAATTCCAGAACCATACATTAGCGCAAAGTTTGCGACAAAAATAGGCACTCTTTCGTTATTTACCGGATTGATTGCATACTTTCCTGTAAACACTCCTGATTTTTCTTTCTCTTCATTCTGCCTGTCAATCAGGCTTTGCTTTTTTGCTTCCTTGATGAATAATTCCACTTCTTCTTCCAATCCTGTGCCTTTCACCAGTTCCGGAATCATTGGATGCTCAGGGGCTATTGCGAGAAAGGTAACGCTGTGAATAGTGTCACATCTTGTTGTGTAGGTTGGCAAAACTTTTCCAGAACCTTCAAGCTTGAAGTAAATGTCTGTTCCCTGGCTTTTTCCAATCCAGTTTTTCTGCATTGCCTTTACTTTTTCAGGCCAATGCTCCAGCTTTTCCAAATCCTCAAGCAGTTCGTCAGCGTATTTTGTGATTTTCAAAAACCATTGCTCAAACTCTTTCTCTATCACTTCGCTAGAGCAGCGCCAGCACTTGCCTTCAATCACTTGCTCGTTCGCCAGCACTGTATTGCATTTCGGGCACCAGTTGCTTTTTGCCCTTGCCTTGTAAGCCAAATCCTTTTCCAGCATTTTTAGGAAAATCCACTGGTTCCATTTGTAATATTCCGGAGTGCAGGTTGCAATCTCTCTATTCCAGTCATAGCTATAAGAGAGTTTTTGCATTTGCTCTTTCATTTCTGCAATCCTGTCAAAAGTCCATTTTTTAGGGTGGGTTTTCCCTTTGATTGCAGCGTTTTCTGCCGGAAGGCCGAAAGCGTCAAATCCCATTGGGTACAAAACGTTAAATCCTTGCATTCTCTTGAAGCGCGCAAAACAGTCTCCAATTGAATAAGCCCTAGTGTGGCCCATGTGAAGCTTGCCTGAAGGGTATGGGAACATTTCCAGAACGTAGTATTTTTTCTTTTTAGAATCTGGCCTTGCCTCAAAAGCCTTGCTTTCTTCCCACTTTTTGCGCCATTTGCTTTCAATCTTTTTGAAATCATAAGCCATTGTTTTTTCACTCTGGTTTTGCTTGAATATTGCTGGAAAACGCTTTAATTCCTTGCGCTTTGGCAATTTCCAGCAATTCTTCATTGCTTACTTCCTTTCTCAAGTTTGCCAATGCCTTGAATTTTGGGAATAATCCGTTGATTTCTTCTTCTGAAAACTCAAGCCCTAAGCTTTCAAAGCGTTTTTTTACTGCGGCTCTTCCTGAATGCTTTCCAAGCACCAGCTCGCTTTCTTCCAGACCTATCTCTTCAGGATTCATTATCTCGTAGGTTTGCTTTTTCTTTATTATTCCGTCCTGGTGAATGCCTGCCTCATGGCAGAAAGCATTTCTTCCAACGATTGCCTTGTTTCTCTGCACAACCAATCCTGTCAGTTCTGAAACCATCCTGCTTGTTCTTGTGATCTCTCGCGTGTTTATTCCTGTCTCAAAAGCACGGAATACATCATTCCTTGTCTGTAAGGCCATTACTATCTCTTCCAAGCTTGCGTTTCCTGCCCTTTCCCCAATTCCATTAATGGTGCATTCAACCTGCCTTGCTCCGTTGGCAATTGCCTCTAGAGAGTTTGCCACTGCCAGGCCTAGGTCGTTATGGCAGTGCACTGAAAGCACTGTTTCTTGAATGTTTGGCACTCTTTCAAAAACCTTTCTTACAAGGCTTCCGAACTCTCTAGGCACAGCATATCCTACTGTGTCAGGAATGTTTATTGTGCTAGCGCCTGCCTTGATTGCTTTTTCCACTACCTCAAACAAGAATTCCTTCTCTGTCCTTGAAGAGTCTTCTGGAGAAAACTCCACGCTTTCGCAATACTGCTTTGCAAGCTTCACTCCTTCAACAGCCTGTTCCATCACTTCCTCCTTGCTTTTGCAAAGCTTGAACTGCATGTGCACCGGAGAGGTTGCCAAAAAAACATGAATTCTCGGCTTTTTTGCTTTTTCCAAGGCTTTTGCCGCTGCCTGAATGTCTTTTGGAAGGCATCTTGCCAAAGCCGCAATTTCAGTATGCCTTGCGCTTTCGCAAACAGCCTGCACGCTTTCAAAATCCCCAATGCTTGATGCAGGAAAGCCTGCCTCTATAACATCTACCCCGAGCCTTTCAAGCTGTTCCGCAATCCTTGCCTTTTTTTCAGCATTCAGGCTTGCTCCAGGGCTTTGCTCTCCGTCCCTTAATGTAGTGTCAAAAATCCTTATTCTTTCCTTGCTGCTCATTTTTTTCACCTTTTTTTCCAAAAGCTTGCTTTTTTTGATTTTGTTTTACAGGCAGCAAGGAAAAGAAAAAAGCAAAGCTTTTTTGTGAAAAAACTTTAAAATTGCCCTGCTGCCTTAAAGTGCGAGCAGCAATGCAAGCAATAGCAATGATAGAATGAGGGTTTTTGCGTTCGAAGGGCTAAAAGTTTTAGAGAAAGAGTTTCCAAAAATCATTTCTTTGGCAACAATAAAAATCCCTTCAGTAATATTTTTGCGCAAGCTTGTATTTAAAGCTTTTCTGGAATTTCATCTCCTGGCTTAATCCTGCGTGGTTTCAAACCAGCTTTTTTGCTTTTTCAACCAACCCTTCGGTCTTATCATACAATTCATTCAAGTCTTCGCTGAATTCTGCTTTTGAAACATCATACTGCACCTCTTGCCTTATTCCGCGAAGTATGTCAAACAAAGAGATGTCGTCAGGACTCAAGAGGCCTTTTTTCTCGAAATTCTCTTCCAGGTATTTTTGCAGGCAATAATGGCTTTTTTCTTTAACTCCATCCTTGCAAAGCAATGCCCTGCATGCATGAAATACAGCATTGTACAATGCCAAGGCCGCCATTTCTTTCTTCTTCAAGCTTAAAAGGTCAAAGGCTTCGTTCAGGAAGAATTCCGCTTGCTGCAGATCTTGCAGCGCCAAATTCTTGTTTTTTGCTGTCTTTTTTAACAAACCTTTTTCAAAACAGTCTTGCACTTCACTCAATGCCTTCACCAAACAGCACTACCGAATTGTAGCGCATTTGGTTGTAGAGTTCAGTGTTTTGCTTTTTAAAACTTTCGAGCTTTTCGTCATTCAGCGTTATTAATTGCACTTCTTTTTTTAATTCGCTCTCAAGCATTCTCTTGGTTTCGCTGATTTTAAAAGAATCCTTTTTTTCCTTGAAGAATATTGCCAAGTCAATGTCGCTGTCTTGCGTTATTCTCCCTGAAGCGCAGCTGCCAAAAAGCACTATACCTTGAGGCCTTGTTTTTTTCAGTTTCCCAAAGCTTCTGGTACGCATTATTTTCTCAATAATGATTGTTCTAAGAACACTATTTGCTAGTGCAGAATCCTGGCTTATGCTGTATTCTTTCCTGTTTTTTACGGCTTGTGACATTACTATCTTTTTCTTTTCCAAAGCCTTCAAGGTTTTGTGCGCAGTGCTTGCAGGCATTCCTGCCCTTTCAGCCAGCTCTCTCACGTGTGCCTTTCCATTCAAAAGCTCTTCCAAAACCCTTACGGCCAGAGGGTTCAAAACCGCAGAATTATTGTTCATACTAATGAACAAAACGTTCACTATTAAAAACATATTGCTTTTTTTGCCTCTGCTGGGAAGCCTGTTTCAGCTTTCAGGCACTTCTCCATGCACTTGCCTGAACTTTCTAACCAAACGCTTCAGCCTTGCGCTGTTGAATGCCGCAATCCTTGGATTTTTTTCCCTTGCAATGTTCCGCCGCAGCCTTCTAATGCTTTCAAGCGCTTTTTCTCTCGCTGCATTCTGGTGACTTTCAACTCCAGCATCACGCATGCGATTGTACCTTGCTGTATACTCTATCTGTTCTCTCTTCGCCCCAACTTTTCTATTCAGCATTTTAAACCCATTTTTTCAGCTGTCGTGCCCTTCTCAACTTTTTTCCGCAAGGTTGTTGCTTGGCTCTCTCCTGATGATGGAATGGAAATTGTGTTTTTGGAAATGCTTCTCGTCTTTTGCGCTCAGTTGGTTGAATAATATTGAAATTCCAACTATTTTTCCTCCGCATTTTTTTACCAAATCAGCAGCTGCTTTCCCGGAATTTCCTGTCTCGAACCAATCGTCAATGTAAAGAATTCTCTCATTTTTTTGAATGCTGCCTTTTATCGCCTCAAAAAACTTTTTTTCCCCTGAATAGTCAATAAACTTTTTCCCTTCAACAACCAGCTTCCTGTTCTTTACCTTTCCGCCTTTCAGGATTGGAGCAAAAGGCTTTCGCAATTTATTGGCTACGATTGGCCCGTAAAGCAATCCATTCATGTCTGTAGAAACCACCTTGTCAATTTTCAGGCTCTTAAAAGGCTTGGCAAGGCGCTTGATTATTTCCTGAAAAGCTTGCGAGTCAGAAGGCACAAGATACACGCTTTTCTCAAACTTTGCCAGGACTCTTTTCTCAAATTCAGTTTTATCCATAAAAAATAACCTGCCGCTTCTTAGTGCAAAACCGCTTTTTCCTG
>Ga0209541_10018023_pt1 | contig 10259 bp, 11 predicted proteins | sample RifCSPlowO2_01_FD_184027 | JGI IMG/M metagenome (GOLD analysis project Ga0209541, IMG submission 184027) | Groundwater microbial communities from Rifle, Colorado - Rifle CSP2_plank lowO2_0.1 (SPAdes) (version 2) | ecosystem: Environmental > Aquatic > Deep subsurface > Groundwater | place...
ATGGGAAATCGCAGGATTCGGCCGAGCGGAAATTATAGGAGAGTGGAATGCGTCAGTCCTCAAAGTCTTCAAGCTAAGACACTATCAAGGAAAGTAAGCGTAAGATGCAAATCTTCAAATTGATACAGTTGTTTCTAGTTGACAACTGACTAAATAGTCAGTTAATATTTATTTATGACTGCTCGCGATCAACAAGGATTAACGCAAAGACAAAAACAAACCTTAGTGTTTATTTATAATTCTATTAAATATTCAGGTTATCCCCCAACGCTTTCCGAACTCAAAGAATCCTTAAATGTTGTTTCTAATCAGGCAGTTTTAGATTTGCTTAAAATCTTAGAAGAAAAAAAATATATTCGAAAAGAGGAAGGAGCAGCTCGTGGTCTTCAGCTGACGCAAAAAGGATACGACGCTTTAAATGTTTCAACTTACGCCCCCATGATTGGTGTTACGGCTGCAGGGCCTTTTATGGATACCCTAGAACAACATGGTGAATGGAAGGAAATTTCAGCAGATCTAGCTAGATTATCCGATAAAATTGCACTATTCAAGGTTAAAGGTGAATCGATGATTGGCGCTGGTTTAATGGATGGGGATATTGTAGTCGTAAAGCACGAAGTTACTGAATTCAAAAATGGAGATATTGTTTTAGCAAGAAGCGATGAAGGTACAACAATCAAGCGTTTTGTAAATGTAAATGGAAAAATTCATTTGGCGCCGGAAAATCCTAAGCATAATAGAATTTCTTTTACCCCAGACTTAAGATTGATAGGAAAAGTAATTTCAAAAATAGAAGTATGACAACGCGAGAGATATTAGACAAGATTTTTAAAAAAACGGATCAGTCTTTTGGTCTTGATGAATTTGGGTCAATTCATCCACAAGACACGCTTGATATATTTGAGAGGGAATCGGGGAAATATTATTTAAAATGCTTGGTAAGAAATAAAGATTTGCTTGTTTGGAATGAAGAAAAGCAGATTGGGGAACCGGAAGAAATAATAAGACAGCTTTGGATCCAGAAATTAGTTAGTGAATACAATTATCCTCTTGAGCGAATTGCTGTTGAAGTTTCTGTTGATTTTGGACATGAAGTTCATGAAAAAGCAGCTGACATTGTAGTCTATAAAGAAGACAAGGAAGCAGCCTGGATTATTATTGAAACAAAAAGTCCTGATTCAAAAAATGGACTGGAACAAATTAAAAGTTATCTTAATGCAAAAGGAAGCCCTATTGGCGTATTGAGTGATGGTAAAACAAGTGTAATTCTATATAGAAATCATCCAAATAAATTTGAGAATACTCTTCGCGATATTCCGCGCGTTGATCAGACAATTCAAGATGTTTTCGAATCCCGTCTGACTATTGATGATCTGGATACATCATTTGATTTAGTAAAAATTCTAAAAGTATTGGAAGAGTTGGTATTGGCAGGGGCAGGCGTTGATTCTTTTAACGAAATTTTCAAACTAATTTATGCAAAGCTTTATGACGAAAAATACGCGCGTGATAGAAATAACGCGTTGTTATTTCGGCAATCTTCAGACCCGAACATTACTTACAGCAATATACAAAGGCTTTTTAGCGATGCGAAACATGAGTGGCCGGGATTATTCTTGGAGGGAGAAAAAATTCAATTAGAGCCCGCGCATTTATCTGTCTGTGTGGGAGAGCTAGAAAAAATAAAACTATACGACGCAAATTTGGAAATCGTAGATAGCGCATTTGAGTATTTACTTCCTGATGTTGCAAAAGGAAAAAAAGGACAGTATTTTACGCCTCGTCATGTAATTGATATGGCTGTCAAAATGCTCAATCCTAGAGAGGACGATTATATCATTGATCCCGCATCCGGATCAGGCGGATTTTTGACACATGCCATGCAATGGGTTTGGTATCACGATTTGGATACAAAATCCAGAGAAACCAAAGTACGCTATGCAGCAACACATATATATGGCATAGATTTTGCAGATACGGCTGTTAAAATCTCTAGGGCTCTTATGCTTATTGCGGGCGATGGAAAATCTCATATATTCAAGCTCAATTCGTTAAATCCTCGAGAGTGGCAAGGAGATGAAGGGGAAAGAGGAAAAGCCCGATACGAACTTAAAAGTAGGTTATGCAAATTCAATGATTTCGCAAAAGATGAGGACAATAACAAGAATTTTAAATATTTTAATTTCGATGTTCTTTTAACAAATCCTCCTTTTGCGGGGGAAATAAAAGACAGAGCTCTCTTAAATGATTATTTTTTGGCAAAAAATAATAAAGATAAGCTTCGCAACAAAATGGAACGCCACATTTTATTTATCGAACGAGCTTTAAATCTTATTAAGTCGGGAGGAAGAATGGCAGTAGTTTTGCCTCAAGGAGTTCTGAATAATACAAATATGCAATATATTCGTCAGTTCCTTTTTGATAAAGCAAGGATTCTGGCAGTAGCAGGTCTTAGCGTCAATACATTCAAGCCTCATACGGGAACAAAAACTTCTGTTTTATTTTTGCAAAAATGGGCGGAAGACGAAGATCCATTAAAAGATTATCCAATTTTTATGGCAGTATCCAAAAAAAGCGGTAAAGACAATAGTGGCGATTATGTTTACAAAAAAGATGGAGACGGGAATATAATAGTTGACCATAAGGGTCATAAAGCAGTAGATCACGATCTCGACCAAATCGCCGACTCATTCATAAAATTTGCAAAAAAAGAAGGATTTAGTTTTTGGAGGTAGAATGAAATGAGTAATAAAAAAGTTTTAATAGCTTTATATGGGAATTTGAACTTAAATCATCAATTCAAACTTAACGATAAAGTTCTCCTTAGACGTATTAGTTTGATTAATAATGAGCAAAATCTTTTTAAATTTAATTGGCAATCTCGATCTACATGCCCTTATAATTGGGTTATTGAACTTGATTATTCATACCATGAAGATAACCAAAGTGAGCCTTATCCTGCAAGCTTGATAAATAATCTATATATAGATTATGGATTGAGAGTGTATTATAAAAATGCAATTGGTATAGCGGCTATTGTTATTGATTTATCGAATCCCGATATTTATCGCATTTCAAATAATGAAAACTCCCATAAATCAGAACCGTTTACAACAGATATATCTTTTGAATTTTTTTGGAAGAGGTATAAACTTGCTTATAATAAAAAACCCGCGACTTATGAATATTTTGTCAGAGCATTAGAATATCCCAACAGTATAAAATCAATACTTTTCTGTGCTTCTTTAGAAAGTCTTTTTGTCCCCGAAGGAGAAAGAAACAAAAAAAGAGATTTTGTATTGCAAGGGTTGACCATGGTGGGACTTAATGATTCTGATCAAGAGATTATCGGGGAGCTATTTACTTTTAGAAATGTATACATCCACGCAGATAAAAAGGGACAATCTATGCTATATTCTAGTTCAAAATTTCTTTCTCCGTGGTGGAAGAAGTGCGAGCATATCATAAGAAAAATACTATTTAAGCACATTGAATTACCATGGTGAATCATTCAATTATCCAAAAATCTCAACTCGAAGGAGCCTTGCGAATAGATCCTGAATATTATCAGCCGGAGTATTTAAATAAAGAAAAAAAATTGAGACTTATTTCTACTAACGAATTGGATGAAATTGCTTCTATTACGGATGGTGAACATGGGTCGCCGATTTGGGATGAGAATAGCGGAATCAAATATTTTTCAGCGCAACATGTTAAGGATGGCTTTATTGATGGTTTAGACACTAAAACTATATCAACAATTATTGACAAAAGAAATGTTAGGTCAAGACTTGCTGAGGGAGATATTTTACTTTCTACAGTGGGAACTATCGGAAATGCAGGAATCGTAACAAAAGACTTACTGCCTGCTAATATCGACAGACATGTTGCCAGAATAACTTTAAAAAAGAATACTTTAGATCCAGAATTTCTCGTTACTTTTTTGAATTCAAAATACGGAAAATTTCAATCAATTCGTGAATCAACAGGCAATGTTCAATTAAATCTATTTATAGATAAGATAAAGACATTATTAGTTCCCAAAAAAAATAATTCGGAAATTTCTGAATTAATAAAAAAATCATTTCAATTAAGACAGGCTTCTGAAGTTTTTTATCAGCAAGCGGAAGAATTACTTTTGAAGGAATTGGGATTGAAAAATACAGTTTTTGAGAAAGAATTGTCGTATATTGTAAATTTTTCAGATGTGAAAAATGCAGACAGAATGGATGCGGAATATTTCCAGCCGAAATATAAAAAATTAATTGAAAAAATAAGGAAACAAAATGCGAAAAATCTCGGAGAGTTTGTTTCGATGAGAAAAGGTTTTGAGCCGGGAAGCGAAGCTTATCAGGAAGAAGGAAAATTATTTATTCGGGTTAGTAGTGTTTCAAAACTAGGAATTGAAGAAAAAGATCAAAAGTATTTAAGCGAGGATTTATATCGGAAATTGAAAAAAGATTACGAACCGAAATTGGGAGACATCTTGCTTACCAAAGACGCAACGCCCGGCATAGCTTATGTTATTAAGGAGCCATTGGAAGGAATAATTTCAGGTGGAATTTTAGATTTAAAAGTTAAAAATAATATTGAAAGCGAATATTTAGCTTTATGTATCAGTTCTATTGTTGGTCAATGGCAAGCGCAAAGAGACGCAGGCGGTTCTATTATTGCTCATTGGAAACCCGAACAAGTAAAAAATTTGCTTATTCCAAGTTTACCAATTCAGAGGCAAAAAGAAATCGCGGAGTTGGTGAGAAAATCGCATGAGACGAGAAAAAAATCCAAAGAACTTCTCGAACAAGCGAAAAGAAAAGTTGAAGAAATGATACGGAAGGACGATGGGGATTAACATCAACGCAAATAGCTTTCAAGAAAAACCCCACGACAAGCGCGGGGTTTTTGCTGTGTTCTTGAAGGAATAATTTCTAGTCCCTCAAGAAAGTACTCCTAACAATTTAGGCTTTTCCAATTCTGTACATTCCTGTTCCGCAGGTTGGACATTTGCCTTTCATTGCCGGTTTACCGTTTTTCATTGTAACCGCTTGAGCATTTGGGTCCTCTCTCTTTGCTCTGCATTTTACGCAATACATTGATGACATATTTTATTAAATTCAAAATTCAAAATTCAAAATTCAAAATTAATTGAAAATTGAGAATTGAGACTTGAAAATTATTTTTCACCTCCTTTCATAGTTATAGTTTAATATTTTAGATTAATAGCTAACGCTAGGTAATGTTACAATATGATTTTTAAGAAGTAAAAAAATAATTAACTCTGCGCTAATCATAGACAATGTCAGCATGCCAGTTTTTAAAAGGTCTTTATAGGCGTAGGAATAAGGATTCGGAATCAAATTAGCTGAAGAGGCAACCGCAGTATAGGTATGATGACGGTAATCTGCGATGACTTTTTGTTTACGAGTTTTTTTATGCCTATGCTTCATGTTAGCAAAAGACTACACTATTGACATTGTGCTTGTCAAGAGGCTAAGATATTAATAACTTATGGATTCCAACTTTCTCCTCCTTGTTTTTTCTATAATTTTTTTGTGGCTTTTTATAATCTCCTACTTTCTTTGGAAAGCTTTGGTCCATTACAATAAGCTGGGAAAAGGACTAACGGATAAGAATTTCAAAACCATAATGGAAAATTTATTAAAAGATACGCAAGCAGGTAAAAAAGATATTAATTATTTAAAATCATATTGTGATAAAATACAAAGAGATGGTCTTTTGCATATACAAAAAATAGGCTTAGTCCGCTTCAATCCCTTTAAGGATACCGGTGGGGACCAGAGTTTTATTTTATCATTGATAGACGGAAACGATACTGGAGTAATAATCTCTGGATTATATGCAAGAAGCGGCACAAGATGGTATGCGAAAAAGGTTGTAAATGGTAAATCTGCGGAACACGCATTGTCCGACGAAGAGAAAAGAGCGCTTAGAGAGGCAAAGCCAAGTTAAGCTCGGTAAAACCTTGATAGAATATGAGTAGAAATAAATTGTTAAGCTTTATATTGATAGCAATTATCTATTTAATGACAGCAGGAGCGTCTTACATGTTTTTTTCAAATAATATTAGTGCTTCTCAAGAAATTGCAGTTGTGCCATCTTCAGCTGGAACATCGGGGCAAGCCGTATTTAATGAGAATCTTCCCAAGACAGAGCCGTGCCCCCTGAATGGAGCGCTCTATTCAAAACAGCAAAGAGAATGGTGGGAGAAGAATAGACCTATTGGCGCAATGATAGAAAATCATCAGGAAGCCCGTCCTCAATCAGGCTTGTCATCTGCCGATGTTATATATGAAGCAGTTGCGGAAGGCGGAATAACCCGTTTTCTATCTGTGTTTTATTGCAATAATGGTAACATAATAGGACCAATTAGAAGCGCGCGGACATACTTTTTAGATTTTATTTCGGAGTATGGCAGCAATCCCTTGTATGTTCATGTTGGAGGAGCAAATCAAGATGGACCTGCAGATGCACTGTCTCAAATTGAAGATTATGATTGGGCGGGGTACAACGACATGAATCAATTTTCCATTGGATTTCCTACTTTTTGGAGAGATTATGATAGACTAGGGCATCCTGCCGCAACAGAGCATACGATGTATTCGTCTACGGAAAAACTCCTGCAGTTTGCCTCAGCTTCAAGAAAGTTGAGCGCAACAAATAAGGATGGGGTTTCATGGTCAAAGGATTTTGCCCCATATAGCTTTAAAAAAGAATCTGCTATTTCTCAAAGGCCCGCATCGCAAAAAATTCATTTGGAATTTTGGACAACAGATCCTGATTATGCGATAGACTGGATATACGAGCCAACAGCAAATATATACAAAAGAAATAATGGAGGAAAACCGCATATTGACCGCAATAACAATAAGCAATTAACTGCAAAAAATATAGTTGTTTTAACGATGGCAGAAAGCAACGCTAATGACGGATATGAAAATAATGCCCATTTATTATATGGGACAAAGGGAATAGGGAAAGCCAATATCTTCATGGATGGAAAACAAATAATAGGCACTTGGAAAAAAGACGCAAGGACATCGAGAACTCTTCTTTTTGACAGCGCAGGACTGCCTGTAAAATTCAATAAAGGAGTTATCTGGTTTGAAATTCTGCCCACAGATGGTATAATCAGCGTAAAGTAAGGTGGGCGAGTTATGTTATCTGACTTAATTACTTCTCAATCTCGGATAAAATTACTAAGCGTTCTGTTGGCACAGCCTTCAGAAATATATCATGTTAGAGAATTGGCGAGAAGAACAGGAGATGAAATTAATGCGGTAAGACGGGAACTTCTTTTTCTGGAAAAAAAAGGAATTTTAATCAGGGAACCGCGCGCAAACAGAGTATACTATTCATTATCAAAAAATTACCCTTTTTATTTTGACCTTTTGAGGATCGGTTCGAAAATAGTAGGACTCGGAGCAGGAATACTAAAAAATAGGGTCAAAATTGGTCGCATAAAATACGCAATGTTTTCGGGAAAATTTGCAAGAAGAATGGAAAAGAAACCAACAGATGTAGACTTAATAATTGTCGGAACAATCGTCTTGCCTGAATTGGCACTCTTAATAAGAGATGAAGAAAAAAGATTAAAAAGAGAAATAAATTATACAGTTATGACGGAAGAAGAATTTTCTTTTAGAAAGAAAAAGAGAGACCCGTTTATACTGTCCGTTCTTGCAGGGTCTAGGGTTATGCTCTATGGGGACGAGGAAAGTATGTTGGCATGAAAAAGAGTCCGCGAACACTTCTTTGGTCTATTATTCTTTTGACAATTGCGGTAATTGCAATTAATCTTCCGTCAAAGGGCCAGCTTTCATTTACAAAATCTTTGTCTTTTAAGCAAGGGTTGGATATTGCAGGAGGCACCAGTCTTACATTCAAGGCAGACATGAAAGAGGTATCTTCCGATCAAAAGGAAAAAGCTCTGGATGGCGTAAGGGCGGTAATTGAGAGGAGAATAAATTTTTTTGGTGTTTCCGAGCCAATCGTGCAAACTGCAGTAAGCAACGATGATTATCGTGTAATAGTCGAATTACCTGGAGTTAATATAAATCAGGCAAAAAATATTATCGGCACAACCGCACAGCTATCCTTTTGGGAGGCTGGAGCAACAGGAAGCGCAAAAATTGCAAGTCCTTCAGCATATCCGCTTGGAGCAATAGAGATTTTAGGTCCGGATGCTAAAAAAACAAATCTTTCCGGACGGGATCTGCAGGAAACAAGTGTTGGTTTTGATGCGAATACAGGTAAGCCGCAGGTTCAATTAAAATTTACAGGTGATGGAGCAAGGAAATTTGCGGATATTACCAAAAGAAATCTCGATAAAGTTCTTGCCATTGTTTTGGATGATCAGGTTATCGAAGCGCCTCGTGTAAATCAGGCAATACTTACAGGAGATGCGGTTATAAGCGGAGGATTTACGAATGAATCTGCTAGCATCCTAAGCACTTCTCTTAACGCAGGAGCCTTGCCTGTGCCCCTCATCCCCCTACAGCAGCATGGCGTTGATGCAACTTTAGGACAGGAATCTTTATTGAAAAGTCTTTTTGCGGGAGGTTTGGGGATTATCATAATAGTTATTTTTATGACAGTTTTGTATGGAAAATTAGGTATCGTGGCAAGCGCAGCATTAATACTTTATACATTGTCCGTATTGTCTATTTTTAAATTAAGCAGTATTACTCCATATGCAATAACACTGACTCTTTCAGGAATAGCGGGATTTATTTTATCAATCGGTATGGCAGTTGACGCAAACATTCTGATTTTCGAACGAATTAAAGAAGAAAGAAGGGCTGGAAGGTCATGGCATGAATCATTAGAATTAGGATTTTCTAGAGCGTGGACATCCATTCGTGATTCTAATATCTCAAGTCTTATAACATGTTTTGTTTTATATCAATTCGGAACAGGTTCTGTCAAAGGATTTGCGCTGACATTGGCAATCGGAGTTTTAATTTCTATGTTTTCAGCAATAGTTGTAACAAGAACCCTGTTAAGGGTAATTTATAAATAGTATGAATATTATTGAGCGCAAAAATTGGTATTTTGGTTTGTCTTTGTTGATAATAATTCCGGGAATTATTGCGATTTTTTTGTGGGGGCTTAATCTTTCTATTGATTTTACAGGTGGCTCCCGATTGACATTATCTTTTAATAATGCTGTTGGCAATAATCAAGTACAGGCTGTTGATGAAATTTTGAAAACAGAAAAAATAAAAGTTGCGAGCATTGAAAGATCAAATAAATTAATTTTTATCAGAACATCGCCGATGGATCAGAACCAAAACAGTAAATTTATAAATATCCTGTCAAAAGAATTCAAAGATGTTAAGGAGCATGAGTTTGAGACAATAGGTCCTGTAATCGGACAAGAAACAACATGGAATGCTCTTAAAGCTGTCGGAATAGCGTCAATCCTGATTATTCTTTACATAACTTGGTCTTTCAGGCAAGTTCCTAAGCCCACAAGTAGTTTCCGGTTCGGCGTCTGCGCAATTATTGCATTAATTCACGATGTTTTAGTTGTGTTAGGAGTGTTTGCAATATTAGGACACTTTTTTGGTGTTGAGGTAGATTCTCTTTTTGTTACAGCCATCCTAACGATAATTGGTTTTTCCGTTCACGATACGATTGTTGTTTTTGATAGAATCAGAGAAAATCTTAGGAAGACCGGCAGTTCAAATTTTGCAAAAACCGTTAACGAATCAATCATACAAACCATAGGCAGATCTCTTAACACTTCGTTGACAGTTGTTCTGGTTTTGGTTGCATTACTTTTGTTTGGAGGAGAAAGTATTCGTTGGTTCGTCGTAGCGCTTCTTATTGGAATTATTAGCGGAACTTACTCATCAATCTTCAACGCAAGTCCGCTCTTAGTTTTGTGGCATGAATTAAGAAGCAAGTGATTCCCTTACAATTTTACTAACCATTCCGCCGTCGGCTTTGCCTTTGACTTTTGGCATTAATGTACCCATTACTTTTCCCATATCGGCAATTGTTTTAGCTCCTGCTTGACTTATGGTTTCCTTGACTAAGGTTTTAATTTCTTCTTCTGACATCTGTTGGGGTAAATAAACTTGCAGCATTTCAAACTCCTTAGTTTCTTTCTCAACTAAGTCAAGTCTTTTGGCATTTGTAAATTGCTCAATTGAATCCTTTCTTTGTTTCGCTTCCTTGTTAATTACTGACAAAGTATCTTCGTCTGTTGCCTCATACCCCGCTCCGCCTTTCTG
>Ga0209541_10018024_pt1 | contig 10259 bp, 12 predicted proteins | sample RifCSPlowO2_01_FD_184027 | JGI IMG/M metagenome (GOLD analysis project Ga0209541, IMG submission 184027) | Groundwater microbial communities from Rifle, Colorado - Rifle CSP2_plank lowO2_0.1 (SPAdes) (version 2) | ecosystem: Environmental > Aquatic > Deep subsurface > Groundwater | place...
TTTTTTTTTTTTTTTTATAATTTTTATTTATATTAATATAATAACTCTATATTTTTATTGGAAAATTTACCCAAGATTTATAAGACTATTTTTCTAGCCTTCCTAACAATCTCCACATAAGTTTTGGTTTAATTAATTTACCGTTTTCATATACTCTTCCGCCACTCTGGGCAAAGTATTTCTTATTATCTAAAGTACCTATGATATCAATAGTACCGCCACTCATATTATCACCTGCTCTTTCAACATTTCCCCTAATATTTATTTTACCACCTTCCATAAATTTGCCGACATCCTTCTCATAATCTAACATCTGCGTTGCATTTTCTCCTATTTTGATTCTTCCATTTTTCATATGTCTACCAATCTCTGTGTCTCTGCGCGCATTTCCTTTAATTCTTATTTCGCCCCCTTCCATACTATAGCCTATGCTATTTACTCTACAATCTGAATCTATTTGAATAAAAGAGTTCCCTTTAATTATCTGCCCAACAGATATGTTGCCATCAACATATTTTTTAACATTAATTCTTCCGCCTTCCATATCCTTTCCTAAATAACCATGGCCTGAAAAAGATCCAGTTATATTTATAGTACCGCCTTTTATACAAGCCCCTGTACCGTAAATGCTTCTTTCTCCTTGATCTACATTGCCATTTATAGTAATATCACCACCCTTCATGCCATATCCTATTTCTAAATAATCAGAAAGATTGCCATTTATAATAATATTACCATTAATCATTCCTCTTCCAATCTCAACATCTATTAAATCTTTTTCAATTATAATTTCCCCATCTATCATCTCATATCCTATGTTCATACCAAAATTCTTTTCAAATAATTCAGATAATTTTGTTTTCTTGGTTATTATTATCTGTCCTCCTTTCATTTTTGATCCGATACCGCTAATTTCACCTGAATCGCAATCTACAATTAATTTTCCAGTTTCGAACTCTGATAGATAAGCAGAACGGCATGAATAAAGAATGACTGTATCTAAATCCTTAAATCTTATTTTTGCATTTGAAGAAGTTTTAGCTAAATAAATTAACTGAGGCAATAATAATCCTGATTCAAAGAATGGATGCAACTCGGTTCTGCTAACTGCTGGATAACTTTGCTGTAATTTTATTCTTTCTGCCATAGAACACATAAATATATTATATAAAACATCATCATTCTTGCACGCATTATGAAATTTCTGCATATCATCAATTGTAAAAGTAAATTTTTTCATATACTCTTCATTGTTAACATCAAATACTCTTTTAACAATATTTTCTCCTAAACTAAAGTTATCCCAATATTCGTAAAGACGTTTAAGCTTAGCAACAGGATTCTTATCATAATCTTCTTGCATTCTTTCAGTTTTTCCTTGTTTATTTTGCTTCTCTTTAGCCTGCCGCATATACTTTTCAATTATTTCCTTTATTCTATCTTTATTTACTTTATATTCTAAATCATCTTTTGCCATTTCTTTCTATTTTAAATATTAACTTTGACCTCAACTTTAATCCCTTTCTTATGCAGATCTATTAAAAAATTGTTTATCAAAGCCCAGATACTATTTGTATAAGCTGCAAAATAAGCTGATGGAGAATATTTGAAGTGTTTACCTTGCTCAAAAAGATGTAATCTATTATATTCTGAATTATTTAACCTTACAGAAACTAATGAATCCTTAATAGACTTAATTTCAGCATCTGTTTGTTCTATTTTTTGATCAAAATGTCCTAGAAAATAAGTGTATGTAACATAAGCCATAACCTTTTGCTCTAATGGAATACTATCTAAATAAGTTTTAGCCTCTCCAGAAGATTTATTCTCTCCATAAAAAGTTTTTGTTAACTGCAATGATGTAATTTGACTTTCAATATTACTATTTAATGGAAGAAATTCATTAGGATTAATTTTATTTGAAACATATTTTAAAAAAGATTTATATGCCTCCAATTTAATATCTGAATTTCCTAGCAGATTATCCCTCTCCCATGGATTTACAAGACTGAATTTATCATTATACAAGTGTTCGTGTAATATCAAAAATAAATTATTTACTCTTGTTCTTATTTCCTTGAATGCGTTAATCTCTTCCTTTTGCCCGTCTAACTTAGATTCTAATCTTTGCTGTTCTTCTCTTCTTTGATATAATCCTGAAATTGCTCTTAATTCCTTAATATCAAACTTTTGAGTTCCTTGTATATTTAAGTGTTCAATCCTTTCAAAATAAGATAAGATTTTTATATGATACTCTACAAGGTCTTTAGGATTCATATTCCTATAATTTCTTTCAAGATATGTAATCATATCTTCTAGTTCTGGATGGGAGTATCTATCAACAATATCCCAAAAAGTGCGGCCTGTTACATCAGTTCTCCTTTGACTGCCTCCTCTAAAAATATTATCCCTCTTTATATTACTAAACGCCTCATACGCACTTTCTAATTCTTCCTCAAATCTATTTTCATCTGGCATTTTTAATCCTTACCTGTAATATTATATTCTTCTCCATCAACATATCTGCATGGTTCGATAAGCTTATTTGATGGACATCCAACAAGGCCATAAGCTGTTGTCAATAATGGATGAAGGATTATTCTATTTTGCAGATTTACAGCTGTTTCGCATTGCACAAATCTTCCATTAGGAGTATCTCTAATATGCAAACAATCTTTAGGCCCGCCCTCTTTTGCATATTTGCAATCCATACTATAAGAAGTTCCTACCATTATCACTGATTGGGTTGACGTATCTCCAGATAAATGTGCAGGAATGGATTTTTGTGTCTTGATATCTTCAATTTGATGTAAAATCTCATTATACTTTTCTCCTAGGACATAAGCAATCTCTTTCAAACCTTCCATAGTTTCTTTGCGTAAACTATCCAGATAATTCATATTCCTTCTTTCTAAATCCTCTCCTAACTCTTCAATATTCTTTTTCAACTCTTTTCTAAGCTTATTCCACTTTAATTCCTCAATTTTTTTTTTTAAATAATCAATGGTAAGGTCGGTTAATTCTACAGCAGAAACATCATTCCTGTTAAATCCCATCTCTCTTTGTATTCTTATCTTTAGTTCAGGAGACATACTCTGCCAAGCCCTTTCAACAGCATCTTCAAAATACCTATTCATTAATCTCTAGGAAGTAGTATATCTATTTAAAGATTTTGTTTAAAATTAAAACAACAAGATCCATCAATCTTCGACTAATAATCCTTGACACGCGCAAAAAAAAAAAAAAAAACGCAAGATTTATAAACATTATAATTTTTATAGTTCTTATAAAAGTTATATAGGTGATTCAAATGAATGAAAATACTACAATATCAATATCCAAAGAAATAAGAGACAAAATAAAGGAATTCGGGAGTAAGGGAGACAGTTATACAGATATTCTTACTAGGCTTTATGAAAGCGCGAAACAAAGACAGATACACGATTTATTGATGGATACTAAAAAATGCATTCCTATTGAAGAAGCATTAGAGCGGGCTAAAAAAAAGTGGCAGAAGTAATAATTGTAAAATATCTAGAAGATGAAATTAATGATAAGTTTAAAGGAGAATCTATTAAAATCTTTGAATTAATGAAGAGCCTTACTGATGACCCTAAAAAGGGAAAAGAAATTGGCTGTGTTGGCAGCATTGTAATAAAGGAAATCAAATATAAGAATTATCGGTTTTATTTTATTACAGATGGTTATAAAGTTAAATTTCTTAAAACAGAGGAGCTTACTGATTTAGTAATTAGATTTGTCAGGATGTCTACTAAGAAAGACCAGCAAAAAGTTATTGATGAGATTAAATATATTTTAAGGAAGTTAGGAAGCGAAGGATTCTAACTTTTATTCTATTCCAAATCATCAATATTAATAATTGCCTTATTGAATTCATCATCCCTCAATCTTGGGCAGGCAGTGTTGACATAACACTCGATAAAATTAAAATTTTCCAGCTCTTCTTTCCTTAATGTGTCAAATATTAAGAAATAAAAATTCTTTTCAGGATATTTTTTCTTTAGTTCCAGGGCTGATTTTAAATTAAACTGGCCTGGTTTTATAGAAATTAAAACACCGATTTCCTTAGATGATAAAAACTTAATTTTTGCTCCTTTTATTTTATTTTTTATTTTTTCTATATCTTTTTTATTAATTTCTGAAAATTTTTTAGTTAAGGGATTATAACAATATACAGATTTTTCCAAGAGAGCTGCTTCAATAGGATGAAAATTGCCAGTGCCAATATATAAAAAAACATCAACCTTGTCTTTTATCAGTTCTGCATTGCTTATATCACAGCCAAGTATTTGTCCAGGATATTTCTGTTTTCCTTTATTTATTATTGGAGCTTTATTATTCTCTTTTAAGAATCTGATTAATTCGTTTATTTTATCTGCATGCTGGACAGTTGTTATTATTCCAATATTTTTTGGCAAGTTATCTATGTCTTTCTTATTAGGAATAATTTCTGCATTGGATTTTGCTTCAATGAAGAGGGTTTTCATATTTTTTTATTTTATTTTGTATTATTATATTGTTTTTAAATATTATTAAAAACTTACCTGCTAGAATCAGCCTGCCTTTCCAGTTCCTGCTTTTTGGCTATTGCTGCAGATACTGTGCTGCAGTTATAAGCTGCGATTATCTCGTCTGCCAGGCAGTCAACTATTGATTTCTTGCTGTTGAATGATTTTTGATAAGAGCCCTGCACAAAATATCTTAAAGCCATATCTATTCTTCTTTGGGGAGCGCATTCAACTGCTTTTGGATAGCGGGCTCCGCCATATTCAATTGTTATGATCTCTTCCCTAGGAGCTGCATTTGTCAATGCCTTTACAAAAACAGCAATTGGATTAAGCTTTGTTTTTTCTTCAATTTTTTTAAATACATTCTCAACAATCCCATAAGCTGTCTGGCTTTTTCCTGTTAAATGGTATGATGTTTTAAAATGCTTTCTTCCCCTATGGCCTGCAACCATCAGCTTATTCATAAGCCTTTCAACAATAAATGTTTTTGATTTATAGAATCTGTTTCCTGCATATCTTGCAGGGGTTTTTGGAACAATTTTTGGAGCTAAAGAAATATAATTAACTAATCCTGGATCATCAACTTTAATGCTTTCAACATCCCATCTGTTAAATACCTTAATCATATAAATCCTTAAAATCCTCTATTCTATTAAGACCTGATTTAACATCATAATATTCATCTTGTGTTTTAACTATTCCCTTATCTACAAGCTCTCTTATATCAAATTCCATATCTCCATCTTTTGTTATATGCGGTTTTAAATTTTTTTCTTTATTCTCTTTATTATTTTCGAAATTCATCTTAACACCTTATTTTCTAGCTTTTTCTATTATACCTTTTCTTAAGGCATCTAAGCTTTGATCATTTACCTTGATAACCTGCCATCTGACTCCAGGCAGATCTCCTTTTGCCCTTCCCTGCTTTCCTCCAATACATTCAATTATGACTTCATCATGCTCATCAATTAATTTTTGAGCGCCGTCTCCTGGCATAAATGCTGTTACCTGCTTTCCATTTTTTATTAACTGAACTCTGCAGCATTTTCTCATTGCTGAGTTCGGCTGTTTTGCCTCTAGCTGAACCTTTTCAAGGACAATTCCTTTGGCCTGGTGAGAGCCTTCTAATGGATCAGATTTCACTTTTAAGTTCAGGACTCTTCTCATGTACTTTTTATCCTGCCATCTATTCTTATGCCTTCTTTTCCTTAATTTCTTTGCTGCATTTATTCCTCTTGATTTCTTCCCCATTTCAAACAACCTTTATCTCTTCAATAGGAAAATATCTCTTAACAATAGCCTCGTATTCCCTTAGATTCTTGGCATTTCTGCCGATAAGCAGGCCTTTTGTTTTCGTATCATTTCCCTCTATAATTATGACATTTCCATCTATTTTTATATCTTTTGCTTTTAATGGAGTAATAAGATTTCTTGTAAAAATAACAGGATCCGGGTTAAACTCAACAATCTTAACTTTTTTTTTCAGTATGTTCTGAAGCTGCCTTACATTATTGCCGTTTTTGCCGATTGCCTTTGCAATCTGATTTTCCTGCACTATAAAAACTAAGTAACCATACTCTATGCAGTCTTTTAACTTTGTCTGCGTTATGGTGTCAAAAATAGACATGAATTTCATTAAATCTTGGGAATATTTTATTTTATTCATTTAGCTATTCCCAACACAGCAATCGAAAATGGTTTTTTGCATATAATTCCAAGCTCATCATTCTTGTAATCCAGTTCGATTATATCAAATTTTGAAATTTTGCTGTAGTATTTTATATCTTTCCTTATATCCCGGGGACAGTTAGAACTCAAGAAAATTTTTTTTATCCTGCCCAGCTTTATATTTTTTACTGTCTTTTTTGCTCCAATAATAATCTTTTTTTGGGTTAAATTTTTTTTTATTTCAACCAGGTAATCTTCCTTCTTTTTTACCTTTTTATTTTTTTTATCTTCTTTTTCCCCTTTGCTTTCTTCTATTTCATTTTCTGGCATTTTTACTTCTTCACCTTTGTGACTAATCCTGGCAATCCTGTTCCTGTTGGAACCGGCTGATTAAGCATGACATTCTCAACAACAGAATTAAGGTTGTCTGTCTCTCCAACCAATGAAGCCTGAACTATATGCCTTATCGGCGTTTCGAATGAAGCTCTTGCTAATACAGAACTTTTCTGGCTTACTACCCCATATCTTGTTATTCCCCTGACGCTTCCTGTTGAACACATTGTATCTGCTACCAGCATTATATGCCTTACATCAACATTCAGGCCCTGGTTTTCAATTACCTTGTAAACCTCATTTATTATCGCCTGCCTGGCAGCTTCAATTCCAAGGATATTTGCTATTTCAAATATATCATTGCTTACTGTTCTTTCAGAATCAACTGCAGGATGCTGCAAAACCTCTTTCAAGTTTGTTCCGGCAGTAATGACAATAAACTCATTTTCTCTTTTTACAGGCAATACCTGCCTAATCCCTTTTATTCCCTTGATGTATACTTCTTTTAATTTTTCTTTTAGAGCGTATATATCATTAATTGTTTTTTCCTTGCTCTTTAGTTTTATAACTATGCCTTTTTTTTTAAATCTTATATTGCTGTCCTTGAGGCTGTTCTTCAATACATTAGCAATTAAGCCAATTCTTATTCCAAGGTTTTTCATATTTTTTTCTTCCAATACAACCTCAACACTCATATCCACAATATTGATTAAGAACTCTTTTGATACTTCTTTTAATTTAATCTCTTTCAGAGACTGAGCAACCTTTCTTATATCTTTCCCTTTCTTATATGGGTTCTTTAGATAAATCTCCATCATTGGAGTAAGCAGGTTTTTTCTTCCATCCAATATTTCGATTATTCTAGGCAATCCCAGTGTTACGTTCATCTCTGCAACACCTGCAAAATGAAATGTGTTAAGGGTCATCTGCGTGCCTGGCTCGCCTATAGATTCAGCGCTTACCAATCCAACAGATTCTCCTGGTTCTATCTTCATTTTTTCATATTCATCACAAACTTTTTCAAATATCTCCCTGATTTTATTCTGGTTTGCAGACTTAGGTATATTTTTTTTTAAATCATCCAATATTTTTTTCGGCAGCTTGTCTTTATATTCTTCAAATACATTCATTTTAATTCCTCTATTATTGAATTAACATTTAAGACTCCTTTCTCTGATTTTGAAACGTCAATATCATCTTCTCCGTAGTTAAACTGTATTATTTTTTTTGAAGCATCACGGACAGTCATATCATATTCTACTCTCAAATCCTGCATAGCATTTGCCAGCCTTCTGTAAAGATAGCCTGATTTTGGGGTTCTTAATGCTGTATCCATCAAAGAATCCCTTCCTGTCATTGCAATAAAAAAAAATTCATGAGGCAGCAGTCCTGATTTGAAGCTTTCTCTTACAAAACCGCGGGCAGCAGGGCCCAAGTCATTATCAGGGAAGCAGGACAATGTCCTTTTTTTAAATCCTTTATCTATTCTTTTTCCCCTTAATGATTGCTGTCCTACGCAGGCTGCCATCTGAGCAAGATTAAGCAGATTTCCTCTTGCCCCTGAATTAACCATTCTCAATACATCTGTGCCTTTCTGCCCATACTCATTAACTATTTTTCCTGTTTCGTTTCTTGCTTTATTCAATATTTCCAATATTTTTAATTCTAATGTCTCTTCCAAGGTTCTTCCCGGAAATATTTCAAGATCACCCTGGTGATATATATTAATCAAATTCTGGACATCTGAATAGGCTTTGTTTAATATGTCTCTTATTTTGTCTTTTGCAACTAAGGGAAGGTCCATATCTGACAGAGGAACACTAAAACCAACCTTGTCTGATACGTTAATGCCCAGCCTATACATCTTGGAAATAATATCTACTGTCTTTCTAGCGCCATATTTTTTATGCAATTCCCTGAGGACAAGGCCTGTTTCATGGCCTAAGCTGTTTTTATCTATAAATCCGCTGGTTATCTTGCCATTTTTTATTATGATATCTTCATTGTTTTTTGTTTTTCCTGTAAAATTAAAATCATCTGGAAGCAGGCAGCTGAATACATCATTGCCATCAACTTTTTCTTTGTTCGGCAATTTTGAAAAATCTTCTATTCCCACATAAGCCAGTAATTGCACTGCCTCTTCTTTTGAGAGAATTAATTCCTTTGTAAGAATATAATTTCCAGACAAGCCATCTTGTGTGCATCCAATAATACTGAGCCCGTATCTTGGGCTTATCAAATGATTTTGGACTTGCATCAGGATTTCTGCTTCTGCCCTTGCTTCTTCTGTCTGTGGAATATGCAGATTCATTTCATCTCCGTCAAAATCTGCGTTATAAGGATGACAGACAGCTGGATTAATCCTTAATGTTTTTCCAGGAAGCACTTTAATGCGATGGCACATCATTGACATTCTATGGAGTGAAGGCTGCCTGTTAAATATACAAACATCGCCGTCCATCATATGCCTCTCAACAGCATAACCCGGTTGAATCTCTTCAATAGAAGCTTCTTTTGTTTCGTCTGTAATCTTTTTTTTTTTCCCATCAGGCCTTATAATATAGTTTGCTCCTGGATATTTGTCAGGGCCGTTTTCAACAAATTTTTTCAGGTAATCAATATTCCATGTTGTAACTTTCTCAGGAACTGTAAGCTTATATGCCATAACCTCTGGAATGCCTACCTCATCAATATCAATGCTTGGGTCAGGAGAAATTACAGTCCTTGCAGAAAAATTAGTTCTTTTTCCTGCCAGATTATGCCTTATCCTCCCTTCTTTTGATTTTATTCTTTCAGCAATTGTTTTTAGAGGCTGTCCTGAGCGGTGCCTTGCAGGAGGCAGCTGCGCAATATCATTGTCAAAAAAAGTTGTTATATGGTATTGCAGTAAATCCCATAAATCCTCTATTATAATTTCAGGCGCGCCTGCATTTATATTTTCAAATAGCCTTTGATTTATACGGACAATATCTCCTAACTTATGCGTTAGATCATCCTCGCTTCTCTCGCCAGATTCTAATGTAATAGAAGGCCTCATTGTTACCGGAGGAATGGGAAGCACTGTCAGTATCATCCATTCAGGCCTTACTGATTTTGGATTAATCCCGAATAATTCAAGATCATCATCTGTTACTTTTTCCAGCCTTATCCTTATCTCTATCGGAGAAATTCTTTTGTCATTTTCCAGAAATGTTGTCGGCTTTTCAACTGTTATTTTTCCTTGTTTCGCCTTGCAGTGAGGGCATTTTGTAATTGTCTTTAATTCAGTTATTATCTCATCGATTCTGAATCTTCTTGCTGTTAAGCCTTTTTCTTTTTGAATCTCATCCAGGTTATCTTTGTATTCTTTTATTTTATTTTCCGGAATGAGAACTCTTCCGCATTCTTTGCATGTTCCTCTTAATAATGATAGGATAATATTAACAAAACTTAGATGCATTATAGGCCTTGCAAGTTCAATATAACCAAAATGGCCTACGCATTCCTTTAATTTGCTTCCGCAGGTCTTGCATTTCAATCCAGGGTCAATAACTCCAAGTCTTATATCCATTAATCCGCCGTCTACAGGATAACCTTCTTTATCATAAAGCTCTGGCGTTACAATCTTTGCAGAGGCCATATCTTTGATGAACTTCGGGCTTAAAACCTGGAAAACAATGCTTTTCACTTTTTTGTATACAGGTGTGTTTTCGTCCATTTTTAATTTGTTTTTTTTTTTTTTTTTTTTTA
>Ga0209541_10018025_pt1 | contig 10258 bp, 6 predicted proteins | sample RifCSPlowO2_01_FD_184027 | JGI IMG/M metagenome (GOLD analysis project Ga0209541, IMG submission 184027) | Groundwater microbial communities from Rifle, Colorado - Rifle CSP2_plank lowO2_0.1 (SPAdes) (version 2) | ecosystem: Environmental > Aquatic > Deep subsurface > Groundwater | place: Rifle...
AATCTATCGGCCAGGGAGCAAAGAGGCTGCTCAGCGATCCATATCGCTTTTGATCGAAACGCGGATGAAATGATTCGAGTATTAATTGCGCATGGCGTGGATTTAGAACAGCCTGCGCCAGGATCAGGTGATACGGGCTTGTTACGAGCGGTGAGAGCGGGAACATTTGATTTAGTTCCGTTGATGATCGAAAGAAGCAATGCGCCAGCGAATATTCATGCGGTGAATGCAGCAGAAGAGACTGCGTTGCACGTTTGTGCGAGAGGCGGAAATGGGAAATTGAATATCACGATGATGGAATATCTCATCGAAAAAGGAGCAGACGGACATGCGTTAAATGCAGCCGGACAAACGCCCAAAGAAATGGCGATTGCAGCCGGGCATCGAGCGTTTGCAACGGCCTTGATCAGGGCGATGGATCGCTATGAACTGAACATACAATTCGCAGGGGAGCGCGCACGTTTAGCGCAAAGAGAGCAAGAAATACTCGAAAGACAACGGCAGCTGGAAGAACGAATGGAGCAACTATATCGTGGTGCCGGTGCTGGCTCTGCTGGGTTATTTTCGCATTTGCCGGCGGCGGGCGTTTCACGCGATGCCCCTCCAGCGTATCAACCCACGCCGGCTTCTCGCATAGATCGAGCCGATGAAGATAGTGATGAGTCGGCCTATGAGAAAAATCTTGTGTCGGAAAAACCAACGGCCTCCCCTTAAATCAATCATAGCAACTACGCTGGCTTATAAGGCTGCGAAAATGTTTGGAGCGCCACTGCCGCTTCGTTCCAAAAAGTGTAATATGACACATATATTGGAACGAATAAATGTAAATCTAAATGCGTGTCCATAGGCCAGTTTCTGGCTCCTGAGATGTAATATGTCGTGAAAGGGCTTTGTTGCTTGGCCCTCTATCCCTTGTATTGGTTAATTTATATTTTTGCTTTTTCATCTCGATTCCTTTACGATTTAAGAACTTGTTAGGCATTGTATCCTCCGTTGAACTTCTTTTCTGCAAGGATAACGGATGAGCAGATGACACATAATGTTGGTTGTTTTTTGAGCTAAGCAACAAAGCCGAACAGAGGCATTACTAACCAAGGATTTTGGCAGAGGGTTTAGTATCACTAACTTAAAGTATTTCCGCCAGTTTTACTTAACCTACCAGAGTCGAATTGGTCACAAGGCTTGTGACGAATCTGGCAACTTATAAAACCATCACAGAAGAGCAGATTTAACATTATGGCAAAACCGATACAAAACAATAAATCATTCTTCATTCTTTATTGCGAAGCAAATACCTCGCGGCTTGCCGCGAGTACTTTCCGCATGGGGTTTCTAAAGGGGAGAGGCGAATCTCCCCTTTAGTCGCCGTTTGCGCGAATTTACTTCGCGCAGGCGATCAATAAAAGAAATAAAAATACCCCGTCTGCTTGCAGCGGGGATTTTTATTCAGCAAGATTGGGAAATAAACATGTTCGAACAAACATTTAAAAACATTGACGATATTTTACATAAGGACGCAGGTTGTTCTAGTGAGTTGGATTATACAGAGCAAGCTTCATGGATGCTGTTTTTAAGATATCTTGATGATTTAGAACGCGAGCGATCATTAGCCGCAGAACTTGAAAACAAAAGGTACCAATACATCCTAGATGAGCCGTACCGCTGGAGCAGCTGGGCTGCGCCGAAAGATAAACAGGGGAGGTTTGATCATAATCGTGCGCTGACAGGCCATGATCTTATTGAATTTGTCGACGGTAAATTGTTTCCTTATCTAAAATCTTTCAAACACCGCGCAGATAATCCCAACACCATCCAATATAAAATTGGCGAAATTTTTAGTGAAATAAAAAACAAATTGCAAAGTGGTTATTCATTGCGTGATGTGCTTGAAAAAATAGACGAGCTACATTTTCGCTCACAAAAAGACAAACACGAATTGTCTCATCTCTACGAAGCTAAAATTAAAAACATGGGAAATGCTGGGCGCAATGGCGGGGAGTATTACACACCAAGGGCGCTTATTCGCGCCATGGTTGAAGTGGTTCACCCAAAAATTGGCGAAACGATTTATGACGGCGCCGTGGGCAGCGCAGGCTTTTTATGTGAAGCATTTGATTATTTGCGACGTTGTAAAAACCTATCGACAAAAGATTTAAAAACCTTACAAGAAAAAACATTCTATGCCAAAGAGAAAAAATCACTAGCCTATGTGATTGCAATCATGAATATGATTTTGCATGGCATTGAAGCGCCGAATGTGCTTCACACGAACACATTAGCCGAAAATTTAGCCGATATTCAAGAAAAAGATCGTTATGACATTGTGTTAGCCAATCCACCTTTTGGTGGCAAAGAGCGCACAGAAGTGCAACAAAATTTCCCAATTAAAACCGGAGAGACCGCATTTTTATTTTTACAGCATTTTATTAAATCGCTAAGAGCAGGCGGAAGAGCGGCGATTGTTATTAAGAATACTTTTTTGTCGAATACTGATAATGCAGCTATTGCCTTACGCAAGGAATTATTGGAGAACTGCAGCTTACACAGCGTGCTAGATTGCCCTGCCAAAACATTTTTAGGGGCGGGTGTGAAAACTATCGTGTTGTTTTTTACTAAAGGCGAACCCACAAAAAAAATCTGGTACTACCAGCTCGATCCAGGTCGATCACTGGGAAAAACCAATCCATTGAATGATGAAGATTTGAAAGAGTTTGTTGCTTTACAAAAGTCATTTGTGAATTCTGAAAAGTCCTGGTCTATCAAAGTCAGTGACATTGATAAAACCACCTGGGATTTATCGGTTAAAAATCCCAATGGTCAGCAGCAAGAAGAGGTGCGGTCGCCGAAAGATATCATTAAAGAGATTATTACCTTGGACAAGAAAAGCACTAAGGTAATAAAAGAAATCGAGTCATTGTTATGACTATTTTTAAGAGATGCTAAATGAGCAATGCTATAGAAACAAAATCTGTAAGTAAAAATTTTGCAAAAACAAATGCTGTTTTGCTGGAGAATACTGATAGAACAGCTTTGGTTTTTAAACCAGAGATTCATTCTGGTGGAGTAAGGGGAAAATTAATAAGGTATAAAAAAAACAAAAATGAGGATTGGTCTGAAATGGCCAAAGACGATTTCAGGCAACTTCAATTGCATGAAGGCGCATATATGGAGTTGGGAACAGAAGCGTTGCAAAAATTATTTGTAGCAGTAGAAGAAAGAAAAGCCGTTCTCTCTCAAGAAGGGTTTCAATATGGGGAACGACGCTATATCGTAAGTAAACAAGACAATTCTTTAGAGGTAGATGATAAGAACCATAGGCAAATCTTGCAACAAATTCTCGATCAAGATTATTCAGAAGAGTTTTGGGTCATGCTAAATACTTCTAATCCAGGTTTGGCAGATACTTTGTCTGCAGGACATTTACAAATACAGCGTAAAAAAGTTATTCAAAGTTTACGAGATCGTCTCCAAAAGAATTATCATGAAACAAGTGGAAACGACTCATGGCAAAGCTGGATTTATATGCATAATTGGCTTTTTGGTGCTAATTATAGAGAAGCTATTGAAAAGCAGAAGATTAATATAACTGGGGTTATGCCCGATTACTTGTTTCCAACAGCAGACGGTTTTGTTGACATACTCGAAATAAAATTGCCAAGCTTTGAGGTCCTTAAAAAGGATGAGTCACACAAAGGTTCTTGGGCGTGGTCTAAGGAAGCGAATCAAACTGTAGGGCAGGTCGTCACATATCTTAGTGAGATTGATCGTTTTCGACTTGAGATCGAAAGAGAAATTCAAAGAAATTATCAAAAAGAAATTTTAATGTTAAAGCCGAGAGCATATATATTGATCGGTCAAAGTGATAGCTGGGAATCAGAGAAGAGAGAGGGCTTAAGAAAATTAAACCACGCTTTACATGGCGTGGAAATTATAACTTATTCTGATTTGGTAAAAAGGGGAGAGGCTTTTGTTGAGTCATCTGTGGATCTATGAAAAATAATTGGCAAACCAAAAAACTTGGTGAAGTTTGTAGGATTGAAAAAAAACAGAATTCAAGCTTTCTGCCATATGTAGGTTTAGAAGATATTGAATCTAACACCGGAAGGTTTTTAGGCACAACTGAGGTCAGAGAGGTAAAAAGCAATACCTTCTATTTTACATCTTCTCATGTGCTTTATGGCCGCTTACGGCCTTATTTAAATAAAGTTTTTTTACCTGAATTCGATGGGCACTGCTCAACTGAAATCTTTCCGATTATCCCTAATAATCTATTGGATAGAAAGTTTCTATTTTATTGGCTTACAACAAACGAAACAGTTGACAAAATTAACTCTACTTGCACTGGGGCTAGAATGCCACGTGCTAATATGAATGAAGTGATTGATTTTGAAATTCCAGTGCCACCAATCCAAGAACAAAAACGCATCGTTGCCATTCTTGACCAAGCCTTTGCCGATATCGAAAAACTCCGCGCGAATACGGAAAGGAATTTAAAAAATGCCCGTGAGTTGTTTGAGAGTTATGCTAAAAAAGTTCTTTTTTCAACTGCAAGAGGATGGATTGAATCAACTATTGGTAAAGAGTGCAATTTGATGACGGGCGGCACACCTAGTAAAACAGAAAAGAAATACTTCGATAATGGAACTATAAGGTGGCTAGTTTCTGGTGATGTGCATAAGGGAATAATTGAAGATTGTGAAGGTAGAATTACTAAATTAGGGTTGGCTAATTCGAATGCTAAGTATTTACCGACTAACTCCGTAGTTATTGCCTTAAATGGTCAGGGGAAGACGAGAGGAACAGTTGCATTGTTAAAAGTGGAAGCGACATGTAATCAGTCAATAGTGAGCATTTTTCCAAAAGAATCATCAGGCATTTTTTCAGAATATATACTTTTAAATCTTCAAAGTAGATATAATGAAATTAGGAAAATGACTGGAGATTCCGGCAATGATAGGCGTGGTTTGAATATGCCTTTGATTAGATCAATTAAAATATCATTTCCCAGTAGCTATGAAGAGCAGCAAAATATGATAAGAAAATTGACTATATTAAAAGAATTAAATAATGACCTTGTTCTTAGATATCAAGAAAAAATTAATTATTTGGATCAGTTAAAAAAATCTATTTTACAAAAAGCCTTCACCGGCCAACTAACTAAACACGAGGTGACGGTATGAATGAGCAACGTGATATTGATTTGATTAATGATCTTTTAGCCCATGAAGCTGAGCTGCCTTGGCTGGAATTTAAAAAAGATAATATCGACAAACAAGTAATTGGAAAACTTTGCTCAGCGCTGTCCAATGGCGCACGTTTAGTAGAACGCGATTTTGGATATGTTATCTGGGGTGTAGATGATAGCAGTCACAAAATAATAGGAACTCAATTTGATCCAGATACTGAAAAAGTGAGCAACCAGGGATTGCAAATTTGGCTGGCGCAACAGTTAAAGCCGAATATTGCATTTCATTTTAAAATTATTAACCATCCACAAGGGCGAGTAGTCTTATTAGAGATTCCAGCAACAATAACCGCCCCTGTCGCATTTAATGATATCCCTTATATTCGCATTGGCAGTGCAACTCCTAAGCTTTTAGATCATCCTCATCACTATGCGCGGTTAATTGAGTGTTTGCGTCCTTACACATGGGAGCAGGGTATTGCAAAACAATATGTAACGAGCGAGGAAATATTGCAGCTAATAGACTACACGGCTTATTTTCGTTTAACCAAACAACCGCTACCTGATAATCGCTCTAGCATTTTTGAAAAATTAGAAGCAGATCGATTGGTTATTCATGATGTAGGGGAAAAATGGAATATTACCAATCTTGGTGCTATTTTATTTGCTGCTGATCTCAACCAATTTAGTGGCTCGCTTGCTCGTAAGGGAGTTCGTTTAATTGCCTACAGCGGAAAAGACAAGGCGTCACAAGTGACGCATCGGCATGATGGTCGGAAAGGGTACGCGGCCGGTTTTGAAGGGCTGATTGATTATATTAATAATATTCTTCCTGTGAATGAGCATATAGGTGATGCCTTGCGAGAAGAGCACCCGCTCTTTCCTAAACTAGCCATTCGGGAGTTAGTTGCTAATGCGTTGATTCATCAAGATATGACAGTGAGTGGTGCTGGCGTACAAATTGAATTGTTTAGCGGCCGCATTGAAATCACCAATCCGGGAAAATCGTTAATTGATTCAGATCGAATGATTGACTTGCCGCCGCGATCCCGTAACGAAATGCTCGCATCATTAATGCGGCGTATGGGGTTATGTGAAGAACAAGGCAGTGGATTAGATAAAGTTATAGTTGAAGTTGAACTGTTTCAATCGCCACCTCCACTGTTTCGTGAAGCGGATAATTCAATGCAAGTTATTCTTTATGCTCCAAGAACATTTGCCAACATGACGCCTGATGAACGAGTTAGGGCGTGTTATCAGCATGCAGTATTGAAATATTTGGCTGGAGAGCGTATGAAGAATTTGAGCTTATGTAAGCGCTTTGGTATTGATAAGCAAAATGCAGCCCAAGCAACTGGGGTTATAAAAAGTGCCCAAAAGAGCGGTTTGATTAAACCGGCAGAAACAGATAGACCAAGAACGGGGTATATACCGTGGTGGGCTTAAATTTCTTGATTGGTTTTTTATTTTTAAAGGAGGTTTCCTGCCAGTTTTATGAAAATCGCTTTAAAAACAACGTGTTATGCTTATTTTTTTTCTTAATCGGTTCTTGATTTTGAATGGATGATTGGTTATGAATGAAGCAGATACAAGAGCAAATTTGATTGATCCCAAACTCCTGGTGGTGGGTTGGAATACTATTGATCATAGCTTTATACGTCGCGAAATGATTTGCCCTGGTTGCATTATTCCGGGTGGTATGCGTGGCAAAGGGCTGGCCTGTGATTATGTATTAATTTATCGCAATAAAAGATTAGCGGTAATTGAGGCGAAAAAAGAAAGCTTATCGTATACCGAAGGGGTTCGGCAGGCGAAAGATTATGCCGAGCGCTTACAGTGTCGGATTGCCTATGCAACCAATGGTCATGAAATTTATCAAATCGATTTAAAAACAGGCGAAGAAAAACTCGTTGATGCGTTTTTATCGCCCGAAGCGCTATGGGCACTCACCTTTGATGAGCAACAAGAACCCGAATTTACAACGGATTGGCGAAAGCGATTTGCTGACATCCCACTTGAAACTAAAGGCGGTAGCTGGCAATCACGTTATTATCAAGATAATGCGATCCAAAATGTATTAGAAGCCATTGCAAAAGGGCATGATCGCATTCTATTGACCATGGCAACGGGTACCGGCAAAACATCAGTGGCTTTTCAAATTGCCTGGAAATTATTCCAAAGCCGTTGGAGCTTAAACAATCGACTTAATCAAGATGCACATGTGAGTAGACCGCGCATTTTATTTTTAGCGGATCGTAATATTTTAGCCAACCAAGCTTTTAACGATTTTTCGCCGTTTGGTGATGATGCCATTATCCGCATTGCGCCCAATGAAATTAAAAAGCACGCGCGTGTTCCGAAAAATGGCAGTGTTTTCTTTACCATTTTTCAAACCTTTATGAGTGGCAGAAATGAAAGTGGCGAACCTACACCATACTTTGGTGATTATCCGCAAGACTTTTTTGATTTTATTGTGATTGATGAGTGTCACCGTGGCGGTGCTAATGATGAAAGTACTTGGCGGCAAGTATTAGAATATTTTTCGCCAGCGGTGCAATTAGGCTTAACTGCAACGCCAAAGCGCAAAGATAATGTCGATACCTACGCTTATTTCGGTGAGCCGGTTTATATCTATACCCTAAAGGAAGGCATTAACGATGGTTTTCTAACGCCGTTCAAAGTGTATCCGATTATTGGCACTATGGATGAATATGTCTATACGCCTGGCGATGGGCTGGTGATTCAAGGTGAACCTGAAACAGGACGATTATATACAGAAAGTGATTTTAACCGACTTATTACAATATCAGAGCGTGAAGAAAAACGCGTTCAATATTGGATGGATCTTATAAATCCACAGGATAAAACATTGGTTTTTTGTGCGACACAAGAGCATGCAGGGTTGGTGCGCGATTTGATTAACCAATATGCGGTAAAAAAAGGCTGGACGACAAATACAAGTTATTGTGTACGTGTTACCTACAATGATGGCAGCGCAGGTGAAGTGGATTTAAAGACATTTCAAGACAATGAAAAGACTATCCCAACCATAGTAACCACATCTCGTAAACTGTCGACAGGTGTTGACGCACGCAATGTTCGCAATATCGTTTTGATGCGCCCTTGTAATAATATGATTGAATTTAAGCAAATCATTGGTCGAGGCACACGCTTATTTGATGGAAAAGAGTTTTTCACAATTTTTGATTTTGTTAAAGCGCATTATAATTTTGCTGATCCTGAGTGGGATGGTGACCCAATCGAGGTAACATCATCTGATATAAACCGAAGAAATGATTTTATCGTTGCCGAACCTAAACCGGAACCTTATGGCATTACTGATTCTATAGAAGAACCCAGGTCAGAAAAAATAAAAATTAAACTCAGCGATGGTAAGGCGCGACAAATTAAACATATTTCATCAGTCATGTATTGGAGTCCAGAAGGAAAGCCAATTACTGCGCGTGAATTTGTTGAGCGCATGTTTGACGATTTACCCCGCTTTTTTAAAAATGAAGATGAGCTGCGTAAGATTTGGCAAAATCCAGATACCAGAGAGAAGCTCTTATACGAATTATCCAATGCAGGCTATGATCATGACAAACTTAGCAGTATGCAACGTCTTATTGAAGCGGAGAATAGTGATATTTATGATGTACTAGCTTATATAGCTTATAATTCTGATGTTCTAACTAGAAGCGAGAGAGTAGAGCGAGCAACCCCAGTTATTCACCATCTATTTAATGGTCAGAAACAACAGGAATTTGTTGATTTTGTTCTTAGTAGATATATTGTTGACGGTGTAGAAGAGCTTTCACCACAAAAAATGCGCACATTATTAGAGTTAAAATACCACACGGTTAGCGATGCTACAGAGTTATTTGGTTCAACGAATAAAATACGTGATACTTTCGTCGGTTTCCAACAATATCTATATCAGCCAAGAGAGGGGCAAATAATTTGAATCAGTTGCTTGCAAAGTCCAATTATCTTTTGTATCGGCTTTGTTGCTTAGTCCTCCATCTCTTGCATTGCGTCAATTTTTTAAATTTTACAACTTTCAGGCATTAAGTTTTTTCTGCGATAAAGTGAATTAAGATTGTTTAAATCATAATACCACTTGGTTTTGAATGGTCTCGATGTTTCGTAGTCGGAGGTTCGACTCCTTTTCTCGGCACCATCGCTTTAACCAAAGCCAAACCATCTCCCTCCTGGGCGCACAGAAGGATCTGCTTTAGGCTGTCCATCGGCAGGGCGGCTTGTGTCAACTTTACCTGCGCCAAATGACCAACCAGAAAAAGACCGCTGTCGATCGGCAGCTGCTTGTCTTTCTTGTCTTTGACGCATCAATTCCTCTACGCTCATGCCAAATTCATGTCGAAATTCTGTTTCCTGTTTTCTGCGCTCTTCTAATGCTTCTCGCGTTTTTTCCTCAAGCTCCGCTCGTGTCATCGGTTCTGTAAGCTTAGGATAGGAAGCTGTTACTGCACTTTTTCCAAATTTATCTCGAAATTCTGCTTCCTGTTTTCTGCGCTCTTCTAATGCTTCTCGCGTTTTTTCCTCAAGCTCTGCTCGAGATAGTTTCCCTGCTGCAGTTTCTGGTGATGGGCGGGGCATAATTGTATCTCCTCTAATCAAATATCACTAAATCTTGATGTCTAAGGCTTTTTCACAGAATATTCTGTTACCGCTAGTTCGTCTTTTTCTTCTATTTCCTTAATTTTCTTTTCTTCATACTGTATCCATTGCTGTTTATTACAGTATGTTTGAAGCATTTTCTCTGCAAAGTCTAATTGCTGCTTTGCAATATTTTCTTTTTCTAGCCATTTTTTCAGCAGCGCTCCTAAGTTTGCTTTAGTCATCTCATTTTCTGCTCTATCCTTCTCGTTTTTCTTTTTTTCTTCATCTACAGAGATTTTATATAATGTCAAAACTCCTCCACCAATACCTGTTGCAATAATTGCTGCCATTTTTGTTGAACGAGCTGTTATTTGTGCTGCGCGTATTTGGCCGTAGGCTTGCCATATTCCTTGTTTTACCTGCGCTTCAGTAGGTGTAACATCCAATATTGAG
>Ga0209541_10018026_pt1 | contig 10258 bp, 8 predicted proteins | sample RifCSPlowO2_01_FD_184027 | JGI IMG/M metagenome (GOLD analysis project Ga0209541, IMG submission 184027) | Groundwater microbial communities from Rifle, Colorado - Rifle CSP2_plank lowO2_0.1 (SPAdes) (version 2) | ecosystem: Environmental > Aquatic > Deep subsurface > Groundwater | place: Rifle...
AAAATCTTTTTCTGTTTTTGCTTTTCACTTTCAACTTTTGACTTTTGACTTGCTTGATTATTTTCGTCTAGACGAAAATAATCAAGCCCGCATTCCCCCACCGCCACAACTTTGGAATTCAAGAATAATTTTTTGTAAACCTCGGAATCAAAAACTTTATTCTCTTTATCTGTCGGGTGAAGTCCGGCCGAAGAAAAAATTCCGTCATTAACCGTGGCGTTTCTCGCGGCTCTTTTTGAATTTTCAAGATCAGTGCCAACATCAATCGCCCAAACTTTTTTTTCTTTCATCCGCCCGATCAAATCTTCCCTGTCCGCGTCAAAATCGGGAAAACTTATGTGCGAATGAATATCTATGTATTCAGGGAAAATCATAATCAGTCTTTTCTTGGAAACAAAGCTTTTTCCGGCATTTTATTTTCCCTTATCGCTTTTTTAATATTCTCGGATGTGCTCGGCATAAAAATCTGAAGAAGGTCGGCGACATCGTCCAATTCTTGAACTAAATGGATAATCATTCTCTCTCCCTCCCCCTTGTCTTCTTTGATGGTTTTGAATGGCTGTTTTTTTTGAATGTAAGAATCCATTTCCGCTATTTTCCGCCATATAAAATCCATCGCCTTATTCAATTCAAATTTTTCAATATATCCAACAAACTCTTTTGGAAATTCAAATTTTTCTTCCCCGAGTATGGGATTTTCCAAATAAGTCTCAGCCATTTTCATTATCCTGCTCGTTAAATTGCCGAGTCCATTGGCCAAATTGGCGTTATAAATGTCTTTGAATTTGTCTACAGTAAAATCACTGTCCTCAAAAGGGTTCAATTCGCGGGCGAAATAATAACGCAAAGCGTCGGCGCCATATTCCGAAACAATACTCGCGGGACTTACGACATTGCCGAGACTCTTGCTTATTTTCTGTCCGCCACTTGTGATAAAACCATTCACAATAATTTGCTTTGAAATTGGAAGTCTGGCCGCAAGAAGCATCGCTTGCCACATTGCCGCCTGCTGGCGGAGATTGTCTTTACCGCAATACTGCGTGACCGGCCACCATCTGTGGAATTTGTCCGTATCGTCTGGCCAGCCGATGGCAGAAATATAATTCACAAGTGCATCAAACCACACATACATTATGTGTTCCGGATCATTCGGAACAGCAACCCCCCACGGCATTTTGCTCTTTAGGCGCGATATGCTGAAATCTTCAAGTCCCCTTTCAACAAAAGCCTTGACTTCATTGAGCCGTGAAGATGGAATTACAAAATCGGGATTATTTTCATAAAGCTCCAAAAGCGGTTTCTGAAATTTGGAAAAAGCGAAAAAATAATTTTCCTCTTCAATAATTTCAATCTTTTGATTCAAATGAATAGGACAACATCCGTTTTCCAATTCCGATTCAGTCTTTTCCAACTCGCATCCTACACAGTATTTCACTTTGTAATTTTTCTTGTATATATAGCCGTTTTTATCGCACACTTTCCAAAATTCCTGCGCGGAATTTTTGTGCCTTTCGTCGGTCGTTCTCACAAAATTTATGCCTTCCGACAAATTCAAGACGCAAATGAGGTCTTTGAATTTTTCAGCATAACCGTCCACATACTTCTGCGGATCCTGCCCGATTTCAAGAGCTTTGCGATAAATTTTCAAACCGTGTTCGTCCGTACCTGTATTAAAAAACACATTGAAACCTGCAAACTTCTTATAACGGGCGATAATATCCGCCCGCGTGATCTCCATAGCAAAACCGATATGCGGATCGGCATTCACATAAGGCAATGTCGTCGTTATGTAAAAATTTTTACCGGCAATTGAGTTTTTCATCTCTTCTCTTTTCATATTTTTCTATGAATTACGAAACGCAAAAATTTAGGTCCTCGGGTCGCAAAATCTGTTTGTTTTTAAATGTTTTTGCTCAATAGACCTATAAATTAATTGCGTTTCGTAATTCAAGGTATTTTTGTCTTATAAGCGCCCTTCCACCCATTCTGTGGGTATCAGATACCCACAGAATACAGAATATCTTATGCGGCTGATTTATTTAAGAGATTTTTTTCTCCTCGGTCATCTTTCCTTCCACCACATCGCGGAAATATTCGGTGATAGCCGCGGCGATAGGGACCGATAAAAGCACTCCGAGAAATCCCGCCAATTTATATCCGATGACAAGCGCCAAGATGACCAATATCGGCGAAACTCCCACGACTTTCTTCACCACCAGAGGGTAGATGAGATGATTTTCAAATTGTTGAATGATGAGATACAGGCCGACGACAAGAAGACCGGCTGTCAGCCCCCCGTCGGCAAAAGATAAGAACACCGCCGGAATCGCGGCTATTACAGGACCAAAGAGAGGAATAATTTCAAAAAATGCGGCGAAAACGGAAAGAAGAATGGCATTTTTTACTCCCAATATGGTAAGGCCCAAGTATATAAGGACTCCGACAATCACCCCGAGAAGAATTTGCCCCTGCATCCAATAACCTATTTTCTGCTGGGATCTCTTCCAAAGACTGATGATATATTTCTCGCTTTTAAGCGGGGTTATGACTTTCAGAAAATTCACCACTCCGTCCTCTTGAACCGCGAGATAAAACGACAAGACGACAATAAGCACGAAAGACAGCACGCCTCCGAATATCGCGCTTACCGTATTCACAAATCCGCTTGAAAAATGGGACAAGACATTTTGGAGACCTGTTATCAAATCTGACAAGCCGGCTTTCTTGCTGATTTTATTTCCCGCCACATTGTCTTCCTGACCGGTCATTTCAAGGCTGGCGGAAATTTTTTTGGCAATCTCCTTTGACTCCGCCAATCCTTGTGAGACATTTTGCGCGATTTTTTGCGACTGATCCGCTTTTTCTTTGCTCAAAGGATTCCAAACGGCGGTTGATTCAAAATACCGCGGGAAGGAGTTGGTAAAATTGAGAGTTTCATTGAGAAGGGTCGGCAGAAAGAAATAAAAGAAGCCGACGAGCGCGCTGAAAAGTCCGGCATAAGTGATGATTACGGCAGGCAGTCTGGCCACTCGTATTTTTGCGAACCACTTGATCAAGGGCTCAATCGCGGAGGCGATAACAACTGACGCGAGCACCACAAGGACAAGATCGCTCACCAAATAAAGAAAACCGACAATGGCGAAAATAACTATCGTCTTTATGATAGTCCCCGAATTTATGTTAACAATGAGGTTTTTGCCTTCTTTGTTCATCGCATTAATAATATCACCAAGTTAACTTTTACTAAAGCAAAAGACACCCGAGTTCTACAATCAATTGCAACACTTGTAATAAAATATGGGTGTTACGAAAACCGAGTTGAAAAGTTCGTCAAGTTCATAATCATTTGGATGTTTCGTTTCCAAGCATGAAATGAAAATTTCTCCATCCACTAGAGTTTGGCGTTTGAAAAAGCGTTTGGTGACGTGGTTGTTCTGTAAACTTAAACAGGTAATGATTAATTGGATTTGGAACTGGATGACTGGCTTGATTTAGAACTGGAAGATTTGGACTTTGATGAAGAACTTGCGCTGGGAATTTTCTTGAAATGCGCCGCTATGCCTTTGTTTTTGTTCATAATTGTGACGCAGACGACATTTTCACCAGCCTCGTAAGCAAAGGCTTGTTTGGTCAATTTGTTGTCATTGACGCCAAAACCGCCGGAATAAATAGATGAACACTCCCTTTCCGGCGCGAATCTTTCAAAGACATAACCGCCGTCAGGAACAGCCGTTAATTTTACTTCCGTCCCCGGCCAATATTTTTCTCGGCAGGTTGTTCCGCAATTAATCCTGCCCCCGTCTGAAACATATCCCTTGCCGGATTTGAAAACCGTAAGCGTATAAGTTGTGGAGGTGGCTGATGAACTGCTTGATCTTGAAGAAGATGATTTAGAGCTTCTAGAACTGGACGATTTTGATGAGGATGAGCTAGTGGTGTTTTTTATCGTAAATGTTTTATCGCTTAGGTCGCTAGCTTGACCTCCTTTATAATCCACCCTAACTTTGTAATCAGTTCTTTCTTCAATTGTTGTTGGTATGGTCCAAGAATAAGTGGACATTTTGCTTTTATCCAATGTAACACTCTGTCCCACGGGCAATGCGCCACCGCTCCATTCAAGAGATATATCAACGATTGCTCTTAAATTCCCCTTAAACACAATATTCTTCTTTGTCCCCGCTTTCCAAACCTCTCCTCCGTTCGGAGAAACGACTTTAATAGTAGGCGTGGTTGTCGCCGCATTGGTTATGGCGGCAACATTGTCGTCTCCGGCTTTAAACCAATTCCAAAAGCTGGCATTGGCGCTATTGGCTGACAAAACAACAGCCACAAACATAGAAACAACCAGTCCCGCGAAAATAATTTTTTTATTTTTCATATTTGATGATTTGATGATTTGATGATTTAACGACTGTTTTTATGATAACACGCCATTAAAAGAAAACAATTTCTGCGGGATAGGAGAATCGAACTTCTACACTTGGATGTTTCGTTTCTCCAAATACAAATACATTTTACCGCCCCCAAAAAAGCGACATGCGATGTCGCTTTTGGGATTCAAAACTTGAGAATCGGCAAAAATTCATCTTTGTTTTTAAATCGGCCTATTATGGCGAGATTGAGGTTTTTATCTTGAAAAATTTTGTTGGCAATCTTTTTCACATCCGTGACGGTGACGGTTTGTATTTCAGCGATAATTTGCTCCGGCGTCTTTATCGGTTTCTTTAAAACCTCCTGGTAACCGCAATATTCGGCAAATGAATCCGAAGTCTCAAGCCCCAAATAGAGATTGCCTTGGAGCTGCTGTTTCACTTTGTTCAGTTCATTCTCAGAAATATTTTCATTTTTTAATCGCTTAAATTCTTCCATAATGGCGATAACCCCCTCTTTCACCCGCTTATTGTCCAAACCGGCGCTCACTTGCAAAACGCCGTGGTCGGTGTAAGTGTCATTTTCAGCTCGGACATAATAGCATATGCCCATTTCGTCCCTAAGTCTCTGAAAAAGCCGCGAGCTCATGCCGCCGCTAAGCGCGGTCGCCAATACTCTCATCGCCGGATTATTTTTGCTGTAAGTGTCAAATGATCTCACTCCCAAAACAATATGCGTTTGATCGATATCTTTGTGCTGTAATAATATATCAGGCTTTCTTTGAGATTCAACGGTTTTTGCCTTACCTTTTTTCTTACCCGCGAAGATATTGCCCCATATTTTTTGAATATTGCCGAGTATTTTCTTTTCATCAAATTTACCGGCTATTACGACGGTCGTCGCGGAAGGGACATAGTGCTTTTGCCTATAATCCAAAAAGTCGCCCCTTTTAAGGTTTCTTATGTTTTCTTTCGTCCCCGCTATGTCCCAACCTGCCGGCTGGTCTCCATAAAGCAGACGCATAAAAATTTCCTGTACTTTCCGATGAGGCAAATCTTCATACATATTGATTTCTTCAATAATGACACCTTTCTCTTTTTCAATTTCGTTTTCATTGAAGACGGGATTTAGGTATATATCGGAGACGACACCAAGAAGCATATCCAGATGCTTAAAATCGGCTTTAGCGTAATAGCCTGTATACTCTTGCGAAGTGAAAGCGTTATAGTGAGCGCCTATACCGTCAAGCTCACGGCTTATGTCAATCACCTTCGGCCTCTTTGTTGTGCCTTTGAAGCACATATGTTCAAGAAAATGCGAAAGTCCGTTTATTTCTTTCGTCTCGTATTTTGAACCTGCTTCAACCATCACGAGGACCGTCACAGTCGGATTGTCTTTCATCGGAACGGTTATCACTTTAAGCCCATTTTTTAAAATTTTTTTATTGAATTTCATTTTTTTTGTTTCGCGATTTCATCTCAACTGCTTTGTCGGTAATTTTAAGTCAGATTTTTTAAGGTCATAAATTGTGACCTTAAGACTTTGTTCTCTTGCCTATTAAGCTTAAACATAAAATCCTCGAGAAAATATTTTTGTTTCTATTTACGGTTTGAATCAAAACTTTTTTCTCAAAATTTATCATTAAGAAGATTGTTTTTCCAAAAACTTATTTATGTGCTTTAAATACTCTAAATAATCCATAATTTCATTCTTAACATCATCAACCATTCTTTTTATGTCAACCTTGCCGTATTTATGAACAATAAGATTTCTTAAGCCAACCGATGGAGCGATTTTAAGAGCAAAATCCATAGGTAAAACATTATTCTCACCCAGAGAACTAAAAGTGCTTTGATAGTCATCGGGCACATAGAAACCCGATTCGGTAATTATGTGGGTATTAATATCAATTGCGGAATCAACTATCAACTGGAACAATCTTTCTACGGTATGAAGCTTAAGATTGTTATCAATGATTTTTCTGGCATCTTCTTTTAAAATCGGCTCAATCTCTCCATAATACCCGCTGATACTGTGCATCTTGCTAAAAACAAGGTCTTTGTCAATCATATTTTTTGTAAGAATTTGTTGAATGATAATTTTTGCAAATCAAATAGTCTTTTTGACTCCATAAAAATCTTAAACGCGTAAATTTTGAAATTATAAAAAGGAAAACTGTCTTTCTTATTCTCATATAAAAGCACCGATTTCTCTGCAATCTGTTTTAACAAAAGAGGCCCGGCATTTTTGATATCAACAAGTTCTAAATCTTTTATTTTCAGAGTTTCTGAAAAAACCATTTGCAACTTGATTGTGTCCATTAAATCTAGTCGTTTTTCAGTCAAGAAGGCAATATCAACATCGCTTTTAGGATGTGTTTTACCTGTTGCTTGCGAACCAAAAAGCAACACTAAAGAAAGCCCGTATTTCTCGGCCAGTTCCGCAATTTTTGGTTTTAGTTTTTCTATATCCATACCACATAACAATAGCACGCCGACAAATTTATGGCAAAAAAAATAAGGCGAGAAACTCTATTTAATCAGTTCGATTAAATAGAGACGCTCTCGCCTTATACCCTTTTGTTAGGTTGCCAAACTTGATTTGGCTTCCTTAACAATTTTTACCACTTCTCTACCAAAACCACCGGGAAAGAGATAGCGTTTGAAAAAAATGTTTTCAAGTTTCCTTATCAATCCTGAAAGGAGCCGAGGATCCTCTTTGCACTGCTCCTTGTCATAACTATCCCGCGGGTCGGGTCTGATATTACCAGCCCTTACGGCTTTATAAAGGCTCTCCATTTCCTCTAGGCAATAACCATGCCCTTTTAGTCTTAGAATATAATCCCTGTCTTTGTCCATTATTGACTGATCCAGCTCGGCAGTTATCTTGCCACTTCGGTAGATTCCCTTTTCTCTTCGACCTTGATTGGGCGTAAAACTGCATACCGCTTCAATCCTATCAGCGTATTTTTTTACATTTTCATGTAACTTACAATTAAAATTTACGGAACAGTACATCTCTCCCCACCCTGTTTTGGATATAGCAACTCCATGGATATTCCCTAATTTGGAAACCTCAGGATTAAGATAAACATATGCAGTAATCATACCAATTCCCTCCCTTTCAATATTTTACCGCCATTTATTTGCGTATGGCAGCTGTTTGACAAAGAACTTTATCAGACTCCTGATATCAGTTAAATTCTGTTATAATTATGCATACTTTCAACATTTTGTCAAGAGTTTTTGCCATAATTTCTTTTTTATCCTTATTTTAAGCCGTTTTTTATGAAACTGGGTAATTCGTCTATCTTCACCCTCTCCTGTTCCCCGGTATCTCTGTCGCGGACGGTAACGGTGTCATTTTCCAAAGTGTCAAAGTCTATGGTAACGCAAAATGGCGTGCCGATTTCATCTTGACGACGATAGCGTTTGCCGATGTTGCCGTTGTCGTCAAAAACTATCGGCTTGATTTCTTTTTTGAGTTCCATAAAAATTTCTCTGGCTTTGTTTACCAATTCCGGCTTGTTTTTTAAAAGCGGAAATACGGCGACTTTCACAGGCGCGATATTCGGCTTAAACTTTAGAAAAATTCTTTTTTCGCCACCCATTTCATCTTCTGTGTATGCTTCGCAAAGAATAGCGAGAATAGTTCTGTCCAAGCCGAAAGAAGGTTCAATGCAGTGAGGTGTGAATCTTTCTTTTGTTTCCTCATCGTAATAAGACAAGTCGGCGCCGCTTTTGTTTATGTGGGCGGACAAATCAAAATCAGTTCGATACGCCAATCCGAGAAGCTCTTTCCTGCCAAACGGATAGTCAAACTCAAAGTCTATGGTTCTCTTGGAATAATGCGCCCTGTCTTCCGCTGGAACTTCAAGTTCGTGGACGCTGTTCTTGCCAAGACCGATATCAGAAAGCCATTTTAAAATTTCCACCCTGAAACTCTCAAAATCTTTTTCCCATTCGCTCTCCCTCACAAAATATTCTATTTCCATCTGTTCAAATTCCCTCGTGCGAAAAAGAAAATCTCTCGGAGAAATTTCATTCCTAAAAGCCTTGCCGATTTGAGCCATACCGAACGGCAACTTAGGATGAAAAGAATCCATCACATTTTTGAAATTGACGAACATTCCCTGCGCGGTTTCCGGCCTAAGATAAGACACGGAACTTTTGTCTTCCACCGGACCGACATTGGTTTTAAACATCATATTGAACATAATCGGAGCAAACCAATTTTCTGCACTACCGCACTTTTCACATTTTGGAGGAACAAAAACATAAGAGATGGAAGAAATTCCCTTTTTCATATTCTGAAAATGATCCGATGGAAAGCCTATTTGATCAGCTCTGTATTGAGAGTGGCATTTACCACACTCCACAAGTGGGTCGGAAAAACCGGCGACATGGCCTGATGCTTCCCAAACTTTTGCGTTCATAAGAATCGCCGCGTCTACGCCATACATATCATCTCGCTCTTCAACAAATTTTTTCCACCATGAATTTTTTATATTGTTTTTGAGCGTCAAACCTAAAGGACCGTAATCCCAAGCGCCGGAAAGTCCGCCGTAAATATCCGAGCCGGGATAAACAAACCCTCTCCTCTTGCACAGAGAAATTATCTTTTCCATTTTCCCGCCTTCGGCGGGCTCTTTTTTCTTTTTGATTTCCATAATTATTGAATAATAGACAAAAGAAGGCTATTTCACAACCTTATCTTCGGAATATTTGAAATCCGGGTCGGTCTTTAAGGTAGTCGTAAGGGAAGGGCGCGTTTCTCCGACCAATGAGGATGTGAAGCTGTCTGTTCCGCTTAATATTGATTCGTTTAGAATTATGGGGTTCTGTCCTTCCTGACTCACACTCGGAAGGAAAGAAATTTGGAAAGCCGCTTCTCTCGGCGGACCGTCAATGCCCGCGCCGGCTCCTATGTCTCCCGCGTCCCAGACCACTTCCGCTCTCGCGGAATTAAATGAGATGTTTTCATTGGCGGGGTTTGTCTGTGAAAGCCATCTGACATAAAGAGGAAGACTTGCGATAACTTTGGCGTCTTTAATCTTGCTTGAAGTGTTCGTTATCGTCCAGATCACCGTATAGGTCGTTTCGCTTTCGGCTTTGGGAGGCATAGGTCCCGTGTTCTCAAATGGCCCGCTCCAGTGAAGAGCGCGGGAAGACAACCTCGCGTCGGTCGCTATCTTGACTATTCTTGTCGCGGAATACAAAACTTCCTGAGGGACATTGTCTCCTTCAAGCCTTTTGCCGCTCGCGACTATATCCAGAGAAATTGAGGGCTCAATCATAAGAGAGGATCCGCCGATATGAGAACTCAAACTCCCGAATGAAAAGTTTAAATTCCCGCTCTCACCCGGGGACATTGATCCTAAAGCCGGATTATTCGTCTTATCAAAGACGATGGTATTGTCAACCGACCTGTAAAAACCTCGCTCGGCGGAAACCGATGATTTGTTCAAAGCGTCGCCCTTAAACTTTATCTGAATCTCCGCGTCTTTAATCGGAGTCGCGAGATTGTTTTTCCAAGCGACATCAGCTCTTATGATTTTACTGCTCTTGGAGACAAATTCATCGGCAGTGTTGCCGTCAAGGGCGATTTGAATGCCGATAAAAGGCTTCTTGATTGAAATTTCCGCGAGAGAAGTGACAAGGGGCGTCGCTATCACCTTCTCGTCCTTCTCGCTTGAAATTCCCGTCGTAAATCTTAGAACCTTATTCTCTCCGTCCTGACCCTGCATCTTGCCGTAAATTTTAACGGTTTTTTTCTGTCCGGCGGACAAATCTCCTATGGACCAAAGATTATTGTTCGTGTCAAGCGATTTTTCGCTTGAATCAACAAAGACGAAACCAAACGGATATTCCGCCTTAAGCAAAAGATT
>Ga0209541_10018027_pt1 | contig 10258 bp, 13 predicted proteins | sample RifCSPlowO2_01_FD_184027 | JGI IMG/M metagenome (GOLD analysis project Ga0209541, IMG submission 184027) | Groundwater microbial communities from Rifle, Colorado - Rifle CSP2_plank lowO2_0.1 (SPAdes) (version 2) | ecosystem: Environmental > Aquatic > Deep subsurface > Groundwater | place...
TCCTGCAAAGGCAGTTGCTGATTGTCCTCCTTGAAAGGGTTCTGCTGCTGAAATTATTGAAACAGCTACGGCTATGATTAATATTGCTGTTGTTAATAATTTTGCAGGTTTCATTTTATTTATTCCAATTTCTCTTTTTCATTTTAACTTATTATTATATCCAGGCCTTCTGTTTCAAGCCTGTTGTAATTTTCCTGAAGCTGCTGTGCATTTCTGGGAGTTGTGAAGGCTTCTGAATTTATCTCCATAGTATTTGAATTTTTTAATTCAGTTTCTGTTATATAATGCATTTGCTTTCCTCCTCCTGAGATTGTATAACTGATTGTTTGTTTTGGAATATTAATTGTAAAACATTTTTCTTCTGTTAAACCAAAAATACCAAGTATTCCTGCTCTTGGAACTTTTGTGCATTGCTGTTTTTCTCCCCCTTCAAGTTCAATAGTTGAATTTGTGTAAAAATATGCAGTTATTTGGTACTGTCCTTCAGACAATTCAATTTCTTTTTGTTCAGGATATGCAATTGTCCTTGAAGTTTTAGTCTCTTTATCAGGATCTTTTGTAAAAGTTATAACTGCATAATCTGCTTCTGCGAGCCCCTCGGTAATTTCAAGATTGAGTTTGTATTTTTTTTCTAAGATGATTGTGTGCTGATTTGAAGAAATCGTTGAAGCAAGATATTTTTTTGTTTCATAGCCTTCTGATGATGCAACTATATATCCGTTTGCGCACTGAGGGAAATTTGCTTTTAATATTCCTTTTTCTGTTTGTCCTATTGAACAGGTTGTGTCAAAACATTTGAATTTTATTGTCGTTTCTAGATGGGATAATTGAGTGCTGTAAGTATTAACTGTTTGTTCTGATATTTTGTTTTGGCAAAGTTCAGGAACTACATTTGGAACTGATTCTGCATCTAAAGATTCCCGAGGCTGGTTTTTATTAATGTAAACTACGACTGGGAATTGGAAGATTTCTGTTGGAGAATATATTTGTATTAAAACAGGATATGCAAAATCATATACAAAATGATAAGGAGTGTAGCAAAATCCCAGCATTCCTAATCCTTCCTGCAATCCTACTGGTTCTGCCCTTATTATGTCATCTTCTGAAGGCCAGACTTCAATTTTCATTGGCCACTGATTTGAAAACATAAAATTTACATTTGTATCTGTTTCTTTTCCAATATCTTTTACAAAATATTTATTTTCAGGAGCGTTTAAAGTGTAGTAATCTCCTTTAATTTTTAGTTCAGGTATATTTACTGTTAGTGCATTGATTAAATCCTGCCTTATTTGATTGACTTGCCATAATTTTGTTGAACATCCTACTTCGCTTCCATCAACGGGAGCATAGAGCCTTAAAATATCAACTCCTTGATTTTCTAAAAACATGATTTGTTTTTCGTTGTAGTAAATTTCTTTTGCAAGGTTATAGAATTTTCCTAACTGAGTGTTTATCTTTATATTGTGTTTCTTTGATGTCCAGGTTGTATTTTCAAAAGTTATAGACAATGGCTGAGAAATTTCAGCAGTTATTGAATTGTCTTGTATTAAAGTTTCTGTTTCAATATTTCCTAAGCTTATTTCAAAACCCCTTTGTTCATAATCTTCAAAATTGCAGTTGATGTTTTCTTCGTCTACAAATTGGTTTAGTTCTTCCTGCATTTTTTCTTTTGAAGGAATTTGTTCTTTTACAACTCCGTTTCCTGAAATATAATACCAATAAGGAACTCCTGTTCCTAAAAAGTCCAACTGATTTGAGAAAGGCATATATTCTGAACCTGGTGTGAAATCTGGCTGCTGTATATATCCTGCTTGTTGTTCTAAGATTAAAGCTCCTGTTTGCATGTCGTTTTCAATGCAGGATAAATAGTAATTATAAACAGGCTCGAATTCTGCAGGAATTTTTTGAGTAAATAAAGAGTCTTTAAATATTACCCCTAAAATTATTGCAGAAACAATTATGATTGCAAGTATGATGAAGATTGCCACCTGCCCATGTTTGTTTTGGGTTTTATTTTCCATTTTTAGCCTCTTTTTCAATTTTTTCTTTAATCAGAGAAATAATTTCTGTGTTTATGTCATTGTCAATAGAATCTTTAAACTCTTTCCATAGTTTTTCATTTTCTATCAAAAGCAGATATTTTTTCATCTTAAATTTCTCCTGAAATTTACAGAGGCAAAAATCTTTGATTTTTTCATTTTACACTTCTTTTAATTTATTAATAGGCAGGGATATTTAAATGTTTCTTAATAATTAACTTAGTAAGTAAGTAAGTTAGTAAGTCAATAGGAAAGAGTGTCGGTTATATCAAAAATACTCACTAATCTTTAACTTAAATTCCATCCAAAAAATCCAAAAAAATAATAGAACAGTATCAATTCCAACTAAGATAATCCCTTCTGGAAATTGAACCTTAGAAATTAAGTCCAGACTTATTAGACATGCTGAAACTGGATAAAAAGGCATTGTACCCTCTGTTAAAACAGCGTCGAGAGTTATGTGGAGCAAAGAGCCTGCTGAGAGAATAAAAAAGATTATTGGAAGCTTAAGATGTTTCTTTCATAATTCTTTATTTTTTAAGTTTAATCTCAATGTGGAAATCCCTAGTGCAATAAAAATTATTGGAATAAATAATGAGTGAAGAAAAGCTCTTTCTAAATCTGGGAACTGGAAAATATATTTTAAGTCTGGAAATACTCTTGCAATTGCTGCAATTAGTATATAATATCTTGGGAATTTTTTATTATCTTTAACAAAATACCCTCTGAATAATTCTATGAGGATTATTCTACTAAAACATGAGTTGTTGTGTAGGGCATTCTCTTTTTATTTTTTAAATGGTCCTACCAAGAATTGAACTTGGTTCTCATCCACGTCAAAGATGCGTTCTACCATTAAACTACAGGACCTTGAGATTATAAAATGTTTTGAGATTTTAAAGTTTGGGGTTATTTTCTTTTTCTTATTTTTCCGCCTTTAATCTGTCCCCAATTGCCTTCAATGAATTTTATATTTAATTTGTTTGAATTTATTTTTGCAATATGACAAAGATTTTTAAAAAGATTTTTTGGCATGAGTCTCCTCTCCAAATAATAATTCTTTATGGTTGAATAAGGAATATTAAATCCAAACTGAAGAACTCCTCTAAGAGAAACGCAGTTTAAATTTATTATTACTTGATTTAGGAATTTTTTCTGTTCTCCTCGATGAAATTTTATTCTTTGTTCCATATCTTATTATTACTGAGATTTACTAATTGTCTGTTCCACAGCCTTGGTGCTCGGCTGTTCCGCAGTTATTTTTCACTATTAGTAATGTCAATTTATTTGCTGATTAATCACATCCTTTAATTATTATAAGAAGGTTTATAATTATTACTACGACGCCATAACTCCCCAAAACTTTAAAAACCTATGTTTTCAAGGATTATTATAATAAAATTCATTTTCAAGAAATAAAACAAAATTTAAAACAAAAATGAAAGTTCCAAAACAAACAAAAAGATATTGCCCTTATTGCAACAAAAGGACAGAACAGAAAATTGACTTGCTTAGCACCGGGCATAAAAGAGCAACTCTTAAACGAGGTTCTAAAGAAAGGGCTGCGAAAAGAGGGATGACTGGAAAAGGAAGCCTTGGAAAATACAGCAAGCCTGCTATTAAATCCTGGAAAAGAAAAACAAAAACAACTACAAAAAAAGTTTTGATTTATACCTGCAAAGAATGCAAGAAATCTCTGCATTCTAAAAAAGGCAGACGAGTCAGCAGAATGATGGTTGGGGAGAAAGGATAATGACACAACAAACAAAAGTTATAGTGATGCTTGAAGAAAAAACATTAAGTGTAGAAGGAGAGAGAGGAGGAGGCTTATATTTGCATAATGACCTCTCTAGCGCCGAAATTAATATGTATCCATCATACCATCTTTGTCTGAGTTATCTTGGAACAAGGCATATGTGTGGGCAAGGAATATCTGTTGAATTATGGAAGATTCAAAATCATCTAGTAAAAATATTGGGAGGAGAGGCGCCTGGTCAAGTAAGAGTTGTACCAAATGCCTGTTATTCAATTGAAATAGAAGGTGATGACAACTTGAGATTTGAAATAAAATAAAATGCCAAAACAAACAAAAGTTATAACAAAAAGAAGAAAATTTATTGAAGTGGATATACCTTTAATAAGGCAGAAGCTTGAGTTAATTGGAAGTTCTATTGATGAAGTTGAAGGCAGGACAATCAAACTGGATTTAACAAGGCAATTAAAAGGAAAAAGTGTTGAAGTTGTCGTTAAGATAAAATCTGAAAATGGAAAAGCGATTGCTTATCCGACTAAGATTAAACTTATGCCTTACTTTATAAGGAGAGTAATTAGAAAACGAATAAGTTATGTGGAAGATTCTTTTGAAGTTAAGTCTCAGGAAAGTTTGCTAATTGTAAAACCATTTTTGATTACTCGTAAGAGAGTTTCACGGGCCGTTAGAAAGGCTCTTAGAAATCGCGCTAAAAATTGGTTAGAGGATTATATCTTAGATAAAACAGATAATGAAATCTTCAATGAAATTCTTTCAAATAGAATGCAAAGGCCGTTGTCTTTGGTTTTGAAAAAAACTTATCCTCTTTCAATGTGTGAGATAAGAGTTTTAGAAGTTAAAAGAAAACTGGAGAAAGATGAAGTTCCTGAGAAAAAAGAAAGAAAAACAGAGAAAAAAGAAGAAGCAGAGTTTGTAGACCAGTTTGCTGAGATTGAAGAGGAAAGAGTAAGAAAAGCAGAAGAAGAAATAAAAAAGACTCAGGAAAAAGCCGCTGAAATTGAGGAGGAAATGGATGAAGGATTGGATTCTGAAAAAGATCTAAAAGAAATGATTGAAGAGAGCGAGGAGAAAATTGAATCTGACGTCGAAGAGAAAAAAGAAAAAGTCACTAAGGCGAGAAAGAAAAAAGAAAAGAGTTCTGATGAATAAATTTTGAAATAAAATTACAAGGAGAATAAAATGGATTTTGAAATGGAGAGATCTAGGCAGGGAGTATTAACCAGATTAGACCAATGGTATGTTAAAAGATTTGATAAAGGCTTTACACCTGAGCTTCAAACAAGGATTAAAAATTCTTTACTTGAAATAATTGAGCAAGAGGATTTGCCCGAAGACATGAGAAAATCTATTTCTGAGGCTTTTTTAGAATCTAGAAAAATTGTTGGAAAATCTTTTTCCTTAGGCTATCATAATTTAGAAAGGTTTTCTTCGCTTTACGAGATGGGGCATAGTGATATTCCCAATCGATTAAAACAGGAATATCTGCAGCCGCTTTTTGATGGATTTAAGAGATTACATTCTTTTGTTGATGGAACAAGAGCAATTGCAGAAGAAAAATTTCCAGACGAGTTGACTGATGCAGATATTGAAAAAGCATTTTTAAAAACTTATGGGAATTGGCGAGGGTATGCAGAGAACATAAAAAGTTGGATTGGTTCTGCAGGTTTAACTCTTGAATTACTTCATATGCGGAAGGAATTAGGAGACGAAGAGTATAATATTAGCTTAAAGATAATGAAAAAATCTATGGAATTTTCAGAAATTGTTTCAGAGAGTCTTTTTGGAGATTTAGAATGAAAAATAAATTAGTTTTTGAAGGTTCTGGATTAAATGAAAAACAGAAACAAAGAGTTTTAGAAGTTCTTGCTCAAACTCCGGAAAATTTCGGATTCCTAGTTGCCGACGACAAATATGCAGGAATAAAAGTTTGGCCTAAGTTTAGAGTTGAAATTAGAAAACCAGAATCACTTAGAAATACAAGCATTATAAATTCTTTAATATTTATTCCATTGATTGACTGTAATTTAGAGATAACTGGATTTTATGAATTTGATGATTCACCATCAGACTCTAAACATTTTTATTTAGATTCCAAGAAAAGCAAAGAGGTTTCCAGTCATTCATCAGAATATCATGGGTATCATACTTTTTTAAGCATGAAAATTCCTTCAAGGGGGAAAAATTCAACACCTTATTATTTCAGAATAAAAATACCCTATGATAAAATATTGCCTCACCAACAACTTTAAAAACATCTTGAAATAATTAATAAAATGGCGATTAAAAATTTATTAATATATTTAACCTCCATCATTGGATTTATAGTTTTGTTCTTTTTTCCTGAACCTGAAAGCAATTTTTTGCTGTATATTGGAACAGCAGTAATATTTATAATCTTAATAATTGTTTTAGCAATAACTGGCAGGAGAAAATGATACAGCAAACTTTAGTTTTGATAAAGCCCGACGGTGTTAAGCGGGGAATTATAGGAAAAATAGTAGGAAGACTGGAAGATACTGGATTAAGAGTTTGTGCCATGAAAATGATTTGGCCTGATGACGAGCTTGCTAAGAAACATTATCCTTTGGATGAAGATTGGGCGAAACAGGTTTTTAAAAAATCAAAAGATTCTGCTGTTAAAGAAAAAAGAAAATTTGAATGGAAAAATCACATGGAGTTTGGGGAAAATATACAATCTGCTCTAAGGAATTTTATAAAGGAGGCTCCTGTTGTTGCAATGGTTATTAAAGGGCCTCATGCTGTTGAGATAGTAAGAAAATTAGTTGGAAGCACAGAACCAAAACAAGCAATGCCTGGAACTATTCGCGGGGATTTTATTTCTATTGAATCATATGAAATTGCAGACGCGAACAAAAGAGCAGTTAGAAATTTAATTCATGCTTCTGACAGCGTTGATAACGCAAACAGGGAAATTAATCTTTGGTTTAAAAAAGATGAAGTGCATGATTATTGAAACAGAATGAATTATTATACTAATTCTGTGATTTATGATTATTATTTATTGGGTAAATAAATTGCTGTTTTATTGAATATTATGCTAGTTAGCGAAGAACAATAAGTCAGTGAGTTATTATATTTACAATAGCTGATTTAGAGGAAGTTTTATTAATTCGCTTTTCTATTTAATCTAATGGAAATAGACGTTAAAGAAGTAAAAATCAGACTTGAAGAATTAGATGAAATAAATGGTGACAGAGGTGCTCAGCCTGAATTGACTCTTTGGTGTTTTTTGGATAAATGTTTAGAAAATAATATTAATAATACAAGTTATTGCAAAACTAAATGCCCGAATAATTGTTATGATAATGTCTGCATCAGATATTTAAGGCCTTTTGAAAAGAAAAGAATTGTATTCGGCAGAGAAGTTATTCGCGTTTGATTATGAAATATTAATTTAATAGAAAAATGGATATAAAAGAGGTAATGAAAAAATATTCCAGAAAACTGGGAGAAGAAATTAAAAGAGATGTTAGTGATAGTAATTTTAATTCTCAGGAATATGAACAGTTTAAATCTGATATGATGCCAGAGATTTCAAGATATGAAAAATGGGTTAAAAGTTTTGGAAGAGTTATTAAGATTAAAGTTTCTTCAAAAGATTATATTAAGCTAAATAGTCAATTAGAATCTGCGCATTTGTCTGTTGAGCCAGGGGAAGCTGCAGGCTTGGCAGTTTTTAGTTTTCTTGCGGTGTTTTTTTTAGGAATATTAATCAGCGTCGGAATTTGGCTGATTCAGGAAAGTTTTCCATTTTTGTTTTTATTTTTGATTTTTGCTGCAAGCCTTTTTCTTTTTTATTATTTTTATACAATGCCTTCCAGGCTTGCCACTAAGTGGAAATTAAAAGCAAGTTCGCAAATGGTTCCTGCTGTTCTTTATACTGTAATTTATATGAAGCATACCAGCAATCTTGAAAGAGCAATGAGTTTTGTTGCTCAGCATATTGAAGCTCCGCTAAGTCTGGATTTCAGAAAAGTTTTATGGGATGTTGAAACAGGAAGGTTTTCTTCAATAAAAGACAGTCTTGATAATTATCTTGAATTTTGGAGAGATACAAACATAGAACTTGTTGAAAGTTTTCATCTTATTGAAAGCAGTTTGTATGAGCCAAATGAATCAAGAAGAATCATGATTTTGGAAAGAGCATTAAGGGTTATTCTCGATGGTGTTTATGATAGGATGTTAAATTACACTCATTCAATAAAAGCGCCTCTGACAAATCTGTACATGCTTGGAATTGTTCTTCCAACTCTTGGTTTGGCTTTACTGCCTCTTGCGTCTGCACTTTTGGGAGGCCTGATAAAATCAATTCATGTTTTTGTATTTTTTAATTTGATAATTCCTTTTTTTGTTTTTTATCTGACTATGCAGGTTATGCTGAAAAGGCCAGGGGGTTATGGAGAAGCGAGTTTGTTGGAGAGAAATCCCCAGTATTATAAATACAAAAGCAAGAAGCCTTATATTATTTCAGGATTGATTTGCCTGCCTTTTTTGATTTTAGGATTGCTGCCTCTTTTTTTAGGATATGCAGGAATTGATTATAAGCTGTCTGAGATTGGTTTGGGTTTTTTTGGAAGCGGGAACTTAATTGGTTTTGACAATTCTACTGGAAGTTTGTTAGGGCCTTTTGGAATTGGCGCCTTGCTGTTGAGTTTGTTTGTGCCTTTTTCAATTGCAATGTTTTTTGCATTGTCTTTTTCAATGAAAACTAAAGATATGATAAAATCTAGAGATGCAACAAAAGATTTAGAAAAAGAGTTTAACAGCAGTTTGTTTACTCTTGGAAACAGGCTTGGAGATGGTGTTCCTGCTGAGATTGTTTTTGCAAAAGTTGCTGATACTGTAAGAGGGCAGAGAACTGAAGAATTTTTCAAAATTGTTAATGCAAATATTAGTTCAATGGGAATGAGTCTGGAAGAGGCTATTTTTAATCTTAATAGAGGAGCAATAATTTATTACCCAAGCAACCTGATTTCGACTTCAATGAGGATTTTAATAGAATCTGTTAAAAAAGGGCTGAAGGTTGCTGCTGAAAGTTTGATGAGCATTTCAGAATACGTCAGAAATATTCAGAAGATTAACGAAAGATTAAAAGATTTGCTTGCAGAAGTTTCTTCTGATATGAAATCTAACATGACTTTTTTGGCTCCGCTTTTGGCTGGAATTGTTGTTGGTTTGGCTTCTATGATTACTGGAATTTTAGGGCAATTAGAGAACATGGTTGAATTTGGGCAAGGAGACTTGGCTCTTGGAGGTGCAGGAACAATTTCAGGAATAACTCAGTTGTTTAAACTTACAAACATGATTCCTCCTTATTTTATGCAGATTGCAATTGGGGTTTATATTATCCAAATAATTTTTATTTTAACAGGAACTTTAGTTACAATTGACTCTGGCGAGGATAAACTGAAGAGAACTCATGAAATTTCTAAAAATCTAATCCGCGGAAGCGTTTTATATTTACTGACTGCTCTCATTTCTATTTTGGCTTTGGGGTTGTTGGCTGGGGTGGCGTTGGGCGGGGCAGTTGGGTGAATAATTATATCTTTGTGATTTATGATTAGAATTTAGGATATTATAAGGAAGCAGGAATTATGTTTGTTATAATTGTTTACGACTCTTAGGAATACTACAATATCAATAAGTTTTATTAAGGGCTTTTGTTATTAATAATTATGAAAAACAAAAGAGGTTTTGAACTTGTTTGGAATAATTTTGTAATCATGATTTTAGCTTTTGTTATACTGATAACTTTGGTTATATTTTTTACAAGTTCAAGCAGCAGTTTTATGGAAAGAATTAAAAGTTATTTTAGTTATTCAAATGTTGATTCTGTTGTTTTTGGATGCAATGTTTTATATGACAGTGGGCAGGATTATAGTTTTTGCTGCGAAAAAAAATTAGTCAAATATTATGATGAAAATAATGAGAAACAAGAAGGAGAATTCAGTTGTTTTGAACTTGCTGATGAAGACTTTGTTTCGGGCTTGAAAGAATTAAATTGCAAGGAGGTTAATTGCTGATGAATTTAAAACTAGTGAACAAGAAAGGAAAAATCTCTCTTAGCATGATACTTTGGTTTGTTATTGGAATTGCTGTTTTAATTCTTGCAGTAATTGTTATAGGTTCATTTAGAGCTGAATTATATGCAGTTTACGATAAAATTCTTGGAGCAATAAAGTTTGGAGGAATAGGATGATAGACAAAAAAGCAGATTCAGATTTTATGAGTTATATTGTTTATTTTATAATAGGAATTATTGTTGTTGGAATTGCAATATGGAGTGTTTATCATTTTGGAATTCTGGATAGTGTAAAAAATATTTTGCCGAGCTGGGGAAACGAAACTCCTACTGACGACGATGATTTTATTCCTGCTGAGGTGATTAAACTTGAAAGTCCTGAGAAAATTGTTTTCTGGATTAATG
>Ga0209541_10018028_pt1 | contig 10257 bp, 8 predicted proteins | sample RifCSPlowO2_01_FD_184027 | JGI IMG/M metagenome (GOLD analysis project Ga0209541, IMG submission 184027) | Groundwater microbial communities from Rifle, Colorado - Rifle CSP2_plank lowO2_0.1 (SPAdes) (version 2) | ecosystem: Environmental > Aquatic > Deep subsurface > Groundwater | place: Rifle...
ATACCACATATCGGCCTTTAGCCCGTTCAAGGCCGCAGCTGATTGATTTCACCAAGCCGCGATTTTCAATTCTTCTGATGACGCAGACATCTTTGTCGGTTATGCCCTGGGCAATTTCCCAGGTCCGGTCCGGGCTATTATCATCTACGACTAAGATTTCCTTAGAATATCCTTCCAAAGCCGTATGGATTCGGTTAATTAACGGAATAATGTTGCTGGCCTCATTATAAGTGGGGAGGATCACTGTTACGTTAATACCCGTAGAATTAATGCCTGTAGGCTGGTTAATGCCCGTGGAAGAATTAATGCCTGTGGGCTGGTTAATGCCAGTTGGCTGGCTGCTAGACGAAGCTATTTTTGCCTGCTTATCTTCTTCCAGCCGCCGTTCTTTCATCGGGCTATATTTTCTGATTATTTCTTTAAATAACTTTTGAAACAGAAGATTTTAGCATAAGCCTGGATGCATTCAGCCTGAACATAGAAACATATAGCTATGCTTATAAAATAACTTAGGCCCTAGCCTAAAGATGTTTACCGAATGGCTGCTCCGAAAAAAAGAAAGAACCTTGGAAAGCAGGCTTGACGATGCTGATGCCAACTATGATAGTAGCCAGCACGAAGATAATCCGGTTGTTTTTCAAAAAAGATATCTAGGTATTCTGGAAAGCTATGGCGTCAACTGGGATTTGGAAAAAGCTGCCCGAGACACCCTGCAGAACTTCTTTGACAGCAATAAGCAGACGCTTGATGGAGTGGAGGTAAAGATTAAAACGGAAGGGCTTCAAAGCTATGTGGTTAGAATTCATGGCAATGGCAGTTATGATTTTAGGCAGCTGCTGCATCTGGGAGCAACCACTAAAACAGATAATTTCCTTTCTGCGGGAGGAATGGGGGAAGGAGCTAAAATCCTGGCCTTGGTCCTGCTCAGGGATTACGGGTTTTCACGAGTAAGGTTCGGCTCGCAAGACTGGGTCGTCGATTTTTTAATGGATAAAATACCCGAAGATGATTATGTTGAGAGAAAGAAAGGCCTGTTTGCAGAATGCAGCAAAAAGAGAGAAGCAATCAGTGGTAATTTTGTAGAGCTTCAGGTAAGCAATAAAAAATATGCCCAAGCTTTTGTCGAGGCCAGAGACTTGTTTTATCATTCTAACAACCCTGATTTTGCTAATCCGGTCCTGGATGTTAAGGGGGTCGGCGGATTCAAGTTTCTTGGCCCTCCCTCCCCCCAAAAAAAGTTATCGAAAGACAGAATACCGACAGGCAACTTTTATTTTGCCGGGCAAAGAAGGCATCTTGAAGAAGAAAGATGGAATAATGTAGAATTTGTCTCCATTTGGAAATGGAAAAATAGTGGATTAAAGAAAGACCGTGATCGGGGCGTGGTAACCAGGCGCGAACTGGAAAAAATAATTGGCCTCTTAGTGGGGTCAGCCAACAGAAAGGAATTGGAGAGCGCTTTGTATGCGCTGGAGCCGATTTGGACCGAAAGCTCTGATTATGGCAAGCAGATTGGCCCTCTTATATTGGAAGCTATCGCAGAAAAGATGAGTCTGGATAAAGTAAGATTTACCTTTGACCAGAAATACCTAGCCCAATGCCTTAACGGTTTAAATTACGAACGGGCCTTGAAAGCGCAGGGTTATGTGATCTGCAACAGCGAACTCTCCATGATTGGAATGATCACCACGTCTGAAAAATTCAGGGCTTTGCAAGAGCATTATAGAATTGAACCCTCACCAAAAGACCGCCAGAAGATGGAAATATTGTATGATTCCGCCAGGCACTTAGGCCAGTCGCCAAAAATGATCTGGGTTTTTAGCCAGGAATCGGAAAAGAATATCATCATGGGGCAGTATAAAGAGACATTTGTCTGGATGGCTAAAGAAACCATAACCGCGCCGTACCATAATGCATTGGCAACTTACCTGCATGAACTGGACCATCAATATGGCAGCGACCAAAGCAGAGAATTTAGTGGAGCTCTTACTAATACCTTAGAACGAGTAATAAAGCAAGTGATTAAGCGGCCAGAAATTTATCAATCATTAGAAAAAAGATGGAATGATAGTTAAGCCTGCTGTGATAAGCGTGATGTGGTGTGGAATCTGAAAATAATTAGTAATATTTTTTAACTGAACTGTATTTTGTCATACTAAGCAGAGAGACAGAATTGGTTATGATAAAAATGCGTGAAACCGCCTCACCTCGCCATAAATGACGAGGTTTCAAAAGAGGCGGTTTCTCAACTACGCATTTTTAGCATGCAAAAATTTCGCCCTAAAGGGCGGGGTTTTACACCCAGCGAAATTTTTTGCATAAATATTTGCTCCCCTTTTTTTGTTGTTGGCTAGTATAAACTTACTGAGCCTTTAAACCATAATTTATTTAAGCTAAACAAGCAGCAAAAGCCAGTCTGGTAGGGCCTAGTTATAAAGACAATGTTAGAAAAAATAATGGAAGATCACGAGATTAAAAAATTAATGCGATTGGAATTGCAGCGGCAAAGGACAACTTTGCAAATGATTCCATCAGAAAATTATGCCAGCCAGCGGGTATTGGAAGCCTGCGGTTCAGTCCTGAATAATAAATATGCTGAAGGCTATCCTAAAAAGCGCTACTACCAGGGCAATGAAGCAGTCGACCAGGTGGAACAGTTAGCAATCGATCGGGCCAAGAAATTGTTTGGTGCTGAGCACGCCAATGTGCAGCCTTATTCGGGCAGCCCGGCCAATCTGGCTATCTATACTGCCTTAGTTGGAGTTGGCGGAACCATTCTAGGAATGAAATTAGATATGGGTGGGCATTTAACGCATGGCTGCCCGGTTACCGTCAGCGGCAAATTTTTTAAGTCGGTGCAGTATGGTGTAAGCAAAGAAACCGGCCTTCTGGATTATGACCAGATTAGAACATTAGCGAGGCTGCATCAGCCAAAAATAATCGTCAGTGGAGCTACCGCTTACCCCAGAACGATAGACTTCCAAAGGTTTCAGGAAATTGCCGAAGAAGTTGGCGCTTACAGCATGGCGGACATCTCTCATATTGCTGGACTTATTATAGGAAAGGCTCATCCTTCGCCTTTTCCCTTTACTGACGTGGTCATGACAACGACTCATAAGACTTTGCGTGGCCCGCGGGGAGCAATAATTCTTTCCAAAACAGCAGACCGTCTAGCTGACACGGCCGGATTAGATGAACAAGAAAGCCGCAAGGCCAGAGATCTAGCCGGGAAAATTGACCGGGCGGTATTTCCAGCCCTGCAAGGCGGGCCGCACCTGCATTCAATTGCAGCTAAAGCCATTGCTTTCCAGGAAGCCTTGCAGCCAGAATTCAGCGGTTATGCGCAGCAGATCGTTAAAAATGCCCGAGTTCTGGCTGAAACCTTGCTAAGCCACGATATCAATTTAGTTACTGGCGGCACAGATAACCATCTGCTGCTGATTGATTTGATTAAAACGTCGGCAGTTGGCAAAATCGGCAGCGGCAAAGAGGTAGCTGTATCTTTAGAGAAGGCTGGAATCGTAGCTAATGCTAACTCCATCCCTTATGATTCTTCAACTCCTTTCAGGCCCTCCGGTCTAAGATTGGGCACACCAGCCCTGACCACGCAGGGGATGAAAGAGTCGGAAATGAAAGAGATTGGCGAATTGCTGGCTAAGGTTATCAAGAATCATCAAAATGAAGAGCTGTTAAGAAGCGTTAGACTGAGAGTTCTGGACCTGTGCCGGAAGTTCCCGTTATATCAAGATAGCTAGTGATAATCGTCAGGAAAGGCAACAATACCCCCATTTCAAATGATAAAAATGCGTGAAACCGCCTCACCTCGCCATAAATGACGAGGTTTCAAAAGAGGCGGTTTCTCAACTACGCATTTTTAGCATGCAAAAATTTCGCCCTAAAGGGCGGGGTTTTACACCCAGCGAAATTTTTTGCATAAACATTAAAAAAAAATGGTTCAATTATTAGACGGAAAAAAACTTTCCCAGAATATACTGAATGAGCTTAAGCAAGTGCTGAAATTTGCCAATATTTCTCCCAGGCTATCAATCGTTCTCTGCGGAGATGATCCTGCCTCGGTGCTATATACCAATATGAAACTTAAAGAAGCTCGGGAAATTGGCTTAACCGCCGAGATCCATAGTCTAGCTAAAACAATTAATGAGACTGATTTCATAAATAAATTGGCGACTCTAAACCAGCAATCAGACGGGATCATTGTCCAATTGCCCTTGCCTGAGCATCTTAATGAGCAAAAAATTCTCAACTGCATCGATCCAAATAAGGATGCAGATGGCTTAACTGAAGCTAGTTTAGGGAAAGTTGCCCAAGGCAACGAGGATTTTGCCCCGGCTACACCTAAAGGCATCATTCGGCTATTGGAGGAGTATGATCTAAACCTGCAAGGACTGGAAGTAACTATTATCAACAGAAGCTCTATCGTTGGCAAGCCTTTAGCACTGATGTTTCTTAATCGCGGCGCCACGGTAACAATTTGCCACAGCCAGACTAAAGACCTGCTTAAGCACACTAAAAATGCCGATATTATCGTGGTGGCTGTAGGCAAGACTAATTTTCTTACTGCCGAGATGGTCAAGAATGGCGTTATCATCATTGATGTAGGCGCCAACAAGACTGAAGAAGGCCTGAAAGGCGATGTGGATTTTGAGAAGGTTAAAGAAAAAGCTTCCTTGATCACGCCAGTGCCGGGAGGGGTAGGTCCCATGACCGTGGCCATGCTGCTGGAGAACGTAGTGAACATAGCCTCTAAAAATTTATAAGGAAAAGTCTGGTCTGTCTGGCGAAATGAAAGTTATAATTGCCATCCCTGCTTACAATGAGGAAAGAACCCTGCCTAAACTTCTAGCGGAGATAAAACAGGTCCTGAATCGGCATGATTACGATTATTTTATTTTAGTGTATAATGACGGGTCAACAGATAAAACGAAAGAAGTGGCTGAAAAACAGGGCGCAATTGTTGTTTCTCATAAGAGAAACCTAGGCTTGGCGCAAACCTTTCGTGATGAGATGTCCGAGTGCCTAAAATTGAAAGCAGAGATTATTATCCATACTGATGCTGATGGGCAGTATCATTCCCAGCATATTCCTGAACTGATTGAGAAAGTTAAATCAGGCTATGATTTGGTGCTGGGCAGCAGATTCCGGGGAAAAATCCGGCATATGCCCTGGCTTAAAAGATTAGGAAATATTGCTTTCTCTTACGTCCTCAGCTCATTAACTAAAACAAAGATCACTGACTCAACTACCGGCTTTAGGGGATTTACGGCTGAGATAGCGCGCGAGATAAATTATATCAATACTTTTACCTATACGCAGGAGCAGATCATTAAAGCTGCCAAGCAGGGGTTTAAGATTACAGAGATACCCATTATTGCCAGAAAAACCAGAGCCAGCCGGTTGTTTAAGAGCCCGTTCCAGTATGCGCTGAAAGCCTGGATCAACATTTTTAGGATTTACCGCGACTATGAGCCGTTATTATTTTTTGGCAAGATTGGCACGGGCTTGTTTACGGCAGGAGTATTGCTGGGCTGCTGGCTGGTGTATCGATTTTTAACTTTAGGTTATGTTGGCAGAACACCCTCAATCATTCTTAGCTTATTACTTATTTTGATGGGCATCCAGATTGTCTTGTTTGGATTTTTAGCGGATATGATGAAAAAGTTAGTGTGAGACAGTTAGTTTAGTTCAAGGATTTTTTTTATTGAAAATTGTCGGGGTTTAATACCTCGGACTTTAGTCCAACAATTTTCAATCCCGAAGACTCGCCTATAACAGCGAGGAGCGTAATACCGGACCCTTTAGGGTGCAGATAGCTCCGAGCGGCGAGTTTTCGTTATTCTAAATGACAGAGAATGATTATTGGCTCATTGAAATTTATTATTAGCCTGTACCAGATATCCTATTTTTTGCGTTACAAAACTTAACCCCAGCAATACCACCATCACCGGCAATTTAGGGTCATTCCAGTATTTCTTAACCATATTTTTGGTTGACCAGAAGCGCAGCCGGTAAAAAATTCCAAAGGTGCTAACTTTTTTTTTGAAAAAATAGCTGCCTTTCCCCCTGGCGTAATGCCACTGCAAAAAGGTTTTAAGACTTTTTCTGGGCAGATGGTACATAACCATCTTTGGGCTATATTTAATCCTTAACCCATTTTTTAAAATCTTCATTGATAGATAAACATCATCAGCGGTAATTGTTAGATCAGGGTTAAAGGCGCCAATATTTTGGATTACTTTCTTCCTGAACGCGCAATTTCCTCCAGCCAGATGAGTAGTATATCCTTTTTCATCAACAGGCCACATGTTGTCAAACCCCAGATGCGCTCCACCTGGATATCCTAATCCAGAAATGCAGTCTCCTAAGAAAGTTGATTTAGGTATTTTAGTATTTCCGGTAACAATTGCTTCGCCGGCATTAATTTCAGCATAAATCTCTTCCAGCCAATTATAGCGGGCATAACAATCCGCATCAATAATGGCCACGATATCCGCAAGCGAGTTATTTATTCCAACATTTCTGGCTGCAGACAGCCCTTGGTGGGGCATATTAAATACATGAGCGCCATTAGCTAGAGAAATCTGTTCGGTTTCGTCTATGGAGCCGTCATTAGCAACAACAATTTCAAAATCATTAAAGGTCTGTAACTTCAAGGAATTAAATATGCCTTGGATGCAATGTGCGGCATTATAAGCACAAATAACTACTGAAATCTTAGGCTTATTTTGGCTCAAGTTTTTTGAATGGTTCAAGTTTCTTGAACTTTTCTTGTCCATATTTCATTGTCTCCAGCAGGCCTGCTTCTAGCTCAGTTTCAGGCCCCCATTCTAATTTTTCCAGGGCCTTATCAATTTTAAAAACACTATGAGCGATATCTCCGGCTCTTCTTTTAGCAAACCGTGGCTTTACAGCAGTATTAGTTAACTGAGAAAGGCGATTAAACAGCTCATTAATAGAAATCCTTTGGCCAGAACCGATATTAAAACATTCTTTATCGCCCTTTTCCATAGCACAGAGAATGGCATTTACTACATCCTTTACAAAAATAAAATCTCTCGTTTGGGTGCCATCGCCTTCAATGGTTGAAGCTGAATTGGTAAGCAGATTATTAATAAAAATAGAGATAACCCCTCCTTCCCCGCCAGATATTTGTCTTGGCCCATAAACATTGGCTAGCCGCAGCGAAACATAATTTAAGCCGGAAATTTTTAAGTATTGCTCCACTACATTCTTTGATATTCCATAATTAGATTCAGGATTTCTGGCATGCTCCTCATCTAGCGGAAGATATTGCGGGCTGCCGAATATTGCTGCCGAGTTAATATAAATAAATTTTTGGACTTGATAATTTTTAGCTAATTCGATTAAATTAAGGCTGCCCATAATGTTTGATCTAGCATCACTAACAGAATCTTTTAAGGAAAGCGGCACGCTTATTTGGGCAGCTAAATGGATTACTATATCGATACCGGCCTTGAAAATTTCTTCCACTACCCCGGAATTAATATCCAGCCTGTAAAAGATAGCCTTGGAGTTGATATTTTTTTCTGAGCCAGTAGACAGGTTATCAATAATAATAACCTCTTCATCTCGGTTTATTAAGGCATCAACCACCTGGCTGCCGATGAATCCAGCTCCGCCAGTAACTAGGATTTTCATAGAGAAAAGCTACGTTGAGGTATTATATATGTTATGGAATAAGTTCAATTGGTACTTTAATGGACCTTCAATTCCAGAAACTATCACCACTGATTAATCAGATGCCAAAGCTAAGCGTCTTTCCTCTGATCCAGCCAGGCTTGCATTTGAGCCTGATTTGCATCAGCATACCACCGATATCCTTCCCGATCGGTTATTGGTGGAACAAAAGGCTCAAAAACTTTCAGTTGAAAGCCCTTACAGCGGTCAAAGTATTGGGCCACTGGCAAAATGGGAAGACCTAAGTTTGCCGCAATTACATAACTGCCGGTACTGAATGGTTCCAGGTCATACGGGCCTAAGCCGTTGTATTTGCCGCTAGTTCCTCCTTCTGGATAATTAACGATCGTGGCCTTGGGATGAGATCTTATTAAGGCTTCAGTTTGATCCTGTAAAATGGCTGTCCTGCCAACCTTAATTATTTTTTTTGGGGGAACGTTTATGAAACCAGCTTGCCGGTGAATATCTCCAAAAATCTGAGGGAAGTCATCTGATACATAATACAAATTAGTTCCAATTTTATCTGCCACTGGCTTTAGTGCTGCAAAGTACATTGGATATGGATAAATCCAATCATAACCAGCTATATCTATCCCCAGATCTTCTTTTGGGCTTAAACCAAGAAGCTTATAAGCCCCAAAATGGTTAGTAGCGAGCAATACTGCCTGACCTGCAGGAAGTTTTGCCAAGTTCCCTGTGCTTTCCACAATCTCAGAATGCAACAGGCCTGAAACCTGAGTAAGGACCTCTTGAGTCCGCTGATGAATAAAGCCTGGATTAAAAACATTCTCAATCATTTCTTTAAGGTAATCTCTCTGGATAGTTTTAATTTCAGAAAATGCTTCCCTAACCCATTCTTCCCTAAGAACTTTCTCGCGGATTTTTCTGGTAATCTCTATCTCTTTAGGATCACCAAGATGAGGTTTTTTTTTAATTAAAGCGCTAATGTACTCGGGGCTGGTTCGATCCATTTTTAGTTGATTTTTTTCATTATGCCTGCTAGCATCCTCCTGTTATTGCAACCCCATAATATTTCCTTGCTTCTTCCAAACTTTCTAGGGATCCAATATCAAACCATGGTTCAGTAAAAACAAAGCCATTAAGTTCAGACTCCTTAACTAGTTTCTGAAGGATTAATCCCAGCGGATCGGTTGTTCCTTGTTCAATCAATTCTCTAATATGATCAACATCTTTTTTGTGAAAAATGTAGCAAGCGGTTGAAGTTAGTGCGCTTTTTGGTTCCAGTGGCTTTTCCTGAAAGTCAATGACTTTATCCTCTAATAAAACCGCCACGCCAAATTTTCCCTTCACTTTATCCAGATATTTTAAATCATATAGGGCAACAAGGGATGATTTTTTCTTCTTAAAAAAAGCAACATAATCTTTCAAGTTAAAGCCAAATAAGTTGTCTCCAGCAATAACCAAGAGATCCTCCTCTGAAATTTTTTCCTGAACAATTACATGGTAAATATCACCAATTGAGCCCAGCCGCTCCTGGTCCATTCTGGTCCCGTCATTGATTACTTTTAATCTGGAATCCTGTTTACTGTAAGACCAAGCCAGAAAATCCAGATAAAATAGCTCGTTGGTAACCACGAAAACATCTTCTATTTCGTCAATTGGCCTAATTCGGTCAAAGATGTAATCGATAATCGGCTTGCCGCCAATTTCTAATAATGGTTTTGCCTTATGTTCGGTAAGTGGATAAAGCCTGGTAGCATAACCGGCAGCGAGAATAATAGCTTTCATAGGGTTAATATAACTGGAAAAATCCTTTATATTAATTATGGAAGAATGATTTTAAAAAAGAAAAACTAAGGTTATTGAATTTTAACAAAATATCCAGAACTATCTATGTTATAAAAATCATGGAATGAAACAATCCCTATTAAATTAATAAGGTGGACAGCTAACCTGGGTTCCCGCGCAGTGCAGTACAACCAGGAACGGAAGTGACCTTAACTTCTAGGTTCGAAATGGTACTAGGTGAATTTCACCCCTATGGCCGTCCTGAAGCTAATTTCGCGTGGTTATTTATATACTTTGCGAGAAAAAAGGCTCTATAAAAAATGTAGTTAGCATCAATCTGCGAAGCACCACTATCGTTAAATATTCAGCTGACAAGAGGGTTGCCTCATCAGGAGAATGTCAGCCTTTACCTAACAGAATCTGGTGCTGAGCCATATGCTAACCGAGTGCAACGAGATTTTCTACAGAGCCGAGAAAAATGGATCTTTTGATTTTTCTTTTCATAACCATTATAAATAATTTATCCCACTACTTTAACTATAAAAAACCAAAAAATTTAATTATAAAAAAGATGTCAGGTAAAATCTCTCAACCGATAGTAGTAGCTGTTTCAGGAGGATTCGATCCGCTGCATATCGGGCATGTGCGGATGTTTCAAGAAGCCAAGAAAGCTGGTGATAAATTAATTGTTATCATAAATAATGACCACTGGCTAAGGAAAAAGAAAGGCCACGAATTTATGCCTCAGGAAGAACGTGTTGAAATTATTAAAGCCTTGGAGTGCGTTGACGA
>Ga0209541_10018029_pt1 | contig 10257 bp, 14 predicted proteins | sample RifCSPlowO2_01_FD_184027 | JGI IMG/M metagenome (GOLD analysis project Ga0209541, IMG submission 184027) | Groundwater microbial communities from Rifle, Colorado - Rifle CSP2_plank lowO2_0.1 (SPAdes) (version 2) | ecosystem: Environmental > Aquatic > Deep subsurface > Groundwater | place...
TTCGCGGCCTACGATGCCCTTGATGAAGCCCGCGAGCTTATTCTTGAGAAGCCCGAACATTCCGGCCCGCCCCTGAAGCCAAGAGATTCGCCCTGTGCGACAGCTCGTCCATTTCCTTTATTACCTGCTCAAGGTCCTGCTGCGCAGCCACCACAGCATCGCCCACTATTTTCTGGCGCTCCTCCAAAAGCTTGACAGCCTCCTCGGGCTTCTTGCTCAGCATCACGTTGGCGCCTATGTTGATGACCACCTTTTCCGAGTCCGGCTTTGGGCAGGAAAGATAGGTGCCCGCGCCTATGGGCACGAGCACGTCCTTGGACGCCTTTTTCACGTTTTTTATGGCTTCCAGGGCGCCGCCTATCTCAATGACGTTTGACTGCATCTGCTGCATCTGGGTGCGGATGTTGTCGCCTTTTGCCTGCTGCATCTGAAGCTGCGCGGCTATGCTGTCAAGTTCGTCGTTTTCCGCCATGATGCGCACCTCCGTTCTATGCCTTTTCGACCGAGGCTATCTTCACTGACGATCTTTTTAACCCTGCGTTCGAGCCGAAAAGCGAGTATGCTGCCTCGGAGGCGAGCTTTTCGCTTTGCGCCTCCACCAGCTTCTCAAAGGGCCTTCCGCCCGCAATGCCGCTCACCAAAAATTTTGCCATCCAAACCACCTTGTCCAATGAACATCAGCCCAATAGCGAAAGCCCTTGTGCCGCGCGGCCAGATTCGAATCCCGTGGTTGCCTCGCCCAGCACCGCGCCCTGCGAATTTGCAATCGCGCACAATGACACGAACGGCACGCCCATGCAAAGCGTGCAGTTTTCCCCGGGCACCTTGAGTATTGAGGCAAGCTCTTTTAACTCTGCCTCGGAGGCGCGGTTGTGCGCAAGGAAGCCCCTGTTGGTGGCAAGCACCGCGCTTCCGGAAGTCAGGTAGCCAGCCACCCTTTTCGGCACTGCTTCAACGCCAAGGCAGTCGGCTATCCGCGTGAGCAGCTTCCTCGGCATTTCCGGGTTTGCAACGCACCCGTAATCGTTTGCCGCAATGTTGTTGCCTGCTGCCGAGAATGCGCCTGAAAGCTGAAGCACTTCCAAATCCCGGCTTTTCAGCGCATCCACCTCCTCTTTGCTGCAGAAAGATGGCACCACTGCCCCCCTTGAGTTCATGGCAAGGCATATCCCCGCCATGGAAAACCCGCCAAAAGTGGTTTTCATCACTGGCACGCCAAGAGTGTCAAGCGCCGTGATGAGCTTGTGCGAAGCGGAAACGTCCGCCACGCAAAGCTTGTCAGTCGCGCGGGCGAAAAGCCCGATGTATGGGTTGCCTGCGTTGCTGGCTTTGGAAACTTGCATAAGGACACGCCCAAAAATGAGCTGGAGGATTACTTCTTTTGCTGTGATGCGGCAGGAGTTGCGCTCGGAGTTGGGGATGCCGCCTGCGATTGCGGGGCTGCTGCTGGCTTGGGCGTTGGCGATTGTGCCGGAGCCGCTGCTGGCTTTTGGGATACTTGCTGGGCGGGGGTTGAGGCTGGCTTTGCTGCCGCAGGGGCAGGGGCTGGCGCTTTTTGAGGGACTGCGGACGCAGAGCCTGACGCCGCCTTCTTTGCCTCCTCCTTCTTTTTCTCCTCGGCCTTCCTCTCTGCTTCCTTTTTCGCAGCCTCTTCGGCCTTTTTCCTCGCCTCAGACTCGACTTTCAGCTTCTCCTCCTCGCCTATGAGCCAAATCTTTGCCACCCCGTCGTCGCCCTTGACTATGCGCACCTTTATCCTGCGGGGCGGCTTCTGTATGCCGTCGCGCAGTATCAGGCTGTTGACGCCCTCGGATACTTTCACGGATGCCGCCTTCATGTGGCGCAGCGCGAATGCCCTGGCGAATGCGACCGCGCGCTTGCCGCGCTTGTTCCTCACGCGCATGTATGCGTCGCCAAGCGGTATTGTGTAAATCCTTTCGAGGTTTGCCATGAAGATCACCTGTGATTTTCAGATATGGAGCCGCGCTCCATGCTGATTAGTATCACCTAACTTAGTTCAGCCTGTGCCTTTTCTGCGAGCGCATCTTGAGCTTCTGGCTGCGCCAGGAGCGCCTCTCGCGGTTCTGCGTCACCCTCCTGTTGGTCTTTGCAATCACGAAAAGCGGCATCCTCCTGTTGCGCTTCATCATCTTGCCAAGCGTTGCCTTTGCCCTTTTCGATTTTGTCCTGCTCATGAGCCCACCCTTATCCTATGTACGACTGCTGCGCTTCCTTTTCCCTGCCCTCGTGCCTCTTTTTCTTCTCGTAAACTTCGCGGTACTCGTGCCACACCCTGTCAGCCGCCTTTCCTTTGAGTATCTTGACCACGACATTGCGCGGCACCGGCACGCTCATGCCCTTCTCCGGCCGGTAATCGCACAGCACCATGTCGTCCTCGCGCACCTTTGATGCAATCTTCGGCTCGACCAGCATGGTGAGCACGTTCTCGTCCCACATGCGCAATGTCGCCTGCACTGACGTGTCCGAGGACAAAATGCCCTTGTCCTTTCCCGAAATCACTGCAATCACTTTCCCCGGATGGTACATAAGCACACCTCTTCACTTTTTCCTGAACTCTATTTTTGTCTCGGGCCGCTCTGTCATCTTCGTCAGGAGCCCGACCAGCTGCTCCTCGGTTATCCTTTCCATCTTCCTTCCCGACTGCACGACATAGGCAAGCGAGGAGACGACTTTTTCGTAAAGCTCCGGGCTTGCCATGCGCACGTTCATCATGCGCCCGTACGCCGCAGGGTCCATCATCTTCCTGAGCAGCTCCTTTTTCTGCTGCTCGGCCTGCATCTGCTGCAGCCTCTTTTGGTAGGCGGCCCGCAGCTCTTCCTGCTGGTTCCCCTCATTGTCCTCCATAAAGATTCCTATGAGACTTCCTTTGCCGCCGCATCCAATAGTTTCTTGCCTGCGGCGGAAATTTCCCTGCCCTTCTTTTTCTTTGTCATCAAGCCCGCCGCCTCAAGCGCCTGCAGGCCCTTTCTTATGATGGCGCCGCCTGCCTTCCTCCTCTCCTCTGGCTTCACGCCGCGGGCTTTCCTCCCGCCGTAATGCGAGCGGAGCGAGGAAACGCCCACCGTGCCGTTCACATAGGAGTTGCGCAGAAGGGATGCAAGGCGTATGTACCAGAAGTTAGGCTGCTGGGGGAGCCTTTGCGCGTGCGGGCCTGTCTTCACCGTGCCTATCCATTTTGGCGCGGCTATCCCCATTCCCTTCAGCTTGTCAGATACCTTTGCAACGAGCTTTCCCGGCGCGACATCGTAAACTGAAACCATTCGAACACCTCAAATAGGCTATAGATTGCTTTCTAAATCTTCGAGGTATAAGACGATAGGTGTATTTAATGGTATCGGGAAGGGAGGCTTTGCACTTTAAGTCGTCTAAAAATCTGTCTTTAAGTGCAAAGCTGGTCAGGCAAAACCTTCGCGCTTTTCGTATTCTTCAATCAATTTTGCAAGTTGAGCCCTTCCGCGGCGTTCCTTTTCAGTGAATAGGTAGCCCAGATATGGTGCCAAGGAAGACAGCACACTGTGGTGCTGGTTCTTCAGCTGCGCGACGTTCTTGTCTGAAGGGTCTGTGAACAGGACATACGCCACTGAGAACTTGATTGCCAGCTCCCTGACCTCTCCATAGTAGTCCTTTCCGGCGCCGAAGCGCGCCCCCATCAACTGGTTGAAGAGTTTTTCCTTCCCATTCTGGTCGGCGTTTGCGAACTCCACGGAACTTTTTGGTGCGTATTCCGAAATGATGACGCCGCACATTGTGTTCGAGTTGCAGGTTGACCGCTCGAAGATGGAAATCTCAGGCTTCAGGTTTTTGTTCGTCCCTATGACTGCCTGGATAACCTTGTGGCCCAGCTCGTCGTCTATTCCCAGCTCTCCAGAAAGAGGAGATGACTTTAGATCGTTTTCCATCACGCTTTCGAGCTTGGAAAACTTCGGGTCTGACTGCAGCTTGACCGGCTGCGCATCAGGCTTGTAAAATTGCGCCCGCCTTTCTACTGCGACTTCAAAAAGCGCCTTCAGATTCTTTTCCATATTGACGTCAGCAGAAGGAGATATCCCTTTTTGCGCAAGCCCGTTCCCCATTTTATCAGCAGCAATTTTATGCCTCATTCAGTATTTAAACCGGATTGCATGCCCGCAGCTGCACAGATATTCCGCGGTTTTCGTGCGCTTGCGCAGCCGCACCTTCACGTTCAGCCCGTGTACAAGCGGAAGCCCGCAGGACTTGCAGAATTTCGAGCGCTGCTGCCTGGACATGCGGCAGTTGTACCTCGTGGAAAGTTTCCTCGCAAGGAAAACGTACCTCTTCGCGTGCTTCTCGTCCTTTTTCCTAAGCGCGGCTGCTGCAAGATTGAGGAGGATGTTTATGCGCTCGTAGATGATGCCGCGGATTGATTCTTTCTGCATAAGAATCACAACGAAGAGGGATGGGCCCGACGAGATTCGAACTCGTGACCTACAGCTGTCCAAGACACTTTTTGCGAGAGCGTGTCATATAAGACGTGCGAGGAAGAGGAAGCCTTGCAGCTTCCGCAACTTTGCCGCTCTAACCAGCTGAGCTACGGGCCCGTAATCGTTCGGGGGAAAAAGGCTTAAAAGAGGTCTGCTGGAATGGCGAGCCGTTCCACCATCCCTTGCCTCGCGGCAAGGTCGGATTACTTCGCCTTCTTGTAAAGGATGAGGAGCGCGGCGGAAGTCAGCGGCATGTAGAAGAACGCTATGTAAAGCACGTTCAGGATGATTGCCGGAAGCGCTGCAACGGCGCAGATTACCACGTATATTATTATCCCCAGGAAGTGCCGCGGGGCTATTGAAAGGGAGTACTTCACCGCTGAGACAGCACTCCTGTTCTCCAGTATCACGCCCGGGGTTGCGAAAGTGAGGAGCAGCGCCATGAGTATTGCATATGCGATTGCTATGAGGACGCCCAGGATTGCCGCGATTGGGCCTGCCAGCGAAAGGAGGGCTACAATGATAGCCATGGGCACCATGATTAACAGCCCTGAAATTATGCTGACTGCCAATAGCTGCGTGGCAAGCCGCGGGATTCCCCTGAAAAACGCGCCCATTGTCTGCTTTTTTCCGCCCATCAGCATGGCAATGGTCTCAAGATAGGTGCCGTTGAGCCCGCTCCCGACCCAGGCGAAAATCAAAAGCGCTATAAGCAGGATTATGACAGTGGCACCGAACCCCAGCGTCCCGAAGGAAAAGCCCGCGCCCCCCGGGGCGAACATCGCGTTGATGCTCCCCAGGCTTACCACGCCGGCAACTATGAGCAGCACCAGCAGGAAGCCCCACAGTATCACGCTTGCTATGTTCATGGCTATGGAATAGACTATGAAGTCCCTGATGCTTTTCTTGTAAGCGGCAAACGCCTCGGAAAATGCAGACACTGCGTCAACCATCAATACCACCTGGCAAAGCAATGCAGACAAGCAATTTAACGTTTGTGGAAGGAAGTTCCACAATGGCAGACTTCGTCACTGACTATTTCATAAGCCCGATATGGGAGCGCACGGGCTACAACCCGGTGAACACGCTCGTTTATGCCGCAATCGCGATTGTTTCGCTTTATTTCATCTGGCGCTTCCTGAAAAGGAAGGAATTTGACTTTGCTTCGCGCGACTTCCTCTACGGCGCTTCCGCATTCGTGCTTTTCGGCTCGACTGCGAGGGTAATCACTGATTTGTCTGATGCCGGAACACCGTTTGGTGCACTGTCTTCAATCTTCACCTATGGCTACCTTACCGTAACGCCGGGCATCTACGTTGTGACAGCCGCGCTCTTCCTCCTCTCAATTGCAATAGGGCGGGCGATGCATAACAGCAGGTTCCCTATGTATGCAGGAATGGCGCTTTGGCTGCCATGCTTGCTGCTTCTCATCCCGCACATGAAACACTTTGACTATTTCCTGCTGGGCTTAGGAATTGCCGTTGTTGGGGCGCTGGCAGCATATTGGCTGCTTAAGAAATTCGCAAAGGTTGAACTCGGCTTGCATGAAAAGCTTGCGATAGCAGGGCAGGCGCTGGACGGCGCTGCCACATTCGTCGTGATTGACATTTTCTCAAAAGCAAGCGGGAAGGATTATTTCGAGCAGCACGTGCTTTCAGGCGGAATTGGGACTGCGACGCCTTTGGGCTTTTTCCTTTTCTTCCTTGTGAAAGTTTCGCTTGCCTCGCTTATCGTTTACTTCCTGTCAAAGGAGAAGATGGATTCAAAGGATGCTGCGCTCGTGCTCATTGTCGTGGGAATAATGGGATTCGCTCCGGGAATACGGGACCTGCTGAGGATGCTGGCAGGGACTTAGAGTCCCATTCCCCTTCTTATGAATTCCACTGCAAACGCAGCGAGCAGCACGCCCATCACGCGCGAAAGTATTTCAAGCCCGTTCTTTCCCACGAGCCTGTAAAGGTGGTTGGAGAGCCGCAGGGTGAGGTAAGACACTGCACAGGCAAGCGCGCCTGCGACTGCAACGTTCCACACGCCCAGTGTCTGCGAAAGGAGTACTGTAGTGAGCATTGTCCCGGGGCCTGAAAGGAGGGGCACGCCTATTATGACCGCCTCAAGGGGCGTCTTTTCCTTTTTGCCAAAGTCAATGCCAAGTGCGAATGATACGGAAATGAGCAGCATGATTATGCCGCCGCCTATCTGGAATGACTCGATGCGGATGCCAAGAAGCGAAAGTATGAGCATGCCTCCGAACAGGAAGGCGAAAAGCACGCCTGCTGCAACGAGAGAGGCCACCTGCGCAGCCTCCTCCTTCTTCATGGGCGAATACTTGCGGGTGAGTGAGAGATAAACAGGAACAGAAGAGAACGGGTCCATTACCACAAGGAGAACAAACAGCGCTGCTGCAACTGAGGCAAGCTCGAGTTCCACCATATCTGTCGCCTGCAGATGAAACGAAGTGAGAATTTTTAACTCCTTGCCGCCAAGAAGAACGCAGTTGCTCCAATAGTCTAGCCCGGTCAAGGACGCTGGCCTTTCATTGGAAGAACCCCAAAGGGGTTCAGAGGGTGGGTTCCTCCCACTTCCTCCAAAGGTAAGCCGGTAACCCGGGTTCGAATCCCGGTTGGAGCATTTCCTGCTTTTACTCTTTTTTCGGCTCGCAGCCGGATATGGCAATTATCAGGAACTCGGCTAAATCCGAAACGGACTGCTGCAGATTTTCTCCCACACCATCAACTCCGGAAAATGGAAAACAAAAAAGAAAAAACAATTACCCGGAAGGTGGCGGCGGGGGCAGCTCGTTTATCCCAACCAATCCTATTGACGAATTGTCAGGTGGGGGAGGAGGGGGCTCATTTGAATCGAGCCCCGCTCCTGGCTGATTTCCCGCGCAACCATACGCGAGCATGAATGACGCTGCCAGAAGCAGCGCCACCAATATTGCCGTTTTCATGCAGTTCCCTCTAAGATGGGGGCACCGGGGGCTGCTCCTCGGTCGTGCCAAGCGAGCAGCTTGACGGCACCTTTATCCAGTATGCTTTTCCAGGCGAAAGCGTGGAGGAAAGCACGTAAGGATTTGCCGCTGTTGCCGTGCCCGGGTTGCTGTAATGCCACGGACCCGCGGTTATGTCGCAGTTGCCCCTGAAGGAGGCAACCTGCACTTCCTGCCCGGGCGCGCCCACCAGGTTCCAGCCGGAAAACAGGCCGGCAAGCTCGGTAGTGTAGCTGTCTGCACCAACCTCAAGCTTGCAGTCGTTCCCTGCCTTCACCCAGTAGCCGTAGCCGGGCACCAGTGTCCTCTCCTTCATGTATCCGTCCGGAGTCAGCCTCCATGCGAACTCCTGCGAGCCGCACTCCTTCTGGATGCGCTGCATGTCAACTTTTGCCATGGCAGGCACGGAAACCATGTTCCAGCCCGAGGACATCTGAATTACGCCGGATGCCACTTCGTTGCCAGGCGGCGGGGGAGGCGGGGTTATTTCACCTGAAACCTTCACCTTGGTTGAAGCCTCTGCCACCTTCCTGAAATTCTCCCCGCAAGGCGGTGCCGCGGTTGTCGCAGGATCAGTGGTTGTAGGGCAGTCAAAGCCGGCTGACTCGTATACTTCCATCTCCACAATCTTCATGCCAGGCGTTCTCGCCGCAAAATACGCGGCCACTTCCTGCTTCTCGCCGCTTTTCAGCACTATGTAATCGGTGCGCTCCTGAGATGCTGAGCCGGAGTTTGCGTCAACTGCTGCCACCACCCCTGCGCTTGGGCTTGAGCCGCTCCCGCCCTGTGAGCCGCCGGAAGACCCGTCCTGAAGGTTCCTGTCCTCCTGCCTCGTGCCATCGTCCGTGCTTCCGAATACGGATGCGACCGCCCGCACAGTGGCGCTGATGAAATCATCGCTTCCCCTGCCGGGTTTCTGCGAGCCGTCATCAGAGGACTCGAAGAGTATTGTGCCCGAGTCCCTGCTGGAAAGGCTGCCGTCCATCCCCGTCATCTTTATCTCCACCTTGAACTTCTTTTCAGCCGGGACAGCTGCCACGCTGGGGCTGTTGTCCTCATAGGCGATTGTCCCGACCACTTTTATCGTGTCGCCCACGTTCGCTTCCCGTGGCTCTGCAATTATTGTCACATGGACGTATGAGTTGCCAGAGATCTGCCTGCAGCCCACGTAGACGCATCCGCGGTCGTCAAGGTATTTGTATGCTTCTGTCCCGCCCTGGCACACCACGTTTGCCGGTTCCGGGCAGGGGTTGATGTTTCTGCAGCCGACAAGCACGCAGCCGTTCTCGTCGTAATATTTGTAGGCTTCAGTGCCTCCCTGGCAAACGACATTTGCAGGCTGTGGGCAAATTGTGCCGGCATTTATGCAGCCGACCTGCACGCAGCCGTTCTCGTCAAGATACTTGTATGCCTCGGTGCCGTCCTGGCAGACAACGTTTGCAGGCATGGGGCAGATGGTCCCGTCTTCGCCTGCCTCCGCACACTCATATTTGCAGCCGTAGGCGTCCTTCCACTCGCGCGCTGTCTGCGTGCCGTCGCACTTGACCTTGATTGTAGAGTCGGTCGGGCAGGCACTGGCTGGCACTGGTGCCACGCCCGAGCCGCCACCAGACTCGCCTTCACGCGCAAATGCCATCGGTGAAACCAGAAGCAGCATCACTGCCGTAATTGCCCCCAAGTTTTTCCATTCCATTTCAAATCACCTTGCTTTTTTGATTTTTTGTTTTTCTTTTTTGCTTGCGGAATTTTTTTCCGCAAATTTTTCCAAACGCAAAAACGCTTTCGCGTTCCTGATGAGTCATCTGGGCATGTCCGTTGTTTATAAACGATTTGCGAAACGCCCCCGGCCCGCCATATATAAAGCTTCCGCGGGCCGATGGCTGGTCCGTGGTGCAGACCGGTCCGTTCTCCGAGATGAGAAAACACATTGCTCTTTTCTTTGTAACTTCTACCGGAAAATGGGATTTATTCCTGCTATTACTTGTGCAGCCAGTCGTCTATTTCCGCAAGCAGGTTCCTTCCAAAAGGAGTGAGCTTCAATATTTTCTTCCTCTCAAGGGAGCGGAGGTTGCGCAGGAGCGATGTCTTCGGTATGAGGAGCTTGTGCTGCAATTGCGAGCGCTTTGCCCTGCCATTTGACTTGAAGAGGAACTTCACTATTTCTGATTCGCGGTCAGTAAGCGTCGCGAGCACTGCCTTCACTTTCGGGTCGGACAGTTTCGAGGACATGCCCCCGTCTTCCTCTTCTTTTTGCTTTGCCGCCTTCTTTTTTTGGGAAGCGGGCGCAGCCTCAGCCACTTGGCCATAATGCGGCGCCTCCCTTGTTTCCTTTTTCCCCTTCTGCAAAAATTGGAATGCTGCGTAGAGCACGATTGCAATCACGATAATGCCAAGCGCGGCAGGGAGAATGTCCCCCTGCACTGCCTTTCGTTCCATGTCCACTGCAACAGACACCGTCTTTTGATGTTCCACCTTTGCCTCGGCAGAGCCTGCAAGCGAATCGGTGGATGCCGAAATTATGCAGGTGCCAGCGGGAAGCGCCTTGAACAAGAAGTCTCCCGCCCCGCCTGCCTGCACGGTCGCGCCGCCGTTCACGCGCGCATAATCAAATCCTGAGGAAGGGCAGGCGACCTTCACATTTGCGCCGCTCACAGGCGAGCCTTCAGACTGCACCGTGCCGGCAACACTTCCTGCAGGGTAGAAAATCAGGGTCACGTTCTCCTCCTTTGAGGTGTCCGCCTGCGCGGTTGCCGCATAGCCTATGGTAGCCGTGGATGAATTGGCAAGAAGAGCGTCAATCTCGTA
>Ga0209541_10018032_pt1 | contig 10256 bp, 12 predicted proteins | sample RifCSPlowO2_01_FD_184027 | JGI IMG/M metagenome (GOLD analysis project Ga0209541, IMG submission 184027) | Groundwater microbial communities from Rifle, Colorado - Rifle CSP2_plank lowO2_0.1 (SPAdes) (version 2) | ecosystem: Environmental > Aquatic > Deep subsurface > Groundwater | place...
CTCCGGGCTCTTTTGCGGTTTTTGCCTCGCAAAGCGAGGCGACAATTTCAAGTTTTTCTTTGGCGGCATACTCTTGCAACTCTACGAGTTGCGCTTCAATACTTAAAACCTGTCGGTCATCTTCTTCAGTAGATTTTCTTGCATAAAGTATGTATCTCATATTTTTATTGGATTAAGGATTAAAAAATTTTCTTCCCCAAAAATGCGAAATCGTGAATTCGTTTTTACCCCCAAAATTGAATACGAATTAGTCGCCGAGCGAAGCGAGGCGAACCTTTCAAACTTGCGAATTCCTTTCTGGTGCAGTATTCTTGAATTAGTCCGAACGCATTTTTCCGGAAAAATCCCCCCGCGAAAATTCGGAAAGGCGGCGGAGCCGCACCGCTCAAAACCGCAAAAGAACCCGGAGAAAAACATCGGCTCGCCTGCCCGCCTCTGGAGGGAACCATATTTTAATTTTGGGGGAAGAAAATTTTTTAATCCTTATGATAAAAGCAGTCATTTTTGATACAGATGGTATGGTTATCCATCGGGAAATGTATTTTAGCCAGCGTTTCTCGCAAGAGTTTGGAGTACCGATGGAAAAGGTGCTTCCATTTTTCAAGAATGAGTTCCAACTATGTCTTGTAGGAAAAGCTGATTTGAAACAAGAACTGGCTAAATATCTTGATAAATGGAATTGGAAAAAATCTGTTGATGACTTGCTTTTGTTCTGGTTTGAACACGAAAGCAACCTTGATAAGAAAATGCTCGACAGTATAAAAGTTTTAAGAGACAAAGGCATACGTTGTTATTTAGATACTAATAATGAAAAATATCGTGTTCAATATCTTTTTGATAATCTTGGCTTAAAAAACTTTTTTGATGGAGCATTTTCTTCTGCGGAACTTGGATTTTTGAAGCCGCAGCCGGAATTTTGGTCTGCGATTCATAATCATCTCGGAAAACCCGACAAATCAGAGGTGTTAGTTTGGGATGACGATAAAGAAAATGTGGAGTCAGCAAAAAGTTTTGGGTTTCACTCCGAGTTTTACTCCGGTCTCGATGCATACGAAAATCGTATGAAGTCGTTGGTTGGCTGATTGTTCTTTTTGCTGACATAGGTTTTAATTGAATGCCGCCAAAGAAAAACTTGAAATTGTCAGCGGTGCGGCTCCGCCGCCTTTCCGAATTTTCGCGGGGGGATTTTTCCGGAAAAATGCGTTCGGACTAATTCAAGAATACTGCACCAGGACAGATACATCATTCATACTGCCGGAATTTTCCCGCGCGGCGGCTACCGCCGCGTAGAGGGGGTGGGCCCTGCCGGAGACTTTAGTTCGAGAATACAAACTCAAGCCCGAAGATTTTTTGAAGTTTCTACATACGCCTCTCCATCTCAAACCGTAGTCGGAAATGCGCTCGGCGTATGGATACTGGATTCGGTAGCGGGAAACCGTAATCACCCGCGTATGCACCTACTACCACGGTTAAGTATACAAAAGAAATGGGCTCCGTATGCAGCAAATGCAATACGGAGCCCAAAAGCGAAGGACAAAGTTTCAAGGATCAAAGAGGTCCGAGATTCTAAGTCCGAAGTTCAACTTGCGCGCAGAGCCGCAGGGTCGCGGCTGCTCCAGCCGTCGTCGAGCCAGCTGCCGCCCCAGAACCACCTGCCGTCGCTCCAGCACAGACAACGCACGCACAGGTAGCCGCTCGAGCGGCGGTAGACCGTCCCCCAGAAGAAGATGTAGCGGGTATTGCCCTGCTCATCCTTTTTCCACTCCTCGGGAATGAGGTGCGGATTCTTCATGAGGTAGTCGAGGACGTTGGCATTCAGCACGAGCTTCTTCGCCAGCTCTTTGCGGAGCTTGTTGCCCTCGATGGTCTTGCCGCCCTTTTGCGACTCGGAGAGAAAGAGTTCGACCTTCGAGGCGTCCCAAATGAATGAGCCACCCTTCTGGTGTTCTTCCACCTTCCAACCGTCGGGGACGAAAGGCGCTGCGTCGCAGTCGATCGCATGTTCTTTGACGATCAGTTCGGATTGTCCGGCGAGAAAGCGCTGAACGCCTTCTTCTCCGCCGAGCTTGTTCCAAACTGCCTCGACACGACCGAGTGTGATATCGGGATACTTCATGGCGTTTCCTTTCCTCGGCTGATAGCCAAGAAACTTCCCTCTGCCCGAGGTTATAGGGGCTGTGGCGTTTGCCATAGCAGGCAATCTCCGAGGGGTCGGGGACTCTCTGCTACAGCAAGCGCAAGTTGAATCTCAAGGAACTTACAGTCTTATACAGTATACACCCGATGAGGGGATTTGTCAAGTGGCTCATATTGTGTTCCCTTCCGGGAGCCGCCGCAGGCGGGCGTGCGCGCACGGGTGGGAGGGGCAAGCATTTGCACTTTGCCTCGGGGCTGTTTCCGCTATGAGCGTCCATGGCTAAGGACGAGCGCCGACGTTCGCCGGAGTCTAGCGGCCTCAAAGCGGAAGCGACACCATCCACGCTCTAATGAAAACGAGGAAGGGGGTTGTGCGAGGACGGACTCCGAAGGAACGAGGAGGAGGACGAGCTGGGGGAAGGATTCCTTCCTTCCCCCAAACAAGAGCCGCCCCGAGCACCGCCCTAGAGGGCGGGAGTGCGAGGAACAGGCGGCTCCAAGGAATCTAGGCGCTCGTAGCCATAGCGGAAACAGCTAGGGGCTGTATTCCCCGAGCCCAAGGCCGCTCCATGCATCCCTGCATTCCCCCCCACGAAAAACAAAAAAGAAGCGCGGCCGGGGCTCGGGGCGAGCGCCGAGTCTGCGAGGCGCGAGAGGTCAGGCGTTCGGGTTTCGTGTAAAATAGGTTCGAGCGAATTCGTACACTCGCACTTGTGCTATAACATCTCCATCCGCCCATAGCTCAATTTGGTAGAGCAGCTGCCTCTTAAGCAGTTGGTTATAGGTTCGAGTCCTATTGGGCGGACTGATATAGTGCACCTAATTGTCGGGGTGGCGAAACTGGCAGACGCACTACGTTTAGAGCGTGGCGGAGCAATCCATGGAGGTTCGACTCCTCTCCCCGACACTTGACAGAATAGCCTATTTGTATCTATAATAGTAATTAGGTTGCACCTTGCAACACAGGAACACTCAAACACGGAGGACTTCGTCGTGACAACGACTCTCGTCATTATCGGGCTATTAGCCGCAATCGCTCTCGCAACATTCATTGTTATCCTGCTCCTGGGAAACCTAGGCGCGTTCTTCACAAGAATCGAGCAGGGAACGACCGTGTTCATTAATACCGGCAAGAGCCTTCGCTCGATCTGGCCGAACATCGGAGGCTTTCACCTCTCGAAGATGGACGACCTCGACGGGCGGCACTGGCTTATCCGAGAGGGCAAAGAAACGAATCGCGAAGAGGCGTTTTTCCACAACGCCCTCAACGGGACCGCGTGGTTCCAAAAGTGGTTATGGAAACGCTTCGGCATCCGATTCATCAGCATCTTCTGGCCGCATGTCCACGTGCACTCATTCAACATACGAAGCAGAAAACGTCTGTTGGAGCGCGCTGATATGAAAGAAGGTGAACCTCTGAAAAAGCGGGTGACTGACTCCCCCAACAAGAATCTGGATGTCAGTAGCCTGCTCTTCTTGGTGCCTCGGCCGGTGTACCTCGAGGGCATAGAACTCCCCGGGGACAACTCAAGAATCAACTTGCTCTTCCTGCCGATTTATCGGCAAGTCATCCCAGCCTTACCGGTATATTACCTGCAGGGCGACTTCTTCACCCAACTTGATGCCGCTATTGAAGCGGCAGTGGTTGACTTCTTTGCGAGTCATCGCATCGCCGTCTATAAAGACGACGGCAAAAAAGGTCAATTCGCGGGCGACTTCTGGCCGCGTCCTAACGATAAGAAAGAGAAGGGGAGGTTCACGAAGAAATACGGGGATATCCTCAAAGACTGCGAGCCGAGCTACCTCACCTATTCTTCCTGGTTGAAGCTTACGAAAGCCGGGGAGGGCTCTCCTCTCGAACAGCATCTACGCCACTTAAACTTCAGCGCAGCTTATTACAAACGGCTCAAGAAAGAGAGGCCGAAGCTTGCTCAATATGCGAGCAAGGAACTGACGCATGGCAAACTGGTTGACATCCCGGGCGGCAAACTCACTCGGCTCATCCCGAGCGGCATCGTCCCTCGATTCGGCTTCGCACTCGCGAGCTTCAGGCTTGTTGAAACCGAACCGCACGCCGAGACCGCCAACCTGGCAAAAGCGCTTCTTGCAAAAGAAACGAAATTCCACGAGGCCGAAGGCGTTCGACAAGAGGCGGCGGGTAACCGGGACGCCATACTCGCGCGTGCAGCTGGCGAGGCGACTCGTTACGGAGTGCTTACCAAAGCGCTTACCGATCAGGGCGTGAGTCCAAACGCCGCGGCTGAAGTGGTGCTGGCTCAAGTCCGTACCGAGAACGTCCGGGACAGCAAGCTCACGACTTATGTTGAGGGAGGGGGTCCTTCTCCGACAGTCATGGTCCCCGCCCAACCATCAACCTGAGGAGACATCACCATGAATACAGTGCTCGTCCTTCTCAGCGTGCTTGGGGTACTCATCGCGATCATTGTGGGGCTTTCAGTCTTAGGGTATCTCCAAAGAAAGAAAGCTCAACAACAGCAATCGGGCGAAGATACAGCCCGACATGGACTGCGGGACTACCTGAAGTCACCCATCGTTCTCTTCTTCACTGCAATTATCGGCATCCCTTTCCTCGTCTACCTTGGCCTCGAGTTCAAGGGATGGCTGGAAAACCCGCCGTTTACACCACGAGAGATGGCCGAGTTCATGTGGGTGGCGGGGGCGGTCTTACTTATCGCCTTCTGTACGCTCTACATCGTTGCGACCATGACACCGTGGAAGGAACGCATTCGTGCCGCGCTGTGGATGCTCCCCATCATGTTTGGGGTTGCGGTCTTCTTTGCGTTGGTCGAGTGGCTCCGTGAACCGAGCGACGAGCGGGTAGTAATCACTCAACGGTTGACGACGGAGGAGCAGCCCTTCTCCTTCAATGACCGGGGTCTAACAGTTGTCGTCGGCCAAACCGACGACTTCATCTGCCTCTTTCCACTCCCCGATGCCGGCAACTACACATTCCGGCTCGGAGATGGGTCAGCTTGGGCTCAAGGAGCGAGAGCACGAACCGCCACGATGTTTCTCCAGGCGCCGCCTGGTGAGACCCGAAGCGTCGTGGGCTTTCTCCATCCAACTGAAGCGTGCTCGAGAACTTGATCTTTACTACACCTTGGGGCCTCGCGAGAAATCTCGCGAGGCCTTTTTCTTTTCTAACTTGAAATTGGCCCGACCCGTGGGAGATTGAAGGCGCCGGTGAGAAGATTCAAAATACCGTAGACGCCGAAGATGATGACGAGGCCGACGAGACCCCAAAGGATCGCCTCTTTACCCTCTTTGCGTTTTGTCTCGTCGCCCGCGTGCATGATAAACTGCACCACGCCCCAAAGAAATGCGATGAACGCTCCCGCCGCGAGGAGGAGCATGAGCGGATTCACAATCTGTATGACGACCTTGTCGAGAAAGGCGTTGAGGGCCGAAACCATGTGTCGGCACTAGTTCCCCACCTGTCCGCCGCTTGAGGGGAGACCGCCTGACGGGCCTTGCGTGTTGCCGAACTGGATCGTGCCGGTGAGGATGTTGACCAAGCCCCACACCGACACCATGACAAAGAAGCCAATCAAGCCCCAGAGCATCAGATTCTTGCCGTGCTCTTTAACCTCTTCGGAGTTCGCGCCCCAGATGAAGGTCTGAAAGGCGCCCCAGATGAAAACAATGAAGGCGACGGCAAAGAGAACAGGGACAAGGATATTGTTGATGATGTCGATCAGCAAGCTGCCGAAGTCAGTGAGGTCGCTCACCGCCTGCGCAAGTGCAACGAGCGGGAGAGCAAACGATACGCTACCTGCAATAAGGGCTTTATTCATAGAGTAATGATGTTGATAACACTCCTATTGTACCTTGCCCTGCAAGGACACAAGGCGGCTCTGTGGATAGTTTCAAAGCTCGGGATACGGAGGGGGGCCGCCGCCTGCTCCAAAACCCAAGAGCTCTATCCCCACATACACGATGCCCCACAGAGAGATAATGACCACAAAGCCGATGATGCCATAAAGAACGAAGTTCTTACCCTCGGTGCGTTTCTCCTCATTTGCGGCGCCGAGGATAAAGTACTTGTACACGCCCCAGAGAAAGACGATGAACGCGATCGCCATGAGGAGCGGCACAAGGACAAAGTTGATGAGGTCTACGATGCTCCCCATAAGCGCCTCGACCCGGGCTGTGTTCAGGCCGCCTGCGCCGCTACCCATTGACCGAACAAGACATTCTCCGCTTTCTTGATAGCAATACTCTCCCGCCGCACAATCGGCATCACTGAAGCACAGCACCCCGCTTTGGGCGAAAGCGGCTACCGGCAGCGCGAGAGAGAGGGCAAGCGCCGCAAAAAAATACTTCATACTTAGAACGAGGTCGGCAGGGGCGGCGCAGAGTAGCCCGCAAGGCCGAAAGTGTTGGCGACAACATTCACGATACCCCAGAGCGATATCATGACCACGAAGCCGATGATGCCCCAGAGGATAAGCTGGTGACCCTCTTTTACCTTTTCAGGATCGCCGTGGCTGAAGATGTATGCGCGCACGACGCCGTAGAGAAAAGCGATGAAAGCTACGGCAAAAAGGAGTGGGACGAGGACATAGTTGATGATATAGAGAAATTGGCTCGCAACCTGGCAGATGGTGTTGTAGTTACAACCGATAGCAATGTTGCCCCACCCCGACCCAATACCGAAAAACCAGCCGCCCTCGGAGTTGACCCCGCCGACAACCGTCGTCTGTGCGACCGAGATGAAGGGAAAGAGCGTATAGACCGCAAGGGTCGCGAGGCGTGCAAGATTTTTCATACCCATCATTATGCGGCCGCAAAGCCGAGCGTGTCTAGGAGGATATACACCACCCCCCACACCGAGAAAAGCAGCACCATCCCAAGGATGCCCCAAAGGATGAATTGCTTGCCTTGCCGCCGCTCCTCTTCGCTATCGGGGTTAAGAAAGAAATATTTCAGGATACCCCACACAAAAGAGAGAAAAGCGATTGCGAACAGGAGCGGGATGATAATGATATTCGCTCCGTCTACCAAGCTTTGCGCCCAATCTTTAAAGTTCATACATTAACTAAGAGCGTTTACTGTTGCTTCGATGCCCTCGGCAATCGCTTTGGCACCAAGTAAAACGAGAGAGCCGACCAGGGTCCACAAGAGGGCCGTACGCGCTTTGACCTTGTTCTCGGGGTTGACGGAGGTTGTCGCAAAGAGAAACCCGACATAGACAAGCATGAGAATGACGACAACCGTGCCGACACTGATAACGACATCGAGGATGCCGCGCAAGAACGTTTCAAGATCAGTCTCTGCCGAGAGCGGGTTGATGAGCGTGACACTCGGATTCGAGGGAGCTCCCTGCACGCCCGTTGACCCTCCCCCACTGCCTCCTTGAACGCCCGTTGACTGCGCGAGCGAGAAAGTGGGCACCGCAAGCAAGACAACAAAAAAGAGGGGGGTGAAAATGTATTTGTTCATTGCTGTAAGAGGGCCGAGAGGGTGCTCTCGGCGGCGGCAAGCGCGGCGTCTATTGTGAGACGGCCAGATATCACATTGGTAATCATAGCCGAGAAGATAGTGTCGGTATCGGTGGGTGTTGGGGACAGCCAGCCGCGCGCGTAGAGGGCCGAGGCATAGGCCGTTGCGGCGGCGGCCTCGGAGGGCGGTGTCGCGAGCGCGCTGCGCACCGCAGGCGCCAGCGAAGTCGCGGCCGCCGCCGCGCGGTTTAACGTGGGGTCAGTTAGGGCCGCTGCCGCCTTAAAAGCCCCTGTCGGGTTCGCGGCGCCGCGCGGGATCACCAAGGCGTACATGAGGCCATAGGTGCTCTTGCTTCTCCCAGTCGCGAGCTGCGGCAAAGGCGCGACATCGAAATCGAGGTTAGGGTTTGCCACCCTGAAATATGTCGCTTCAGACGCGTAGCCAATGTAGAGCGCAAGGTCGCCAGAAGCGAAATACCGTTGCGAGAGGGGGAGCGAAGCATTCCAGGTATATGAAACCTTCGAGGGGTCGGCAAACTGCGAATAAAAACGAACGACGGCGGCCCCGGGGGGTGTGCCCTCGGCACGCGAAGTGCCAAGATCGGCTCGGCGCGCGCCGACCGAAGAGATGGTCGAGAGCGGCACGCCTGCCTGCAAAAAGAGGGCCGAAAGGATGCCGCGCGCATTACTCACATTTGCATAGGTGCCGAGCGCAATCAGAGCTCGGTCAATGTTGCCTGCCGGGTTTTTGCTCGTGACGCGCGACACAAGGCCAGTGATCGCCTCCCAGGAGGGGGGTGCCGCGGCAATACCGCCTGAAGCGAGGATGGCACGGTTCGTGAACAGAACCAGAGGATCGATCAGGAGAGGCACCCCGTAGGCGCCGCTGCCGCCCGAAATGAGATAGATCTCGCTCCCCGCAGCAAAAGCATCTTTGAAAGTGCGTTCAGCGAGGAGCGACGGCGAGATGGGCTGAATGACCCTCGCAAGCGCAAAAAGTTCTTCATGCGATATCAAAACAAGGTCGGGCGCGATGCCTTCGGCGATCGCGCTCACGAGCTCGCTCTGGAGCGCCTCGGCATCTTTGTGCACATATGAGACGCTTTTGAGCTCGGTGTTCGACTGACGCGCCGTGGTGAGCGCGCGATCGAACGGCGCCTTTGGCAGAGCGCCCCAGATCACGACGGTGCCGATCTCTTCAGTCGAACTGCCGCCACCTTGAAAACTCGCGAAGACGAAGATGCCGACGATGGCGGCGAAGCAGAACACGCCCAGCAAGATGCCCTGAAAGAGAGAGATCTTCATGAGGCCGATACGCTAAATACTAGCGCATAATGATGCGGCCCGCCGCGAAAGCTCTTCACTTTGTGAAAGCCCGCATTGATGAAAAACGCTTCGGCCGAATGTTCAGAGACGACACGCTCGGGCGCAGGCCCTATCCCGCCGTAGGAGCCCGCCCAATCGACGACGAGGAGCTTGCCTGTAGGCTTCAAGATCCGCTTGATCTCGGCCACGAGTCCTTGCCGGTTCTCGATCTGAAAGAAGGTATTCGCGAGGATCGCTGCATCCATCGACTGGTCGCGAAGCCCCGTGCCGCCCTGCTTTTCGATGTCGCCCCACAGGGGCTCGACAATGCCGCGGTGGTGATGGTGCACGCTCTCTTTAATATGTTTCAGCATATCTTGGCGGATCTCTATCGCGTAGACCCTCCCTTCGTGTCCGACGACTGCGGCGGCCGCGTGTGCGTAGTGCCCACTCCCGCTCCCCAAATCGACGACCTTCATCCCGTCGCGAAGCGCCAACTGGAGCACATTTTCTTTTGGCTGACTGAAGTACATCACTATAAAAATACCACGGGCTGCCCCTCGGGGCGGCCCGTGCTTCGTACTAAAGCGCGACCATGCTGGCGATGGAGTCGCCCTCGCGGAGCTTCATGACGCGCACGCCTTGGGTCGCGCGGCCGAGTGAAGGTATCTCGCCGATCGTACAACGGATGACCTGCCCCTTTTTAGAGACAACGACAAGCTCCTCTTCTTTCAAATCGCCCGTGACGACCTTGGCGCCGATGATCTGCCCGGTCTTCGGCGTTACCTCCGCGGTCTTGATACCCGAGCCGCCACGGCCTTGTATCTTGTACTCTCCTATCTTCGTGTGCTTGCCGTAGCCCTTGCTCATCACGATGAGGAGCGAGGCGTTTTTCTCGTTTGCGACCGGTATCACTTCAGCCGAGACGACTTCGTCGCCCTTCTTTACCAAAATGCCGCGCACCCCGCCTGCAGCCCGCCCCATCTGCCGCACATCACCCTCGTCAAAGCGGATCGATTGCCCCTTCGCGGTCACCAAGGAGACGCTGTCGCCCTCGCTCGCGAGATTCGCTGAAACTAACTTGTCGCCTCCTTTCAAATTAATCGCAATGATGCCTGAACGACGCACGTCAGAGAATGATTTTGCCGCGACCTTTTTTGCTGTCCCATCCTTGGTCACGAGCATGACCGACAACGCTTCCCACGCCGCGCCTTTTTGTACCGGCAGAATCGAAGTCACCTTTTCGTCGCCGGCAAGCGGCAAGAAGTTCATGATGCTTTTGCCCTTTGTCGCGCGCTTCCCTTCCGGTATGTCGTACATCTTGGCTTGGTATACCTTGCCGAAATCGGTAAA
>Ga0209541_10018033_pt1 | contig 10256 bp, 13 predicted proteins | sample RifCSPlowO2_01_FD_184027 | JGI IMG/M metagenome (GOLD analysis project Ga0209541, IMG submission 184027) | Groundwater microbial communities from Rifle, Colorado - Rifle CSP2_plank lowO2_0.1 (SPAdes) (version 2) | ecosystem: Environmental > Aquatic > Deep subsurface > Groundwater | place...
CTAGTATGTGTATGGATTAAAGAGTATTCCCTATTATTTAAAATTCTAAAAGTTTTTATCATTGGAAAGATTTTTGGAATAAAATAAGATCGATGAAAAAGAGCCCAACTTTTTATCCTAAATATCTCTATATTCTTGTACTTATCTTTGAAAATTTTAGTATCTTCAGTATCACAACAGACCACATCAATTTTATAGTTATTAGGTAAGTTTTCTGATAGACCAATAATATAATTACCAAGACCACTTTTTCTTGGATAAAAAGGAGTAACAAAATGTAAAATTCTAAATTCTTTCATTCATACATCTCCTTCTTTTTTAAATAAAGTAAGTCTTCTTGAATTCTTCTCTGCCTGTCTAGCATATCAGCTATTAAAGCAAGTACAATTAATAAAAATCCAATAATCATCATAACTATCCCGACTGAAACTAAAGTTACATAAGGAGTTACTCTAAAGGTAAACATCCATCTAATAAAAAGAGTTAAATCAATAAAAAATCCTAATCCAAAAACAAACATTCCTATTGTGCCGAAAAAAGCCAACGGCTTATAATCTCTAATACTTCTAATTATAATGGTTAAAGCTTGAAAAACATACTTAGAAACAGACTTAACAACCTTGCTCTCTCCATTGTCTCGCTTTGCTTTAACATACAGCGGGATTTCCATAATCTTCATTTCCTTATTTGCAAGATCAAGGAAAACTTCCTGCGTGTAAGTGAACTTTCCGTATAAATTAAGTCTGAGTGCTGCTTCTCTTGAATAAGCACGGAATCCGCATTGCGTGTCTGTAAATCTCTGTCCTGTTAACAAGGAAGTTAGTTTAGTAAAAGCTTTATTTCCTAACTTTTTAATGAATGGCATTTTTCCAATTAAGTTTCCATTTTTAAATCTCGTTGCTGTAACAAAATCAGATTCTTTGTTTAATATTGGCGTGATGAGTTTCGGTATATCCTCCGGGTTGAATTGCCCATCAGCATCAATATTAACGATGATGTCTGCTTTTCTTTTCAACGCTACTTCAATGCCTGTGCGGAAAGCCTTCCCCACACCTTTATTGCCAACATGGCTTACAACTATCGCACCGTTTTCTTTAGCAATCTTTCCCGTGTTATCATTACTTCCATCATCAATGACAATGACTTCAGTTTCAGAAATATTAGTTTTTGGTGAAGCTTTTTCCAAAAGATTCTTGGACTCGCTTTTCTTAAAAGTAAGATCGGGTATTCTCTTAATCACGCTTCCGATAGAAGCTTCTTCGTTGTACGCGGGGATGATTATAATTAGTTTCATTCTCCTCTCACCACTAATCCCAAACCTCATAAACCCCATCACCAAGCCTCACAGCAATAAAAGTGCAGCATTTTTTGCAACAAATCCCGCACCTGCACTCATCCAATATCCTGCACCCATTCCATCCAAAATTCATCACTTTTCCATCCAATATTTTACTATTAAGTATTATTTTCGTTTAGCAAGGTTTAAATAGTCTTATAACCTCCTCATATTTATATAAGGGAACGCAACCTGACGAATCCCGTGCTTGACACGGTTAGTAGGATTGACGGATGCTCTTACCTTATATGTTTTAATGTAATTATCCATTTTTTAAGCTTAACCTCTTTATGTTTAACAAAGTGTCTAAAACCAAGCTTAATTGATATTCCATACTTTCCTTCTTTAATTCACTCTCTTTTTTGACAACTATTTTTTCCCCGTCAACAATATTAACCATTTTTCTAAAATTTTGATATTCATGATTATCAATAGAAACAAAAATTAAGCAATTGTCATGTTTTTTCAAAAAATCCAAAACATCAGAATAAATCTCTAAATTCCCTATTATTTTTCTTATTTTTGTTTTTAAAATAAGAGAGAGTATGTTTTCTTTTTTTATTCTTTTTTTGATTGATTTTATGTATAAAGATTTATGCTTCAGATTTTTATAGTGTGCAAATTTAGATATTTTTGGAATTAATTTCGGGATATTTTTATCATCAATAATCAAATATCCAATTAATTTTTCAGAGTAATCTATGAATATATAGTAGTCAAATCCTTTCATTCTCTCACCATTTGGAAAAGGTCGAGTCCCCAAATCTTGTCTATCTTCATTATAAATTAAAGATTAGAAAAAGGTTATAAGTATTATGGAAAGGCAAATAGAAAACCAAAGGTTGTCCATCAGTCCGAAGGACGATTAAGATTTTTCACCCATACAGGTCTTGGACACACAACCCAAAGCACAAAGCCAAACAACCGCCCAATTCAAAAACAAAAGGAAAAGTTAGTAATATTTCATTGCTCGACCATTAGTAATTTTACATTGCAGCTTTAGTAATTTTACATTGCAATCTTAGTAATTTTATGTTGTTTTCTAAAAGGAAAGAATGAAAACCTTAGGTTTTCGTCAGCGAATAAAATGAGCGGTTTAAATACTTTCAAACGTCTTCTTCAGCCCATCTTCAAAACTAACTAAAGGTTTCCAATTTAATAATTCCAGAGCTTTAGAAACACTAGCTAAGGTATCTTTAGGCTCTATCACACCAGGCCCATGCTCAATTAAACTCTTGCTGTCGCATAATTTAACAATCTCATTAGTAGCTTCATTAACAGAAACATTCCTCCCTCCGCCAATATTAAAACTCTCTCCAAGAATTCTTTTATCATAAGAAAATCCAGCTTTAATATTAGCATTTACTACATCAGTAACAAAAGTAAAATCTCTAGTCTGTAAACCATCTCCATTAATAACAACTTTCTCATTATTCTTCAATTTTAAAATAAACTTAGGAATTAAACACGCATATCCTCCTTCAGGATCTTGTCTGGGTCCATAAACATTGAAATACCTCAAACTCACAGTCTCTATTCCATATATCTCATAGAAAACCTTGCAGTACAATTCTCCAATTAATTTATGTAAAGCATAAGGCGACATTGGATTAGGCTTCATTGTTTCTTTCAAAGGCAAAATATCTTGATCTCCATATATGCTTGAAGAAGAAGTAAAAACAAATCTCTTAACTTTCTTGTCTTTGCAGATATTAAGTAAATTAAAAGTTCCTTCAACATTAGCTTTGTGTGTAATCTCAGGATTCTGAATTGAAAACTGCACTCTAGGCAAAGCAGCCAAGTGAAAGACAACATCCACATTATTAAATAATTCTTTAATATCTTTGTCTAAAATACTTTTTTTATGAAATTCTAACTTATCACTTATTGTTTTTAAATATTCAATATTTTTCTCTTTCCCCAAAGATAAATCATCAATTATAATTACTTCATGCCCTTCTTTCAATAGTCTTTCAGCAACATGGCTTCCGATAAAGCCTGCTCCGCCTGTTACAAGGATTTTCATTTCAAGTAATTCTCCAAAATAAATCCAATTTTAGCTATAAACTTAGTTGCATTATCAAAAATTTCATCCAATCTTCTTTCTGTATAAGTTTTGACAGCAGAATACCTTGCAGTATGGCTTTCTTTTCTGGCATCTTCAAAATAATGCACATATTCATCTTCAAATATCTTGTACGATTGGTTTAAGATTTCCAAATCCTTTTTCTCCAACTCATTAGGAACAAGCAAATGACCGATAGCAATTTGAACTGCCTCATGGTCTTCAGATTCATATCCTTTATGCAAGATAGCTGCTTTTGCTGCATATAGCATTGAATAATAAGAAACAGTAATAGCCCAGTAATTCCAATGGATTTTTTTAGGCTGGTCTTTGGAAGGATTAATCTCTTTGAGGTGTTTCGCTATCAATAAGCTATTCTCAGCTTTTTGAAAAAAAAGTTTTATTTTAAAAGTTTCTTGAGATTTTTTGATTTTATCTTCAGAAAGAGCTTTTTTGAATAGATTGGCATGCACTTTTCTGTCAAATTCCATTTAATACAACCTCCCAAAATTCATGAGGATTATTAAGTATAATATTGTCTTTCAAAGCTTGTTTCCCCAAATTCTCTTCTTTGTCTTTAAGCATTTCTTTAAACTCCATTTTTGTAATAAAAATCGGATTAATCTTCTTTTTATAAAGTAATTCGTGTTTGGAAAAAGATATTGTTTTATTACCTTTTTTGTTAATAATTAGAATATCAATGTCGCTTTTTTCAGTTTGTTTTCTTTTGGCATAGCTCCCAAAAAGAACAACGACATCTTTAGTATCCAATTCACTCGCAATTCTTTTAATTATTGGATTTTTTTCAAGGTATTCTTTTTTTTCCTCTTCAGATGAAACTGCAAGATAGGAGGAGACTATAGGATTATCAATTTTTAATTCAACAAGGATGGCATTCCCTTTCCTATCTTTCTCGGCTAAGTCAGGAATTTCCTCTAAAGTTCTATAGAAAGTTGCATAGGGAATTTGAAGTGCTCTGCTTAATTCATGCATAGTAAAATTTTCTTTAATATGTTTCCCGAGATAGTTTATTATTTTTAATCTATTATCCATATTTGAATAATATTATCCATATTTGATATATAAATCTTTCGGTTTAGATTGTCCATCAGCGAATAAAATGAGCGGTTTAAAATAATATCATCCAATAGAAGCTTCTTCATTATAAGCTGGAATAATCACAACTAATTTCATCTTAATTTCAACCTATCAAGAAGAGTGAATGCTTCTTTATCAAATTTAGAAAAAGCAAACCACTTCTTGCCTAAATCTTTTAATGATGCCCCAAAATGATAAACCAATTTATTATCAATAATGATAAATCTGTCATGAGATTGTTTAAACTCTTTAATTTCAATATGCGGATATTGAGAATTATATTTCTTTAAATCTAATGATAATTCATTTGATATTTCCTTAGTGAATATTATAACTTTTACATTTTCTTTCCTTTTACTAAATAATGTTAAAACAGAATCATCTATATAATTATCAATTAAAACAATTGAATTATTAGCGGTTCTTATTATATCTGAAAAAAATTTATGCGCATCAAAAATTTGCCCGTCAAAGAAGATTCCTTTCTCCAGTTTTATCCCTTTGCTTTCAATAGCATCAAATATTTTATTAAATTTTTCATCAACTTCTGTTTTATATTCAATTTGTCTTTTTTCAACAGTATCTATTCTTAGGAAAATCTGGGCATTATTTAGCAGGAACTTTCTCATGGAAACAAAAGCTTCCATAATCCGTATACTAATTTTCACAGCAGTCTTGCTCTTTAGAACAGCTGAAAGCATTGCTACTCCTTGCTCTGTGAAAGCAAATGGCATTGTTGGAGAGAATTTAAGTGATTTGAGGTGGTCGCAATTTGCGACTAGCTTGTCTTTCTCTAATTTAGTAAGCTGAAACATAAAACTCTCTGGAAATCTCTCCTTATTTCTTTTCACCTGTTCATTTAATCTTTTTGTTTTAACAGCATATAGGCTTGCTAAATCATAATCTATCATTACTTGCAAACCACGAATAGTATAAATCTTATCCTTAATCCCATTCTCGTCCATAATGGTTAATTCATCTTTCATTTTCTCACCTTTGAACCTTTTAATAAAACCTTCACTAAAACGAGGTCGAGTCCCAAAGAACAACATAGTTTCATCTTGATAGTTTTTTAATAGGAAAAAGGTTATAAGTGTTACTCTGAAGAAATTCAGGCACACCGCAGGACTTCATCAAGACTTCCGCAAACCTCAAACCCCATTAAAACCCCACACCAAGCCTCACAGCAATAAAAGTGCAGCATTTTTTGCAAAATATCCTGCACCTGCACTCATCCAATATCTCGCACCCGTTTACTTGTTCCTTACTCTTAAATTATTTCTAATAACAAATCCAATTTATTTAATCCATATATGCAGGGTTGAAAGGGATGCAATCCATTCTATGATTAAAGCAAATAAAGATTTATATAATTTAAAAGCAAAGGATAAATTTATTAAAGAAAAAGATTCTCTAATACAGATGAGAGAAGAAGTTAAAGAGTGGATAAAGCAGGCAGGCAAGGATTTAAGAACTGCTAAACACAGCTTAAAAGATAAAGACTATTATGCATCATCCTTTTGGTGCCAGCAGTCAATAGAGAAAGGATTCAAGGCATTATCAATAAAAAATACGGAAAGTTTCCCAAAAATCCATGATTTAAAGCAGCTTGCAGAATTAAATAATGCCCCGGAAGAAATTGTTGAATTAAGCACAAAAATAAATCCTGCTTACATAGCAGCACGTTATCCGGATGTTGCTGCAAAGTATAATAAGAAAAATACAGAAGAAATTTTAAAATATTCTAATTTGGTGTTAAAATGGATAAAAAAAAATCTAAGCTAATTAAGGAATTAAAAGAGTTCAAAAAGCAGAATAATATTAGACAGATGTACTTATTTGGATCAATGGCTTCTGGTAGCCATCATAAAGATAGTGATGTAGATCTCATTTTGGTGTCTGAAAAATTTAGGGGCAAAAATGTCATGCAAAGATCTCCTCCATTGCATATGAAATGGAGATTAAAATATCCCGTGGATATGCTGTGTTATACTCCAGAAGAATTCAATAAACTAAAGAGGCAGATTACAATAGTAAGAGAGGCAGTCAGATCTGGAATTAAGATAATTTAATTATTAATAAAAGCATTAGAATGGAAATATAAGATGATAGAGTAAAAGTCTAAAAAGGAAAGCATGAAAACCTCAGGTTTTCGTCAGCGAACAAAGTGAGCGGTTAAATATCCCGCACCTGCACTCATCCAATATCCCGCACCCATTCCATCCAAAATTCATCACTTTTCCATCCAATATTTTACTATTAAGCATCATTTTAATTTTTTAACTCCTTCTTTTCCTCAAAATCCTTTTAAATTATCTTCTTCTCAAGCAAAAATTTCCAGACAGGAATCAATTTTACAGTGCCTTCTTTAAATTTAACTTTTCTCTCTTCACTTTTAGTTAACATAATTCCTTCTTTTGTTTTAAATTTTTTCATGAATGACTTTAAACCATTAAAATCTTCATTTCTAATTTTCTCCTGATACTTAATTTCAATAGAGATATCATTATGCACTATATCCACTTCATTTCCATTTTTCCAGAAAGAAATAGCTTTAAGCCTGTTCACAACCAAAGTTTCAACCATTTTCCCAAAGAAATCATTTTCAATATTATTTTTATACAGGTAAATTAAAGCATTATCAGATGGGTAAGCTCTTTTTTTCTTTCTTAAACTTGTACTGCCTTTTCTGTAATTCCCCAGTAAATTTATCAAAAAACTATCTTTAAGATAAAGCATATAATTTTTAACTACTCTCCTATCTTTGTCAAACTGCCTGCTTAAGGATAAATAATCGATATACATTCCAGGATTTGATGAAATTAATTCAAGGAGAGTTTTAAGAAAGTCAGGATCTTCTATATTAAACATTTTTGGTATGTCCTTGTAAACTATTTTGTCGACAACTAATGCCCTTATATATTCCTTGAAATCCCTGTCATTCTCAAAAGAAAAAGTTTCAGGAAACCCCCCTCTTTCCACAAATTTCAGGAAATATGGCTTAATTTTTGTTTCATATTTAAATTCCTTTATTCCATTTATTTTAAGGTATTCTTCAAAACTAAAAGTGCTTAAAGTAAACTCAAAAATCCTTCCAGCCAAGGTTTCTTTTGTTTTTTTCCTTATAAATAATGATTCAGATCCTGAAATTATGAATTTAAGTTTAGGATAGAGGTCATAATATTTTTTTATTTCATTTCTCCAGTTGTCGCATTTTTGAATTTCGTCAAGGAAAATATAAATTTTTTCTTTTCTAAACTCTTTTTTTTGTATTTCTTTGTAAGTTTCTATAACATCATTTAATTTTACTGATGACTCATCAAATGAGAAAAAAACTATGTTTTCATTATTAACGCTTTTTAGAAGTTTCTGGATTAATTGATACATTATTGTTGTCTTTCCAACTCTTCTTAAACCGACTAAGGCTGTTATGAATTTTTTTTCAAGATGTTTTTCTATTTCGTTATACTCCTCTCTCTTAAACTCTAAAGCCAGCTCAGAGTCAACCTTGCCTTCCATCCACCAATGATTGAATTCTTCTAATTTGGTTTTTTCCATTTAAATACATTAGAATGTACATATTTATAAACTTTGTGGTCATTAGAATGTACATATTTTATTTCTTATTTCAGAGTCCTTTTTGCTGTTATATTTTAGAAAGAGAAAAGGCTTTTAATCGCTTACGCTGATGGACAACCTAAAGGTTTTCCATGAACCTTTCATTTTTATATTTTTAATTATAACTAATTTGAAAATGATGATTAAAGCTAATCATTCTTATAAAGGACTTTAATAAATTAAATATTAATGGTTAAAAAATATTACTTTGATACTTCTATTTGGCTTGACTTTTTAGAAAATAGAAATGAACCAAATATGCCAAAAGGTCAATGGGCTAAAGAATTGGTAAATAAAATTATTAATGACGGTAGCTTAATAGTATATTCCAACGCCAATAAAGAAGAGTTAATAAAACAAGGCTATAGTATCTACGAATTAAATAATCTGTTTGGTCCATTAAAGAAAATTTTAATGTATGTAGAATTTACAAAAAAACAATTCGGAAAAGCCAAAGATTTAGCTAATAAAAGGAATGTTCCTATCTTTGATGCCCTTCATATTTTAATAGCCAAGGATAATAAATCAGTTTTAGTAACATTAGATAGACATTTTAACCAGCTTAAAGATATTTCTCCTGTTAAAAGTCCAAAAGAAGTTATTTGAAGCCAAGTTTTTTTTCATACTCTTCAGCTAAAATTTCTCTTGCTTCATGTAGCTGCTTATCAGTCGTTTTTCTTTTAGAAGAGCCGTGAAGTTTAGCTGCGACTTTCAGTAATTCTTCCTTTTCTAATTCGGTCAATTTTTCTCTTATTGCATCCCTTATAAACTCCGTTCTCGTACTATATCTAAATTTAAGTAAAATAGTGTCTATTTCTTCTAAAATATTATTTTCTAACTTCAAACTGATTGTTTCCATAGTAATACTTTGTACATACTAAGTATTATTTAAAACTTTTGGTTATATGCAATAAATTTTAGACGCTTTATGTAACAAATTTTGGATGATGAGATGTGAGGAATATTGGATGAAAAATAGGGGGAATTCTAGCTCTAATAGGGATATATTGGCATTAGAGGGCTTAATTATATTAGCGGTGAAGTTCATTTAATTTTAGAAAGTGAAAAGGGTTTTAACCGCTTACGCTAATGGACAATCTAAAGGTTGTCCATCAGCGAGCAAAGTGAGCGGTTTAAAATAATATCATCCAATATTCATGACCTAATCACAATCTTTTTACCATAAATCCAATTTGTTTAATCTATATATGCAGGGTTGAAAGGGATGCAATCCATTCTATGATTAAAGCAAATAAAGGCTTATATAATTCAAGAATAAACGAGAAAGGAATGGAATATATATTTGAGATAATTGACAAAACAGGAAGAAAAATAAGACTGACAAAGGAGCAATGGAAGCATATAATAAAAGAACATCCCATAGTGGCAGACAAAATAGAAGAAATTAAAGAAACGCTCAAAAGACCCTTGGCAGTAAGAACAAGTGATTACGATGAAAATGTAAGATTTTATTATAGGTACTATAAAAATATAAATTTAAAAGAAAAGTATTTATTAGTAATCGTTAAATATTTAAATGGTAATGGGTTTATAATAACTATATTTTATATAAATAAGATTAAAGGTCAAAAATGAACAAAAATTTAAGCATTTATTATGATAAGGAAGGAGATTTATTAGAAATTAGAATTGGAAAACCAACAATCGGTTATTTTAAAGACTTGGGCAATGATATTTTTGAAAGGATAGATGAAAAAACAGGTGAAATAAAGGGATTTTCCATTTTAAACTTTAAAAAAAGAGCAGAAAAAGTAGCAAATATTAACATTCCACTGCCAAGCAAAATGGGGCTAATTTCTGCATAATTTTCTAAAAGGAAAGCATGAAAACCTTAGGTTTTCGTCAGCGAACAAAGTGAGCGGTTAAATAATTCCCCACAAAAAATCTATCACACACACTCATCCAATATCTCACACCCCTTAATAGAAATTAGAAGTATTATACAAATCGTGTGTAGTATCATGACATATGTCACCACTTAAATTCATGGATTTTTTCATGAATCTTGGTGATGTTCATGAAGAAAGAAGAAATAAGGAAAGAATTCTTTAAACTTAAATCAAGAGGATTTTCTTACAGCCAATGTAAGAAAATCCTTCATGGAAGATTTGAATATGA
>Ga0209541_10018036_pt1 | contig 10256 bp, 11 predicted proteins | sample RifCSPlowO2_01_FD_184027 | JGI IMG/M metagenome (GOLD analysis project Ga0209541, IMG submission 184027) | Groundwater microbial communities from Rifle, Colorado - Rifle CSP2_plank lowO2_0.1 (SPAdes) (version 2) | ecosystem: Environmental > Aquatic > Deep subsurface > Groundwater | place...
CTTGTGGCTGGAGCTGCGCCCGAGGAGTTGCAGGCCAGGATTAAAACCATAGCCGACGAAATATTCGTAGCGGGCAATGTAATACTCTACATACCCGATTTTCATAATCTTATTAAAACTTCCGGAAATTATTATTTGTCAGCCGCGGATACCCTTCTGCCGATAATAAAAAACAATTCATTTCCAGTAATCGGCGCTACTTACCCAAGGGAGTTCAAGGCGATGATTGAAACGAGAAGCGACATCACGGGAATTTTTGAAGTTATCAGAGTGGAAGAAATCAGCGAAGCGGACGCCAGAAGAGTGCTCATTTATGAAAGTCTAATTTACGAGAAAAAAACCGGGATAGTCGTCGGATTCAGCGCCGTTAAATCCGCGGTAACGCTCGCGAAGAAATATATCGCCGGAGAATTTTTGCCGTCCAGCGCGCAGGAACTTTTGAAAGACAGTTTGGCGATAGCGGAGCGCGAAGGAAAAAAGTATCTGGGACGCGACGAAGTGGTTAAAGCCGTTGAAATGAAAGTTAATATACCGGTTCACGATGCCGACAGTGATGAGGCGGAAGCATTACTGAATCTGGAAAATACGATTCACAAACGTTTGGTAGACCAGGAAGAAGCGGTTAGGGGGGTAAGCGGCGCGCTTCGCGAATATAGAAGCGGGCTGAGCAGGCCCGGCGGGCCCATAGCCGCTTTCCTTTTTGTAGGCCCGACAGGGGTCGGAAAAACCGAGCTTGCGAAAATACTCGCGAAAATACAATTCGGCTCGGAATCGGCAATGATAAGATTCGATATGACGGAATACCAGAGCAAGGAAAGTTTCCAGAGATTTATCGGTTCTCCTGACGGCAAAGTAAGCGGCGCGCTTACGGACGCGGTTATTCAGAAACCATACAGCCTGATTCTTCTCGATGAATTTGAAAAAGCTTTTCCGGATATACTCAATCTTTTCTTGCAGGTTTTCGACGACGGAAGGCTCACTGATAATTTCGGCAGGGTGGTAAATTTCCAAAATACGATAATCATCGCCACTTCCAACGCGCATTCGGACATAATCAACGAATCACTTTCCAAGGGCGAAAAAATGACAGACATAGCGGAGTACCTTAAGAGCAAGTTAACCGATGTTTTCAGGGCAGAGCTTCTCAATCGTTTTTCAAGAATAGTGGTGTTCAAAGACCTCTCGCCCAGAGATGTAGTGGCTATCGCGAGAATCAATCTGGCAGACTTTGCCGGAACTGTCAGCGGGCAAGGGATAAAAATGAGCTTCGATGAATCGGCGGTTAACAAAATCGCGAAGCTCGGATACGAACCGGCATTCGGAGCGCGTCCTCTCAGGCGCGCGATAGAGGAAAATCTGCGGGCGCCACTGGCCGAAAAACTTCTAAGGAAAGAAATAAACCGAGGCGATAACGTAAAAGTCGTTTTTGAAAACGAAAAGTTCGACTTTATATCGGTATGAAAGCAATTAAGCGGCATGGCTCTATCTAATCAGGAAATAGCAAGAATACTGCGCGAGATAGGGGAATATCTTGAAATGCAGGATGTGCCTTTCAAGCCGCGGGCCTATGAAAAAGCGGCGCTTGCCGTGGAAGGCCTTGGCGAAGAAGAAGCTGGGGATATTTATAAAAGCGGCGGCATTAAAGCGCTTAAAGAAATTTCAGGAGTCGGATCTTCTATTGCCGAAACAATAGAGGAACTTCTGAAAACAGGCCGTTCAAAGCATCATGAAGAACTCAAGAAAAAAACCCCGGTTGATTTGGCGGAGCTGACAAGAGTTGAAGGGCTCGGGCCGAAATCCATAAAAAAGCTTTACAAGGAACTGGGAATCAAAAATATAAAAGACCTTGAGAAAGCGGCTAAAAGCGGGAAGATAAGCGGACTCGAAGGATTTGGCGAAAAAAGCGAGCAGAAAATCATCAATGGCGTAGAATTCATTAAAAAAACAGGCGGGAGATTTTTGCTTGGCAGTATTTTACCGGTTGCCAATATGATAGAAGGGAGATTAAAAAGTTTGTCCGGCGTGGAAAAAGCGACCGTAGCCGGTTCGGCGCGGAGGAGAAAAGAAACCGTGGGAGACGTTGATGTTTTGGTTGCTTCGAATAATCCAAAAAAAGTAATGGGTTATTTCACGGGCATGCCGGAAGTGGTTCATATTATCGCCTCTGGCGGAACAAAGTCGTCGATAAAGCTTTCTTCGGGATTGAACGTTGATTTGCGCGTTGTGCCGCCGGAATCTTACGGAGCGGCTCTGAATTATTTTACCGGCTCCAAAGACCATAATGTCGCGCTTCGAAAATTGGCCATTGAAAAGGGGTGGAAGTTGAATGAATATGGTCTTTTCAGAAACGCAGACTCACGCAGACCTCACGCAGACCAACGCGGAAACAGTCAGCGTAAGTCAGCGTCTAGTCAGCGTAGTTCAGCGCTAATGTTGGCGGGCAAGGCCGAAGAGGAAATTTACCGCGCGCTCGGAATGGATTACATTGAACCGGAAATGCGCGAGAATACGGGGGAAATAGAACTGGCGTTGAAGCATAACTTACCCAAACTTGTCGAATACGAAGATTTGCAAGGCGATTTGCAAACGCAGACAAACTGGACAGACGGTTCAGATTCAATTGAGAATATGGCGCGGGCTGCCATAAAAGCCGGCTTGAAATATATCGCCATTACAGACCATACAAAGGGACTGGCTATGACCGGGGGCCTGGATGAGAAAAGAATTTTAAAGCAGATGGCGGAAATAGACAAAATCAACAAAAAGTTCACCGGAAGAATAAAAATACTGAAGGGTACGGAATGCGATATCTTGAAAGACGGCAGTTTAGATTTGCCGGACAGTGTTTTATCAAAGCTGGATGTAGTTGGCATATCGGTTCATTCACTTTTTAACCTTTCGGAAGCCGACCAAACCGCGCGCGTAAAAAGAGCAATGTCCAATCCGAACGCGGATATACTTTTTCATCCTACGGGGCGGCTGATAAACAAACGCGAGGCGATTAAACTGGATATGGAAGAAATAATCGCCCACGCGAAAAAAACGGGAACCATTCTTGAAGCAAACGCCGAACCAAACCGCCTTGATTTGAAAGATGAACATATAAGAAAAGCTATTGATAGTGGTATAAAAATAAGCATAGATTCCGATGCCCATTCCGCGGGACAGGTCGGGTTTATGGAATTGGGAATCGCGCAGGCAAGAAGAGGCTGGGCGACGAAGAAAGACGTCATCAATGCATGGCCGTTGGAAACTACGTTGAAGTTTTTGAAGGGGCATAGATGAAATGCCGCGCCCAGACTCGCAAAAACCCCGTGTTGGAAAATAGGAGCGAAGCGACGTAAGAAACCAGAAGGTGTCTTAAGCGGGGGTCGGGGTTTTTGCATAGAGGATGTGGCGACACAAGGGGATATCATCAACGCATGGCCGCTTGAAAAAATGCTAAAATTTCTTAAATGACAGAAAAAGCTCCGGTTAAAAAATTTAAAAAGGAGATATCCGCCGGTTTTATAGTTTTTCGGCGAACTGAAGAGGGGCCGAAATTTCTTTTGCTGTATCACGGACACAATTACTGGAACTTTCCAAAGGGGAAGATAGAATCGGAAGAAAAATCCCTGGAGGCCGCTTTTAGGGAAACAAAAGAAGAGGCCGGGCTCGCCAAACAGGAATTGAGAATGGCGAAAAATTTCAAGGTTTATCAGAAATTCTCATTCAGGCGGCGTTTCGACCGGCCCGGTTCTCCGCGCCCAAATAAGGAACAAATAATGGTTCGACCCATTCGACTGACTCAGGGCGGGCACGGCTCACCACAAGAAGAAGAACCGCAAAACATATTTAAAATCGTCATTTTTTATCTTGCCGAAACAAGAAATCCGAGAATCAGAATTTCTTCCGAACATCAGGGCTACGCTTGGTTTCTTTATCCTGAAGCGATGAAAATGATGAGCAGATACCGCGGCAGCCAAAAAATGCTCAAACAGGCCTATGACTACATTCGTAATGTAAGAAATAAACCATCTCAAGGCCAAGCTACGATTTCAAGGGAATCTTAATAATTAATCATTCTTACTTAACTTAGTTCTTAGGCACTATGCTATAGCATAGTGCCTGTCTATGAAGCGTTAAGCATAATTTATGCAAAATATGAAGGGACAAAAATTGTTTCTAACGGCATTCGCCAAGCGGGTTCTCGACGCAACGAGGAAAATACCACGAGGAAAAACGGCAACTTATAAAGAAATTGCCAGACTTGCCGGCAATCCGCGCGCTTACCGCGCCGTAGGGAATATTTTGAATAAGAATTACGATTCTAAAATTCCGTGCCATCGGGTTATCCGTTCCGATGGGAAAATCAGCGGATATAACCGCGGCGCGAAAAAGAAAATTGAACTTCTTAAAAAAGAAGGCGCTATTTGACCGTGTTTAGTATTTTTACTACTAGGCATCCCACCTGCGGCTTAAAAAAATTCATTTACTAACATATAGTTTCACTTGTGATGTAATCTTAGTAAGTTATAAAAAACACCGCCAGCGCGGTGTTTTTATTACAGTTTTTATTTCTGAACAAACTCTATGACTTTCGCGAAAACTTTCGGTTCATTTTTGGCGAGGTCGGCAAGTATTTTCCTGTCCAACTTTACTTTTTTTGCTTTGAGCAAAGGTATCAACTTGCTGTAAGTTATTCCGTTGGAACGGCTGGCGGCGTTTATTTTTACGTTCCAAAGCTGGCGGAATACACGTTTCTTTTCTTTGCGTCCTCGGAAAGCCCTTGACCAAGCGTGAAGAAGAGCTTCTTTCGCGGCCCTTTCTTTGGATTTTCTGCCCCAACGGAACCCCTTTGTGTGCTTAAGCAGGGCGCGGCGTTTCTTGTTTTGTATTGTTCCTCTTTTTACTCTGGGCATGATTTAAATTAATAACTGATGACTAATAACTTATGACTGATGATTTTCTAATGGCTAAAATTTAACCGATTGTGGCTGCGTAATCGAGCACTTTTTTAACCGGATAATCGAGCCCTCTTGTTTTCCGCTTGTGCCTTATATTGTTTGTAGATTTTCTGGTGCGAAAATGATTGACCGCCATTGAGCGGCGGACGAATTTTCCGGTTTTTGTCAGCTTTATTCTTTTGGCGAAACTCTTTTGCATAATATTTGTTAAATTATCAACGAATAGCGAATTCTTTTCGAATTTACGAATTTATTTTTTTATTCGTTCATTCGTATCTGATTCGTTATTCGCTGATGGCTATTTTTTTGGAACCGCCGCTATCGGCATCATCATTCCTCTTCCGCCGAATTTCGGCTCGCCGAGTTTTTTATATTCTACAGTTATCATTTTGAGGAACTCGTCCAATTTTTGGAACGCTCTTTCCTTGTTTCCTTTTTCCCGTCCCCGCAGACGCATAACTATATCAACCGGATGGCCTGCTTCCAGGAATTTGTCCAGCTGGCGGGCTTTTATAAGAAAATCATTTTGCGCGGCGCGGACGCTGATTTGAATCTGTTTCAACCCCGCTGTTCTCTGCGCCAATCTTGCCTTCTTGTTCGCTTTTTCCTGCATATAGCGGAACTTGTCGAAACTCATCAAGCGGGCAACCGGCGGCTTGGCCGTAGCCGATATCTCAATCAAATCCAGACCTTCTCCCGGGACAACGAGCGCAAGCGCTTGTTCCCTTGGCATAACGCCCAGGTTTTCGCCTTGCGCGCCGATAATCCTAAGTTCCGGCGCGGTTATTTCGTTGTTGATTCTCGGTTTTATGGGATTTATAGAAAACTTTTTTAGTACCAGGTTATGCTAATCGTTGTATGGATTTTTGTCAATTTTTAACTTGTTAAAAATTGACACTGAGCGAAGTCGAAGTGTCAATTACAATATTTTCAGTCATTGCGAGCTCCGGTAGGAGCGTGGTTCGATATTACTCACCACAAGTGGCAATCTCAAAAAATAGGGCGAAGTCGAAGTGTCAAAATTTATAAAAAAAGCCCCAGGACGCTGTGTCAGGCGTTTTACCCCAGGGCTAAGACCACTTCGTAGGCGGAGGAGGTACCTACTAAGTGGCAGCGAATCTTGTTACTTCTGCGCGGCGACTTTTTCTTCTTCTCTGAAGGTTTTGAACTCCTTCTTTGCCAGCTCGCGTGCCTCATCGAAGAGGCCTTTGTCAACGTAGCTCGGCGGGGACTTGGCGACGAAACGCACCATTCCCCTGTCGCGACCGAAGACAATTTCTACGCCGGTGATTGTTCGGACTATCACCCGGTTGTGGACGATGTCCTTTTTGGCGATTTCAGTCCGCATAATCGCCTCCTTTTTGTGCGGACGTCTTCTTAAGGAGTTTGCGATGGCGCCTCCATTCTGCCTCGATCAATTCGGGATCGAGACGTTGGAGAAATATCTCGCCGTTTTCAGCGCCGCCGAACTTTTTCCAGAGTTCGGTATATTTACAGCGTGCCAACACACCGCAAAAACCAACAACAACGAGTCCGAAAACGACTCGCACAGTTGCGTCAGCGATATCCTCGCCGACATTGAAAAATCCACTCACGACGAGGAGTACGCCGATGAGCATACCAATTGCGCAACCCACCGACCAAACTACCAATTCGGCGCGTTCGCAGAACGGGTCTTTCGACTCGTCCCACTTTCTTAGGATTTCCTGCTCACTCATATCTAACTCCTCTTCTTTTTTAGGTTATATGAAGCGCGCACTTGTGATGCGCGCGGTTGGAAAGCTACTACAATGCAAATTCTGTTTAGAATCCGGACACTTGGGAGTAAAATAATCGAATGAAAAAAGTAAAAAACAAAAACACGCATTTCAGTTATGAAGAGCGCGTAAAGATAGAAACGTTCCTGAAAGAGGAATATGGGATTCGTAAGATTGCGCGCAAACTTCATCGCGCAAAAAGTAGCGTGAGCAGTGAAGTATGCCGTAACAGCGTCAATGGAATATACACTGCGCGCAAGGCAAATATCAAAACATACCAGCGATACTGGCGTGCCCGCCATCAGCACTTCAAGATAGCGATGAACAAAGCGCTACGGTTCTTTGTGGAAGAAAAACTCAAACGTTTCTGGAGTCCGGAAGGAATAGCGGGACGGCTCACTTATGTGGAAAAGCATCTTCCATCTGTCGGCAAAGACGCCGTATATGCCTTCGTAAAAAGCGTCTATGGAAGAAACCTTGAACAGTTCCTATGGTATCGGGGCAAGAAAAGGAAACCGAGGATTGCAAGAAGTATTATTGATGGTCGCACCTTCATTGATGAACGTCCGGAAACCGTTGCCAATAGAAGGTTTTTCGGTGATTGGGAGGCAGATTTCATTGTCTCGGGAAAGCGCGGTTCAGGCGCCCTACTGGTGCTTGTTGAGCGCAAAAGCAGGTATGTTGTCATCGTGAAGCTTATGGATAGGAAAGTGGCGACCATCAATTTCGTCCTCGACCGGCTGATTGGAGCGCAGCTCTATGTGCGTAGCGTGACAATCGATAATGATGTATGTTTCCGCCATCATAAACAAATGTCCGAAATTCTTCATGCCCCCGTATTCTTTTGCCACCCTTACCATTCCTGGGAAAAAGGGGCGGTTGAGAAGATGAATCAGTTGATTCGAAGGTTCATTCCCAAAGGAACCAATATCGTGAGAGTTTCAGAGAGAAAAATCTCATGGGTTCAGGAGATTCTCAACGGCAAGCCCTACAAATGTCTTGGGTTTTACACTCCGGCAGAGATTGCCGCCCGAAGTCCAAAACTCACTGCATTTGTTGCGAATACATTCCAAAGGTCGATACAATTCGTTATGATAGCTTAGTGTTCGGATTCAGCCCCGAATGTGCCTCAAAAAAGCGTGCCAATATACTACAATAAAACTATAAAAAATGCAAGGGGGCCTTTTTTATCGCTATCTTCCATACATAAATAATTATGCTGCCTCATTCGAAATCAAGAAGTAACGCAAAATGGTCGGAAATCTCATCTTGTAAAACTTTGAAGTCGTTTACTTTTACGTCCTTATCAACAAGGATGTAATCGCAGAATTTGTCTTCATACGGAAAATAACGCTCCGGCCGGGTTGATGTGACGCCGGATTCTTTTATTAAATTCCTCATTCCTTCATCCAATATCGCAAGGCTTTTGGTATCCCTCGTAAGATTGAAGTCTCCGCATACAATTTTCGTTCCGCTAAGCGTATTAAGGAATTCCTTCAATTTTTTGGATTGATTGATTCTGTCTTCGCTGTCCAATCTTTCTTCGCCTGACCACAAGCCGTGGAAATTGATTACTGTATATTCTTTACCTAATTTCGGGAATTCGACGAATTGTACATTTCTTCCCATAGTTCGCCCGTCGTTCCCAATCATTGAATTTCTGGTGCGATAAACGAAAAAATCGCCCTCTTTATCTATTGTGTCGGCTCTCTTAATAAACACCGCGAGTCCGACCTCGATTCCATTTTCTTCGTCCTGTGTCGCCTCAAAAAATCCTTGGAAACCAGGAATGTGTTTTGCGATGGTTGAAAATAAATCTTTCTCCGGAGAATTACTTGGTGAACTTACCATTTCCTGAAAACAGAATATTTCCGTCGTTTCCGCCTCGCGCTGGATAAACGCAATCAATGGATCCTTTAGTTTTCCAAGCCAAACATTCAGAGAAATAATTCTCATAAAAAATAAGAATGGTTTGTCTGACGAATTTTTTTATCCGATTTCCTACAAATGCTATCTACAGATTCGTGAATTCAGTGTGTCGTATGACCTGGTATACCTTGATAAGCTCCTCAATACCGTCCTGGAGCGACATCTGTGGCTTGAAACCGGTTTTTTCTATCTTCTCGTTGCTGACGATATAGTTGCGCTTGTCGGGGTCTTCGCCTATCGCGGACTCGACATATACGAATTTAGGAATCTGCTTCTTTATTTCGGCGCACAGTTCGCTCTTACTCAAATTGGCATTGCTCAAGCCGACATTGTACGGCTCGTTTTTCATCGCCTCGAAATTATCCATCGCGTACATGAACGCCCGCGCGACATCGCGCACGTGGATATAGTTTCGTTTGAAATGGGCCTCAAAAAGAACCGCCGTGCGGTCTGTCAAGGCGCGGTAAACAAAATCATTTACAAGAAGGTCAATTCGCATGCGCGGGCTCGCGCCAAAGACCGTGGCAAGGCGAAATGTGATTGCGTTTCCTGCTTCAAGCAACTCCTTTTCTGCTTGCACTTTCAATTTGCCATATAACGATGCGGGAAAGAGCGGACTTGTTTCGTCGCAATGCGCCACGCCCTCCGCCATGCGGCCGTAGCCGCTGTTCGTGTTGGGAAAAATGATTTTTTGGGACGGCTCACGTAATTTTATAATCATCTGTATCGCCTCCAAATTGATCGTCCGCGCGGCAATCGGATCCGCATCACAGGCAGGAGCGCCCACGATACAGGCGAGTGGAATTATGAAATCCTTCTCTTTGATATGTTCGGCGATAAGTTTTTCGTTGCGCGCGTCGCCTCTGATGATGGTCAGCGTCTTAAAATTGCAGACATCAAGCAAAGAGGTTTGGCTATAGAGAAAGTTATCTATAACAGTGACTTCGTACCCGGCACGCAAAAGCTCGGGAACTAAAATTGATCCTATATATCCGGCTCCACCGGTAACCAAAATTTTCATAATAAATCTATTATATTTCGAGTCGACAATTTTTACAAATTTTTCTAAAACCCAACAATGTCATTCTGAACAAGGTGAAGAATCTCAATTATCTTTGCCACCTTGAGATGTTTCGCCAAGCTCAACATGACAAAACAGCAAATTTTACTGGATTTCCGAACAGTGCCAAATTCGTTTGACAAAAATTGTAAAATATGTAATGCTTTTGCCAGCTTTTTGAATCGCTTGTAGGAAAAATTCTAGCGAGCATCCATCCCGGATGCGGCGCGCAACTTGAAGGAGTTACCGATGAAAGACGCATACCCCGATTGGAAAGACGTAACCAATTTGCTGACTGATGCAGGCATCGACCCATATCGCCGCCGCCTGCGTGTTCGCAGTAAGGGGAACGAAACCTTTTTTAAGGTGGAAGTCCCCGACGGCGCACAAGTGGTGGGTTTCACGCCTGCCGGCAAAATTGTGGCTATCTGCGAGACAAAGAAAGACACAGGCGAGCAGTACACCCATCTTCCTGCCGGTATGGCCGACGATGGCGAAGAACTTGGCCAAACTGCTACACGCGAGTTCTACGAAGAAAGTGGATATGGATTCGTAAGTTTGTTG
>Ga0209541_10018039_pt1 | contig 10256 bp, 12 predicted proteins | sample RifCSPlowO2_01_FD_184027 | JGI IMG/M metagenome (GOLD analysis project Ga0209541, IMG submission 184027) | Groundwater microbial communities from Rifle, Colorado - Rifle CSP2_plank lowO2_0.1 (SPAdes) (version 2) | ecosystem: Environmental > Aquatic > Deep subsurface > Groundwater | place...
GCCAACCGCAAACACTTTGGAGGGTCTGCGAGCCTCGCTTCTAAATCTACAAAGACTGCTCTTTGAGCTCAAAAATCGATAATAAAGCGAATCCTAGACGTCCGACGTCTAGGATTGTATGATACATAGATGAAAGAAAAGCGTTTTGGAAATGGCGAATTTTATCATGTGTGCAACCGCGGGGTTGATAAGCGCAACGTCTTTCTAGATGGCAGAGATTTTGATCGATTTCTTCAAGGTCTCGACGAGTTCAACACGCGCGAGCCTTTCGGCGGGCTTTATGCGCGCTTTCTTATTGAGTTTTCCAAACGGAGACGTCCGACGTCTAGGATTGATTACGAGAAATTAGTGGATGTAGTTTGCTACTGTTTAAATCCAAATCATTTTCATCTTCTACTTAGGCAATTGGTCGATGGCGGCGTTAGCGAGTTTTTGAAGCGGCTCGGTGGCTATACAAAGTATTTCAATTGCAGATACAAGCGCAGTGGCGTCCTGTTTCAAGGAAAATCAAAAGTTACTCATATCGAATCTAATGAACAGCTTCTCCATACAAGTGCGTATATAAATCTAAACGGTCTGGTTCATCGACTTAAAAAGAGCGCCTCGCGCTCAAGTTGGTCTCAATACGTCGATCTTACAGAGGGTATTTGCGAGACGGATATCATTCTCAGTCAATTCAAAAGTATTCAAGAGTACAAAAACTTTGCCGAGGCGTCTCTTGCGGATATTCTCGAACGCAAAACCCTGCATAAGGATCTCGAGTTAATGCTGCTCGAATCCTAGACGTCCGACGTCTAGGATTTTTCCACATAAGCTCTAAGTGCGCTATACTGTAAGCACTCGTGGAAATTTCAGCAGATAAACTGAAGATGCTTCTCGTTGACCCCGGCTATATTGCTGCTGATTCTTTTGATGCGGCCGCAAGCGAGGCGCGTAGCCGTGGCGCGTACATAGACGAGCTTCTTTTGGAAAAAGATTTGATAAAAGACAAACAACTCGGCGCGCTTGTGGCCGAATATTATAACGTGCCGTTTGTGGATATAAAAGAAGAAAAGATCGACGAAGAAACTCTGTCGCTTATTCCGGAGATTGTTGCGAGAGGCAGAGGGGTTATTGCTTTTGCGCGCGGCGAGGGCGGCGCGAGAGTCGGCATGCGAGATCCTCTCGACATGGAGATAATTGGAATGCTCGAGAAGCGGTTTTCCGGGCCAATCGTCCGCCATTATATTTCGCGCCAAGGCCTTTCAGAGGCGCTTGCGCATTATCGTCAGAGTATCCACGCGGCGTTCAAAGGTCTCTTGGAGCATCTTAATAATCCAACGCTCAAGCCCGAAGAGCGTGATTCCGTAACGGTTGAAATTGTTGATATGCTTTTGCGCTATGGACATGAGTCAAAAGCGTCAGACATCCATGTAGAGCCGCACGCAAAAAGCACTGTCATTCGTTTTCGCATTGACGGCGTCATGCACGACGTGCTTGAGCTTCCAAAAAAAGTTTTAGACCCCGTGCTTACGCGCGTAAAAATTCTCGCGCGCATGCGTACTGATGAGCATCGCGCGGCGCAGGACGGCAAGCTTGCTTTTGACGCAAACGGAGAGAAAGTTGACGTGCGTGTTTCAATAGTGCCAGTGACTGAAGGTGAAAATGTCGTTATGCGGCTTTTGTCCGCAAAAAGCCGTCAGTATAATTTAAGTGATTTGGGCCTTTCGGATATTGATCGCGCAAAGATAGAGCACGCCGTAGAAAAGCCACACGGCATGATTTTAGTAACGGGTCCCACGGGCTCGGGCAAGACTACGACAGTTTATGCAATGCTCAAAGTTTTAAATACCAGAGACGTGCATATAGCGACAATCGAAGACCCCGTTGAGTATGAAATCGAAGGGACCAGTCAGATACAAGTAAATACGGCTACAAATCTTACGTTTGCAAAAGGGCTTCGCGCGATTGTACGCCAAGACCCCGACATTATTATGGTTGGAGAAATTCGCGATGAGGAAACGGCAGACATCGCGGTAAACTCCGCGATGACGGGGCATTTGGTGCTTTCAACTCTTCACGCAAATGATGCCGCTACCACTTTGCCGCGCTTGCTTGATATGAAAATTGAGCCGTTTTTAGTTGCGTCAACAGTAAATATGATTATAGCCCAGCGCCTTATCCGCAAAATATGCGAGAAGTGCCGGCTCTCTTATGAATTTTCTGACGAAGAAAAACGTATTATTGAAACACATCCGCATCTTATGCGTATTCTCGAGCCAAAAATGCAGGGACTACGCATTTATAAAGGCAAGGGATGCCAAGTGTGTGCAAATACCGGATTTTTGGGCCGCATAGGCGTTTTTGAGGTGCTTGAAATGTCTGAAAAAATCAAAGAGCTCGTCGCGGGGAGAGCGGCCTCGTCCGAAATAATGGAAGCCGCGCGCAAAGAGGGCATGACGACCATACTGGAAGACGGCGTTGCAAAAGTGCTTGGCGGAGTTACTACACTTCTGGAAGTTATTCGTGCTACAAAGGAGTAAGTATGGATGAAGCAAAAAGCGAAAAGCCAAAAATTTCTGAGGTGACGAGCATCATTTCGCATCAGTTAAAAACGCCGCTTGCCGGAATCAAATCGTCGCTTGAGGTTTTGCTTTCGGGAGACTTAGGCGAGCTTGATCCGCCTCAGCGCGAGTATGTAGCTCTGGCTTTGGATAGCTCGGAGAAAATGATAGCACTCGTAAAAAATTTACTCGAGACATCGAAGATAGACGAAGACCGCCTCGAGCTAAAACGGCAAAAAACAAATATCACCGCACTTATTGATGCCGTTGTCTCGGAGCTTGCACAGTTTGCGCAGGCCAAAAATACAAAAATTGATGTCGAGATTGGCGCCGACCTGCCGGAGCTTACTGTTGATCCCGTCAAAATCCATGAGGTGATTGAAAATATTGTGATGAATGCGATCCGCTACAGCAAGGGCAAGGGATCCGTCAAGCTCACGCTCAAGCGCGACGGCGATCGCGTCATATTTTCTTGCCGCGACACCGGTGTGGGCATTTCTGACGAAGACCGCAAAAAAATCTTCTCAAAATTTTACAGGAGCCCGCGCGTGATGACGCTTGCCCCGGAGGGCTCGGGACTTGGCCTTTACATCTCAAAAGCCATTATAGAGAAAAGCGGAGGTGCCGTCTGGTTTGAGTCGGCGGATGGCAGTGGTACTACCTTTTACTTTTCATTACCGATACAATAATTATATGGACGACAAAAAGAAAATTCTGATAATAGAGGACGATAAGTTTCTTCTGAAACTTTACAGCGATAAGCTCATTCGCGAAGGATTCAACGTGAGCATGGCGATTACCGGTGAGGAGGGGTTGAGCAAAGTTGTGCAAGAGAAGCCCGATCTTGTATTGCTTGATATTATTCTGCCGCAAAAAAATGGTTTTGAGATTTTGAGCGCGCTTAAGCTCAATCCGGGCTTGCAACATATTCCGGTTATAGTGCTTACAAATCTCGGACAGGAATCGGATATTAAAACAGGTATGGATCTTGGAGCCGCTGACTATTTGGTTAAGACGGATTTTTCTATCACCAAATTGCCGGAAGTGGTGCGTAAATACTTGGCGCTTGCGGCGAAAACATGAAAGAGCGCGCTCTTTTTATAAAACACCTTTCAGTGATGCTTCGTTCGGGCTTGACTCTGACTGAAGCGCTTTCCATTACCGAAGAATCTGCGCGCGGAAGATTTCGCGGTGTTTTAAATTCTTGCCGTCTTGCCGTCGAGCGCGGGCGGACACTTTCCGATGCGTTGGGTGAACATCCGCATGTTTTCCCGCCACTCATTGTGCAAACGGTGCGCGCGGGAGAGCAGTCTGGCACGCTTTCCGAAAATCTTGAGAATATCGCCGTAGAGCTTGAAAAAGAAAGAGAACTTCTTGCAAAGGTGAAGGGGGCGATGATGTACCCAATGGTTGTTCTTGCCGCTGCCGTTTTGCTAGGGCTTGGCGTAGCATTTTTTATACTTCCAAAAATTGTCCCGCTGTTTGCCGGACTTCGCGTTGAGCTTCCGCTGTCAACGCGCGTGCTTATACGATTTTCACACATTGTAGATACTTATGGCGCTTGGCTTTTTTTCGGCGTTATCGCTGGCATCGCTATACTGGTCGGCGCTTTGCGCAGTTCGTTTTTACGCCCCTTGGTACACGCACTTCTTTTGCGCTTGCCGATTATCGGCCCTATTTCGCACGGGTCAAATCTTGTAAGGACGGCAAGAACTCTTGCGCTTCTTCTCAAAAGCGGGCTTACCGTGGACGAATCTTTGCGGATTACGCGCGATGCGGTTGGCAATGTGCATTATCGCCGCGCGCTGGATACGGTTTTGGAACATGTGGCAAAGGGCGCCAAGCTTTCCGAAAGTTTAGCCGCGCATCACTTTTTGTTTCCCGTGATATTTACGCGCATGGTGCGCGTCGGCGAAGAAGCCGGGCGCTTTGAGGAAACTCTTTTTTATCTTGCAAATTTTTATGAGTCGGAAGTTGATAATGCCACCAAGTCGCTTGCGACAACTCTTGAGCCGGTGCTTTTGCTTTTGATCGGCCTCTTGGTCGGGGGGCTTGCGCTTGCCATCATCACCCCGATTTATGAAATCACAGGAAACATACAGCGCTAGCGGACTTGGATTTACGCTTGTAGAAGTTGTTTTGGTTATTGCAATTATGCTGATACTTGCGGTTGTCGCGATACCGTTGTCGTCCGGACTTGGAACAAATGCCACGCTTGACGATGCCACAGGCGCGCTTATCCAAAATATGCGCATGGTGCATACGCGTTCTGTTGCGGGTCTCGATGGCGCGTCGCACAGCATCAGTTTTTATGCCGATCATTATGTGCTCGACGAGTCGACAGGAGCTGCTATTGAAATAAAGTTGCCAGCGGTGTTGTTTCTTACATCAACAATTTCTAATGTTGTTTTTAGCAAAGCGACGGGAGTGCCAAACTTCACCGACACCATTACTCTTACACACAATGCCGGCGGCACGAGAACAGTAATACTTAATGCAATAGGTATGGTGGAGATGCAATGAAAAAAGGCCAAACACTTTTGGAAATTATTCTTGCACTCGCAATTTTTTCGATGATTGCTGGCGTGCTTGCGAGCATGGCGGTTGGCGGAATGACTGCGCTTACTGGCGGCGGCGATCTCACTCGCGCAGATGCGCTTTTGGTGGAAGGAATTGAGAAAGTGCGCTTGGTGCGTGATGGCGCGTGGAATGCGATTGTGCAACCACCGCAGGAAATTATCGACGGACGCTATACGCGCGATGTAACAATTGCAGACGTTGACATACATACAAAAAAAATTACGGCAACTGTGAGCTGGGACTCCCGCCCGGGCATTACAAACAGCGTCGAGCGCGAAACATATATTTCAAACTGGGATTCGAAAATGTGGATCCAGACCGATTGGCGTGGTGGTAGCGGGCAGGCGATATGGTTAGACCTTACTAAGTTCGATTTGGTAAGCATTGTTGATGGAGGCGCCAGCATTGATTTCAATACGTCCGGCGAGATCAAGCTCGCGCAAAATCCGCCAGGATCAGGTACGTGGGCATCGGTAGTTGATGTACAAAATATGGCGCCGGCACGCCAACTCAATGCAGTCAAAATGATAAATGCTACAGACGTATGGGCTTTGGGTAATAGCGCAAAGGCCTTTCACTACTTTAACGGCGTCTGGAGTTCCCCGTTGGTATCGGTTTCGAATCCGGCGAACTCTGATATTCGTGGGCTTGATATGATTTCTGCCAGTGACGGATGGGCTGTTGGTTCAAGTGGAAAAATTATCAGATGCAAAAGCAATGGTTCTTCGTGCGACTGGGATGCAAGTGCGCCCGGCTCAATTGATACTGGCAACGAAACTTGGAATGCTGTTTCAATGCTTGCTGATGGATCCGAAGGATGGGCAGTTGGCGATAGTGGGGTCATTGCTCGTTACCAGAGTGGCTCATGGTCTACATTGCCTTTAAACCAGCGCCCAGTTACACAAAATCTTAACGCTATTGATATGGTTTCGAGCACTGACGGGTGGGCAATTGGTGCGAGTGGACGGGTTATCAGATATTTGTGCCCAGGCGGTGTTTGCGCATGGCGTCAATTTACTGGTTGGATTGGGGCTGCGCCAAATGCTACTTGGCAGGGTATTCATATGTTTGATCAAAGTCATGGATGGATTGTTGGGAATCAAGGTCTTATTTACCAATGGAATAGCGCGCAGCAAAAATGGGGCTTGCTTTATGATACTGGAGGAGACACATGGTATGGTGTTCGGGCGCTGGCAAGTGATGATTTATGGATAGTTGGCTCCGGAGGAAAGATTGGGTACTGGAATGGTACGATGAATATTCAAGCACCTCCTGGTGTTAATATTCTTCGTGCTATAGATGTATATAAAAATCCCGACACGTCTGTCACTGGTTTTGCTGTTGGCGATGTTGTTAACAATAAAAATACGGTTTTGCGGCTCACGCGTTTGCCTGTGTATAAAATGCAAGGCGAGTTGATTTCTTCCGCGTTTGATATGACTGATGCATCTCCCATTCAAGTTCTTGAATGGCAAGAATCAAATCCTTGCTCGCCGCAATGTAGGGTTCGCATTCAGATAAGTAGAGAAAATTCTTCTGGCACAATAAATTGGAGGGGCCCAGATGGCACTCCGTCTACATATTTTGAAGGGGTGATGCCAATACTGGTGCCGGCATCTTTCAATGGTTTTCGTTGGCTCCGGTATAAAATACGGCTTGAGGGGCCCGGCTCAAATACACCAAAGCTCGAAGAAATTAGGATTAATTATAAATAGTATGCGCCGCGGTTTTACACTTGTCGAAACACTCATCTCGCTCGCCATTATCGGAGCGGTTGCTACTGCACTGGGGCTTTACGGAATCTCGGTGAGCTCCGCGCGCGCAAAGGCGATGGTTACATCCGAAGTGCAGTCAAACGCGCGCTTCGCGCTTGATCTTATTCAAAGAGAAATTCGCAGTGCTGCAAACGCGAATGTTTCTGCACTAGATCGGCTCGAGCTTGATTCTGCGGCAACCGTGATTGATCTTGATGCCGGCCGATTGCGGATAACAAAAGGCGCGTCTTCAAACTATGTGACTGCAAGCGATGTGCGCCTTACAATACTTCGCTTTACAAACCTCGCAGATCCTATGAGTATTCGCGAGAATATTAAAATTGAAATGACGGTTGAGTATACTGGTGATAATCCATATTCATATAGCATTATAAGCGCACAGTCCGTTCGCCAATAAAATTATGATCGCGTTTTCTTACAAAAGAAAGTCGGGAATCGCGGCGCTCTTTGTAGTTGTCGTGCTTGGAGCCGCGTCTCTTATTTTGGCAATGTCCGCAACGTTTCTTGGTTTGGGTGAAATAGAAGAAGCATTTGAGGCGACGCGCGGCGGGAGGGCATTTTCTATAGCAGATGGATGTCTCGAAGATACGCTCGAGCGTATTCGCGAAAATCCAAACTATGATGGCTCTATACCCCCAACATTTGCAGACGGTTCGTGTACAATAATAGTAACGTCGTCTGGACCCCAGCGTACGGTTGCAGTCGAGGTGACAAGTGGTAATTATAAAAAGAAGGTACAAGCCGCGGTCACTCTCACAATTGATGGGACGACCGGTGTCGTGCTCTATATGAATATGGATAATTGGTCGGAGCCAACTTTATGAGTTTTTTACAAAAAATAGCGGTTGGTCTTGCGATTGCCGATCATGTGGTAGAGGTGGTAGAGCTTACTTTTGACGGCAAACCGAAAATTCGCGCGCGCGGCAGGGTTGATATTGAACAGGGTGTGGTTGTACGTGGCAGAATTCAAGATCAAAAAAAACTAGCAGATTTCGTAAAAAAAGCTTTTGATGCGGCCAGTCCCACTCCCATCAAACGAGGGGCTGTTGTCGTCGGGCTTCCAGAGCCACAAACGTATATTTACATATTTAAAACTGCCGCAAAAACCGACGACATAGTGGCTGCAGAGATTGCGTCAAACATACCGATAGATAAAGACGATCTTACCTACGCTTGGCGCGTAATGAATGAAGCGGAGGGTATGCGTCACATACTCGCTGTTGCCGCGTCTCGTAAAGCAGTTGAAGAATGGCGAGTTTTTTTCGAGTCTCTCGGGCTTGAAGTTGATTTTTTTGATATAGAGGTGCTCGCCATTTTCAGAAATGTTTTTCGCGAGTTTCCCAAAGAGCCGGTTTGCATTCTTGATATTGGCGCCGCTACAACCGCGATCTCGATTTTTGCCGACCATGGTCTTGCGTACACGCGATCGGTCTATATTGCCGGCGCCCATATTACGCAAGATATTGCAATCTCGCTCAAAATATCCGTGTCTGACGCTGAAACAAAAAAGAAGTCCGTCGGTCTTGGTGATCACGGCGAGCCAATCTTTTTTGCGCTTGTGCGGGCGCTTGAGCCGATTGTGCGAGAGACGCGTGGAGCTATCGAGCATTTTGCAAGAACTTCAGGTAGATATGTCACGGAGCTTGTGCTTGTAGGCGGATCAAGCCGTATGCCGGGGCTCGACGAGTACCTTGCGACAAATCTCGGGATTCCGGTAAAAGTCGCTGGTGCGCCGGAAACAGAGGTTGAAGCCGTTGGGTTTGCGCTCCGCGCGCTTGAAAACAGGTGGTCAAAGCTAGATCCAGCTATCCCCGCCAGCTTTACAGCTTCTACGCCGCACTCTTTTTGGGGTGTTTTTGGCAGGTGAGTGGCGAGCTGTGGATAACTGTGTTTTACACAAATTATTTGTGATACAATAAAAATGATATGCAAAAAAGACGCGTATTTGCCACTGGGTTCACGCTCATTGAGCTTCTCATTGTAATCGGTCTTATAGCAATTCTTGCGGGAATCGTATTTGTCGCGCTCGATCCGCTTACGCGCTTTCGCGATGCGCGCAACTCGCGCAGATATGCCGATGTGTCGTCAATGCTTACTGCAATTCGCGTGAATCAGGTTGATAATGGAGGAAATTATATCGCAGAAATTACTGCTCTTGTGGACGGAACTTATTATATGATTGGTACAAATTCTGGTGGTGCTTGCATCGCTAATACTCCTTGTGCTCAAAGTATAACGAATGGCAACTGCGTAAACCTTACTCCTGTTGCAACAGCTGGTTATCTTGGCGTTGTGCCGACTAGTCCAAAAGGGGCTGCAGCTGCCAACTGGGATGCAGGAAAGACGGGTTACTATCTTCGCAAAAATGCAAATAAATCTATTACAATCGGCGCGTGCGAATCCGAGACTGCGCCAGCAATCGAAGTAACGCGCTAGTGCGCAAGTATTATGTATAGCGACAAACGTCTTGCAATCCGCAGGGCGTTTTTCTTTCTTTTCGTTCGTGCAACTCTTGCTCATTCTCGTTTAACCTTCCCTCTTGCTTGTTTAACATTTCTTGCCTTGTAACCAACTATAGCTTGTTACAAGGCATAAGGTGTAGAATGGCGATATGGATGTTTTGCCAGCCCCGGGCAGTCGTGCCGCGCGAAGGCTTATAAGAAATAAGCGCATACCCCTACAGACCATTGTTCTGCGCACACTTTTTGCAACCGGTATTATTAGCACGGCGCTCATTGCGCCTAACGCCGTTCGATTATTTGCGTATGCTGATCGTGCAAAAGCATACCGCGGAAAGTTTTATGATCGCGTTGCGCAGGCAATCTGGCGGCTTAAGCGCCGTGGGCTTATTATCGAAGAAGAAAAAAACGGCAAGCGCGTTGTACGTATTACCGAAAAAGGCAAAGCGGAGATACAAAGGGTTCTTTTGTTGGACTATAAAATTCCCGCTCCCGCATTATGGGACGGAAAATGGCGCATTTTGATATTCGATGTTCGTGAGGACAGAAGAAAAACCAGAGAGATGTTGCGCGTTCTTCTCTCGCGAGCCGGATTCTTGCGCTTGCAGGATAGTGTATGGATTTACCCATATCCTTGTGATGAATTTGTGGCGCTCGTACGCGCACATCTCAAAAGTGGCGTAGGCGAGGCGCGGGTTTTAGTTGCCGAAATCATTGAAGCAGATAGAGAGTTGCGCAAACATTTTAATTTATCCTAGCGAACTAATTTCATATTCATGTTTATGCCTTGTAATACCATCTCTAACTAACTACTTTCCACTGATTCTTAATCCACTCATACCCCGCTAGAAGTTTCATGCCTTCTGCATCTGCTGACACGTCTTTTACTTTTTGCGAGA
>Ga0209541_10018040_pt1 | contig 10256 bp, 6 predicted proteins | sample RifCSPlowO2_01_FD_184027 | JGI IMG/M metagenome (GOLD analysis project Ga0209541, IMG submission 184027) | Groundwater microbial communities from Rifle, Colorado - Rifle CSP2_plank lowO2_0.1 (SPAdes) (version 2) | ecosystem: Environmental > Aquatic > Deep subsurface > Groundwater | place: Rifle...
CTTTCATCAGGCAGGTTCTTCCATATATAAAATTTTCTATCAAAATCAGAAACTACAAAGAGATTTTTACCATTGGTAGCTACCTGGGGATTGCTCATAAAATAGTTAGTCTTTAATGTATTTGTTTCAATATCCGGAGTGCCAATTGCAAAATCTGGTTTTTGATTTTCATCAGTGGGTATACTATTATATACGACGATCTTGTTGCCATTATATAATGAAATGTAAAGACTTCCATTAATCTCAATTACCCCAGCGCCATCCCCACCTTCAAAATAAAATCCCTCACCACCTGGTCCTGTCCTACCAACAGCTAAATCTGCTCTATCATTTGCATTTTCTGGGAATTTATTCCATATATATAGTTTATCACCAAGTAGAATCAACTTTTTATCTTTAGTAAATGTTCCTTGCATCCATCCTGGCATGTAAAAATCATATGAAGCGTCACTTGTAGGAAATGATTTCCAAAAGAATGTAATGCTGGCGCTACCCACAGCACCTACTGATGCTGGCACGCCTGGAACAGAAACCTTTGCATTGTGATCGCTTACAGTCAAACTCTTGCCATCGCTAGTTATAGTTCTAGGTGTACCAAATTGATCTTTAGCAGTAACATAAAAATCTGGTAATTGATCATCCCATGTTGGAAATTGGTTCCACACCAATAATGCTGATCCTCTTGTTGATGCTACAGCTAGTTTCTGCCCGTTTGTCCATACACCCCATGGCCAAACAATATCTGTCCTTTGTTGCCCGCCACCTTGCCTTCCTGATAAAATAACATCAGCAGGTTGACCATTTCTTGTAGGAAATGACTTCCAAAGTAGAATTCTAGCATTCATTGTATCAGTAACTGCTAACTTGCCATCAGGGCTAACTGAAACAGAAACTGGCCAATTCATCTGGTCACGTCCAGTTCCTGGGTTATTTGAGATGAAATCCTTTTGCCCTAAAACTAAATCTGGCGGCGTGTTCGCAGTTGGGAGTTTATTCCAAATTAAAATCCTGTTGTTAAACCGATCTGGAAGTAAAAGACGAACGCCATCTGATGCCAAAACACCTGGATGATTAAAAAGAAGCGGACCTCCTGCATTGTTGAAATCTATGCCAGAAAGCATAACGTCTGCGTTTTGGCCAGTAGTAAACCAACCAGAAGGCTTTTTGGTTACATTTAATATTCTATAAGTTGAATTTATTTTCTGTACTGTTACAATGTCTTCTGGATTTGCAGTTGGCGGTCCTACTGGCAATGTTTGATTCAATTGCAGTGGTTGCTGAGGGGGCTGAGATGGAGGTTGTACGATGGGTTGTGGTTCATCTTTAATACCTAAACAATCCGGCTTATAACAAGGACTTTCATGATGTTGCTGTTCAAATGCATCGCATATGTTATCGCATCCCAAGACCGGCTGCTTTCCCTCCCCTGGTGGTTGAAATGGAGGAGCGGGCTGAGGCAAAGGGGGTTCTGGTGGAGGAGATGGAACTAGGGATTTATATTCAGGAGATTTATTTTCAGGTTGTGGTGGATAAACCTCTGCAGGTTGCTCTTTTGTTTGCTCTTGTTTGTCTGTCTGCGCGCATCCAGCAATAACAAAAATTCCAATTAAAAAAATTAATAGTAGAAAAAATCGCATTTAACTAACCTTTGCACAAAATACATAAATCCTTTGCAGTTGCATCAGTAAGATAATTACAATCAGGTGGCCATTGATAATTACCGCACTGACTTTTATCTGGTTTCATACTTGGTGTTTCTGTAGCTGGCGTGCTGCTGCCACCATCTAGTTTTTTGCATTTCTCACATAAATCCTTGCCCTTTGCATCAGGAACAAGATCACATGATGGCGGCCAGGATTGTTTTTTGCATTCTTCTTCCAGATTTGAATCTGGAATTTCATCTATAGGCTTAGATACTTCATCTTTCTTAGGTTCTTCTTCCTTGGCAGCAGTTAAATCTATGTTATCAATCTCATCAGCTGGCATAGGCCAAACTATAATACCCTGCCCGCCAAGCGAGCTCACAGCAAGCGGTATATATCCTGCAATTTCTAGCGAATCCATATCGATTACAGTTACCCAATTAACAAACTTATTGCTTATATATGCATAATAACCGCCGCCCTCTTTTTTGCCATATGCAACTGCGTGCGCACCATCACCACTATCTAACTTCTTTATAATTTCCCAGTTTTGCATATCAACAATAGCAACCTTTGCTTCTCCGCTTAATGCTACTAATATATATTTTTCATCCGGGCTTGGAACAGATTGTATCGGACCCTTACCAACATTGAACTGTTTTATTAGTTCTTTTTTATCAACATCATAAACATAGAATTCGCCAGTCACAGCGCTAGCAGTCCATGCATATTTTCCATCTTTGCTTATTGCTGCAAAAAGCGGAAGTGCATCAGTTTCTACATTCAAAATCGATTCCCAACCAGCACCGCCAATTACATTTACCATGCCTGCATCCATATCTTCATCATGCTCTTTTTTCACTCCATGTTCATCCTTCTCTTCTTCATGGAAGCTAGCAGCATTCTTTTTCTCTAAAACAATTAATCTACCTGGCAAATCGGTTATTGCAACTGCCATACGCTTTCCGCTTTCGTCAAGCCAGTGGCCATGCGAACTATGTGGAACTTTTATTTTACCCTTAACAGAAAGTGTTTCAGTATCAATGATCACAATTTTATTTTCTCCTTGTACTGTTACGTATGCTTCTTTTCCATCTGGAGAAACCATAACATGCGCTGGCGACTCGCCAACCTCAATACTTTTTGTAGGTTGGTGCGAAATTCTATCAAAAACGCTTACATGCCCATCAAACCAATTTGTCTGCAACATTAAACTGCCATCTTTTGTTGGCCAGACGTTATGCGGATTGTTAAGCACCTCGTTTTTTATAACATCAACAACCTGCCAATTGGATGCATCAATAATTACTATTGTACCTGGCTTTTCCTTGCCTTCTACTTTTTCAAACTGCGCATCAAGCCATATTTCGCCAATACCGGAAACTGGCGGCAGGGAACCAGGAACTTGTTTCTGAGAAGGTGGCCAATTTGCCCATGCATGTATTTTATCTTTAGGAACTTCCTGGCCAACACCAATAATGCCGCGCATGTATGGATGAATATGGCAAATATAAATGTAAACTCCTTTTTCCTTGAAGGTATAACTCCAATTCTTATCAAAATGACTTGATTCGAATTTCTCTGGTCCTTCTATTATGGTTACTGGGTGCTCTACTTCAGATTTTAATACCCATGTAACCTTTTCGCCTGGTTGAATATTAAGAACAACCGGAGAGTAAAAAGGAGGGGTATCAACTATTTCTATAACATGTTCCTTAGTTTCTTTGGTAGATTGTTTGGTGCAACCACTTATGAAAATAATAAGAAAAACTAAAAGTATGGTTAGGTGAAATTTATTTCGCATAGAAAAGCCTTGGCTGATTATATTTATAATCATTCCTATAATTCGTGGTTTCTGGTGCTGGCATTTGAGAGGGTGGTCAAGAGATCCAAGGGTGGATTTATCCTGAGGGACTTCTTGACCTATATGCGCTCCCTCTCCTATTAATAATATGAATAAAAACAAAAAGCTTTTTAATATTAAGTGAAATTAAATTCACGCACCTCAATTGCCTTGCAAATCGCAGAGCATATTCACAATCAGATTTGTTTGGTAGCATGCTTCTGCCATTAAGCGCATGGGTAAACACCAAAGGCAGAGGATATTTATTTTATGAACGAGATAAAAACAGATGTTCTAATTATTGGCGCTGGCGGCGCTGGCTTACGCGCAGCAATAGAAGCGCACGATGCAGGCGCAGAAGTTTTAGTTTTATCAAAAAGCATATTGGGCAAGGCGCATACTGTAATGGCAGAAGGCGGCATAGCTGTTGCGCTTGCGAATAACTCGCAGGATAGCTGGGAAGCGCATTTCAAAGATACAATGATTGAAGGACAGTTAATAAATAATTGGAAAATGGTAAAATTGCTTGCACAAGAGGTGCCTGAAAGAATAAAAGAATTAGAAGAATGGGGCGCTATTTTTGATCGTGATGAAAATGGAAAAATAGCACAACGCGCATTTGGTGCGCACACGTATAAACGAGTATCTTATGTAGGCGATCGCACAGGACTTGAAATAATTCGCACGCTTCAGGACCAGGTAATTGCCAAAAACATTAATGTAGTTGATGAGGCATTCGTAACCAAAATAATTAAAACAAACATGGTGTGCGGCGCGATAGCAGTTGATTTGAAAGAGGGAGTGCCGTTTATTATTTACGCAAAGGCAATAATTATTGCAACTGGCGGTGTTGGCCGCGTATATAAAACAACATCAAATTCCTGGGAAACATGCGGTGATGGGGTTGCGCTTGCGTTTGATATTGGCGCAGAGCTGCAGGATATGGAAATGATACAGTTTCATCCAACAGGAATGGTATACCCAAAAAGCGCAGCAGGCTTGCTAGTAACAGAGGCAGTGCGTGGCGAAGGTGGCATTTTACTGAATGCTAAAGGCGAAAGATTCATGACAAAATACGATGCGAAAAGAATGGAATTAAGCGCGCGCGATGTAGTTGCGCGTGCAATCTATAATGAAATAAAAAATGGAAATGCTACTGAACATGGTGCTGTTTGGCTGGATATAACACATAAAGGCAGTGATTATATTATGGAAAAACTGCCAAGCATGTACCAACAATACAAGGACTTTGCAAATGTGAATATAACAAAGGAAAAAATGGAGGTTGCGCCAACCGCGCATTATACCATGGGCGGAATAAGAACTAATGAAAATTGTGAAACATCTGTTGCTGGGCTATTCGTAACTGGCGAGGCAGCAGCAGGCGTACACGGTGCAAACCGCTTGGGCGGAAACTCGCTTGCTGATATCCTGGTTTTTGGAAAACATGCTGGTGCGAGCGCTGCAGCATACGCAAAAAAACAGAGCCACCAAAAAATAAATGAAAAAGAAATTGAAAATGAAATAAAAAGAATTGAAAACCCGCTTAAGGAAAACGGAGAAAACACTGCAAAGGTAGAAGAAAGAATACAGGAAATCATGTGGAAAAATGTTGGCATAGCCAGAAACAAAAAAGATCTGCAAAATGCATTGGACGAGATTAGCAAAATAAAAAAAATAAAACTTGCAGTAAAAGGATCCTTAACTTATAATCAAGGCTGGTTAGAGGCTATGTGTATTCCTGCAATGATAACAATCTGCGAAGCAATCATTAAAAGCGCGCTTGCACGAGAGGAAAGCAGGGGCGCGCATTTCAGAGACGACTTTCCCAAACAGGATGATAAGAACTGGCTGAAAAATATTATATGCAAAAATATGAAAGGAGAAATTAAAATAGAAAAAATAAATGTGCCAAGTGGTTATGATGAAAATTAAACTTAAGATTAAGCGGTTTGATCCACATGCCAGGGGCTCCGCCCCTAGCGCAACCCCCTCCGTGGATATGTTTGAAAGTTATGAAATAGATTGCGAACAGGGCATGCGCCTTATTGATGCATTTGAGTTCATAAGAAAAGAATTAGATGGATCGCTATCTTTCCGCTGGAACTGTGGCGCAGGCAGATGCGGCTCTTGTGCAGTAGAGGTGAATGGCGTGCCAAAGCTAGCATGCAAATACAAATTAAATGAAGCAGAAAAAAGTAACGAAAACAAAGAAATTACTATAACGCCAATGAAAACCTTTCCAATAGTAAAGGATTTGGTAGTTGATTTGAGTTCAATGCGGGAAGGGTTGAAAAAGATAATTCCATTCAAACCAGCCCAAAAACCATTTTATGAGATGCACGAATTTGACATACAAACAGCAAGGGAAATGAAAAAATGCATTGAATGCGGAATATGCTTAGACGTCTGCCATGTTCTAAGAGAACATAGGGCAGATTATCTTGGACCAAGGTTTGCTGTAAAGGCTGCTTCGCTTGATATGCATCCAAAGGATACAGAACAACGCGCAAAGATAATGGAAAAACTTGGGATAGGATTTTGCAATGTTACTAAATGCTGCCAAACAGTTTGCCCTGAGAATATCCGAATAACAGATGATGCAATAATTCCAATGAAAGAAAAGATTACGAGCATGAAACAGAAAGAATATTTCAAAAGAATTTTTAGATTTGGTGGTGGAAAGGAATGAAATTGAGGGATAAAAAATGAGCATTGACCCGCCAGAGTTTCTTAAAACACTATGGGCTATTTTCAGTTGGACACACTGGATAATATGGGTAGGATTTCTTTACACATGCTACTATTCAAGATATTTTATAGGAAAAATGCGTGATGATCCATCTGAGTGTGGCGAGCCAGAAGACAAAGCAACTTATGCAAAAGAAAACAGCATAAAGCAATGGCACAGGATTTTTGTCTGGCTGATAATTATTTTTACTGCTATATATATAACAAAACTATTTGCACCATTGCTAGGTTATAAGATATATTCTTTTGGCAAAGAAGTGACTGGACTTAAAATTTTGGGAGTGATTAATGTAATGGCAGTCATCCTGCTTCTTGCATCCTGCCATTATATAAGATACATATGTGGCAGCGGCACGCGATGTTTTTCCTGCTTGAAACTTGGAAAGCAAAGGCAAAAGGCATTCAGCTTTCAGAGCGTTTTAAATAATTACCATGGTCACTTTTTCTGGATTGCTATAGTCAGCGCGCTGTTGCTGCATTTCTTGAATTTTTAATTTGTTACTGCAAATAATGATAATCAATTATTAAACATGACTAGAGAAATGCCTATATGAAAAATTTAACTGCTGCTTTGATTATTATCTTATTAATAGCCGGCTGTGCAGCGCAAGAAATAGAAAAATCTAATGCAATTGCTGAAGGCAACATTGAAATTGATAAAGAGACTCCGGCAAAAAAAGATATAACTAAAGAAACGCCAAAGAAAGATATAATTGATGAAGTACCTGCCAAGGAAGTAGAAAAACCTCTAATACAAAAAGCACCGGAAGAAAAAATCCCGCGCAAAAACCTTTCTGTTTATCTTGGTCTATGGATGCCTGCTCCTGACGCACCATCTATGCAGTCAATGGAGAAAAGAGAGGATCTGGTAAACATAGGGTCAAATGCTGTGGCCTTTGGCATTGGAATCAAATATGAAAAGGACGGAAGCGTCCTACCGCAGAATGCAGACTATGTAAAAGAAAAAACCAGAGAGCTTATAAGGTATTATAAGGAAGCTGGACTGGCGGTTATATTCTCGCCTGAGCCTGTACCATCAGATATTTTTGGAGAGCCTGGCCCAGTGCCTTCTGAGGTAATGGAGAATTTTTTAAGTGATTACAGTGATCTGATTGTTGAGCTTGCTGAAATTGCAGAAGAAGAAAATGTTGAAATATTTTCGCCAATGAACGAGCTTGACTATAAACTAGGTGTTGAAACATCTTCAACATGGGGGCAGGATATTCTTCCGAAAATAAGGAGGGCATTTAAAGGAAAGGTTCTCTGGAAAGGCTCGCTTTCAGAATTTTTCCAGGGGCAGAAGAGCATTGACTTCTCAGGATATGATATCGTAGGATTTACAATCTTCCCACATGGAGGCATAAACAATTATAAAGAAGCAGTCGCTTCTAGCATTGAAGTACTAAACAAATGGGCTAAAGAGGACGGAGTACCTGAGGTATTTGTTTCGGAGTTCGGGACATACAAGCCAGTCCAGATAGCAAAAGAGGATGAACCAAAATCAATACAACATGTTTTCGATGCTGCAAAAGGAAAGCATGTGACAGGATTTTTTATTTTTGACCCCCCTTCTGGCTTTGGTACACCAATCAAAGGATCAAAACTCGAACAGACAACAAGGGAAGAATTTGCAAAAATTAAAAAACCAACTGCAATTCCAGATCTATCTGGACAAGAAAACAGTGATCCATCTTGGAAAGCTGGCGGTGTTGCGATAGCCGGCAACTATGCTGATGCAGATGTTGTTGATTTAGGTAACGGCAAATATAGAATGTACTACTCACTTGAGCCAGAGGTTTCCGGATTCAAAGGCCAGGTTTATTCAACCATTTCTTCAGACGGGAAAAAGTGGGTTCAAGAAGACGGTACAAGGATGGAATGGGCAACATTCCCATCAGTTATAAAACTACCAGATGGAAGATTCAGAATGTATTACCAAAATGCTGGCGTAATTAAAAGCGCCATTTCTTCTGATGGCATTTCGTGGAGCGAAGAACTAGGTACGAGAATTGATGCTGATAATTCTGCTGGTCTTTCCTTGACTGTGGTTGGCGCTCCGACAGTTATGAAGATGGGGGATAAATATCTGATAGTTTACTTTGGTGCGATAAATCAGAAATACACTGACGCTGGAATGGTTCCAAATAGCGAAACCCACCTCTTCTTATGGGCCACCTCTTCAGATGGCCTCACTTTTGAAAAGAAAGGAATTGCATTGGATAGCAGGAATAATGAGTTTAAGGGTTGGATTGATGGTCCGGAATTTGTGGAATGGGAAAACGAGCTTAGGCTTTATTTCTGGTCTTATAAAGGCATTTATCATGTTACATATAAAGATGGAAAATTTTCCGAATCTGAAGATGCTGTTTTTGAATTCACAACAGACTCAGACCCGAAAAAACCTTTCCCGGAAAACCCTCCTGGCGATCCTACGATTGCAAAGATAAATGACAAATGGTTTATGTATTACGGCCAACATGAGAAAGGCATTTATTATGCGACATTAGAGAAGTAGGTCTATATGAAAAATTTAACTGCTGCTTTGATTGTTGTTATTTTATTAATGAACGGCTGCGCAACAAGCGGACCGGATAAAAAATCTCCGGCTGAAGAAGAAAAAGTATCTGTGATAGAGCCAGCGATAAAAGAACCAGATGGTGCGAAAAAGAAGTTAGAAGACAAAACGACTAATACCCCCCAGCCACAGATAGAGAAAAATTTAACGAATTTGAATTTAACAATGGGCGATATTGAAAAAATGGCAGACGTAGAAGCTGTTAGTATCCCTGCTTCAATAGAAAAAAACTGCATTGGATTTTTAACAGGCGGTGATTTGCGTGAGATAAAAACCATTGCTATGATTGGTGGTGGTTGGGCACGACCCCATCCTGGACCTTTTAGTTGGGGCGCAATAGAAGAAACCAAAGGAGAATATGATTTCTTTGACACAGACGCATTTGTTCTTACAGCACAGGCAAACAACATATCAATCCTCGGAACTGTGTGGCCTTTTTTAAACAAGGGAGAAGAGAAATGCAAGGTAAGTGAAAACGATCAGTTTTATCCCAGAGATCCGCGGCGCCGCCTTGGCATTCCACCATACAGATGCAAACCAGAAAACATGGCTGCATATAAAAAGTTTCTTGCTGCTATGGTTGAACGCTACGATGGCGATGGAAAGGAAGACATGCCAAATCTGGAGATACCGATAAAATACTGGGAGGTTTTAAACGAGCCTGAATTGAAATCCCCTACCCTTACATTTTTTATTGGGAATGAAGATGATTACCTGGAAATTTTAAAAGAAAGCTATGCTACGATCAAACAAACTTGTGAAGATTGCAAAGTATTACATGGGGGCGCTGCTGGCGCAAGTGAGGAATTTTTGGCCTTTTGGAATAAGGTGCTTCAATCTGGCGGCGGAAATTATTTTGATATTACAAATATACATTCAATAAGCTCGCCTGATGTCTCTGATCTTAATGTTGAGAAGTTTAAGTCGCTCTTAGACAAACATAATATTAAAAAACCAATTTGGGTTACAGAGGCAGAGTTTCGTGATTCCAGCGGCGATGTAAAGGCATCAACACAAAATGCATTGGATGCAGGCGCTAGCAAGATATTTTTTGTAAGCTTTAATGTTGGTGGCCATGGCCCCCCAACTCCAGGCAGTTATAATAAGGATTATAAGGAAGCGATTAAGTTATGTAAAAAATAATCTACATTTGCTTAACAATCTAGCTTAATCCTCTATTCAAATTCTTTCCACAATCTCGTAACAAACCATAGTTACAGTTTCGCCAACGTTTTTCTGCTTGCGCAGGCCCTGCACAACAATTTTATTTAATTCTTCCATTGATGCAATGCGTGCCTTGAACAGAAGATCAAATTCGCCAGTAACCATTGCAACCTCATAAACATTCGGAATCTTTGATATCTGCATAAGCAGCTCTTTCTGGTCAGCACCGTGGATTGTTTTTAACAGCACGAATGCAGTGATTGGTCTGCCTAGTTTTGAA
>Ga0209541_10018041_pt1 | contig 10256 bp, 11 predicted proteins | sample RifCSPlowO2_01_FD_184027 | JGI IMG/M metagenome (GOLD analysis project Ga0209541, IMG submission 184027) | Groundwater microbial communities from Rifle, Colorado - Rifle CSP2_plank lowO2_0.1 (SPAdes) (version 2) | ecosystem: Environmental > Aquatic > Deep subsurface > Groundwater | place...
TTTTGCAGAATATTTATTCTTGACAGTTTCAATCAAAAAATTATTATCTTTGCCTTTAACCTTGACAACTTCTTCATTAAGAATTTCCACTCCTAATTCTTTAACCTGTTTCAAAACTTTCTGCATCAGCTCTATTCCACTTATTGCAGTATACGACGGATAATTGCAGACTTTGTGAGCAACAGCAGCATAACCTCCGATTTCTTTTCCAATTACAATAATATCTAATTTATATCTTGCAGCATAAATTGCAGCGCTCAAGCCAGCAGGCCCTGCTCCGACGATAATCAAGTCATATTTGTTTGCCATTTTATTTTTATAATTAATAACTCATATCAGCAGAAGATTGCTCAACATGACAGATATTTTTAAGTTATCAATATTAATAATCAATTAATACAAACCAACTATTTAAAGATTTTTAAAAATTAGTCTTTTAACATTTCAACTAATTGTCTTCCAGAAAATCTTCCTGCTCCAGTAACTACTTCTATTTCTTCTGAAGAATTTCCTTCACTTCTATAAGGAATGCCCTTTATGTTTAATAATCCAATAAGTTCTAGATAAACCTTGTTTCTATTCTTATAATGAACAATCCATCTTGGTCCCATTAAATATCTGACTAATCTTTATTTATAAGGATTATTATACTAAATAAAATAATTCAAACTTCAATTCTCCTTTTGTAATATTTTTTAGAAATTATAACTTACTTCAACCTTATCTAACTTTTCCCGCCCCACTCAAAAATTTTTGCCCCGCCCTCAATCATGTAACTCGGGTCCCTGATTTTTTTATCCACTTCTGCTTTGTCAACTTTTAGAGATTCTGCTAAATCAATAATATATTTTCCCTCGCCAAGTTTGTAAATTAAAGGCCTTTGCCTTGAAAATAAGTTTACAATATCAATCTCAAATTTTCCAGGTTTCAAAACTCTGACACTTTCCAAATCAAGAATAACGGGTGTTTCAGGCTCTTTGTCCATTCCAGTTATTTCTCTGATATCTTTTTCAATAATATCTTTGTCAACTTTTCCAAGTTCAATCATTGCCTGTTTTACTTCATTCTTTAGCTCATCATATTTTTCTTGTTTAATGTAATAAAAAAATCTGCTTCCGCATCTGCATCCTTTCAAAAGTTCTCCAGCAGCATCAGGATAAATGCTCGAGCATCGCGTGCATTGGTGTGGCATTTTATAATCTTGCTTCTTCTCCGTTTATTTTGAGATTATGAAATGACATTGGCATTTTAAGATTTAACTCCTTCTATTTCAAATAAAAATCTTGGAATGACATTAGGCATGCTATGTTTTTACTCCTCCCTTATTTAATTTGAAATCGTTGGATGCCATCGGCATTTTACACTTTTACTTTTCTAACATTTAATCTGAATTCACAGAATAGCATTAGCATGGTTTCACAATTAGTCTGTTTCCTCTTTAATTAAATAACAAAAATATATTAATAAACTTATGTGAGGTTATGAATATAAATCATAAGATAACTTCATCAGTTTTACTTTCATCATCAACTTGATACCATCTTCTGCATCTTTTGCAATAGCCTGCTCTTTTGTCATAATTATGTTCAAATAATGGCTCATCATGAATAGGACAATCCAATTTTCTCACACTCCTTAACATAATTTATAAAAATTTAGTGTTGAAATAAATAAAAAGGGTTTTAAAAACTTAACTAAAATTTGAAAATCTCCGACGATGAGTTTAATTAAATAAATCTGCAAATCTTAAATGTTTTGACAATAAATTATCTTAAGATGATAAAATTAGTTTGTTCGGAATATTAGTTAAAATTTTTCAACTTTTATTTTTCTGTATTTTGTGAAATTTCATTAGAAATGAACTTATGAAAAAAGATTTACCGCATCATAATTTCCAACTTTTTCGGGTCTTTTTTCATTTCCTTGACAATTGATGCAGGTCCTATAATTGTAATTGCATCTTGCTGTCCTGCAAGTGCGCGTGCAATCCCAAATTTTAATTTATCCATCATTGTTGAATTTTCTTCAGAATTTGAAATAACTGCAAGTTCAACACCCTTAAATCCCTTGATATTACCAATCATAATCATTGTATCCTCGATTAATCGTGTTTCTTCTTCAGGTCTCAGCCTTCCCTGCAAAATAACAACCTTATTATCTAAAATAACCCTAAGAAGTTTTTTAATTCTCTCGACGCTGTCTAACTTTGAAATTTCATGATAAGGCATGAAATGCAGCGTAAGTCCTTTTATTTTTTTTGCCATCTCACCTTTTTGTATATAACCAAACGTATATATTTAAATGTTTATTTTTTTGCTTATTAGTTCTAAATTTTTATTTAGTGAATTCATATTTATTTTAATTTCATTAATGTCCTCTTTAATTTCATCAAAACTATTTTTAACATTCAAGTCTGATTTTATTTGTTTATCACTGACAGACCAAATCTTCAGAGTTATCATAAAGAGAACGCTAATAATAGTTATTAACTCCGTAGGACTGTTCCCAAAAACACTCCATAGTAACAAAGTCACAGCTATTATTAAAAAAATCCAGAACAAGGCTTCTTTAATATCTATTTTCATTTAAATGCTCTCCCTGTAATAAATAACCCATTACAATTAAAAATACAATGATAATTATCCAAAAAGCCAGATTATTCCAAAACAAACTTTTATTTTTTTCTGCACTCATTTTATTTTTGTATATTTTTCAGTCTTTATTTTCCTTTGGAAATGAATGAGTTAAAGATTTTAATCTTTAAACGTAATTGTTCAGACTTTTTTTGCCAGCCTAAATACAGATTCATAAAACTCGTCCATGTTTTTTCCAAGTTTTGCTGAAATTCCAACTACTTCATATTCAGGAAAAGCAGCCTCAATCTTTTTAACATCTGCTTTTTTCAAGTCAATTTTATTTGCGACGACAAGTACAGGAATATTTCTCGCAACTAAATTTCCAACAATGGTAATGTTAACTTGCGAATAAGGATTTTCAGTCGCGTCCAAAACAATAATTACAGCCTCCATGTCGTCGAGCCATCTGATTGCTTCGATAACTCCCTGCGTAGCTTCTTTTGCTCTTTTCTGCGCAGATTTTTTATTCATCTTCATTTTCATAAAATCTTCATAATCAATTTTTGTTGCAATTCCAGGAGTGTCTACTAATTTAAATTTCAGGCTCTTTTCTTTGTACTTAATATCAACTTCTTCTTTAAATTGAATATGTCTTGTCTCATGAGGTATATTGCTTACTTTTCCAATTTCCTCTCCTGTCCAGTCTTTGCAGATTCTATTTGCCAGAGAAGTTTTTCCAGCATTTGGAGGCCCGTAAAAACCAAGTTTAATTTCTCTTTTTCGTTTGAAAAAAAGATTAAACATCCTCTTTGTAAAATCCCGAAGTATTCTTATTGCCATAGAGTTTTTAGGAAATTTAAGTTTATAAATAATTCTGTTATTTTAGAGACAAAAATAATTCTGAAAAATTGGAATTAAAAGTAACAATGAAGAAAGATTTTTAAATGAGTATTGATATTGAAAATAAGATAAGATGGGAGAAAAAACATTAGAAAAATATTTAGAAGATATCGAGCATAGAGGTTCTTCTGAAGGATTTTCTCAGGGTGGGAGATATGACCCAAGTTCATTTGCATTTGACAGAACCGGTTACGAGATTTATTATAGTGAGAACGGCCCCTTTGCAGTAAAAGGAGGAGCGATTGTAGACTCTCGAGCGCAAGAAGTTGAAAGAGAGCATATAAGAGAAATATACAAACATCTGCAGGAGAATCCAGAAAATATTGGAAAACTAATTAGGTTAGCAGAAAAGTTCCATCATAATAATTATGATGAATTATCCGAAGAAATAATTGGAAAAGTTATAAAAATTCAACCAGGAAATTTAGAAGCATATCATCTTTTAGCAAGAATGCATTTAGACAACGCAGCAAATCTCGAAAATAATGGATATATCAAAGAAGCAAAAAAACATTCTCATTTAGCTGAATTAATTTCAGAGCAGGGTTTATCAATAGTTGATTCACACGCAACTTCCTTGATAGAAGATGTCTTAATGGCATTAAGAATGTCAGGAAAAATGAAAAAACATGATATTTATTCAAAAAAACTTTCTATGTCTTATAGGGAAAAATTCCGTCCTTGGAAAAAGCCAATTTGAAATTATCCTGGTGCTCCTACTTGCACCCATTTATTATTTATCCATTGATACCAATCGCCATGAAAAGTATCTGGAGTGCCAAGAGTTGTTTTAATCCCTGAACAACCAGTTTGAGGATTAATCCACCATTTAATTTTTGTACGGACACCATCCACAATAAATTCATCAGATTCCCAAGAAGGTAATTTACTTTTTTCTAATGGAGCTAAGTTATTATAAAAATTCTTAAATCTGTTTAGTTGAAAGTCTATCCAATTTTTCATCTGAGCTTTTGTAAGATAACCAAGTCCATCAGGAGTTTTTATTTTAAACATGTGTCTTTCTATCCATGAAACAATAGCACTCTCTTTAATAGCAAAAAATTTTGAAACTCTGCGCATAGATATTTTACAAATAACTTCAGTGGTGCATGCAGCAGACGCTTTAATCGTGCCAGTAGAAATTCTATAAATCGGTCCGATAGGTGTAATAGACATAGCAACCATAACATAATCTCCTCCATTTAATCCTTCCCCGTCTCCGAGTTCTAAGTCAAAAACTTGATTTGTTGTATGTATCAATGCTTCAGCATAAAATGCGCTAATTATGCCTGTGCAAGTTAAACCTGTTATTGTCGTCGGAACTACAACTGCTCCAGCAGCAATTGTTCCTCCAGAAAGAAGACTAAGAAGTACACCTTCAGAGACTACTAACACCGTTAGAGTATATTCTAAAATTTCTGCTTCTTCATCTTTTAATGCAGCTTCAGCTTTAGTATCTCTAATTGCCCATCTTTTAGAATAAGAATTTGGATAACTTCCTTGGAATTGCCAGCCTAAAAATTTCTTAGCAGGAATTATCCCGCAGTGAGTTGGAACAGTAATTGGATTTTCATAAACTTCCTTAAAAACAAAATATCTATTCTTGCTTTCTTGCTTATTAGTTTTGAATACTGAACCATTGTCTGAATGAAGCATTTTGTAAACTCCATACTTTAAACTTTTCCTGAATATTTTAATTACATTATCTTTTGTTGCATGCTCAAACTTTCCTGATGCAAGGATGAATCGCGAAGCATCATCTTCAAATAAAATAAATTTTTCTTTTTTATATTCTGCCCAATCAGTATGGACTAGACTTAAACTATGTTTTCTTTGATAACACTTATATCTTCTCTGTTTTTGTTTATTCTCTTCATGTTTTGCTAAACCTTCTTCTAACATTATTTTATGAATTCTATTATGATTAATATGAATTCCTTTTTCATTAAGTATTAACTCAACCATTGCAGCCCCGACGAGATACTCGTTATAAGTATTAACGATTAATTTTCTTTCTTCAGAGGATATAGTTCTCGGCTTTCTCCTGCATTTTTTTAGTACAGGATTTTTACAATCTTTATATTTTCTATAAACTCTGCAAACATGTTGCGGCGTTATCTTCTGTATATGCCCAATAGTCCACAATCCCTTATCCCTCCTTTCATATTCTTTCACAATCTATTTTCTTTTCTTTTTATTTAGCTTTTTCATAAAGTCCTGTTCATCTACAGACTTTATGTTTTTTATCGAATGAACCTTATTTCTGGATAACACACACCTGAATAAAACAAAAAAGTTTAAAAACAAGAATTAGGATGATAAAATAGAGGTTCTGAAAATAAATATAAAAAATTTATAATAAAATGGCATTAGAACTAAAAAGATTAAATACTCCTAATTTTGTTGCAGAATATAATGACAGGGAAGTAGTAGTCTATCAAGCATTTAACAATAGTATAGCAGATTATATTCTTAAGAATAATTGTTATGGGGGAGATTTTTCTTTTTCTAGAACAAGCTGGATTAAAACAAGTTTTTTTTGGATGATGAAAAGATCTAATTGGGCAACTAAGAAAAATCAAGAAAGAGTATTAAGGATTCATATTGATAGAAATTTCTTTGAAATTCTTTTGGATAAAGCCGTTCCCTCAGCCTATAGTGCTGATACCGGCTCTATTGAATCGTGGAGAAAATCTCTTTTAGCTTCGGATATTATTATTCAATATGATCCTGACAGAGATGTTTTTGGAAACAGATTAAAAAGAAAAGCGATTCAAATAGGGCTGAGAAAGGGCGCGTTATTGCAATATTCTAAAGAAAAATTAATTTCTGTTGAGGATATTTCTGACTTTGTTAGAAAACAATATTCTTATGTTAGGTCAAAAAAATACGATTTAATTAAATCTCCTGAAGAGAGGACCTATGAAAGATGCAAACCTTAAATAGACTTTCTGAAAATAATATAAATTTAGAAATCATATCATCCAAACCCGTAGATATTGAGCTTCTTAGAAAACAGATTGATATGAACGGCTCGTTGAATGATTTTAGTATGCAAGTTTTGCCTTTCCAGATTTTTACAAGTCCGTTAAAAGGCTTAGAAGCTTATGTAAATGATTCTTTAAATGGTTCTGTTGTGAATTTTTGCCTTAGAAATGCTGAAAACACCTTTGTTCACATATCTGACTTTCCGCTGACTGAAGATGAAATTCTTTTAAACTTAGATAATCAGATAAGAACAACATTGCCTTATTTAGAAGAAAGATATATGTGTAATTTAGGAATTAAATTCTATAAAATTCCAAATTGGAGATACATTTTGAAAGAGATAAGATTAAACTTACCACACAACAAAGAAGTTTGCTCAGGTACTATTCTTGTAGGGAAGGAAAGAAGAGAGGATATAAATCCTTTGTTATACTGGAGAAATATTATCAAAAATACCAAAACTCCGATTAATTATCCTTCCTTGTATCAGAAATTATTAGAATTTAAACAGAATCTTAAAATAGCTTTTAATAGAGAACACCACTCTGAAGAAGGATATCTTCCGTTATTTATTAATATCTCCAATGCTATGTGCATGATTTATGAAAACTATGGAAGAAAAAAAGAAATGCGAGAATATCATGTTTATTTTGAAAGTTCGGGACACACACAAAAAGTGAAACTTGAAGATATTACAGAGCATATATTTCTAGATTATTCTAAGACTGCTTTATTAATTAGGAACAAAACACAAAATCAGATAGAGATTCCGTTTGAATCTTATGTTGAATTATAAATTCGCTCATCTGATACCTATCATCATGTTTTCCCCTTCTAAAGTTCCGTCTATAAACTGCCTGATAAGACTTCCTCTTCTGCCCCCACTAGAAGGTATTTCTATAAAATTTACGATTCCTGACGAAATTTCTCGAGTTACTATTTCATGGTTTAAGGGATTGGTAGGTATTCTAATTGCACCTCTTTCAGCATTATATTTTCCATAGTCAAAATAATTGCAAGTGCTGAATTCTGGAGGAACTCTAATTCTTAATACTACCCCCTTTTTAGCCATTGCCTCTAATTCGCTTTTAGAATACTTTCCGGTCATAAGTAGATCATTAATTAGCTTGTTTGAAACGCTATCGAGATATTTAGGATTGCCTATCTCCCCTCTATTTTTTCTTACAAAATTTAGAGTTTTTTCTGAAAGCTCCTCTGCAGTTATAATTCCCTCATCTTTCATGCCAAAATAAGTTTTTGAGGGTATACCAAAATTTTTCCAATGTTCTAAGACTAATCTATTAGTACCATGATAAGCTTCAATTCCTAATCTTGGAATATCATCTCCCAACACCAATGCCTCAAGGCTCTTTTCTATTAGAGGAATGTCTTTACATCTTGATGCTGATGCGACTGCTTTTTTTAATCTTGATATAGCTCTAACTTCAGCTAAAGAGTACGCTCCCTTTAAAGTTAAGCTGGTCCCTACAAGAGCAATATCAATTGGATTAACAAATTCTTCAAAAAATTCTTTAACTTCATCTCCTTTATCTAATAAAACATCATCATAGACAGGTATGCCGTTAATTATTCTAGTAGGAATACCCATCTGGAATAAAGGGTTAAACCCAGGATAATCACTTAAAGAAAAACTAATACTTTTTGGGAGGTCACATTTTCTGCAATCATTATCAGGAAGTGCATTATTTTCAGATATTATCCTGTTAATTAAAGATTTAGATGCTTCAACATCTCCATTTGTAAAGACAAGTGCAACATCACCAGGTTTACTTACTATTGCCTCTCTTATATAACATTTATGTCTATTAAAGTGACTTGATTTTAATTGCTCTATTCTATATGCTACTCTGAATATTAAATCATATATAACATTTTCTTCTGTACCATCATTTCTTAATAAGTCATCTAAAGAATAGCCTCTTTCCAAGGCTAACCTCATTATTCTTAATCCTTCTTTTATCTCTTTTTTCTTATCAATAATAGTGTTACACCTATTTCTTAATTCAGGGCAATTTTCAGTAAGAAATGCTATATCTCTTGTAAAATGATTTAAGCCAGTTGTTCTCTCTTCTAACTCTTCAGTCAACTCATTGATATTATCATCATGAAATGCAGATATCATTCTAAACATTTCTCTCTTTAATAGATTTTTATAATATGAAAGCATCCAACTGTCAACAGCAGTTCCAGATTCAATTTCATTTAAAAATATGAGGGCCCCCCTATAATCTTTCATTTTTATTTTTAGTCTGGCCATAGCAATTAAAGCATTATTTTTATCCTCAAAATTTTCAGAATAGCTTAATTTTTCATAATAAGCATAAGCAGCAGGATAATTTCCAAGTTGTTCATTAATTAGTGCTTTTAACAGAATTTTGTGGCTGAATTCGAAATTATTTATAGCATCATAGTAAGGACCAAATACAGGATGATTGTTATTAAAAATATCTGAATGTTCTGCAGTTGCTAATAATTTATACTTATCATTATTACCCAAATCCAGTATTTCTCTTAAAATTTTATCATCCCCTGTCTGAAGATACTTTGAAAGATAAATGTCATACAGCATATTATAGAAGTATTGATATTTAATTAATTTTTCATAATTTTCTAAGTCATTATTATCTTCGAGAAGCACTTTAATTTTATTTATAGCAGATTGATAATCTTGAGAATCTAGAGAAGTCAGGATTTCTTCTTCTTTTTCTTCTAATTCTAGAAATGAAGTAGATAGTGCTTCTTCTAAAGGATTTTTAATTGAACAAAAATCATTATTATTTTTCTTATTACAAGGAAGACTAGTTCCACCAACACACCTTTCCCTATTAAGAGGGTTGCATCCCCAACTATCATAATATTCTGGTCGTAAAACGCATTTTGGCCCATTTCTTGTTTCTTCACATATTTCGCAGAATGAGCAGGGTTTTGTTTCTTTGGTTCCATCCCCGTATTTAATTGTTATAGACTCATAGTCAGGTTTAGAACATTCTTTTGTAAATGATTTACAAGAACACTCATCTCTTTTCATCTCTTCATCATAACATCCATTCAAGTCATATCTTTTATACAAACATTTTTCCTGTTCTATAGCTGAGCAAGATATTGGTTTTAGATTATTTCCACTAAAAAATCCTGGAGGTTCAGTGATTGCAAATTCCATTTCTGCTCCATATTCATCAACATCATTTCCTCCATTTATTCCTTGTTGATACAATCCAAAACTATCATCGTCGACGCCAGGAGCCAAAACATTTCTTTCATTCCACCCTTCGATTATCTTATTACCTTCAGAATCAAAACCAGTTCCAATATCCAGATAACCCTTTGCAGGAATTGTGATTTCATCGCCGTAAATTATTGTTCTCAAATCAACCCAAACTCCATCGGCTCTTTTTCCTTTCAAAACAGCTCTCAAATAACCATTTGCTTCTAAATTCAGATTATTGTAAATTCTTGAATGCTCTCCTTCTCTTATAGCCAATCCTGTAATTTTATTATTGACTAAGTTTTCAGAATTAATTTCTTTTGAAATAGAAACAGAATTTCCAGTTATTCCAAAAATATTTTTTATTTTATCAAAAGAATCAGAGAAAAAATTTATGCTCGGCAAATCTGTATCTTTGATAGTTTGAGGAGTGCAATAACATCCCTGCTCTTCAATTTTTGAATCAATTTCCCAATCATTCCAGTCGGGTTTTAAAGGTTCTCCAGCGACGCAGCCTCTGCCATTTGCATTTTCATTTGCAGGATTGCATCTTTCAACTCCATTGC
>Ga0209541_10018042_pt1 | contig 10255 bp, 10 predicted proteins | sample RifCSPlowO2_01_FD_184027 | JGI IMG/M metagenome (GOLD analysis project Ga0209541, IMG submission 184027) | Groundwater microbial communities from Rifle, Colorado - Rifle CSP2_plank lowO2_0.1 (SPAdes) (version 2) | ecosystem: Environmental > Aquatic > Deep subsurface > Groundwater | place...
CCGCATAAGAACTGGCAAGCAGGGCTTCCTTGTCCAAGGCGGTGCTTGCTTCGGAGGGCGGTTTTGGGCCGCCGACAATGGCCTCGGCGCGCACCTCACTACTCCCTAAAAGCGAGTTAAACGCTAATAAATTCGCTCCAATCCCAGAAAGCACTAAAACAACCGCTATCACGGTTGTTATATTAGATAATTTCAGTTTTTTGATGATAGTATTAATGAGAACGAATATAGCATGGATCTAAACCCTAGGCAACAAGAGGCTGTGGATTACGGGACTGGCCCGCTTTTGATAGTGGCCGGCGCCGGCTCGGGCAAGACCAGGACGCTTACCAGCCGGCTTATTAAATTGATAGAGAGCGGCGTGCCAACCGCAAATATTATAGCGATTACTTTTACTAATAAAGCGGCGCAAGAAATGCGAGATCGCATTTCTTCATCAGCGAATAACGAATCCTATACGAATAAACGAATTTATGGTGAGCGAGTTGAATCCATTCGTAAATTCGGGAGTGATTCGCTATTCGTTGATGGTCCGTTTATTGGCACTTTCCACTCTTTAGGCGCCCGCATCTTAAAACGAGAGTCTCGCTTCCTGCGCCGGACTCCGGCTTTTACCATCTTTGACGAAGACGATTCTTTAAGCACTATTAAAAATGTCTTGAAAGAACTTAATCTCTCTAAAGAAGATTGGAATCCGTTTCGGGCCAAAGACATAATCGGCCGCATTAAAAATGAGCTCCTCGATCCTGATCTTGAACTTGATAAAACAGAACTTGCGATTTGGAGCGCCTACGAAGACGCGCTCCTCGAGTGTAATGCTTTTGATTTTGACGATTTAATTCAAAAGGTTGTTCATCTGTGCCTTAAATACCCTGAGACTCTAGAAAAATATCGCCGCCTTTTTCGCTATATTCTTGTTGACGAGTATCAAGATATAAACACCGCTCAATATCAGCTGATTAAGTTGCTTGCTTTAAAGCACCAGAATTTAAGCGTGGTCGGGGACGATGCACAGAGTATTTACAAATTTAGAGGATCGGATTTTAGAAATTTTCTGAATTTTGAGCAAGACTGGCCAAAAGCCAAAATAGTACTCTTAGAAGAAAATTATCGCTCCACCCAAAACATTATCACCGCCGCCTCGGAACTTATTAAAAATAATAAATTTCAGCGGCCCAAAAACCTGTGGACGAAAAATCAGTCTGGTCGGCTGATCGGGGTCGTGGCCGCTCTCGATGCGGAAACCGAAGCTGATTTTATCGCCGAAAGGATTAATTTGTTAATTGGTGAATTGGTTAATTGGGAAAAGGATAATAAAAAAAACCAATTAACTAATCAACCAACTAACCAATCAACTGTCGCCATAGTGTACCGTACCAATGCGCAGTCGCGAGCCCTGGAGTCGGCTCTAATCCAAAATCAAATTCCTTACAAGATTTTTGGCGGCGTGAAATTCTATGAACGCAAAGAGATTAAAGACATTATCGCGGGCTTGCGTTTAGCTTCAAATCCGCGTGACCGGGTGAGCGCCGAACGCCTGGAAAAGACTTTTCCAAAACCAGTAAGCAGACATTTAATCAATGAGCTCTCAAAACTAGGATCAAAACTGTCGCTTTTGGAGCTTATCAACTTCTTTATCACTAACAGCGGGTATTTCGATTATCTTGGGCAGAAATTCAAAAACGCCGAAGAAAGGATTGAAAATATCAATGAATTAATCGCTTTTGCCGGCGCATTCGGTGATTTAGGCGAATTCTTGGAGCGCGTCTCGCTCCTCCAATCAACCGATATTGCTTCTTCATCAACGAATAGCGAATTCAATACGAATAAACGAATTGCGAATTCGCATATTCGTAAATTCGGAAGTGATTCGGTATTCGCTGATGTAAACTTGATGACCATCCACATGGCTAAGGGCCTGGAATTTGACTGTGTATTTATCGCTGGAGTGAACGAGGGGCTCTTGCCGCATCACCTGTCCTACGGGTCTTTGGACGAACTTGAAGAAGAACGGCGGCTTATGTATGTGGCCATGACGCGCGCCAAAAAAAATCTCTGGCTTTCTTCTTATGATCTGCCTTCGAGATTTTTATATGAATTGCCGCCGGAACTTACGGAATTTATAAGTCTTAAAGACGACTCCAAGGAACTGCCGGATCAGGAAGAGATATACATTGAGTAATTCAAAATGCAAAAATCAAAATGTCATGCCTACAGCAGATCTCCCGAAGGGATGACAAAATGACGGCATGGCCGTCATCCTGAGGGCGAAGCCCGAAGGATCTCTATGGGATCCTTCACTTCGTTCAGGATGACACTTCGTGTCATTTTAACATTTTGGATTGTCCCGACTTTATCGAGGATGCTCGATGAAATCGGCATCATTTCTAATTTTGATATTTGAATTTTAAATTTGATGTCAGAAAAGCTTGGCCAACACTATCTGATCAATAAGGTTGCGGGTAGAAAAATCGTTGATGCTCTTGAACTGGAGTCCGGCGATGTTGTCATTGAAATTGGGCCGGGCAGGGGAGCGCTAACTTTCTTACTTGCCAAAGAATGCGCAAAAATCGGCTGCCAAATTGTTGCAATCGAGAAAGATAAACGATTAGTAGAAATTCTTAGAAATACCGTAGAAATACATGGAAATAAGGTTGAGATTATTCACGGCGACGTTTTAAAAATCTTACCAAATCTCACTTCTCGCTTCTCACCTCTCACCTCTTACAAGTTGGTGGGCAACATACCTTATTATATAACCGGAAGATTATTGCGCATTTTAAGCGAACTCAAAGAAAAATCCCGACGCCGAAGGGTCGGGACCCCGACCGAAGCGTCGGGGCCAAAACTCTCGGTCTTAACCATTCAAAAAGAAGTTGCCCAAAGAATCGCTGCTGGGCCGCCCAGAATGAATCTACTCGCAGCCATAATTCAATTTTGGGCAGAGCCGAAAATTTTAATGCACTTGAAGCCAAAAGATTTTTCGCCGCCGCCTAAGGTGGATTCGGCAATCGTTAAACTGAAAATCAAAGATCAAAGATCAAAGATCAAAGATAAGGAATACTATAAATTCATTCGAATCATTTTTAAACAGCCGAGGAAAACTATTTTTAATAACCTCCGCGCCGGCCTTACGGCGGATGGCGAAGCACTAAAGGCGCGCCTTAAAAAATTTAACCTTACCGGCGCTGAACGGCCAGAAAATCTGGATCTGGAAAAATTAATGGCATTAGGTGAGTATCTAAAAACGCTTTGATATTCTATGCTTTTGATTATCGGTAAAATTCTGGTAAAATAATAGTGTATGAACCGCAAGCTCAAAATTGCCTTAGCCGCTATCTTGTTAGCGATTATTGTCATCCCGGTTATCGCCTCGGCCGCCGGCCTAGATTTTTTTGGCGGCAAAATCAAGCGCCGCTACAGTCCATCAAACCTCAATATTACGCTTTTGGAAATCAAGGGTCCGCCTGGCGGATTTAATTCAGTAGTTATCGTGGGCGGCACCATGCTCGGCTCTGGCTGTCGGGAAGGACAATGGATTCTCGGCTGGGGCAAACAAGTGAGCCGCGGCATTTTAAATATTTTTTCCTGGTGCGCCTTCGCTGTGAGCGAGTCATTACAATAATCACACTGATCTGAAACTTTTAGAGATGGAAGTTTAGACACTCAAAATAATTATTCGGCTGCGCGCAATAATTTTGACATTGCTTAATAGTTGAACAGCCGCCGGGCCCCGAAGTTCCAAGCGGCGCATCAACATCAAGCTCATTTAGGGCGGCTACAATTTCATCAATCAACTCCGGCGTAAGCACAGAATCTGAATCGGTCGGGAGCGGCGAGGGTAACGGCGCTGGAGTAATTGGAATTGGCGAGGTTAGCGGCGAGCTTGGCGGCGAGAATCCCGGCTGGGGCGAGGGCGACCTGCTTGCGACTGGAGATCGCGTTGGTTGAAGCACAGAGGTTGGTCTGGGCGTTAGCGTCGGCGTGGGTGTTGCCGCTAAAGACGGCGTAGGCGCTAAACTAGGGGGGATAATAAATTGTGTACATTCATCCGGGTGTTCTCTACAGTATTCTCTGCACTTCTCGCTGCCCCGGCAGCCGCCAGGACCCACAAAATCCGGCGTTGGACTGGACCCGGGCGTATCAATCGCTGTTTTCAGATATATATACCCAGTACCGAGCGCTAGTATAAACATAAGAACAGCTCCGATAATGAGATTTTTGGCCATTGGTTTGCTTTTATTATATAATGAATAAGCAGCCGAGCAATAACAGTTCGGTGTGTTATACTATTTAGGATGAAGCTTTTTAAAAGGTTTGCGCCTATAGTCTTAATTCTCGGTTCGGTTTTGACCGGCATATTTATCATCGGCTGGAATAGCCAAAAGGCGCCCTCCATTAAAACGCTCTCTTACGAAGCAACTGCCGACCAGTCTTTTTATGAACTTACTCCAACCGCTAACCAAACCGAATCATTAGAAGGCCTCAAGACCGCCCTTAACTCCGCTTCACTAACCAATCCAGCCATTAACTTTACCGAGATCATCGCTAAAAAAATCGCCTTCTCCATTATCGGAAAAAATCCGCAGGGGCCAACTCTTTCCGGAGAAGAAAAGAGTATTGGCGTCGTAAGCCCCGATGCTCTAATTGAGGGGGCGGTGACCGAAGAGCTTGCTAATTTTAATTACAATCAGTTTCAGCCGGAGATTGATACCCAGAGATTCAATATTGCTCCGGCCGGCGACACTGTCTCGGAAAATAGCTACTATGCGGCGCTCGGAAAGATTCTTAACGACAATTATGCGGAATTTGAGGGCGCTGTAACCGGCTCATCCTTAGAAGATTTTGTGGGGCTAGGCGCGGCCGCTGGAAAAGTCATAGAGGAGCTCTACGCCGTGCGCGTGCCGGAGAATCTAATCAAAATTCATCTTGAAGAACTTAAACTCGCCATTATTTTTAAGACCAGCTTTGAAACTATTGCCAATGCCAATAGCGATCCTTTGAGGGCTTTAATGGCCCTGCGCGTTCTTGAAGAAGCCAGTCAATCTTTTAAGGAGCTAAATCAAAATTTGGGAAAATGAAAAGATTTAAAAAATCTTTGGCGGTATTAATGCTCGGCTTAATTCTCGCCTCGAGTCTCTCTATTGTGCCGCTCTCCCTAACCTTGAAGCCAGGGCGCGCTCAAGCTCAAATCCCGGTAACTGACGTTGCGCACATTGGGGTTTCTTTTAGTCATTTATTGGAATACATTATTGAAAAAATAAAAGTAATTTTGATTGAAACTCTGAAGAGACAAATTTTGGATATGCTGGTTAACCAAATCGTGGACTGGATTTCGGGCGGCGGCCGGCCGAAATTAGTAACTGACTGGAGTGGTTTTTTAGACGACGCTGTTAATGTGGCTGTGGGTGATGTGGTACAAGCGGTCGGTGCTGGTTTTTTATGTGAGCCGTTCAATCTAAAAGTGAGTCTATCTTTGCTCCCAGTCCAACGTTTTGGGGATCAGGCAAGATGTACTTTAGATCAAATCGTCGGCAATATCGAAAATTTTTATGATGATTTTAGAAATGGCGGTTGGCTTGCTTATACCCAGTCAATTCAACCCCAAAATAACATCTATGGCGCATTGCTTTTAACTTGGAATCATGAATTTGAGGTTATTACTGATAAAGTCAACGCTTCAAGAGATGAGGCATTGGCTGGCGGCGGCTTCTTAAGCCAAAAAGAGTGTGAAGAACAGTATGGTCCTTGGCCGCCTGGCGGAGAGCCGCCGGATCTTGATGGCGACGGCGCCGTGGGCGACGATCCGAATCGCTGCACCATTATCACGCCCGGGCAGGCTGTTGGCCAATTGGCTGCTAAAGCCATTGGTTCTGATATTGACTATCTTATCAACGCTCGTGAGATTGAAGCTTATATTGGTGCGATTGTAAACGCGCTCATCAACCGTGTTACCACCGAAGGCGTCGGACTCTTGGGCGCCGGTTCAGCGCCGCGACAGCCGCCCTCGCCCAATGTCTGCGCCGGCTTAACTGGCCCGGCCTACAACACCTGCCTCCAGTTAATGAATCAGGGCAATATTTCCTTTGAAACCGCCAAACAAACACTTTTGGATAAAATTGACTCGGTGCTGGACTTAAGACAACAAGCTCAACTGTTTATGAGTAATTCTCTTCAAAACCTGGATATCTATCTTCAGAACCTGAACAACTTCTTGAGTTCGTGCGTGAACCTGACCAACCAGATCAGCCAAGAAATTACCTGGACCCAAAATAAGCTTAATATTCTAAATCCTCAATCAACTGCCAATACCAACATCGTAGCTCAACTACTGGATGCCAAAGCTGATATTCAGGCGCTTGTAACTGGCGATTTGCCGGGATTGGTTGAGATTCAGGGCCAGATTCAATCACTCTTAAGCGTGAGTCAAGCTCAAAGCGCGAGGAATCAAGCCATTAACGAAAACGAAGATATCATTCAAAGAATTCAAGGCAAGCTCCAAAACTTCCGCAATAACTGCAATCCAGGCCCGGCGCCGGCTATTATCCCAACCATTCCGACGCCTTCAATCCCTTAAATTTGATGTTGTTCTTAAATTTTTATGTTCTTGCGACATTTAAAAATAAATAAAAATTATCGGCTGATAGTGGGGGTTATTTTGGCAACTCTTATTATTTTACTTCCCCAATCAGCTCATGCTGATGTCCTTGGCATAGGTAATTTTCTTTCCAATACGGTTGGCAAAGTCGCCTCGGTTGTTTTGGGCCCAGTAGCGGGCATTGTTACTTATGCCATGTTTGTTCTGAACTGGATCTTTTCCTTTATTGCCGGCCTGCTCTTTGCTATCGCCGGTCAACTTGTGGATGCCTATATCGTGCTTAATCAAACTATTATGAGCGAAAATCCGCTTCTTAACAGCGGCTTTAAAATCTCTCTGGGACTCGCTAATCTCGGTTTTGTGCTAGCGATTATCGTCATTGCTTTTATGACTATTCTAAGAAGCGAAAGTTATGGAATGAAAAAAATGCTCTGGAAGTTAATCGTAGCCGCGATTTTGGTTAATTTCAGTTTGACCATTGCCGGGGTCATGCTTGATTTTACCGGTGTGCTCTCAGATTTTTTCATGGAAAAAGCGACCGGGGGCAATATTTTCTCTTTTGCTACTAGCCTGGCTAAAGCTTTTACAGTAAGCCAACTGCAAAGACCAAATCCTCCGGGTATAGTTGGTGCCTTCACCAATCTTGCTGTTGCCGCTAACGCCATAGCCAGTATTTTCTTCTATATTTTATTTACGGTTGCGGGAGTGGTGGTAATGTCAGGCATTGCCTTTATGCTGCTTATCCGTTATATCATGCTCTCTTTCCTCTTAATTGTTATGCCCATTGCCTGGCTCTTTTGGGTTACGCCGGGATTAGAAAAGCACTGGAGTAAGTGGTGGGATACATTCTTTAAATGGACTCTTTTTATGCCGGCCGCCACCTTTTTCCTATACCTCGCCATTGTGGCTACTAAAAATATTTCCGACACGCCTTCCCTTGATATCGGTTTAATCAGCGGCAGTATAGGCATCTTCGCGCAAATGATTCTATCGCTTGGGCTTATGGTTGGCGGTTTAGTGGCGGCTCAAAAAATCGGCATTACCGGAGCCGATGCCATGATGAAATTAGGCAGGGGTGCGGCAAGTGGCTTTATCGGTTTGAAAAAAGGCGGCTGGAGTAAACTCGGCCAGCAAATCGGCGAGCAAACTGCTAAGGCTACTGCCAAGTCGAGGTTGTTGCGGACAATATTGAGAACGCCGGCGGTCCGTGGGGAAGTTGCGAAAACAGCTTACGAGGCGGCCGAAGCTGGGAAAACCGGTGATGAGATAGCAACTGGCGTAGCCAGCGGTAAAATACCATTACAAGAAGTAAGAGCTAGGGCTGGAGGGGAAGCCAGAACTAAAGGAGAACGTCGGGTAAAGGCCGCAAATATTATGGCGCTCACGAAATTAGAAAAAGGCGGTAAATTTGTGATTGAACGACCGAGCGCCGCCGGGCTAGTGGGCCCCGAAGGAAAACCGGCTACCATACCCGAAGACACGCCGGCTACTAAGAAAGAGATGAAAATGGTGAGGCAAGCTCGGAAAATGGAAAAATTAGCCCAAAAGGAAAAATTAGTTGCCAAAGGGAAAAAACTAAGTAAAAAAGAGAAAGATGAATCGGCTAAAGAACAACTTAGAAAAGCTGCTGAAAGTATGGGCTTGAAAGTCACCGAAGAAGGCGAAGAAGAGGTTAAGAAAAAAGAAGGCGAGGAAACATAGTTTAGTCAATATAAAATTTTATGAGTAGAGATCTTTACGGTTTAGGAGATTATAGCACTGATCAAATCAAGGCAATGGTAAGGGTTGTCGAAGAAGAAGGCATGGCTGTCAGGGAAATTTACTTGCGTCGGCCTGATGCCGCCCCAGATCCTCGCACTATTATTAAAGAAATGCCGTTAAGCGAGGTTTCATATATAATTCCCGATACTTTTTCTGGTCCGCGGGGTCTGATCATAGCCCAAAGTCTTTCCTTGCCACAACTTCAGGAGATTGGTGCTGAAGGCGATGACTACCTGAAAGAGGCAATTAAAATTGCGCTCACCGTGGCAACTCGCCAGAATCCCAACGATCCTAATCTTCAAGAATTAAAAGATTATGTTGATAAGTCGCCTGCCTGGCAAATCTAGGCCTACGAAAAAATAACTTATGAATGAAGAACCAAAAACAACAATGGGCGAATGGCCCAGGCCAGAGGAGGTGATGCCACCGAGACCGACTCAAGAACAAGACGCTCTCTGGGATTATTTAGATACTGTTTTTGACGAAGATACTCTCAATCGAGAGTCTAAATTTATTAATCTAGATGATGAAACTCAAGGCTGGTTGGCATCGATTTCTTTAGCGCAGTCAATTGGAAAATTGGGGGGAAAATATTTACTCGTCCCAGATCAGATAGTCGGACTCGCACGGGTTATTAGATACTTCTTTATCGGAGAAATTGCTCGGGAAAACTTAACTTCAGCGCTTGAGACAGCGGTAAAAGTTGATACGCAAAAAGCAGCGGCGCTTGGCGCTGATCCAGACTTTAAAAACCTGCTGCGTCTAGAAGAAGCTCCGTCTCCCCCGCCAGAAATCAAGCCGACTCCGCAAATCCAAGAAGCGCTCCCGGTTCAAACACCGCCCAAACCAGCTGAATCCTCCGGCGATGAACCCTTTCTCCTGCACGAAGAAAAACCGCTTTTTACTCCATCGGGCCCAAAAGAGGCGCCCTCGGTAAGCTTTGAGCCCAGACGCAGAGAGTGGCCCGCCGCGCCGCCAAAACCAGTAGCCGCCAAGATAGAAACGCCGAGCACCGAGGAGGAAGAAAACAAAAAACGCGTTGTCCATTACAGCAATCTAAGAACGCCTTTGGATACCGATGCGAAAGATGCGAAGTAAATGCGAATGATGCGAAAACAGACAGAAATTATTTATCCGGAACTCTCCTATAAGATAAATGGCTTATTAATGGAGACTCAAAGCCGTCTGGGCAGATTTTGTAGAGAGAAACAATACGGCGACTATTTCGAGATACTTTTAAAGAAAAGCGGGTTAAAATATATACGGGAGCCGAGTGTAGATTTTAAAATTGAAACGGAAATTGTAAAGGGTAACAGAATTGATTTCATTATCGATGACAAAATATTAGTGGAAATGAAGGCGGTGCCATTTCTTACCAAAAAAGATTACTATCAAACTATGAGATATTTAAGATCCGCAAATCTCAAGTTGGCATTACTAGTAAACTTTCATAGCGAATATTTAAAACCAAAGCGGGTTTTAAATTCTTCGCATCATTCGCATTAATAGTTTCGCTACCTCAATATGATAAACTTCGCATCATTCGCATTGTAAATTTCGCATCGGCACCATGCAGTTTCAAGTTCCGCAATTCATCGACGTTTCCCCAAAAATCGTCGGGCCGCTTACCTTGAAGCAATTTTTGTATTTGGCTGGCGCCGCTGGCCCGAGCGTCATGCTTTTTTTTATATTGAACTTCTGGATTTGGATTTTGATAACCGCGTTTTTAGCCGTACTCGCGGTGGCTTTGGCTTTTATAAAGTTTAACGGCCGGCCCCTGCCCGCTATGCTTATGGCGGCTTTTGTTTATTTCTGGAATCCAAGACTTTATCTCTGGCGCCGGGTGGAAAAACCGCTTAAACTGCCGGCTTTGCCAAAGATTCCGGCGCCGCAACC
>Ga0209541_10018043_pt1 | contig 10253 bp, 9 predicted proteins | sample RifCSPlowO2_01_FD_184027 | JGI IMG/M metagenome (GOLD analysis project Ga0209541, IMG submission 184027) | Groundwater microbial communities from Rifle, Colorado - Rifle CSP2_plank lowO2_0.1 (SPAdes) (version 2) | ecosystem: Environmental > Aquatic > Deep subsurface > Groundwater | place: Rifle...
ATGGTTTTCTGTCATATTGTCATTTTATTAGGGAATCTCTGAATAAGTTGTTAATGTCATTTCGACCGAAGGGAGAAATCCGCCGCAGGCGTCCCGAACGCAATGAGGGATCTTATGAAGATCTCTCCCTCCGGTCGAAACAAGGATTTCTCGCTACGCTCGAAATGACAACTTATTGCCATCTATAAATCCTCCAGTTCTTCAGATTCTACATCCATGCCCTCATCCATCAGGCCATCATCCATTCCCTCATCCATTCCTTCATCCAGGCCTTCTTCGTCAGTATCCGCTTTTGCGATTGTGGTACGTACTTCTACATAACGATGGACGGTGTTGGTATGGCACTTGACACAGGTGTCCTTGTCCCGCAGGGCGTCTTCATGCGCCTTCTGGCCGCGCGGTTCCTTGGGTTTAATCTCTGCCTCGATATGGCAGGTCCGGCAGGTTTCACTGTCGTATTCCATCAGCCGGTCACGCACCCGCGGGGCGGTCACGAAAATGCCCGAACAGATCCGTGGCACTGGCAAAGTGAGTATAGGCGAAAGTCGTGGCCCAGAACCCCTCGGGCAGGTGGCAGTCTACGCAGCGCGCGATTCGTTCCCCTTCCTTGAGTTCGACGGGATGCTGCTTGGTAAACGGCATCCGGGCCGTGTGCAGATATTCCCGCTCCAAGTGACAGTAAGTACAGAGCGCATCCTGGGCGATGTAATTACGGGTTACCGGTTCATAGGCAAAGCACCAGCCGACCGCCAGCACGGCGATGATCCCGGCAACAATACGGCGGTGCTTTGACAGTATCCCGAAAACTTGCATCAATCATTGGCTCTGTTAAAAACAGTTGTCATCCAGTCATTAAAAATCGTAGATGAGCGATAGCCCGAACACATGGGCGTTGTAATCCGGACTATCTTCACCTGTTGCGAGTATTACGTCTATGGTCGTTGGGTTGACATTATCGAAGGCCCAGTCGACATTTTTAAAATGTTCATACATGTACATGAATCTCAGTCTTGTCTGCTTGTTCAGCCGGTAGTCACCCCGCAGGTTCAAGCTGTAGATCGTTGTTTCGATGTCAGGGAAAGGCAGTATTCCGGGATCAACGAAGGTGGCTGAGACTATGGGTTCCACCTCGGTATTCGCCTTTGTATAGGCAAAATCCAGGGTAAGATCCAATTTGTTTTCGATCACATTCAGCCACTCCAAACCGGCCCCGACCGTGTTCACATGGTCTACATTAGACACCTCCCATCTATTAGTAACAGGTATGGGAGCGCCCAGTTCAGGGGTACAAGCTTCACAGCCGACCTGATCGTTATTGATGTAATCATGGGTGTAATAGGCATACGTGGTGAGGTTTTCCCTGGGGATGTAGGACACATCCAGTGTGGCACTGGCGACGTCCCGGTCCGTCAGACCGATTTTTGTGTCATCAAAATCATCCGTGGTGTAGCGGCCGGAGACACCCACCGTGAACTTGTCGTTCGGGAAGAAACTCAGGTTACCTGCGACCTGGTCGCGGCTGCGGTCGGCCAGATAATATTTCCGCATATAGCTATTGTTCTCGTAATAATCCGGACAAGTCAGATCGTATGGACCGCCGAGGGGGTCGCCACAGTCATTGACAATGACGTCTGCAACGTGTTCCGGGCTAAAGCCGGTAAAAAACGGCACGGTATTGTCATAGGTCGAGCCGTCCTTCTCCGCATGCAGGTACTTGAGCCAGCCATGCGTACGGTCGGTGGGTGAACCCGTCAGCTTTACGTTACCGGTATGCTCAGAGGTGTGTTCGACCTCAGTATTATCCCGGGTAACATAATCGAATTCATAACCGGCCGAGAGCGTGGCGTGCGGCATCAGCCGGTAACTCCCATCCAGTCCGGCCTTGTGCCGTTCAAAGTCATAGACGGGGTTGACCCGCGCCCGCGATGTGTCAACGTCTTGCTGGGCAGCGGCGTCAGTCCGGATATATTGGTAGGTGTTGGCTGGTGTATCGCTGTCCCGGTAGTCAAAGGTATAACGCCCGGTGAGATTGAGTTTTGGTGTGGGCTGCCCGGTCAGTGTCAAGTTGGCAAACCAGTTATTGATCACGCCGTCGAGTGAGTTTCTTGGTAACTCGGCAAAAGGAAGCGGCAGAAAACTCGTATTAACAGTATAGGGAAGAAACGTATCATCCTGTGACATCCGCTGATAGGACAGGTTGGCCGTGGCGAGTGTCGTCTGGCCCAGGTTATAACCGCCTGCGAATCTTACCGCATGCGCTGTGTTATCCGGGGCTTGCCCGATTTGTTCAATTTGACGCAGGGGGACACTGGCGCCATTACTAAAAGGATTCTCAAACATGATTCCATGAGTATCATTTTCAAACAGGGACAGATGATAACCCAGTTCAAAATGGCCTTTCTTGCCGACACGGGCGATACTCAGGTCAAACTCATCAAATTCGTAATCAATCGGCATGATGCCGATAAAAGCGTTCGTGAATGCGGAAGTGGAAATCCCGGTGGTATCTGTCCCCTCCTTGGACTGGTGGTGGTATTTCCCGGCTATCTTCCAGCCATCGGCCGGCATCAAGGAAAACCCGCCGCCGAGGGTCTCCCGCTCGGTTTCAACATCGACCTGGTGGAGCGTGCCGCCGAAGACTATGCCAGCAGTACCACTGCCCGGGTTGGCATAACCAGCCGGAAGTGTCTGGTTGGCAGTCCCTGCACCGGCGAATGGCGTTTGTGCATCATCCAACTGGTTACGCTGTATCTGGTCGTACATGATGAATAAACTGTAAGCGCGGTCCTGGCTATAGTTCCCGTAGGTCCCATCATGGCTATATTCTCCATAGAGGGATCTGGGATCGAGCCCCAGGTTCGACCCGGACAACTCCCAATAATCGTTATCATCGTCACCGATAACAGAATGTTTCCTGAGCGTGATATTGCCGATCGCAAAGGCACCTTCGTCCTCAAGGCCGTTATACTGACCGAACCAGAAAGAGTCCTCGCTGGAATAGCCCACGCCAAGTTCGATTTCGCTCGTGTAGAGCGGGGGGAGTTCCTCCGCCTCTTCCTCCAGCATTCCTTCTTCTTCCAAACCTTCTTCTGCCGCCATTTCCTCCTCTTCCGCCATCACGGCTTCTTCCATTCCTTCTTCGGCGGCATACAGGCCTGCTGTAAACAAGCACACTGTTGCTGTCACCAGGATCTTGAGGTAAGCATGTCTAGATTTCATCTCGTGGTTCCCCCTTCAAATTCTCTATAAATGTTCTCTTAGCTGTTTTCATGGTTATGTTGCACCCATGCTTAGCGCATTAATCTCACGCCAGAGGGATGGTTCGAACCATGAATCTGGGAGTGACAATTCACGCAGCCCTTGATTAATGTATAACGTGAGTTGTTTGTTGGACCCGGCGGCACGGCCTCAGCGCCAGATCTTAGTTGCGCCGGGTGGCCGCCCGGCCCCGGGTTATGGCACTCCTCACACAGGTATGGGGGTGCGACCTTCAACATGCGGTAGTGCGTAGAGCCGTGCGGGTCATGACAGATGGTACATTCCTCCCGTACCGGCTGGTGCTCCCACAGGAACGGCCCGCGCTTTTCCGCATGGCATTGATAGCAGGTCTCGTTGACCGTATTCTTTGCCAGGTTAGTGCGGCCGGGAGACCCGTGCGGGTTATGGCAATTGGAGCAGACCACCTTGCCCTCACGGACGGGGTGGCGTGAACGCCTGAGGGATGCGGCCCGCTTGTCCTGATGACACTTGAAACAGACCTGGGTCTGGGTGAGCTTGTTGCGGACCGGATCGTCCATACTCATTATATTGTGACAGTCTGTGCACGTGTTACCTACGGCAGCATGTATACTCGTCTTCCAGTTTACCTGGGGACCAGCCTGATGGCATTGCGTGCAAATGGCACTACTATTTTCGGGTGCAAGGTTTTTCTGGGAAACCACCAGCGCCGGTTTTTGCCGCGGTGCATCCAGATGCTTGCTCATGGGGCCATGGCAGGACTCACAGCCTCCATCGGGCAGGGCCCTGCCCATCTTGGTCATGGCGTAGGTACGAATATATTCCTCGTGGCACTCGACGCACTCCTTGCTGCTTTTAACAAAAGTCGCCCCCTTGATGTCCGGGTTCAAGGCCGCCCAGTCAATGATGCCTTTATCCTCTGCCATCGCCCTGGTGACACCCAGTTGGAGCAGGATAGCTGCGACTACTAACAGGTGTAACTTGAAAAACCGTATGTTCATGATGCTCCCCTCTTTAACCTGAATTTAGAATTTTTTGGCAGCAACGTCCCCAGACGTTGATAACCCGACAGACAGCGGGAAGGAAGTATAATGCTTCCTGCCCTTGTTCTTGTTGTCGTGTACGGAAATACCTATGCTGAAGTCCTTGCCGTCCTGCAAGGTAATGTCCCTGGCGTCACCGGTGGCCAATTTCCTCGTGATCACCACCGTGTATTTTCCACCCTCAAAACTGCCCGCTGCTGACAGGTCATTTTGATCCTCATGCCGGCTCTCAAGGACATACCCATCCTTCGTTTTTACTTCAGGACCTTCAAAATAAACTTCCCACAAATCGATGAACTGCCCTTGCGAGAGAAAGCCATCCAGTTTGTCCTGGGGTTTGTCCGCGGCGTAGTAACCGTAGAGTTTTTTCTCCTCGCCGCTGTTTTCCGGCATGCCCGTCTGGTCGTCATGGCAGGCGATGAAGCACCCATAAAGCTGGAAGGTCTTTATCTTGTTGGCGATCTGTATGGAAATCCGGTCCGCCTTGTCATCTTTTGCCAGGGCGGGGTCCGCAACGCTTGCACCGGAACCTGCCCACTGGAGTCTCAGATAAATGTTTTCCGCATCATAGGCCACCTGCAATGCAACCTCACTGAAACCCTTCGCACCCGCGATAGGCTCCGGTTCAAGCGGCTTCCCTGATTTGACCTTTTTCAATTCCCCTGCAATGATCTTGTCGGCATTGATATCGTATGTGCCGTCCTTGCCAACATGGCAATCCGCGCAGGCCTTTTTTATCGTTTTTACCGGTGGGCCGCCTGTGCCGTGGTCACTTTCCTTTAAAAATTCCCATGAAGCCACGCCGGGGTAAAAGACCTTTATGTTCTTTGCCCCGACCTGACCCCAGTCGATGTCAGCGGCCTTGACGGTTGGCGCAGCACAAAAAACAATCAGTGTTAGCAGTGAAGTCAGAAATGGAAAAGATGTAAAAGATGTAAAAGATGTAATTGAGGACTTAAGTTTCCTCAAGTTCAGCAGGAATTTTCGCTCAAATCGGGCCTGACAGCATAGTTTCATAATGTTTCTCCAGTCAAGATGACCTAATATTTTATAAGAAAATATATATTCATCTAATATAATATTTATTTGTTATCCCGTAAGTACAATCACTCTGCATAGCCTACAGCGTCCTGACTAGAACTCGTAAATATAAGACAAGAAGACCACATGTTCAGAGTAGTTCGGCGCCTGCTCATTGGTCGGCAGTACGCGGTTTGGTGTAAAACCGTACTGGTAGCCGTTGTAATAATAGTCGTTGCTATCCAGGAGCTGGAAGAGGTACCCCAGCGCAACCTTGCCATTTTTGTTAACCTGGTAGGTTCCATCCAGCTTAAGCGTGAACAGACTGGTGTTGATATCGGGTGTGTCGCCACACTCAAGGCTGGCCGGTAGGACGCAAGTTGCAGCCTCGTACGGTATCTGCGTCGAATAATGCGATGTGTCGAATGAGTAAGACACATCACCCATAAGTTCGAGCTTGCCGCCCATCAGACCGCCATGCCGGGTGTTCAGGCCGATAGCATAGCTGTCCTGCTTGAGTTGGTTGGCCCAGATATCCGTAAGCGGATGGCCATCTTCCCAGAGCCGCATTTCCCGCTCACTGTTCTGCCAGCTCGCATATGCGGAAACGCTGGAATCCTCGCTATAGATGTAGGTGGCGTCCAGATTAATGCTTGCGTTGTGACTGTCCTGCCTACCCAGTCCATCGCCGTAGTCAAGATATGAGTAGCGTCCATTCAACCCCCAGTCCAGCTTGTCGGTCGCCTGCCAGTTGATACCCGCTTTCACCATATGCTGTGTACGATCGTCATAAATATAAGCGTTGAACCGCAGATCGTCTCCAGAGTTAATACCCGGGTAGCCGCTGGGGGGGGTGCTTATGTTTGATACATGGGCACGATCAAACTCCGCGTTGCGGTGGGCAAAGGTATAGCCGGCATTGAGCCGGACGGTATCACCCGCTTTTACGCGATAGGCGAGTTCCAGCTTGTCCTCGTCGCTCTCAGGGCTGGCAACGCATTCGAAACCGCCAACCACGCCATCGCACCAGCGTTCGATGTACTCATGTTCGTAACCCAGGTGCAGTTTCTGCCCTTGGGTCACACGGTAATCTGCGGCAGCCTCGGCCTGTATTTTTCTGTTGCTGTACGGTAAATTCACCCCGGTGTAATTAGCATTATTCAGCGGTTTGTAAAGGTAGATATTGGAATCCGTACGGTTGTCGCGCTCGTTGTATTTGAACGCCCCGCTCAACATCAGATCCCTGGTCATCTGATGGGTCAACTTCAGATCGCCGTGCATGGTATGCACCTCGCCATCGAGCGACGACTGAGGCAATCCGCCTGGCCGCATCATGTCATAAGGCGTGCCGCTTGCCTGCGGGATGAGGGTGGGCGCGTAAGCATCGTCCTGGGTATTGACGCCGTAGGAAAAGCCGCCGACCAGTTTCGTGCTTGGTGAAAAGAGGTATCCACCGTTCAGATTCATTTGATGTAATGCGTTATCCGGAGCGGTGCTCATGGTGTTGTTGATATAACAGGCTACACCGACACAAGCACTTGCACCGGTCGCCATGGCACCCTGCCAGGACAGGCTGTTGTACTTGTCATCGAATAACGAGCCAAAATAGCCAACGCTCAGGTGCCCCTTGTCCCCTTGCCAGTTTAACGCCATATTGATGGTGTCCGTGGTGTACTCGGTCGGATTCATGATGATGTTAACGGCTTCGGCGCGACCGGTAGATCCACCAACGAGCGCTATCCCGCCCTGCGAGCCGGTGCCGAGGAGCTTGGCGCCTGACTGGTCAAGGTGATTGTAGTTTAACTTCACGCTCCACTGCTGATTAAAATGGTAGCCCGCTCCGAATGACGTATTGTCGCGGTCGCTATGAATCTCTTCGGTATGAAAGGCGCTGAGCTGGGTCGGGGTCAGCACTCTCGCGCTAGGCGTGGCACCGTTAATCGTACCAAAATCCGCCGGCAGGGTGAAAATGTTCCCCCCCAAGTTCCCTTGCTGGGGTGTTTGATACGTGTCCGAGATGTTATGGCGCAATCCGTCGTAGCCGACGTTCAGGTCCCACAAGCCCGGAATGCTCAACGAGCCACTGACTGATCGGGACGTCAAGCCCAGATCGGTGCCGAAGAGACTCCAACGCCTCGTTCCATCGTTGCCAAGCACACTGAGGTTGCCTAAAGCTTCAACCCCCGAGTCGTTCAGGCCGCTATATTCACCGAACTTGAAGGAGTCCTCGCTGATATAGATCACGCCCAATTCGATTTTATTGGTGTAGAGCGGGGGGAGTTCCTCCGCCTCTTCTTCCAGCATGCCTTCTTCTTCCGCCATCCCTTCTTCTTCCGCAGCGGCCAGACCGGCAGCGAACACACTCGCTGCTGCCATTGGCATGGCCAACATCGCGACCAAGGCGCCTTGTATAACAGTACTCAGTATAGTGTCTTGCATTTTTTTGTTACGTGTTTTCATGGTATTAATCCCCCATTGTCTCTTAGATTAGCGATGCAGAAGCGCGCCAGCAGGATTGTTCGAACCATGAACCATACTGTGACAATTCATACAAGCCCGGCCGGTATAGTTCTCGCTGGGGATGGCAGTTAGCCCGCCTTGGTAACCTGCGACATTTGTCCCAGCCGGATCTGCAGTGTGATGCGGGCCGTCGTGGCACTCGGAACACAGGAATGGCGTGCGGGATTTGAGCAGCGGCGTAATATTGGATCCGTGCGGGGTATGACAATTGGTGCAGTCCTCCGCCACTGGTTCATGTTCCCACAGGAAGGGGCCGCGCTTTTCGGCATGGCAGATAAAGCAGGTCTCCACGACCGTGCTCTTCTTCAGCAAATGGGGACCGGCCGAACCGTGCGGGTTGTGGCAGTCGGCACAGACCACCTTGCCTTCACCGATCGGATGGTGCGAAATTTTACGGCTGTCCGTTCTTTGTTCCTTGTGACAGGTAAAGCAGACCTTGGCCTGGGTGGCCTTTTTGCGGACCGGATCTTCTACACTCATTATATCGTGGCAGTTTGTGCAGGTATTATCCGCGGCAGCATGCGGACTCATTTGCCAATACGACTGGATACCACTTTGATGGCATTGCGTACAAATGGCATTACCCTGCTCGGGTGTAAGGTTTTTCTGGGAAACCACCAGCACCGGTTTTTGCCGTGGTGCATCCAGATGCTTGCTCATGGGGCCGTGGCAGGACTCACAGCCGCCATCGGGCAGGGCCATGCCCATCTTGGTAGTAACAAAGGTCCGGATGTATTCTTCGTGGCACTCGACACACTTTTCTCTGCTTTTAACAAAAGTCGCCCCTTTGACATCCGGGTTTATGGCCGCCCAGTCGATTATGCCTTTATCCTCCGCAATCGCATTGGTGGCACTCAACTGGAGCAGGATGGTTGCGGCTACCATCAGGTGTAACTTAAAGTACCTTGTATTCATAACGCTCCCCTTTGTAAAACCCAAGTATTAGAATTTCTTGGCGCTAACATCTCCTCCAGCCGATAATCCAATGGTAATTGGAAAGGCCGTGTAATGTTTCCTGCCCTTGTTCTTGTTATCGTGTATGGCAATGCTGGCACTGAAGGCCTTGCCGTCCTTTAAACCAATATCACCCTTATCACCGGTGGCCAGTTTCCTGGTGATGACTACTGTGTACTTTCCGCCCTCAAAACCGCCCGTGGCTGTCAGGTCATTTTTGTCCTCGTGGCGGCTCTCGAGGACATACTCATCCTCTGCTTTGACCTCGTTGCCGAGAAAGTAAACTACCCATGTATCGATAAACTGCCCTTTTGAGAGATACTCATCCAGTTTGTCCTGGGGTTTGTCTGCGGCGTAATAACCATAGAGTTTTTTCTCCTCACCGCGGTTCTCCGGCATGCCGGTCTGGTCGTCATGGCAGGAGATGTAGCAGCCATACAGATTGAAAGTTTTTATCTTGTCGGAGATTTGTATCGATACCCGGTCGGCATCCTCCTCTTTTGCGGAACTCGCACCCGTGCCTGGCCACTGGATCCGCAGGTAGATATTTTCTGCGTCATAGGCCGCCTGTACTGATATATCCTTGAATCCCGGCATGCCTGAAAGTGGCTCAGGTTCCAATGGTTCACCCGAGGCGACCTTTTTCAATTCCCCGGTAATAATCTTGTCGGACTTGATATCATAGGCACCGTCTTTCCCGACATGGCAATCCGCGCAGGACTTTTCCTGTTTCTTGACGACATTACCACCCGTACCGTGGTCTTTCCCCGTCATGAAATCCCATGAGGCCACGCCCGGGTAAAATGTCTTTAAGGTTGTTGCCGGCACCTGTCCCCAGTCCGGCTCTCCAGCGCTGGCGCCGGGTATGCAAAAGGCGGCCGCTATCAAAAACAGCGAGAGAACCAGGATTTGCAAGATCTTTGCATTGACCACCCTCATATTCTCCAGAAACCCTGGTTGGTTAACTGCAAAATATCCCGGAATACTGTTCATAAATGTGTCTCCAAAGTGGTCATGCAAAGATTCATTAAAATCGGGTCTTTTCGCTGAACTTTAGCTTATTCATAAAATATGAGTAATTTGAATTTACTATATTGATTTAGATCAATATAGCTGGATTTTTTCTCATATCAATGTGGCTGTTATCGTTATTGATTTGTTGTTCATTACAATGTTGGTGTGCAACAATAATGTACGCGGTATGCGTCACTTAACTGCTGGCTTTTTTTTATAGTATCCGTCCCTTTTCCCCTGAGTCCTTCCAGTGTTGATCTGACTGCATCGATTTCAATCGGTTTGTGGAGAAATCCACCTATGTTTAACCGGGATACCTGGCCAACTATTTCGGAACTGTAGAGTTCGTCTTCATCCATGTTGTTTAACAGGATGATTGTAGACTGCGAATTCTGGTCTGCGAGATATTCAAGCAAATTGTCCTGTTCAGCCATATCCAGGCTCAACATAATGATGTCCGGCCCG
>Ga0209541_10018044_pt1 | contig 10253 bp, 11 predicted proteins | sample RifCSPlowO2_01_FD_184027 | JGI IMG/M metagenome (GOLD analysis project Ga0209541, IMG submission 184027) | Groundwater microbial communities from Rifle, Colorado - Rifle CSP2_plank lowO2_0.1 (SPAdes) (version 2) | ecosystem: Environmental > Aquatic > Deep subsurface > Groundwater | place...
TCCGGGAGGATTCCATAGTGATCGGCCATTCCATTGCTCCGGCTTTCCTGCTGACAATATTAGAAAAAATACCAAAACCGATCAAAGCAGCTTTTTTCATTGCACCGTTCATAACCCCCATTGGGAATCCTGCTTTTGACACCATTAACCAGACCTTTTACCGGAAATTCAAGTGGAAGCAGATACGACAGAACTGTACCCAATTTTACCTGTTTCATTCGGACAACGACCCCTATGTTCCCTTGGAGAAAGCAGAAGAAGTAGCAAAGTATCTTGGTGTTATGGTAATCATTGTCAAAGGCGCTGGACATTTCAATGAGAAAGCAGGATACACCCAATTTGAATTATTATTGAAAACTATCCTGAAAGAGCTATAGAATGTTTTGAATAATTTATCCCTAGAAGTCCCGGGGAAGGCCGGGCTGAGCAGCCCCAAGTTTATCATAACCAATTTTATCAGAAAGAATATTATAAAGTGTCGAAATCAGGCCAGGCCAACTAAAAGATAACTAAAATAAATGAAAATAAAAAAAATAAAAATAGCTTAATATCCCCGGCACTTGATGCAATAATAACGGTTGGCGTTCTCGACGACAATGCGCTGCCCGCAACCCTTGCAACACCGCTGGATCTTAAATTTCTTGACTTCTTGAAAAACGTGTTGCTTCAGTTTACATCACCTTCTTTTTTAAGAAGGCTCGGAAAACTACTCCTTTTCTCGGACCTTCTTCATAGTACGTCTCGAGAAGTTATTCTAGTACACCTCTTTTAGAATAGACCTCTTAACTTTAGAGGTAAAGAACCTAAATATATAAAGGTATGCTTGTTTTGGGAAGGAAATCAAGGTTTCGACAGCCATGACCCCCATCACAATAACTACTTTATAGTAACCAAAACTGAGAAAGATTTATAAAGAGAAGCCACTTTTAGGCTGATATGGACCCAGAAGCAGGCTTATCGCCAGTTGGCTTTACCCGTGAAGATGTTGAATTAGCCAGCCTGCTGGCTGACCATCTCGGCCCGGCGTATCCCGGACTGTTCCTACAGTTCCTTCCCTCTGCTATTCAAGAACGGAAAACCGGAAGCAGGCTTTATCATGCTTTTCGGGCTCAACAGAGCCTGTCGAAAGTCCTGGAAGAAACTGCTGCCTTTGGCGAGGAAATAATACACGATCTCACGGCTCAGGGTATTCCTTACCGGATGATACAATATGACGAGGCAACCGTTACCTGCCGGGAGAAAGAGCGATTATGGAAGCGGATGGAATTAGAAGAAACCTTGCGAGAAGAGCTACCGGCAGTGAGAGTCGATATGATCAAGTCCGTCCTCTTTCAGTACATCAGCCCAGGAACGGAAAAGTATATTCTCGCCTGTACTCTTCCTCAACGACAGGTCAGCACGACTGAACTTCGTGCCGAATTGGGATTATCTCCGGACGAAGCCAGAAGTTTGACGGTAAAACGCCTGGACTTGGTTGATCTATTCAACCTCACCGGAAAAGAGACCGGAGCACTCAGCCCCTTGATGGCTCCGAGCAAGGTAGAGGAATTAGCAGCGGTTTACTTCACCGAAGACTTGCTGTTCGATGCTCAAGCCCATCCGGAAAAACTGTATGACGTTACACTCACTCCCCAAGCCAGTATGTTCGTGAATGCTGATACGCTATTTGGATTGTTGCAGCGGAGAAGCGATAGATACCGGAGCAGTGCAGTATTTGACGATACCGTGGCATTCGAAGTTACTGACTGGAAGGTCAAACCGGTCGAGGTAGCGAGAGCGGGTGTAAACTATCTCTTCACCGAAACGAAAGTACGATATAAAGGCCAGGAGTATGTCATCAAGAACCTTCCCAAGGAAGGGAAAGTGGTGGCGATGCCTGTTCCTCTCGAACATGAAGGGATGAAGACACAGAGGGTAGAATTGCCCTTAACGTACGGGATGGTGGAAAGGAGGTATGAAAGAGAGAATAGAGAGGGAAGGACATTATGATCAAAAAATATATACAAAACGTAGGAATCGCTGCCGGATTAGCTGCTGTTCTCATTGCCTCTTCGGTAAGAGCAAATCCATTTGAAGAGCGAATACTGCGCTGTAAAAATCCATCACCAGGTGATCCATTTACCAGCAATCTTTCCTTGGAAGAGTTGACAGCTTTAACCAGAGAGGCGGATGGCTATCAAGGAATAGAAGTAAACGAAACGATAGGGTATACCGGAAAAGACTTACCGCGAAAAAAGAAAGATGGAAAATTAAGTGGTGATGAGGTTGCATATCATTTTGTTGATCAGCTTTATAAGCAAAATCCTAGCTTGCTTGAACCGAGAGCTGGATCGCAAGGTAGTGGGTTTGGAGACAATTTCAGAATACGTGGCCGCGAAATTGTATTGGGCTCTTCAGCTTATAGTTTCTTAGACCGCTACGATACTAATGGCGATGGTTACGTAACGTCAAAAGACGATCTTGACCAGGACGGCAAATTAACCTGTGAGGATATTGCAAAATCACCAACAAAGCCGACAAAATTAACCCCTGCAGTATTAACGTCAAATGATCCTTCTGCATATACTGCCGTATGCAGCACTGTAACCCAATCAGAACTGCCTGTTGTTTTGCTGGTCTCTTCTCCCGGTGGTAATGCTAAAATGATAGACTCGTTTGAAGAGCGATTGGCAGGACTATCACCAGCATACGTTGGAAAAGTACGATTTTATCATGGAAATTATCAAGAATTAGATCATACTGAATTTGAAGCATGTTTGCCTACTGCCGGACAGATGGAGGTGTATCCAAATCCAGAGATATTATTCCTGCGTTCAGGAACAGTCGTAGGAAGATACCAAGGGAAGGTCCCCACCGAAAGAGCATTAAAAGCACAGATAGAAAGAGTGTTTTAGTGAGGGTATTATGGATCAAAAAACATTAGGGCAGAAAATTTCTGAAATGGTCCCCCACGTACAGATAGCCAAGGAGATGAACCAAAACTGGATACGCTGTTTTCAAGATCAATCTTACCTGCCACGATATTTATTTCATGGAACAACCAAACAACATTTTAAAGAAATATCAGAAGAAGGACTTCTTCCAGAAAGCTGTTTTTTAGGAAAAGTCTATTTATTTACTACTTATGACCCCGCAAAGAACCATGCTTTTGCAAAAAGCAGTTTAAGAAAGGACCAATCAGTAGTGCTTTATTTTGATAGGGAACAATATCCTGCTGCACATTTAGAGAAGAGAGATAACAATACCATACGGTGTTACGATGCTATTCCCGCCGAGTTTCTGAACAGAGTGAGATGGCCTTTAGAATGGTTACTGAGATGAAACCGTATCCTCAATACAAAAACACAAAATATACCCCGATAGCGACCATCAGCAGCCACACTACTTTATTCCAATAAAATACTTTCAATCCGTCGAGATTGCCAAAAGGGATTAAATTGAACAAGCCCAGCCACATATTGATACCGAAGCCGACGGAAAAGATAGCAGCCCAGGCCGGAAATAAGAAGATGCCAGCTAAGAACAGCAATCCTAAGACATAATTCGTCGCTGGTCCGACTACGCTGACCAGGCCATTCTCCCGTCGGGTGATCATGCCAGAGATCATCACCGCGCCGGGAGCGGCAAAGATGAATCCGATGAATATAGCCAACCCCACCGCCAGATATAACATCTGGTCAAAGGCACGGAACTCGGCCACGCAGCCGTATTTCTGGGCTACAAACTTATGTGCCAGTTCATGCAGCAGGAATCCCAATCCGGCCGTAAACAAGGAGATGACGAAGGTCAGTACAAAAGAAGAGGATACTACCCGGGCTAAGGTTCCGTCCAGAAGATTGGCTCCAGAATAAATAAAAGCAAAGGCTAAGGACAGGGCCAGCCAGGCTTTGGCAATATCAGTCAATTCAGTTTTAGAAGTCTTTACCTTTCCCAGGCGCACTTGGTGGTACATCTACAGTTCCCCATCCGGTGCCTTTTCATGCAGGAATTCTTTTAATCGCTGGGCTTCTTCTTCCAAGGTGATGAGTAGATTTACATCCGCAAAATTCTCCTGCGCACAGTTCTGGCAATAGTAATCAGCCGTGTCTTTGATCTTATAGATAGCCGGCTCGTTGCAGATAAGGCATTTTTTGGTCATCGGTAATGTTAAAAGAGAGTGTATTTAAAAAGATTATCCTAAAAGAGGCTCTGCAGAAAAAGTCGTCTGGACCGTGAGTTTAGCCGATTTTCCGATGCCTTTAAATAATCTCTTTCCTTCCCAAAACAAAAGAGGTCAGGTATGAAGACATTTGATTTGATTGTCATCGGTGCTGGTTCTGGTCTGGATGTGGCAGTAGAAGCAGCCAACCAGGGACTGAAAACTGCTATCATTGAAGCAGGCCCTTTAGGAGGAACCTGTCTCAATCGCGGCTGCATCCCCAGCAAAATGGTGATTCATACTGCCGATGTAGCGGAAGAAATCAAGAACGCCAATCTCTTCGGCTTGCGGGCATCCTGGACTCATCCTGATTTTAGAAAGGTAACTTTCCGAGCCAGCCATACCGTCGATGAAGAGGCTAAAGCAATAAAACAATCCTTACGTCAGAGAAAGAATCCGGTTCTCTTTGCCTCCAAAGCTAAATTCATCTCCCCCTATACCTTGCAGGTGGGAACAGAAACGATCACCGGGAAAAAGATTGTTATTGCTGCAGGAGCCCGTCCGGCTATCCCCCTCCTACCGGGCTTAAATAAAGTTTCTTTCATGACCAGCACCGAAGCCTTGCGGCAGACTAAACTTCCGAAAAGCCTTATTATTATTGGCGGCGGCTATATTGGGGCCGAGCTGGGACATTTTTATGCAGCTTTAGGATGTCCGGTAACGGTTATCCAGCGCGGTCCGCTGCTGCTCTCCCGGGAAGATAAAGATATTTCAGCACTGTTCACCACGATCTGGAAACGGAAATATGGGATAGTCTGTAATTGTGAAATAACGGAAGTGGAACAGAAAGGGAAAAATATCGTTGTCAATACTAAACACGACGGGAAAAAAAGAAGATTTGTAGCTGAGAAATTGTTGATTGCGACCGGAGTGAGGCCAAACTCTGATACTTTAGATTTAGCTAAGACTGGCGTAAAAACCAATGAGAAAGGGTTTATCATAGTCAATAAATACATGGAAACAACTGTTCCCAATATCTACGCTTTAGGGGATATTGCCGGTGTCTATCTTTTTAAGCACTCTGCCAACCTGGAAGCACAGTCTGTTCTGAACTCCGTGCTGGGCAAAAAGCAAGCTGTTGATTATTTTCCCATGCCCCATGCCATCTTCACCTCCCCCCAGATTGCCGGAGTAGGAATGACCGAACAGGAAGCTCAGCAGCAGGGGAAAAAATATGTGATCGGAAAATATGAATATAAGAACACGGGAATGGGTGCCGCGATGGCTGAAAAAGATGGATTGGTGAAATTCATAGTAGAAACGAAAACCAGGGCTATTTTGGGCTGTCATATTATTGGGCCGGAAGCATCCACCTTGATCCATGAAGTGGTGGTAGCCCTGAAAGCGGATCGGAAAAGAGCATTGGATATTATCCGTGAGGCTGTGCACGTGCATCCTGCCTTGAGCGAGGTGGTGCAGCGGGCTGCTGGAAGTGTTCCGGTTTGAGTTTCTGGGGAGACCTTATTCCCCTTCCTTACAATTGCATTTCCGTACCTCTTTCTGGCATCCTTTACAGACAACACATAAAGGGCAGTGGGAAAATAGTGCCCGCCGGTATGCTTCATATCCACAGGTACGGCAAGTGAATTCATTCGTAGGCATAGGTTTGCTTATCTTTTTTTTCTTCGTATTTGATTTCTTACTCATTGATTTCATGCTTTCTTCCTCTTCATCAACACTGCCTTCCGAACTGCTTTCACTATATCGTCTGCCGTCAAGCCAAAGGCTTTCATTAACTCCTGCGGCTCTCCACTTTCTCCAAATCGATCCCGGACTCCTACCTTTACAATCGGCACGGGATAATGCTCAGACATAAATTCTGCCACTGCTCCTCCTAACCCTCCCTGAACCTGATGTTCTTCGGCCGTCACCACGCATCTGGTCTTCTGTACTGCTCCCAGCAATGTTTTTCCATCCAGGGGCTTGACCGTATGCCCATTCAACACTTGGCAGTCAATTTCCTTTTTTAATTTTTCTGCCGCCTGCAAGGCTTCATACACTAAAGGTCCATTGGCAATAATCGTACAATCCTTCCCCGAACGGAACTCTTCCATCTTCCCCACTTTAAATGGCGTTTTTACAGTAGTAAACGCCGGATATTCTGCCCGGCCAAAACGGATATAGACTGGTCCGGGATATGCTGCTGCTGCCAGGGTCGCTTTTTCACATTCCTGTTCATCACAGGGCACTAACACGGTCATTCCTGGCTGCATCCTCATCAAGGCTACATCTTCCAGAGCCTGATGCGTCGCTCCATCCGGTCCAACTGAGATTCCGGCATGTGCTCCCCCGATCTTGACATTGATCTCCCGGCCGGGTTTGCTTCCCCAGCTGTTATAACTGATAGTCGTCCGGATCTGCTCATTATTCCTGCCGGGACTGAATACTGCATAGGATGAAATGAAGACAATCTTTCCGGCCATGGCCATCCCTGCTGCCAAGGAAGCCATATTCTGTTCGGCCACGCCCACTTCGACAAACCGCTCTGGAAATTTTTTCTGGAACCATTCACTTCGGGTCGATTCCGATAGATCAGCACATAATACCACCACTTTGGGGTCCTTTTCTCCGGCCTGGACCAATCCCTTACCATAGCCATCCCTGGTTTTGACTCGTGGCAGATCCTGGCTCCAGAGATTTGACACTAAATATGCCTGGGGGTTTATGGCTCCCATCTTAATCAGCCCCTTTCTTAATTTTTTCTTCCCATACTTTTAATTCCGCCAGGGCAATAACCGCTTGTTCCTTTGTGGGTGGTTTTCCGTGCCAGAGATAATCATTCTCCATAAACGATACTCCTTTTCCAGGGATATTATGGGCTATGATGACCGTTGGCTTTTCATAAATAGTCTTGGCTTCATTACAGGCATCCAGGATATGTTGGATATTATTTCCGTCTATCTCTAAGACCTGCCAGTTGAAGGCTCGGTACTTTTCTGCCAAGGGCTCTAAGGGCATGATCTCTTCCGTATGTCCACTGATCTGGATATTATTCCGGTCGATGATTGCGGTTATGTTCCGCAACTTATTTTTTCCGGCAAAGAGCGTTGCTTCCCAGGTCTGTCCAGCTTCCTGCTCCCCATCACTCATGACACAGTAGACCCGATTCGGCTTTTTGTCCATAGCGAATGCTGTGGCCACGCCGACTGCCTGGCTCAATCCCGATCCTAACGGCCCGGAGGTCGTTTCCACCCCAGGCAACGCACCGCGATGGGGATGGCCTTGCAACCGAGTGCCCAATTTTCGCAGAGTCTTCAATTCTGTCCGGGGAAAATACCCTGCCTGGGCCATGGTAGCATACTGTACCGGACAGATATGGCCATTACTGATAATCAGCACATCCCGCTCACCCCACTCCGGGTACCTTGGATTATGCTTTAATATATTGAAATAGAGTGCTGTAAAAACATCGGCCATGCCTAAAGGCCCGGCAGAATGCCCGGAACCGGCGGCAACTAAAGAATTAATGATGTCCTGACGGATATAGTTCGCCAGAAGTTTCAATCGTTTCAGGTCCGTGATTTTAGGGAATGGTTTGATGGAAGACATACGTACCTCTTTTACTGGGAAATAAATAAAGTATCTTAATAAAGGTTTTGTCGTTCTGAATTCTCTCTTCAGCAAAACTCACAGACGTGCTTCCCTTTCTTTACCATCGGCTTGACTGTTTTGGTCTTGCCCTTTGCTTTTTTTCCCTTTTTCGTAGCCATATTCTCACCTCAGTAAATGGTATATATCATCAGTATTCCCAGCAACAATAAAAAGATTCCGATCAGCAGCCGCATCAGCCGGCGGTGTTTCTTCCTCCAGGCTTCTAAGACCGGCGAAGATTTCCCAAAATATGAGAGCCCGATGATGACAAATAAAGGTAATATGAAAATAAAATTATACAGCAGCAGGAGCGGGATTCCCGCCGCGTAGTTTCCTTCTCCCAGAATAGCCAATACTGCCAGATACGGCGCTCCGGTGCAGGGCAATTCTACCAGCACTACGAATACCCCTAAGAGTGCCGAGGCGAGATAACTTATCCACATGCTTCGTTGATTCAAACGTTCAATCTGAACGGTATAATATTTAATTCTCTCTGCCGCTCCCGGCATCATCTGTAAGCTAAATCCCTTTCCGTACCAGAAGAAATCCTTGATCTCGGTTATCCCAGCCAGGATGGCGATGGCTGCTGCTATCCAATAGACTGCCTGGGTGATGCCAAATGAAATGGTAAACCGTAGAATTCCCACTCCGATCAGCAGATAGGTGAAATAGACCACTCCGGTATATAACAATCCCCCTAACAGCATACGGTGGGGACTCTTATACATCTTCATCATGAAGGCAATGAGAAAAATCAGCACTCCGAACACACAGGGATTGATGCTGTCGAGCAAAGCTGCACCAATGATGATGGGCAGGGTCATCCCCTCGGGCAACATCAGACCTTACACCCGGAGAATTCTCGCAATTCATCGATGGAAAGAAATCCCGTATGCCGTTTCAGTTCCATGCCATTGATTTCTATAGTCCAGGTCGGCGTACCCGGGATATTTTTCTGGATACAGAGATCGGTCTGGGGATTTGGCCCCTGGGGATGGCATTCGATCTCAGCTACATATTTAAACGACCTTCCCAGCATGGACTTGGTTCTGGCGCAGACCCCACAGCGGAAGGAACTGTACATCTTCACTCCTTTTTCAGTCATACACTGGGTCAGGGCATCATAATTTTCCTGCTCTCCGGTAATATTGAAAAGGATGAAGGTTCCTCCGAATAGGATGATGCTCCACCAGATCCAGCGCTTGGTTGCTTTCCATAGTCTTCCTGGCTCCACTGGTGGCTCTTGCTTTAGATACAAGAGTAAGGATAAGCTCAAGGTAACAGCAACAATGATATGGGTTATAGTACATAAAAGACAAATTGCTTTCAAAATAAATTCTGCTATGATCATGTAAATTACAAACAAGATTCCCAGCACATTCCATCCTACCATGATGGGAACCAGCTCTTCTTTATGGAGCGCTTTCCAACTCATTGACAGCAGGAACAAGAACCACAAGGCACCTAATAACGCTACTGGCACGCCAAATAAGACTGAATAGATGCTGGTATTGACATATGAACAGGAGAGCGTCTCTCCCAAATCACAGAAAGCCCCTTGCAAAGGGGGATCATAATGATTCTTTACCAAATATAGTGAGATAAGCACTCCGGCGATGCTTAAAGCTAGGATAACTTTAAGAAGGTTATGGCGGGTAGTTTGGTCCATCTCGTGTCTCTGGGGATACTTTCTTTTATTCCTAAAATAACCTTAGTATATAAAATTAACTTACCGAGGCGGTTAATTTTAATCTAATCCGCACTTGCTTTCTCCAGTATCCTTTTCACTTCTTCCTCCTGCACCGGATTAAAATCAGCATAGAACTGTCCGATGGCCGTAAAATATTCTTCTTCCCGTAGGCAGATGACTTCCTCCACCGCTTCCCTTAATCTATACACCGCCCGGGGAGGAGCTACGGGAATGGCAACAATTATCTTTTTTGGTTTCTCTTTCTGTAGTATCTGGATGGCAGTCATCATCGTCGCTCCCATGGCTACTCCATCATCAACCAGAATGATGATCTTACCCCGTACTGATAATTTTTTTCTGTTTCCCCTTAAGAAGGTGTACCGTGCTCTAGCCTGCTGCTGCTTCTCCCGGATTTGTTCCTGGAGATACTTCGAAGACAAATGATATTCCCTGATGGGATCATCCCTAAAATTAGAATAGTCTGTTCCGGTTGCTCCGATGGCCAGTTCTTCATTGCCCGGAGCGCCGATCTTTTTGATGACCACGACCTCTAAAGGCAGCTGCAATCGGTGGGCAATCTCTGCCGCTACTACCACTCCACCCCTGGGGATGCCCAGCACGATTACACTTCTTTTATTCTTATAGTTCAACAATTTCTCAGCCAGTTTCCGACCGGCATCGTTCCGATCTTTGAATATCATCGGTCCAGGAAGAAGAGCAGGAGACATTTAAGCTTTTTGATGGTAAGGGCTATACCTATCTCCAAAAACAAAA
>Ga0209541_10018045_pt1 | contig 10253 bp, 11 predicted proteins | sample RifCSPlowO2_01_FD_184027 | JGI IMG/M metagenome (GOLD analysis project Ga0209541, IMG submission 184027) | Groundwater microbial communities from Rifle, Colorado - Rifle CSP2_plank lowO2_0.1 (SPAdes) (version 2) | ecosystem: Environmental > Aquatic > Deep subsurface > Groundwater | place...
GAAAGAAAGCATCAACCTAAAAATCAAAGAGTCGCAAAGTAAGAAATTATATGTCCCAACCAGAGGGGCTAAAGTAACATTTTTAGATGACTAAATACGTAAGGGAGACGAAAAAAGGTTGACAAAAAAGGTTGTACAATTTACGAAAATAAGCTATAATAAGAATATGAAAGAATTTCTAAGAAAAAATTTTGCCATACTGCTTGCCTTTATGTTGCCGATAGCGCTCATAGCTATTGTTGCCTTGAGCGCCTATCTTCCGTCGCTTTTCTTCTCCACTGGCTACAATTTTGTGTATTCATCGTGCACTGATGGCGCTAATTACTATTCATACCGTTGCAATAACTATCTTCAAAAAAACCGTTATTCGGTTGTAAATAATAAATTAACCGCAAACTACATTGACCCAGCCTTAGATTCAGATAAAGATGGGGTGTCTGATATTAATGAAAACTATACCGCGCGTATTTTCCTGCATGATACAAGAAAGAACGAGAGTAGAGAAATCACGCTAGAAGAAGCACGGACAATGACGCTCAATGGACTTTTGACCTCACCCGATGGTGTTACGGTTTCAAGCAACTATGACAGAGGAGCCGGTTTTTTCTTACTTTTTGATCAAGGTTCTTCATACGATTATTACCTCACAAAAGGAAAAAGCAAAAGCAAGCTCAATTTAGTAAATAGCGATGATCGATATTATTATAGGGATAATTTCCAGTTTATTGGATGGGTTTTGCCCGGAAGAAATTAACACCAATGTTTTTTATGAATAAAGAAGAATTACTGCAAGAACTTTCTGCCAAGGTAAGCGTTGGCGAGATAAGCCGTGAAGAAGTGATGGGTCGGCTTAATTTTGCGCCAGCAACAGAGCAAGAAAACAAGGAGGGTGCAAAGAAATTCTCGCATTTTTCTGTAACAAATATGTTGTATGTTCTGGGAGCCGCTATTGTGATAATCGGCATTGTTTTTTTTACCGCTCAAATCTGGCACGATATCGGATCTATTGGACGCATATCAGTTACGCTGGGTCTTGGCTTTCTCATAACCGCCATTGGATCAGTATTGCTAAAACAAAAGCCAGGAGACTATATCGGTCCAATATTTCATTTTATAGGAGGTATGCTCGTTCCCGGAGGCGCTATAGTAACTCTCTCCGAGCTTAGCCCGAAATCTATAACTTTATGGCCCGTTACGATTACATTTGGAGCTATTTTTGCATTTTATTTACTCTTAAATTTTGCTCACAAACACGCTGTTTTAACTTTTTTTGCGATTGCCAATGGGACGGCGTTTATATATCTTCTTGTTGAAGCTATTATTGACGGCCCATATTATAAGCATGACGATTTGTACGCATACCTCACAATGGTAATAGGCGCGAGTTATCTTCTGCTCGCATATGCTTTCCGTAATGGTTGGAATAAAAAACTTATCGGAGCGCTTTATTTTTTTGGCATAGCAGGTTTTCTCGGCGCCGCGTTTTCACGTGTGTTTGATTCAGGCCTATGGGAAATGCTCTACTTCCTCATCGTGCTCGGATGCCTTTTTTTGTCGGTATATATGAAAAGCCGCATTATTTTAGTTATAAGCACTCTTTTTCTCATTGCGCATGTGTCGTATATTACAAGCGAGTATTTTGCGAATTCGCTTGGATGGCCCATCTCTCTTGTAATACTTGGATTTGTATTTATTGGCTTAGGATACGCGTCAATAACTATCAACAAAAAATATATACAAGAGCTTAGATAAAAATTTGCTATCGTGAATGTCTAATTCCACTAAAAAATAAATCGGCTCTGCTGATTTTTTTTGTTGCTTAAGTTGCATGTAACGCGAAAATATTGTATAATGCGCATATAACCTAATTGTCAATATTAAGCGCTATGCTCCAAATCTTTTGGAATGAAGTCCTGTATAAACCGGTATTTAATACACTGCTTTTCCTTTATAATAATTTTTCATATTATAATTTTGGAATAGCCGTAATATATCTTACGCTCATCATCCGCGTGCTTCTTCTGCCGTTTTCAATCACTTCAAGCAAAAGCAGAGAATTTTATAAAAATCTTGCCGAAAAAATGCGAGAAATTGATAAAGATTATGGAAGCGATTACATTAAAAAGAAAGAAGCCGTTCGAAATTTTTTGAAAAATAGCCAGGTTAATCCATGGTCAAAGGCAGTGGTCTTGGGCGTGCAAGTTATTGTTTTGATTTTGCTCTATCAGGTGTTTATCGGCGGATTAAACGCGAAAAATAAATTTGAGTTTATGTACTCTTTTATCGCGCCGCCTGATTACATAAATACGCACTTCCTTTGGTTTGATCTGTCAAAAAGAAACTGGACTATAAGCATTATTGTCGGGATTTTTTTGTTTATTGAGATTATCATCTCACAAAGCAATAGAAAAGAAATTCTCTCTCGCAGGGATCAAATGTACAAAATATTTTTTCCAATCTTTTCTATAATCGCATTAGGAATACTCCCTTCGGTAAAATCTGTTTTTATTTTGACATCTATCATATTTTCCATTATACTTATATTAGTGATGGGTTTAGCGGGAGGCGTTACAAGGGCAAAAAAAGCCAAAAATAAAGCCAAAAAGCCTCTAGTAAATCTCAATGACATAACTATTAAAAAAGTTTAAAGCATGTCCGACTCGCTTGATAAAATAATGTATAGCTTTGTGGTTGACGATGTCCTGAAGGGATTTTTTATTCATGTGCCCCCGGGATATATCGCGTGCGTGTATGATCTTGGCAGAGGAGTTTTAAAAAGAGTGTATGAGCCGGGATTGCATCTTAAGATCCCGTTTTGGCAAAAAGCAAAACTTTTCAACACACAAACGCTAGAATACGCCATTAGCAAAGAATTTGATCCGTCAAAAACAAAACTTATGGGCGATATTCCCATAATCTGCACTTCCAGCGATAAAAAAAGCGTGGCGCTCGAAGGCACTGTCTTGCTTCGTCTTGATACGGAACGTATTCCGGAAATCTGGCAAAATATCGGAGAAGACGTTGTTGAAAAAATAGTTCGCCCGACCATACGAAGCAGATTTCGCATGATTAGCGCGAGATTTGATTCCGAAGACATACTTATTAATAAACGAGATAGCGTGGAGATTGAGGCGCAAAAAGAGCTTGAAAGAGTGTTTTATCCTCGAGGAATATTGGTTGAAAACGTACTTTTAAGCAATATTGAAGAAATATTCAAAAGAGGAGAATAGCTATCAACTTATAGTGGTGAATTTTATTTATTTTTAACCCCGTTATTATTGGGGTTTTTTATTTACTTTTTGCCTTCTTTTGCCCACACAATATACACTTGTTTTTTATGATGTGAAATAGTAAAATATCATTACATAAAATATCTTTGTATGCCCCAAAACTTTGATGGAATTCCCAATAAAATTCCCCCGCAAAATCTAGAAGTTGAACAGTCGCTTCTTGGCGCGATTCTCATTGATAAAAATGCGATCATTAAAATCGGCGATATTATTTCGCCTCAAGATTTTTATAAAGACTCTCACGCGCTCATTTATGAGACCATGGTTGATCTCTATCAAAACCATGAGCCCATAGATCTCTTGAGCCTCTGTAATAAACTTCAAGAAAAAAAATTATTAGAATCGGTGGGAGGAAGAACATATATCTCCAGCCTCGCCTCGGCAGTCCCAACATCGAGCCACGTCATTACCTACGCGAAAATACTGCAAAAAAAAGCAACTCTGCGAAGGCTTATTTCCGCGGCATCGGATATCGGCGAATTATCGTTTCAAGAAGTAGAAGATACTGAAATGCTTCTTGATAAAGCTGAACAGATGCTTTTTCAAGTATCGCAAAAATACCTTAAGAAAAACTTTATTCCCATAAAAGAAGTATTACATGAGGCATTTGACAGAATAGACGAGCTTCATAAAGAAAGCGGAAAACTTCGAGGAATTCCTACGAGCTTTAAGGACTTAGATAATCAGCTTGCGGGACTGCAAAAATCCGATCTTATTATTCTCGCCGCCAGGCCTTCTATGGGAAAAACAACATTCGCGCTTGATATAGTGCGTCAGGTTGCCATAAAAACAAAAGTGCCCGTGGCTATTTTCAGCCTTGAAATGTCAAAAGAGCAGCTTGTTGACAGGATGCTGTGCGCGGAGGCGGGAGTGGATTTATGGAAAATGAGAACGGGAAAACTCTCAACGCACGGCGAGAATGATGACTTCGCGAGAATAGGGCATGCTATTGGAATTCTTTCCGAATCAAATATTTTTATTGACGACTCCGCAACCGCGAATATCATGGAAATACGCACCAAGGCGCGGCGCCTGCAAATGGAAAAAGGACTCGGGCTTATTGTTATTGATTACCTCCAACTTATGGAAGGCAGGGGTCAGGAAAACAGAGTTCAAGAGGTTTCGGAAATTTCAAGAAATCTCAAAGCAATCGCTCGAGAGCTTAACGTGCCCGTAATCGCCCTTTCACAGCTTTCTAGAAACGTTGAATCGCGCGATACGCATATCCCTCGGCTCGCGGATCTTCGCGAATCCGGATCCATTGAACAAGATGCCGATGTTGTTCTTTTTATCTACAGAGAAGCAATGTATAATAGCGATCTTCCCCCGGACAGAAAAAATATCACAGAGATTATCATAGCAAAGCATAGAAATGGTCCAACCGGAAAAATCCAGCTGTATTTTGACGCGAATAGAGTTACATTTAGAAACCTTGAAAGAAAAATTGAAAAAGCCCAAGATCAGCCGGCGCAAGAGGCAACTTTGCCGGAGTTTACATAAAATAAGATGTAATGAGTAATGCGTAATGGGTAAAATACTATTACTCATTACTTTGAATTACGAAACTCTCTAGAACTGTCATCCCCGACCCTGATCGGGGATCCAGAAAACTAGGAAATACTGGATTCCCCAGAAAGCGTTCGGTGGAATGACAGAAAGGGTAAGTTTCGTAATTCAAGGTAATTACTAAACTCTATGTTTAATAAGCTCAAACAATTCAAAGACATGAGAAGCAAGGCAAAGACCTTGCAAAATGCGTTGTCGGATGAAAAGATTATAGTAGAAAATAAAGGCATCAAAATAACACTTGATGGAAATCAAAAAATAACATCAATTTCAATACGCCAAGATCTTAAGCCAAGCGAAATTGAACGCATACTCCCCGATCTCTTAAATGACGGGATAAAAAAAGTTCAAAAAATTATGGTTGAAAAAATGCAGTCAATGGGAGGGATGGACAAGTTTAAGTTTTAGATTAAAGATTTAAGATTAAAATTTTTACTTGTTGTAAAAATTAATATTTTTTATTTTTAGCATACTTGCATATTAGATTGTTAGAATTATTTTTTGCTTTATTCTACTTGTGTCTTTAATCTTTAATCCCAAATCTTACATCTATCCATGGATTATCCCCAAAACATACAAAACCTCATAAAAAAATTCTCTCAATTGCCGTCCATAGGCCCAAAGACAGCGGAGAGAATTGTTATTTTTTTATTATCAAAAAATAATTCGATATTTGATGAATTCAGCAAGTCCCTGCTTGATATAAAAGGAAAAATTAAAAAATGCTCCTTATGCAATAATTATTCAGAAACAGATCCTTGCTCTATCTGCGCAAATTCAAAGCGAGACAAAAGCATATTATGCATCGTTGCCAAGCCTCAAGACGTCTATGCTATTGAAAAAACAAATAATTACACTGGATGTTATTTTGTTTTGGGTGGAAATGTAAATCCGCTTGAGGGCATAACGCTTGAAAGTCTCAATGCGAAACCGCTTTTTAAACGATTGCAGTCAAATTCTATATCCGAGGTTATATTGGCGTTTAATCCCGATATTGAGGGTGAGACAACCATCCTTGCGCTTCAAAAACACATCAAGCTTCTCAATATAAAAATTACTCGTTTGGCGCGCGGACTTCCCATGGGTTCAGACATCGAATATGCCGACGAGGTAACGCTCACAGACGCGCTCAAAGGTAGAAAAATATTATAAAAACCCCGATTGATATTTTCGGGGTTTTCTTGATGAAATTTTTTAATTTGAACTTGCACATAAAAGAACAAGATTTTTTTGGTTATCAAACCCAACTGGAAAAACTCCTTTGAGAAGAAATTCGTGTAACAGCGCTTTCATCTTTTCCCGCCATGGACTCATTCCCAATCCCGTGAAAATATATCCGCACCAGATGGCTTGATCAATAACCGGAGTAGTATAAGGTCCGCAAGCCAAATTCCAAGTCGAAAAATCTATCTTTGCTCCAAACGCCGTCCAATATGATCCAGCATCAAGAGCTTGCCCGGGAATTGCGGCATACGCCTCTTCTAAAAAATCGCTCTTTTGTGTTCTTCTTATAACTTCAAAAACAGGTTCTAGTAATTCCGTCAGATACTCAACAAATGTTACGCGCACCAAATCAACTATATATCGATGTTCATCCTTTTCATTTAGGAGAATAATATTATCAAAAGCATTATTTCCCAATATCTTAACGGCAATATTCACGATATTTTCAGGAGGAATTTGTAGCTTAAATGTATGCCGTACAATAGGTTCAAAAAATTCCTTGAGATCTTCTCGCGTTTGCAGACCCCATGGACTGAAAAAATCATACATCTTTTTATATAAATCCATAAAAAGCGCTCCTTGTAAAGAACAATGGTTGCGTCCAATAGAATGTTAGGATACTGCGGGAAAATAGTCAAGTGAAAAATTATTTAAATATATCGTCTACCCGCCAATTGCAACTATCATATCGGCGTATGCGAATTTGTGCCTAACTTTTTAGCCACCACTTTTTAAAAAGCGGAACCGTCAGCGTGGACAAGACAAATGCAACAGCAGGAACAACAGCATTGACAAAAGGATTTGGCAGTTTCGCGAAAAAGAAAAATACCACGATGACGATATATGTTAAAAGCAGAATAATAATTTTTCTAGTCCAGCATGTTTCCCATGCTTTATCAGCTTCTACTCGCTGGTTCCGCTTTTTAATTTCTTCTATTTCAAGTTGTAATTCTTCAATGGTTGCCATAGTGATTTATATTAAAGGCAAAAATTCATTTCGCCTAACGTATCGGCTTATGCGAAGTTGGCGAAGCCAATTTGGGAAACTGAAGTGCAATAAGGTTTCCGCATAAGCCGTGTTAAGTCCTCCGAGTGCGAAAGCACGAGAGCGCAACGTGACCGAGCCACAAAGTGACGAAGGAGTTTTTTGGGCTGAGAAAATTATTTTTTCTTTTTTATTTTTCCTATTAATAAGCCGATAAAGGTGGAAATAAGAATCAAAAAGATTGGTGTTATAATAAATGATGTAGTACAAAAATCCGTATAGTCGCACATAAATTCAACAAGCAAGTTTTTACATACTGTCAATCCAGCATCATAAGGCAAAAAAAGTGGACGTGGACATTGTACAAATATGTCCGTTGTAGCCAAATAATGTATGGACACAAAAAGAAGTATCGCTAATATAAAACCAACAAACATCCCCTTCAGCCAATATGGCCAGTCTTTCCATCTCATATTTATTTTGTGCATATATTTGTTATTAAATCTTTCGAAGCCCAAAAAATTGAATTTAACGTTAGGGATATGAGAAGTTGCGACCGCAGGGAGCAATTTGGGTGAAGAAGTCTGCAAGACTTCGTAACCTCATATCCCTTGTTATATTCTCCGAAGGGCTGAAATTTAGTGCAACGTCCCGAAGGGAAATTTCAGAGTATTTTTTAGAGAGCCGTTACTCACCAAACACATATCCTTTATTTTCAAGAATTCTAAAAGGATAACCCCTTAAATCTTCTTCGCCAACACGAGCATTTAATTTTTTTAGAACTTTATAAAGATATAATTTCCCATCTTTTGGATTATCAAAACTTTCTTTTGCTTCCAATTCAATGTAAAATCCCAAATCAGTAACATTATCAATTACAATCTCAACTTCTTCAAATATCCAACTTGTTCTTGATTTTTCTACAACAACAGCATCCTTAAAATCAAGACTTTTAAACATTTTCTCCATTGCTTCAAAATTATCGATTTTAGTTTCAAATTCATCACAATAATCTGTCTTCTTAACATTTTCAGGAAAAAAATGTTTGTATGTAATAAACATACCTTTTGGTGATTTTCTTAATCTCAACCATTCAAATGGATATTTGACAGCTAAGAAATCTCTGTGAATTGGAACATAATAAGAATCTTTCTGATAAATATTTTCAGAAACTGATTTTGCATTCTTATTCAAGAACTCTTTAACTTCATCTGGATTTTGCAAAGAAAGTTTTATCTCAATTTCTGTATCTTTATTGCTCATAATATTTAGTAAAAAATTAAATGCTTAAATACTTTTTTCTTAGGCCCTCTAAAAAATATTGAATATAACTGGTTTTTATCCAAATTACATACTCATATTGTATCAATAATTTGTATGTTATACAAACTTTTTTAAAAAAATTCCCATCCGAAAAAAACCTTTAAAATGTAAAAAAGCTGATATAATAAAATTAATCAAATGGGTATGAACCCCATCCCGAAAGCTTTCGGGATGGACTCTTTTTCCAAAGCTCGCTGCGGGGAATTAAACCAACGACTCGTCCTCCGTAGCTTGCCTACTCCGCCGAAGTCTCCCGATAGCCATCGGGGGACGAAGGCTGGATAGCGAAGGAGGATTAAAGACGGGGATTTGGTTGAGGCTGACGCGGATAAAGGAATTATAAAAATTCTAAAATGAAATTAACGCCATTTGTTTTAATATTATGTAAACAAAAAATAATAAAACAAAAAACCCGGGTTAAGCCCGGGATTTGAGTTTAGAGTTTTGTAATTTCCACTTCCGTAAAATGCTGTCTGTGTCCCCTGTTTCTTCGATACCTGACCTTTCTTTTAAATTTTACTATGGAAATCTTATCTCCTCGGAAATGCTTGAGGATTTTACCCTGCACTTTTTCTCCCAAGCTGGGAGTTCCCATTTCAATCTTATTACCCTCGGTATCGCCAATAAAAAGGGTTTGAAACATAACGGAATCACCCTCTTTTCCATCAAGCTTTTCGAGTTTAACTCTCGTGCCGGGCGAAACCGCATACTGTTTTCCGCCGGATGTTATAACTGCAAAATTCATAATAGCTTCAGTTATTTTTTTATATGATGTTAGTAATAATATCAAAAAGCCAGAATTTGTCAATATCTTAAGCTCAAAATTTTTTTATGCGTGATTTCTTGAATTTTTAGACCGAGAATACAGTTTTTTAATAAGAAAAATTGAAGTTATAATCAACACACAAATCGCAATTATTTTTCCTTTGGTATTTAAAAAGAGCGAAGATAATCCAAACAATAGTGTCGTACAATATATAATACTCACTGCTTTTCTTTGGCTTATTCCGGAATCTAAAAGCGTGTAGTGGAAATGCTCCCTATCTCCCACTGCCGGCGATTTTCCTTGACGTATCCTTCTGATTATTACGTACAAAGTGTCAATTATTGGAAGCCCCATAATAAGAATGGATGTTGCGATCTTGCTTCCGGAAATAATTGATAAAACTCCGATCATATAGCCCAAAAAAATACTACCCCCTTCCCCAAGAAATATTTTTGCGGGATAAAAATTATAGATAAGAAATCCAAGCGCCGCGCCGGCAAGCATAAGCGACATATGCGAAGTTCCAGAATTCTTAATATCCCAAAACAGGCTTACTATAAAAATTATAAAAGACGCGATAATTGTCACGCCCGAAACAAGTCCGTCGAGCCCGTCAAGGAATTTTGTGGTATACATCATTCCCATAAGCCACGCAAAAGTTATGATAAATCCTAAAACTGGAACAATATTCACAACCCCTCCGCTTGGGTTTGTAATAAATGATATATGTGTGCCGCTCACAATGGCAATGAATGTTGCGATGGTCGGAAAAATAATTTGATGCTTCGGCGCCAATTTATACCTGTCATCCAAAAATCCTCCAATCATAATTATTATCGATCCCACAAAAACGCCTAAAAGTATATTTTTTGGAAGCGCCTTCTCTCCTATGCTTCCATTATTTATAAATAAGAATAAAATTATAAAAAATGACAAAAAAATAGCCAACCCCCCGAACAAGGGAGTTGGCTTGGCATGCGTTTTACGCCACTCCATTGGAAAATCCATAATCCTAAACCTCCGCGCAACATATATAACCAAAGGCGTCAAAACAAGAGAAAGCAAAAACGGAAAAATAAATGAATAAAAATATGCCATA
>Ga0209541_10018050_pt1 | contig 10252 bp, 10 predicted proteins | sample RifCSPlowO2_01_FD_184027 | JGI IMG/M metagenome (GOLD analysis project Ga0209541, IMG submission 184027) | Groundwater microbial communities from Rifle, Colorado - Rifle CSP2_plank lowO2_0.1 (SPAdes) (version 2) | ecosystem: Environmental > Aquatic > Deep subsurface > Groundwater | place...
TCCCGACTTTACGTCGGGACATTGACTTACTGTTCTCATCCCGTACGAAGTAATAAATCTGAAGATTTCTGCCGAAACTTATGTTTCGGACTTCGTACGGGACTCATAATTCATTCAATTTTGAAAGAACATCCGTCCGAACGACGGTGTTTATTCGTAGTTAAGACGTGGGAATAAGTATACATATATTAATTCTCTTTGCAAGTAAACAAAGAACCCCATCCAGCCAGCAGTTACGCTTGACTGAATGGGGCCACAACTAACACCTGAAGTGTCTTGAGATCCTCAGGGACTTGAACCAATGTTATTACAGCAAGTAGATTACCCTTTCTGTAATAATTGTGGCTCTGGTAATTAGTCGCAGGTAAGCAGTTCCAACCCTCAGAAACCAGATGATCGTACGCCTCCTGCGGACGGCGGAAGTTTCCAAACAACCTGTCTGGCTTAGTCTTTTGACCCCAGCCGGTAAATTTAGAGTCGGTGAAAGAAACCTTGATGGTCCATGTACACATTCTTACCTCCTACTTTATATTATATACTTAAACTAGTTTAATGTCAAATACATCATACATTATAATTCAGCTATAGCTTTTTTATAATGTAGTTACTAGATTTTTAGAAATTACTTCTTCTGCAATTTGTAGAAAGTCACCAACAGAGGTGAGGCGACCCCGAAGGACAGCGAAGCTGCCTACGGGGCAGGCGAAGATTTGCGCGCTGAGAATTTATAGAATGTCACTAATAATGGACTCGCCACAAAGATAGAGGAGTAGGTGCCGATGATGATGCCGATGATGAGGAGAAGGGAGAAGTGTTCAGTCGCAGGAGAACCGACCAAATAGAGAGCGAGAAGAGTGATAAAGATGGTTAGAGATGTGTTGATAGATCGGCCGAAAGTTTGAGTGACTGACTTCCCCACTGTAATCTTGAAATCTTCATTAAAATTCTTTTCCATATTCAAACGCAGATTCTCACGCACTCTGTCGAAAACCACAATAGTGTCATGGACAGAATATCCAAGAATAGCCAGAAGACCTGTGATAAAAAGTAAATCTATTTCAACACCCATAAAATGACCTAGAAAGACAAATATACCAGTAGGAACAATAACGTCGTGAGCTAGAGCGACAATCGTCGCAAGACCATACTTCCAAGACGATACAGGTTTAGAGACTTTCCTGAAGGCGAAAGTAATAAAGAGCACTATCATCATTACCACCACCGCGATCGCCTTTATAGCCTTACTTTTAAGTTCCGCTCCAGCTGTAGGTCCAATAGAATTTTGTCTTTCGACAACAGGACTATTTAGGGTTTCGATGAGTGAAAGTCCTTCATCCGCGGAGAGTTCTTTGGTACGGATTATATAATTGAAATCCCCAGATGGACGTACCGAGAACCCACCTATAGCAAGTGTGCTAACTTTTGATTCAATTTCGGCCTGTACCGGTCTCTCTGCATATTTTACTTCTGTGAGTGTACCTCCTTTAAAATCGATTGAGAGATTGAACCCATAGGCGAAAACAGTGTATGCAGATAGGGCGATCAAGACCCCTGAGAGTACAAACCATATTTTTCTGTATTTAATTACGTACATGTAGTCCGTTGCTAAAAAGAAAACGTTTTAATTTAGATTCAGATTTGGGTGCTACTGCAAAGAGGAACGTTCTTGAGACTGTAATAGCGGTAAACATCGATATCAATACTCCCAACCCTAGAGTGAGCGCGAAGCCTTTGACAGCCGAAGTGCCGAGCCAGAAGAGTACCACAGCAGTAATTATGGAAGAAATATTGGAATCACGAATAGAAAGCCATGCCCTCCTAAATCCCTCATGCAAAGCATCCGAAATACTTTTCCCTCGCTTGAGCTCTTCTTTGGTACGCTCAAAGATAAGCACATTCGCATCAACCGCCATGCCAATCGAGAGGATGAACCCGGCCAGACCCGCAGCGGTCAGTGTCACTGGTATTAGTTTAAAGACAGCCAACGATAGAATAATGTATGAGACAAGAGCTACAGAAGCGATGAGTCCTGGGAGTCTATACCAAATGATAAGAAACAGTACGAGAACGAAAAAGCCAATTATCCCAGCCTGCATACCAGACTTAAGCGCCACATCGCCCAGAGAAGCTCCTATAGTCTGTGATGTGGCGAGGCTGATAGGCACAGGGAGCGCTCCGTAGTTCAAATTCCTAACAAGTGCTTTAGCTTCCTCGGGAGTAAAACTTCCGGTGATCTGCGCCTTACCACCAGTGATCTCTGACTGGATAACGGGAGCAGAAAGTATGACTCCATCGAGAATGACGGCTAAGGGTTTCCCAATATTGTCACGTGTAATCTTGGCGAATAAATCTGCTCCCTCGGAAGTAAACTCGAGACCAACAAGTGCCACTCCGGTATTTGGGTCAAACTCTACCCGAGCATGCGCGAGATAACGTCCTGTAAGTTCCGCAGGAAGGAAGATGTCATCGATAGCAACCGGAGTACCACTGGCGATAGTAGAGGCTTCCGGTTTCGCAAGACGAAATTCTAGAATCGGAGTTTCCCCTATGAGTTTTTTAGCCAGCTCGATATCTTTCACTCCCGGCAGTTCCACTATTAGACGTTCGTCGGCGTTACCTGAAAAAATACCAGCGTGTTCAGTCTGTACCAATGGTTCAGAAACGCCGAAAATATTCACTCGACGTTCAATGACTTCCTTCAGAGACTGCATGGCCCCACCGACATCAGAGACTTTTGAAGTATCAGCTATATAGACAAGTTCTGTCCCACCGACAAGATCAAGTCCGAAGCGAAATGGATACGGAGCCCCTGAACGTTCTTGTGTAACGAGAAAATACCCAAGGAGAACAAACATTGCGATAAGTACAACAGACCAGATGACGTGTTTACGCATAGGCGCCATTATACGACAAATTTATCTCCCAGCAATCGAAGCCAGTATCTTCAAAGTTCGGAGAGCAATTTTCACATCCAGTAGAAACGAACGGTTCTTGATGTAGTAGAGATCGTAAGAAAGTTTATTTTTAGTCTCCAAGGTATCTACACCGTGATGCGGGTGCTCTTCGTGATAAATCTGTGCCCAACCAGAGAGACCCGGTCTGATCAAATGACGGACATTGTAGTAAGGGATTTCTTGGGTATAGCGTTTAACAGCGTCTGGAAATTCTGGTCTAGGGCCGATAAGCGACAGGTCCCCCACTAGCACATTCCATAATTGAGGCACTTCATCAACACGCGTCATACGTAGAAAGGCTCCTACTCTAGTAACATCATTCTTTTGCCCACCCCACTTACCATCATCATTGGCAATGGTCATGGTTCGGAATTTTGCTATTTTGACCAATCTGTTATTCTCTCCTACTCGAGTTTGCATACTAAATAGTTCCCCACCATCATCAATCTTTATAGCCAAGTAGACTAGAGGATAAAGTGGTAATGAGAGGACGAAGAGTATCGAAGCAACAGATATATCCATAAGACGCTTCATAACATCATATCCGGCGCGCGGTGAAGTCGAGATATTCTCGAGGAACCAGTTATACCTTAGGAGCGAGAGGGGCACACGGTCGAAGATATCTTCGTAGATCTTGTGCATATCGATAAAGCTGATCTTAGAAAAAATGAGGTTATAAAGATGTGGTAAAACTGGTTCCACATTCTTATTAGCCAGATCGATGGCAATCACAGAAACATCTTCAGAATAAATATGAGAAACTATTTCATCCCAAAATCCTTTTTCATCGGCGCGATTGAGGTCTACAGAAGAGATAAACTTGATGTTGTATATGTGATTGTTATTGACTTCTTCAAGCAATTCTTTCATTTCATCTCCCGAACCGATGAGAACCGCGTTGTTGGAATGACCACGGCCGACGATGAAATAGCCGTACACCCTCCACAATAGAATGATTACAAAAGAGACAAAAAGGTAAATGAATAAAATTGTTTTTGGGGTGATGCCGAAGAAAGGTATGAAGTAGAAGAAGACTACTGCTAGCGCAGAGTTTGTAAGTTGTGTATTAGCTAGAACGCTCGGCAACTTTGATTTAAGAATTACTGTATGTTTCTCATAGAGACCGGCGATGTAGAACACCACTACCCAGATAGCAAAAAGGAGGCTGAAAGGCAGTAAGTGCATAAGGAAAAGTTCTCTAGACGGCACTTCTAAATTTCTAATCAAAAGAGATAGCCACAAGGCCGCAACAAAAGAACCCAGATCTCCTAGAAGCAGGACAAGAGGCTCTTTCCTATTGAGAAAACTCATAAACGTGCATTATACAATAATAATCACTCGACTAAAAGTCCATAACCAAACCCAAACATCTTCTTGTATATCTACGCCATGGCTTAGATATGTTAAGTAAAAAATTACAACTTCCCTCCCCGATAAGGTTTAGCTAATTTGAAGGTCTTTAGCTGACTCCTCAAACCAATCATTTTTACATAATCCAAAAAGTCTTTCGGCAAAGGTGAGGGTCCGACCCATACGCTCTTCTGAATCATAATGTAATCAAAATTTTTTAATTGCCGGCGGAACCAGTCTCTCTCTGTTTTCTTCTCGTGAGGAATATCATACATTATAATCAAGTTTTTGGGCGAATTTTTTTCATATTTCGAATTAAAGGTAAGGTAATAAAACCTACTCTTACGATTTTTCTTTTTTATTCGACTTCGCTCATTATTAAAAACGGGTATACCAAAAGCATTGACTCTGACCCCTTTATAAAAGTAAGTTTTGCCCATATAAAAATTCTATCACCATCTTCATATCTACGCCATGGCTGAGATGTGTATAGATTGAAAAGAAAGAGCCCGCGTCGAGTGCGGGCCCTTCGGGCGACATGGGACTCTTCGCGGACTTACAGAAAGTTCCCTATGGAGGACTCAGGCGATGCGCAACCATGAGAGACCCGACGAATCCCATGATGAGCATAAGGATGGTTGTCCCGACCGATGGAACGAAAAGAACGGCCAGCAGTAGTGCCCCACCAAGCGGAGCGATCACTGCCATTTCCTTCATTATTTGAAATATCATTTGATACCTCCTGTTCTTCCATAATTATGTATGCTAAAATAAGAATTGTCAATGAATCCCGTACGAAATAGACGTTATATTTTTTACGGGGATTATATTAACCATAAATTTCGTATGGGATGAAAATCATTTACGGCATAACTAAATCGAACTTTGGAGGTGCGCAGAGATATGTTTTCGAGCTAGCCACAGAGATGAAGCAACAAGGGCACGACGTGGCGGTACTTTGTGGCGGAAAAGAGACCTTGGTGAATAAGTTAAAAGAAGTTGGTATAAAGGTGATTAGTTTGGATGAGATGCAGAGGGACATCTTGGTAGATCAAGACTTCTCTTCTTTCTTCAAGATATTAAAAGTATTAAGAAGTGAGAAGCCGGATATTTTCCATATTAATAGTTCCAAGATGGGCGGGCTCGGTGGCTTGGCAGGCAGATTTGCTCGCGTGAAAAAAATAATTTTTACCTCACACGGCTGGGCGTTTAATGAGCCACGCCCAGTGTGGCAAAAAATTATTATCAAGTTTTTTGCATGGATAACGATATTGCTCTCTCACAAAACAATTTGTGTTTCGGAGGAGACTAGGCGACAGATTGAAAGCTGGCCACTTATCAAAAACAAATTGATGATGGTTCACAATGGTATAAAAGATTTTAAACTTGCTACACGCGAGAGTAGATTATTTACTGTCGGATCTATTGCGGAATTACACAGGATCAAGGGTTTGGATATATTGCTTACAGCATGGAGTAAGTTTGTAAAAAATCATAAGGCTAAACTTATCATCATTGGTGAAGGCGAGGAAAGACAAAATCTTGAAAATATAGCTAGAAATCTAGGTATTTTAGATTCGGTTATTTTCAAAGGATTCGTAGAAAACGCTCGATCTTTACTCTCCAACTTCGATATATTTGTCCTGCCCTCGCGTTCAGAAAATTTGCCATACGTCGTACTTGAAGCAGGCCTCGCCGGGCTACCTGTGATAGCCACTTCAGTCGGTGGTATACCTGAAGTTATTGAGAGTGGAACAAATGGTGTCTTGATACCAGTAGAAAACTCTGAAACACTATTTTCTACGCTTGTTCTCTTGGCTGAAGACGAGAACCTGCGAAAACGGCTCGGTACCAACTTGAAAACATCAGTTATCGAAAATTTTTCATTTAAAGCAATGGTGGAAAAAACTTCACAACTTTATCTATAGCCTGGGGCCTTGAGAGTGGCGTTGCATACTCGATAGTATACCTAGAGCAAGCCACTCGGTCACGAGATGTGAGCCGCCATAGCTCATAAATGGGAAAGTGATACCAGTGACCGGAAGAACGCCCATATTCATGCCAGCATGAACCGCTATTTGAGTAGTAAACAATATCGCAATACCGAGACCGAAAAAAGTTTCGAAGTTGGTAGCCGCCACTTGGGCATTATTGACAACCCTCGTTAGTAATATAAGACAGAGAATAAGTAGGATAACCGTACCCACAAAACCCCACTCTTCGACAAAAGCGGCAAAGATAAAATCTGTCTCATATTCCGGCAGGAACTGCAATTTCGACTGACTCCCCTGACCGACCCCTTTGCCAAACACGCCACCGGAACCGACGGCAATAGTAGATTGATAGGCGTTATAACCAGCTCCGCGGACATCCGCTAGCGGATGAATGAAGGAAATAATACGAGCTTTCTGATATGGAGCAAAAATAAACATCCAGAGCACAAGAGAAACTACTGCCCCCAGTAGAGCCACGAAGGCAAGATGTTTTTTAGAAATGCCGGAGACAAGCACCATGCCTAGCCAGATACCAGCAATAACCAAAGCCCCGCCAAGATCCGGTTGTAAAAATATTAATACGAACATAAGAAAGGCATAAGCACCCGAGACAAGAATATGTCGCAGATTCCTTATCTCAATATGTCTCCGGGAAAAATACTTTGAAAGCATCAAGATAATCACAAGTTTGGCCGGATCAGATGGCTGAAAAGCGAAAGTTCCGAATTGAAACCAGCTTTGCACACCTCTTGTGGCTTGACCAGCTAGAAGAAGAGCAAGAAGCACCATCAAAGTAAGGACAAAGATAGGCACGAGCACTTTGGTCTGTCGCAGAAAACGCCAGTCAACAGTAGCAGCGACAAAAAACACGACGATAGACACCAGGAGCCAAATATTCTGTCGGAAGAAAAAATAATTTTCGCCGGAAAATGAGTTCATGGTCACCAGCCCAGCTAGAGAAATGAGGATCGCCGGCACAAACATGTGCCAGTCTATATGCATTCTGTTTGTAAATCTGGTAAAAAAACTTTCCTGCATTTATCTTATAAAACTTCTATCAGGGAAAATGCGAATAATGATCTTTGTATTCAAAACCTTTTCACTGAAAGGACTTGGCCAAGTGAAGACTATCGGTGTGTTCGCGCCCACCGGTAAGACATCTATAAAGGTTTTCGAGGCGGCAAAGATATTGCCAGCTTCATTGGAGATAAGAGCTATGAGTTCGATATTAGACACACTTTCCAGAGAAGCATTTCCAACAGTAGCATCCAGTCGCGGACGAGTGTCTTCTCTGGAGAGATTAGCCCCCTTTACCACTAACTCCGGCAATTTTGTAGCATTCCTACGCCAAGCCAAACTCCCCTCCTTCCATTCGAAAGTCACTCTGGCGGGGATAACCCCTGCTTCCAAAATAAAGGGACCTTCAAAGATAGCAAAAGTTGCCCCCTTAGGCACGAAGGTCTCGCCCTCAACCACTTTAATAGGAATACCACTGGAAGTACTATATATTTTGAATATATACCCTGCTCGATATATTTCTCCACTAACATTGGAGTTCTCTATCACAGCTACAAGCTCAAAAGTATTATTTTGGACCTTTAATACCCGCGGATCACCTTGGAGAGTGAGCGGTAACGATTCAGAAGTACAGAGGAGTTGACAAGAACCGCCGCAATCCACTCCAGTTTCGTTTCCATTTTGCTTCTTATCAAAACAGGTTGGCGCGCGATAAAACAAAAAGAAAATAGGAAGACCGATAAGTACGATAAGTATAAAAAAGATAAGAGCTAAGATAATCCTCTTACGCCTTCGAGACCATTGGTTCATTCGTCAATTATAACAAAAATTGAATACTAAGTTCTGGCGACTAGCTACTTTCGCCTTGCGACTATCATCGCCTCAACTGGGCTTAACCCGCCCGAACGTACCGTTCGGTACGGGCGGGCTGCCGTGTCCCCGTAGGAGAAATTAAAATCAAGTACTCTGTGCTAGCGCCTAGCTACTTTCGCCTTGCGACTATCATCGCCTCAACTGGGCTTAACTTCCGTGTTCGGAATGAGAACGGGTGTGACCCCAGCGACGAAGCACTAGCACACAATACTCGATACTATTTTAATTTCCCTACGGGACAGGTCGGAATGTTCCCGATTTGTCCAAGAACGAAGCGATTAGTTACAAATCGCAATCCGCCAAAGCTTTAGCGTCGGCGGGAGAACGCCCGCCCGACTGAATGACTTCAGTCATTCGGGCGGGGGTGTGTCCTCTGCGACGAAGCACCAGAACTTAAGATTCAATTTTATTGCTTGCCCCGCATAGCTCGAAGAGCGACGTGGGGGGTTGATTTCATTTAGCAGGACAGAACTTTAGTAAGTTTACCCCGAGTTTAATCGAGGGGTGATTTTCATGTTTCCTAATAGGATTCGAGCAATTAGTACGCCTCGGCTCAACACCTTGCGATGCTTACACCTAGCGCCTATCAACCTAGTCATCTCCTAGGGCTCTCAACGATTCCTAATCTTGGGGTTGGCTTCATTCTTAGATGCTTTCAGAATTTATCCGTTCCCGACTTAGCTACTCTGCAATGCCCTTGGCAGGACAGCAGACACACCAGTGGTCGGTTCAACTCGGTCCTCTCGTACTAGAGTCAAATCCCCTCAAGAATCGAACGCCTGCAGTAGATAGGAGTCCAACCTGTCTCACGCTTCTTTTCTTACATTACTGTAAGGAATGGACTATAACTTTATCTTTCTCTATTCGAGTTAAGACATCTGATGTTTAGTCTCTACGGGTATTCTTGCGAATTTCCCTCGGTATTACCCACATGGGGTTTTACCGATATTAATCAGTTTCGTACTCTTGTATTTCTACAAGAGACCGCCGTGATTTAGGTTAGTTCACCTTTTTGTATCTTTTCATAAACGAAAATTTTAACAGTTCGATTGATTCAGACTGTTCAGATTACGATTATTCGCAATCTAAACGGTCTGACGTTCTTATTTCATTATTACTAATGGTACTGACTATACCTTTTTCAAGATTTTCCTATCCTGAAACTGACGTGTTAGCCCCGACTAAAGTCGCAGGCTCTGCCCTCTTTCCAGAGAGCAAGTCGATACGGGGATTGTTAATCTTATAAGACATTGCTTTTGGTATGTATGGAGTGATCGTATCTATGAATCTTTGATAGTCAAAGGATCCAATAGCGATTCTCCATTGATGCCTATCTTTAACAAGTTTTGGATTTATAGAATATTTCTCCTTCAGAAAATCAATTATCGTATGTTGATCTTCAATGGAGAAAGAATGGGTATTTAATGTTAAGTTATTGCCATTATTTGACCCATCATCCATAAACCAAACTGCAAGCATCGCATCAGTGAAGATTGATAGAATCTCTTTTGGGAAGACTTTCTTACCACTTTTGTAGAAGATTTCGTGTATAACTCCAAAACTTTTTAGAGTTTTAGTGTGAAAAAACCAGGATACTTCATTCAGATTTCTTTTCTCATTGTGCCACTTTATTTCTTGTGGTTCCCGAGAAACCAAATCTTTCAATGTTTGGTATTTCCAATTAACGTAATCTTTCTGTTTTTCCCCATGATGCACTCTTAATCGAGCAGTATAACTCGCTCGTATTCCTTTAGATCGGCATTCAAGCCGAGCATCACCAAGCAATGACCCTATAATCACATCGAGTTGATGTGATGGAAATGCAGATTGCAATCTTCCCACGATATCATCCATTGCCTATCATTTTAACACGACAAGCATGTGGACTTCACCGTTATGAGTCAGTTTATTTTTCTTCTCTTATTTAACCTCGTAGAACGTCTTCAGCTGGGCTCATGAATCCTTACCCAGCTCGCGTAACTTTTTAAATGGCGAACAGCCATACCCTTGGAAGCTTCTCCACCTCCAGGATAAGTTGAGCCGACATCGAGGTGCCGAACTGCG
>Ga0209541_10018051_pt1 | contig 10252 bp, 12 predicted proteins | sample RifCSPlowO2_01_FD_184027 | JGI IMG/M metagenome (GOLD analysis project Ga0209541, IMG submission 184027) | Groundwater microbial communities from Rifle, Colorado - Rifle CSP2_plank lowO2_0.1 (SPAdes) (version 2) | ecosystem: Environmental > Aquatic > Deep subsurface > Groundwater | place...
TTGCCGGAATTGCAAAGTTCCAATACCGGCGTCAAGTTTATTTCCAAAAGAAATATTTATAAAAAGAACGCGTTTAAGGCTGACAGCTTGGAATACATAGAACCGATTTATCCCGATTAGAACTTACGACTGTCCGAAAATTATCTTACAGGTTATCTTACAGGTCCGACCTGTAAGATAGGACGAATTTACCCGCCGAACCAGACCAGAACCAAAGACCAGTCCCACACATAAGTACTTATGTGTGGGACTGGTCTTTACTTTTAATTAAACTAATGGTATAATATAAAAATCAAGGAGGGAGAAAATGGACTTGGTTCTTTTACTTATCGGGGTTATCCTTTTGGCCAAGTGCGCTGAAGCGCTGGCTAAGGTGAGCCGCACATCCTTCGCCACGCCTTTCAGACCGAAGGGATACGCGGAGGTTGAGTTTCCGGACGGCAGGATTGTTTGGGCGGAAATCATTCCGCCGGGAGGAAAGAAATGAAAAGATTGCTTGTAGCGGTAGCCATGCTGGCTGGGTTTGCCGCCGTGGTCTTCGCCCAGGACAACTCGAACGAGCGATGGTTCGTCAAGGGTTACCTGGAGGGCGGTCTCCACCCGCCCCACAACGAGGTGGAGATGAATCTTCGGCGCCCGGATCTACCGGAGACCAACGGGTTCGGCGATAACTTCGGGCGGTATGTCCTGCGGGGAGAAATCTTTGCGGGCTATCGGCTGGAGAACAAGGTCGTCAAGTCCGTTTTCGTTTTGGTCAAACCGTATTTCGTCTTCGGACGAACGGTGCCTCAACTGGACTATACCTGGTCGGCCCGGCTGATCGGGTATGCGGAAAACTACGGCATCGGGGTGGAACTTCCGCGGGGATGGAAGGTCTATGCCGAGACCCATCGCTGGTCGCTTCGCGACCAAAAAGCCGTTCCGGGCGATGGACCATTCGGCCTCAACAGCGGCCTGTATGTCAGGAAGGAGTTTAATCTTCATTTCTGATAAAACCAGCCCTGTCTTCTGCCAAGCAGGCGGCACTCCGTGCCGCCTTTTCGTTTTCCTTTATTTTTCAAAAACATCTTTTTCTCCCATGGCGGTAATTATCATTTTGTCGGGGGTGAGATATTTTTTTATAACTTCGGAAATATCGCCGTAAGAAACGCCATTAATTTCCGAAATGTATTTTTCGGGAGTAAACAATTCGCTTCTGGTTATGAATCCGACCATCAAAGAGGCGATTTTGTATTTGGGATTGGCAATATTTCTATTTAGCGCGCCGATTGTTCTGGTTTTTATTTCTGCCAGCTTATCTTCGGAAAATAATTTGGGAAGTTCCGCAATTATATCGCTCACGCTTTTAATGACTTCGGCTGGTTTGCTGGCGGATGTGTTTATGCTGAACAACCCCGTGTCGGTAAAGAACATATTGTTGGCGCTTATGCCGTAAACCAACCCTTCGCGATGGCGGATTCTTTCCTGAAGAACCGACGAACCGCCGAAACTTAAAAAGTTTTGAATTAATTCCAGCGCCATGGATTCTTTTAAGGAATTACCGGTATGAAAATTAAAAGCGATAAAAGTTTGATTGGCGGTTTTTTGGATAAAATATTTTTTGCTCGGGTTTGGTTCTATGGTTGCCGGCGTTAACGCCTGCCCGCTTTCTCGCCATTTGCCAAAATATTTGCGGGCCAATTCAACGGCCTTGTCATGCGCGATATTGCCGGCAATTATAATTGCGCTTCTGTCCGGAGTTATAAAATTCTTTTTGTATTCTATTAATTTTTCTTTGGTGGCCTCTGAAATAGTTTTGTTATCACCGAGAATGTTGTGAGAAAGGGGATGAGCGCCGAATATTTTTTCAAAAGAAAAGCGCGAGAAATACGATGCGGGATTGTCGTCTGACTTTCTAAGTTCTTCCAGTATTACTTTTTTCTCATTTTCAAGAGTCGCTAAATCAAAAAGCGAATTAAATAACATGTCTGACAATAGTTCAATGGCATTTTCAGCATAAATATTGTCAATTTCTAAATTGATTGTTAAAAATTCTCTGTTGGTTGCCGCATTCTTATATCCGCCCCTGTCGTCAATTTCTTTGGCGATTGCCATTGGGGTCGGTCGTTTTTCGGTACCTTTCAAGAGCATGTGCTCAAGTATATGCGCGTATCCAGATTCGTCGTCTTTTTCGTATCTTGAACCGGCGCGGGAAACCAGTAAAATATTAATCGTTGGCAAAGAAGCGTCCTCTGCGGTGAGTACTTTCAGCCCGTTCTCCAAATTGATTTCATTATAATTTGTCATAATTAAAAGATTAACAGAAAAGAATTGGGGCCGCCAGATTTTTTGTGAATTGATATGGACGACTAACTATTAAGTGACCGGCATTATTCAATAACTTGCGGTTCGGTGCCTACTAATTGTTCAATTGCCGGCGCAAGTCGTAATATATGTGTTCCTCCATAAATCATAAGAATTGATTTCCCCGATTTCCAAAGTTTTGTGATCTCCGATAGAATCGTCTCATCTCTAATTTGAACCATTTCCCCGATTATAGTAGATGATTTTGCCCCGACTTTATATTTTTTAAACCATTCTTTGGTTGGTGTAAATCCAGCCGTTTTAATAAGCTTTTCGTGTTTACTCCAATAATCCAATTGGCGCTCAAGTCCTTGTTCCGCAGTTATCAATGAACCGATTCTTTTACACGGTTCTACCGCAATCTCAATCATTGTGTGGACTACATCTTTGGGTTTAAATCGTTGGCAGAGTTTTGTTATAACTTCGGGATAAGGCGGTTCCATGCAAACCACCGCCATGTTGTGCAAGTGCGCGTACCAATGAGTAGCGCCCGATTCGCCAACCCGATGAATTGCTTCATCTATGGAATCACGGTCAGTATCATGGCAATTATTTTCAGAAATAATAATGCCATTGGGATATCGTTCGGCAAAATCATTTACCAATTTTTTAATGAGCTCAATGTGGGGATTAGAAATTTCATTGCTATGTCGTGTACCCAAAAGAATAAATTCTCGGTCTTTGGTGTTAAAAGCGGCAAGATATGGAAATTTAACTTGGCCATTTCGCACTCGGGGTAGAACATTTTTAAAAGTAGGAAGGTTATTCAAGTATTTTTTAGTAGTCATACTTTAATTTTTTTAAAATGTGTATTATTAATTTTACGAAAAGAAAAGAGTGGAATCAAGCAGTTGCTAAACTCCACTCTCGTTGGTCCGGTTCTTAGAAAACCGGATAACAACCGCAGACGGATTCACAGCAGCAGTCATGTCCGCCAATATCCGTACTGCCTGGACTCCGCATCTGGTCGCATCGCTCACTCTCTTTGAGAATGAACAAACCAAGAATTGCGGGCTTGTCTGTCGAGGTTGCTAATGCAACGCTCGCAACCGGTGCAGTCATTCTTTATAAAGTTTAAAACTGGGTGGCCACAGGCTATTGAACCACAACAAAAGGTTGACAAATACCCATCTTTGTAGTAAAAGATTAAATTAATGAGCCCGTTTACAATTAGGAGGGTTGTGACTATGAAATATCGTAACTTAAAAGGTCCGGTTTCTGTTCAAATAGAAATTACCGAAGCTTGTAATTTGGAATGTGTTCATTGTTATAATCACTGGCGAGATAAATCAAGACCTGCTTGTTTCAAAAATCTTAATCAGGAAAATATGAACAAAATTATCGCTTCTCTCATAGAAACTGGAGTTTCTTCAGTTGTTTTGACCGGAGGTGAACCTCTCCTTTTTTGGAATATTTTGACAGATGCTATTCAACAAATGATTTCCGCAGGTATTGCTGTCGGACTCAATTCCAATCTTTCTCTTTTGACCGACGAAATAGCCGCTTTTTTAAAAGAAAGCGGACTAAGAAATATTTTAGTTTCCGTTTTGGGCCACAAGAAAGAGATTCATGATGCCATAACCGGTCGGGATGGTTCATGGCAGAAAACCATAGATGGAATCAAGAAGGCTAAAAAATTTGGATTTAATGTCAGTTCAAATATGGTTTTGATGAAAACAAATCATCTATTTCTACATGAAACCGCAAAACTTATGAAAGAATTGGGCATAGCGTGTTTTTGTGCCACCAAAGCATCACCCGCATTAAATGCTCGTAATTTCGGCAATTTAACGCTAAACCGAGAAGAACTTCGCAGCAGTCTTGCTCAACTTATTCAAATTAAGCAAGAATTTCAAATGGAGGTAGATGTTTTAGAATGCTATCCCCTGTGTTTGATTAGTGATATTTCGAAATATTCATTTTTTGCGCGCCGTAGTTGTACGGCAGGCGTAACAACATGCACTATCGGGCCAACTGGTAATGTTAGACCTTGTTCGCATGCCGACATGGTCTACGGAAATATGTTTGAGGAAAACCTTATTGAAATTTGGCAAAAAATGTCGGATTGGCGAAACGGCCAATACATTCCGGATAAATGCCATGCATGCCAATTCGTAGAGCGGTGTAGCGGCGGTTGTAGAATGGAAGCTAAATACCGCGGAGATATTAGGGGCGAGGATCCCTTTATGTCTAATCCAGAAGAGGTTAGTCCTTGCAATATAACGAGCAAAAATAACATTTTTAATGAGTTTGAAAAACTAAAGGTAAATCCTCGCATCAAATTTAGAGATGAAGATTTTGGAGCGACGGCAATAGTACCCGGGAATGCAGTGTTCCTTAATGCTGATGCGGTCTTGATTTTACAAAATCTTTTGGAACAGCAAGAATTTACCGCAAATTTTATGGCAGAAAAATTTGACTTGAAAATTAAAGCCGTGAATCAGTTTTTGTACCATTTGCTACAAAGTAGTATAATCAAAAAAGTTCATTGAATTATGGCCTTTACCATAATAAACCCATGAGAAAGGAGGGTAAAACGATGAATCCGCAAGTTCTTTCAATTGTAGAGGAACCAAACGGTTCTTTGGTAATGACAGACAGCGCCAATTGCGATAAATGCGATGGCTGTGACAATACTGGTCCTGGTTGTGATTGTTATCGCGGACCATGTGATTGCGATGGAACTCCGTGTGACTCGTAATGCTTACCCCTCGGAATTTCGGGGGGTTTTAACTTTATTAATATTTTATAATCTAATGCCTCAAATTAAATTTGAATACAATTTGAATAAGGACAAATGGAATGTTTTACGCGTAATTAATAATCCGCCAATTTTTGAACCAGATAACACGGAAAGGCCGCTTGGAAAATTGCCCAAGGAATTAATTGAAAAAGTGAAAGCAGAAACTGACCCGGCAAAACAAGACCATATTGTTGAAAAATTTTTAGAATCTGATTTTAATAATAAAAAGGAGTTGATTGCTCAAAAAATTACCAAGTTTCAAGCTGGTTGGGAAACGATTAACGATGAATATTTTAAGCGCTTAGAAAACATTTTAAGTATAAAATTATCTCCCGGGATTGTTTATACGGTGTATCTTACAAGTGCTGGAAGCTGTCCCTTCAACGCCGGCCAAAGATATTTTATGGTTAGAATGGATGATGAAAAGGTAGATGTTGTCGTGGCGCACGAAATGCTGCATATTGAGTTTATCCGTAATTTTGGATTTTATTGTAGAGATGTTCTCAAATTAACAGTTGAAGATTTTGGCGCGTTTCAAGAAGCGTCAACCTTTTTATTAAATGATGAGATGAACGATATTTTATCGCGACCGGATTATGGATACAAGGAACATCAAGAATTAAGATCTAAATTATCCGTCGAGTGGAAAAAGAATAAAAATTTTAATAATTTACTAAATTATTATAAAGGTTTGACGAATTAATGAGCGAACTTATCTCATTTGTTTTTTTCTTTTTTAAGATTTTTGAAAGTGTATTAATGAATTTTTCATCTAGAGAGATTTTATCGTTAACATATTTTTTTGTAAGATTGATAATTTCAACTGTTTGCTCCGGACTGATATTGGCCATTAATTTATTAGCAGGTTTATTTTTTAATAACCGAATGCCCAAAATTCCTTTGGGAAACATGGAACCAATGATTATTTCATTTATAAAATTAACTTTCTGCGGGTCATTCGGGAATTGTTTTAGCAATAGGGGAAATAAATATTGATTTTGAAAACACAGATGAATCGTGCGAGCATCGGTTTTACCGCGTGCGATCGAGATAGTAAGAGTAAGAAAACAACTCGGTCGTGGACGTCTTCAATTCCATCTTGCCGGAGGAGGCTCGGTTGAGGTAAAACTGGGCGACAGACTGAATCGGAGCGCGAATCCTTGCGCATCGTGTCAGTTCAAAAACGAATGCGAGGAGGAATTCGGTGACTATGTCCGAGTTGATCCCCGCCTGCATCTTTACTTCTGCTATATGCGCCGTGATATGGGATTCCAAGTGCCCGAATACTTCGGAAGACCAGAGGCGTTGAAGCAGAAAATGAGGGAAGTGCTGGGAAACATAGGTGTCAGCGGACTTCTCGCAATGGCTCCACTGCGCCTCACCGTAACGCCGTTCTGCAACTTTAATTGCAGAGTGCCGGGGGCTCAACAGGGATGGTGCATGGAAGAACCGGGCGAGTTCATATATCCAAAAATTCGGACATCCTTACTGAAAAAGGAGTAGTCAACGCCGCGTAATAAGCTTACAAGCTCACGCGGCGTTTTTATTCAAGTCATTGTGTTTTAAGAGAAGCAGCCCGATTTCCAAAAAGAAAATTGCAACGTATTCAACTTATTATAGAACGCTTACAATCAACAGTTCTCTTTCTCGATGGCCAATTTGCAATTTTATCATTTCTTCTCCCCTTTTTCCCATAAGCGTTGCCCCAAGGGGAGTTTGAGGGGTAATAATCAGTATTGTTTTAGTATTGTTAATAATTTTGATGCCAGCGCCAACAGGCAGAATAAAATAAAACTCTTGTTCCCTATTTTCGTTAAGCGTTTCAACCAAAGAACCGATTTGGATTTTTTCAGAGTCAAGGCAGAAATCCGAATGAGCCATTTTTTGAAGAACGCTAAGCGCGCTGATTTTCTCGTTTATAGAGTTTTGTATTTTTCCGGCCAGCTGACTCATTTGAAACTTTGTAGTATCGCTATGCGACTGCATTGCCCCGGGAGCTTCAGCGGCGGCTTTTTTTACTTCTGTGAGATTTTGTTCGACTCTTTTAACCTCTTGTGTTAGTTGTTCTATAACGTTAAGCAAAAGCCCTTGTTTTATCATATGGTAAGATTTTTTACTTAAATAATACCAAGAGAACCTGTTTTTGTATGTATTGACTATTTCCATAAAAAGGGTGTACAATTAAAGGTATAGTAAGAAAACAGTCCCGAACGAGGTCGCGAGGGCTCGCAGCGTGCCTCTACCTCGTACGGGATAATGGCCTTTAACAATTCAAATGAGAATTACAAGGGGAATTCTTGTAATTTCTTATGAACTGGAGAAACTATGAAGTTATCGCATCGTGTTCCTATCATCAAAGCGGTGGGCGATGCCTGTAATCTTAGGTGCGACTACTGTTTCTACAGCGGCATGAACCAGCGGCCCAGCCGCTTCATGTCAGACAATCTGCTTACCATGTTTTTGGAGCAGTACTTTACCCTGTTTTCAGGAGAGCTGTCATTTGTCTGGCACGGCGGAGAGCCCCTGCTGGCGGGTATCCCGTTCTACGAGAGAGTCCTTCAACTCCAACGGCAACTTGCTAAAGTGGGGGATGTCGTGGAGAACAAGATCCAGACCAATGCAACACTCATCAATGATAACTGGGCAGAGTTCTTCAAGCAGAACAAGTTTCGCGTGGGTGTCAGTCTCGATGGCTGTCGTGTGTCCCATGATCGTCATCGGAGAGATGTCGGAGGTCGCGGAACCTTTGATGCGGTAATACGAGGCATCGAAACGCTTCGCAGGCACGGCATCACGCCTGGCATCATCCAGACCGTTACCAGGAACGGAATAGACGATGTTGATGACGACTTCCACTTCTTTACGGAACACCTGCGAGTCAACGGATGGGCAGTAAACCTATTTGCTGAGAACTCAAGCCCATGTTCAAGGTTGCAGAACGAGGGTCTTCGCGATGAGGATGTCGGACATCTCTACGAAAAGATGGCTTGCTTCTGGCTCAGTCAGAACAACGAGAATCTCTACATCCGTGAGATTGAGAATGTGGCGGCTGGTGTTACGGGTCGACGCGCGAAGAGTTGTTCGTTCAATGGAGCATGTGCAAACTACTTCTGTCTGGATGCCGAGGGCCTGGTCTGGCCGTGTGACCGGCTTTCGACCGATGTCCGACATCTGCTGGGCGACTTGCGGAGCCAAACCCTTCAGGAAGTTTTGGAGGGAGGGGCTGCAGTCTTTCACGCAGAACGAACAAGGCAGTTGTCGAACGACTGCATTCCTTGCCGGTGGCGCAGTGCGTGTAATAACGGGTGTACCGCAATGCGGGACCCGCACACCGGTACCTATGTGTATTGCAATGCCAGAAAAGAGATGTTCAATGCTTTTTCGGTATTGCTGAATACGGAACCAACAACTCCATCGGCAATACTACCGATGGATTCTAAAAGGAGTCAACTATGATGTTGGGAATCTTCGGTGGCGAGGCGGTCATCCGGGGTATTGCGCAGCGAATGGCAGTTCTGCCACTCCTGCTTGATACTCAAGTAGAAGTGCCAGGCGACGACAGTGTCCGCATGGCATGGAGCAATAATTGGGCTGACTGGGATAACTCAGGCGGTCATAATGAGTGGGAGGACTGGAATCCTTCCCCTCCGGGAGGGTAAAGATTTACGCAATTCAACGAGGGAGGGTCCCATGACTCCTCCCTCGTTTTTGTTTGATAAAAATGCGAATTTGTGACATATTGCGAGTATGGATTTTAGCCTTCTTTTGACTGATGAAGAATATCAAGAACGGTTTGCCGGAAAGAATCATCCGACGCCGTATGTATATGAGTTGCGTTCAGGGGAACAAATGCTCATGTATTTTGGCGTGCGACACAGTAGAAATCCGGATGATGCTCAATGGGAAAAACTGAAAATCTCATGGGAAGATTTTTTCCGGAAAACTAGTTTGCGTCGAATCATTCTTCTTGAGGGAGGCAAACCGTTACAACTCGAAGATAATTGGTCTAATGTCGTTCGTAAATATGGTGAAGCCGGGGTCATTCTTTCTTTTTCCCGCGGCAGTGGTGTGGAAATTGCTTGGCCGGATTTAGCTATTAACAAAGAGGCGGAGAAGTTATCAGAACAATTTGAATCGAATCTCGTGGCATACTATATCTTCGCGCGTAGCGCGGGTGCTTGGCTTCGCGCGGGAACAATGGGGACATTTGATGAGGTGTTAATGAAAGCGGCTGTCGCAACATCGCAGAGAGTTTTCAGTGCGCCGGATACCGTCTCCGTATATGCGGCCATTCATAATCAGATATTTAAACACCCGCTCGATGAAACCCAAAAGAAAGTTATCATTCGTGCTTCTGCTCCCGTGTATTACGATTCAATCATCAACGACATTGCCCGGGCATCCAGCCGTTTTCGCAATGAGCATATTGTTAACGAGGTGGAAAGGTATTGGAAAGAAGGGTATAGTATTTTCCTTGTGTTTGGTAGCGCGCATGCTGTGATACAAGAAGCGGCATTGCGGGCTATGGTAGAAAAATAATCTGCCATGTAATCTCTAATCAAAATAACTAAGGCTTTAGGATAATGTACCAGAAGCGGGGTTGACTTTTTGGTAAAAAGGGTGTACAATTAAAGGTATAGTAAGAAAACAGTCCCGAACGAGGTCGCGAGGGCTCGCAGCGTGCCTCTACCTCGTACGGGATAATGGCCTTAACAATTTTCCCAGGCAAGGCCTGTACAGGCCTTGCCTGGGGACTCCGCTCTCTTTGGGCGGACAACAGCTCTGAAACCGGAGGGGCAACCCTTCGGTAAACTCAGGGCGGGGGAGAAAAAAGATGTACGAGAATGGAACGAGAGCGCGAGAGTACGACAGTCCGAAGTTAGTGTACGGGTTTTTTGCGGGCGCGGGAATGGTTGCGTGGGTTCTGTGCCTGGCAATCTCGGCTCTGTTTCTGACCGGATGCGGGAAGGGAAGTCCCACAACTCCGCCTCCGCCGAATCCGGATGACTATGAAGCTCTACCGGTCTCACATCAGTTGGTTGACAACACGGGGAAATCGATTGGCATTACTGCCACTCTTATGTCTACCAATCCGCCGCGTGGGTCCACAATTGGATATCAACAGCAAGCTGAAATGAGCATTCAGTTTCGCAGGGAAAAGAAGGC
>Ga0209541_10018052_pt1 | contig 10252 bp, 12 predicted proteins | sample RifCSPlowO2_01_FD_184027 | JGI IMG/M metagenome (GOLD analysis project Ga0209541, IMG submission 184027) | Groundwater microbial communities from Rifle, Colorado - Rifle CSP2_plank lowO2_0.1 (SPAdes) (version 2) | ecosystem: Environmental > Aquatic > Deep subsurface > Groundwater | place...
CGAACGGAATTCTGTCCTCGCCGCGCTGTGCGCGGCTCGGAATGGGCGGGCGGGCAAAATGAATTCTGAAGCCGAGAGCATTCCAAATTGCCAAAAAACCTGAAAACAAATCGGCTCGAACCATATTTTGGAAGGGCAAAAGAAATTTTTTCATAAAAACTATGAACCAAAAAGGATTTATAAACATTTTATTGATTATCATTGTTGTTGCACTTGTTGGTGCTGGAGCTTATTTTGTTTCGACTAAACAAATTACTCCACCTAATCCAATTTCAATTCCCACACCTTCGCCCACTCCGACTCCAACGCCTTCGCCAACACCCTCGACATCCACACAAATTACAAATCGTGGAATGAAAGTAAAGGTGGTATTGACCGGACCATTGCAAGTTATTCAACATAATTTTCAAGGCAAGGAAGTTGTTTTGGATAATATGGGTAATCTACAAGCAGGAAATCGTATCGGAATTGTGCGTAATCCTTTTGGTGAACCGAGCGAGGTAGCTTCGATAGATGTTTTGTTTCTCCATGATCAGATACGCAAAGCTAAAGAGAATCAACAAGAATCATTTACTTCCGCTGTTCTAACAATTGATCTGCCCACAAATTCTACTGGGGGAGAGTATTTGATAATTTACTATCTTGATAATGGCAATAGAAAGTTCGACAAGGGTGAATCTTTTGAAAGCTCTTGGACCGGAGGCCGCGACACTTTTGAACTTCAATTTTTGGAAGCAACATCTGAGGAAAAAACAAAGCTTGGTGGTCATAAAGGTTGGAATATCGTGGAGGGTGGTTTTCCTCAGCGTTATACACAAGATTTTAATAACTCCATTATCCGTATAGAACCAAAACCACGCATCATAATCGATTAGCTTCCCATTCTTAATTTGCCGCCAAAGAAAAACTTGAAATTGTTAATGCTCTCGGCTTCAGAATTCATTTTGCCCGCCCGCCCATTCCGAGCCGCGCACAGCGCGGCGAGGACAGAATTCCGTTCGAGCTATTTTTAGAATACACCGCAGTTGACAACTAAGTATTCGTGTGTCCGTATTACCTACGGCAGTAGTGTTGTGAAGTTTCCTCCAGTGACTTGGAGGCTTCGCCTCCAAGTGGACCGTAACCATTGTACAAATTGTTTGCTTTTTTATAAATATTTGGTATTATGGTAGCAAGTATGGAAAATCTTAATAGACAACAATTGATTTTGCTAGCATTGTTGGTGAGTTTTGTTACCTCAATTGCAACCGGTATCGTAACAGTGTCTTTGATGGACCAGGCACCAGCGGGAGTAACTCAAACGATAAATCGGGTGGTGGAAAAAACTATTGAAAGAATAGTCCAAGCGCCGACACAAGCGGCGGCGGTGGTTACCAAAGAGGTGATTGTTACGGAACAGGATTTAATTACCGCAGCTATAGAAAAAAATACCAATAGTGTCGTTAAAATTGAAATGGCGCAAGTGATGTCCGAAACCACCGGCGTCTTTGCTGGTTTGGGTGTGGTGGTTTCTTCTGACGGCGTTATTGTCGCTGATCGCACTAATTTCATACCGGAAATAAATTATGTAGTTAAGTTTTTTGACGGTAAAGTTTTGCCTTTGGCAATAGTTTTCACCGAGGAAAAAAGCCGAGTGGTGATTTTCCGAGCGGTGGTTGATAATAAAGAAAAATATAATTTTTTACCAGCGACATTCGGCAATTCTGATTTACTCAAATTAGGTCAGACGGTCATCGGTTTATCTGGCGCCAACCAATTGACTGCCGCGGTCGGCGTAGTTTCCAGTTTTGATGTCCGCGACGAACCAACTGCCGAAGGCGCGACGACTACTGTTAAAGTCAAACGGGCACTTGATACCACGATTCCAGTTAAAGATTTCGTTACCGGTGGCCCATTAATTAATACCTCTGGCGAGGTGATAGCGGTGAAAGTTGCGGGCAGCGATATGAGTTATGTTCCGATAAATTTAATTAAAAAGATTTTACCCAATTCTGATGTTACCCATTGATCGTTTTACAACCAAAGCCAAAGAATCAATTAAACGAGCCCACGAGCTTGCTATTGAACGTGGTCAAAATCACGTCAATCCCGTTCATCTGCTTTTAGCTCTGGTTTTACAGGAGGACACTTTAGTGGCGGCGATTCTTGACCGCTTGGAAGTAGATACTCCGCTACTTATTGATTCGCTTTTGGAGACAATTGAAAGTCCCGAAAGTGGCTCGGTTTTAACACCTTCTTATCAACTTTATTTGACGCCGGAATTGGCTCAGACAATTGAAAGTTCGGCGCGAGTGGCGCTTTCTTTGAAAGAAGAATTTGTTTCGGTGGAGCATCTTTTTCTTGCTATTTTTGATTCTACCAATCAAGCACGAGAAATTCTTTCACGCTTTAGACTTGATAAGAATTCAGTACTCCGAGTATTAGAGGAAGTGCGCCACACTAAAATCACTGATGTTAGCCAGCCTAGAAAATTTCGTTGGTTGCCTAAATACACTCGTAATTTGACCAAGTTAGCCAAAGAAAATAAACTCGACCCGGTAATTGGCCGCGACAATGAAATATTCAGAATCATTCAAATCCTGTCCCGCCGGACGAAAAATAATCCGATTCTTATTGGCGAAGCCGGTGTTGGCAAGACGGCTATCGTTGAGGGTTTAGCTGGCCGAATCGCTACCGGAGATATTCCTGAATCGCTTAAAGATAAGGAATTAGTTTCGCTGGATCTGGGGCTTTTAATTGCCGGCACCAAATATCGCGGTGAGTTTGAAGAACGGCTCAAAAATATTATGAAGGAAATCGAACGGGCTGAAGGCAAAATCATTTTATTTATTGACGAAATTCACACCATTGTAGGTGCTGGTGCAGCCGAGGGTTCAATGGACGCGAGCAACATGCTAAAGCCGGCTTTATCACGCGGTGAACTGAGAGCTATTGGCGCCACTACTTTACGCGAATATCAAAAGCATATTGAAAAAGATCCGGCCTTGTCTCGTCGTTTCCAGCCGGTTTTGGTGGTTGAACCGTCAATTGAAGACGCAGTGACGATTTTGCGCGGGCTTAAAGAAAAATACGAATTATTCCACGGCGTTCGTATCAGCGACGATTCTATTTTAGCGGCGGTTAATTTATCCAGTCGTTATATCACCGACCGATTTTTACCGGACAAGGCGGTAGACTTAATAGATGAAGCGGCATCGTCGCTCAAGATTTCTTTGGAAAATATGCCACCAGTTTTGGAAGAAACCCGCCGTAAAGTGATGCGTTTGGAGATTGAAAAAGAAGCGCTTAAAAAGGAAGCGGAATTAAAGAAAAGTAAAACTCGAATTAAAGTCATTGAAGAAGAAATAGCTAATTTAAAAGAAAAAACCGCTGATTTGGAGTTACGTTGGAAAAATGAAAAAGAAATTATTACCGAAATTAAAAATCTCAAGAAAAATATGGAAACAGCCCGATTGGAAGCCGAGGGCGCGGAAATTCGAGCTGATTTAGGTAAAGCGGCGGAAATCCGTTACGGAAAAATTCCATTAATGGAAAAAGATTTGGAGGTCAAATTGAAAAAATTGAAACGATTACAGGTCTCACGCCGATTATTGAAAGAGGTTATTAATGAAAATGAAATTGCCGAAGTGGTTTCTCGTTGGACTGGTATTCCGGTAACTCGGATGTTGGAAGCCGAATTGGCAAAACTTTCAAGGATAGATGAAGAACTCAAAAAGCGCATTATTGGTCAAGACGAAACAGTTAAAAAAATTTCTGACACAATTAAACGTTCGCGTGTTGGTATTTCCGATCCTAACCGGCCTATAGGTTCATTTATTTTCTTGGGTCCGACCGGTGTCGGCAAAACCGAATTAACCAAAGCGTTGGCGGAATTTATGTTTGATGATGAAAAAGCATTGATTCGTTTGGATATGTCCGAATTTATGGAAAAACATTCGGTTTCCAAAATGATTGGCGCGCCACCCGGTTATGTCGGTCACGAAGAAGGTGGTGCTTTTACTGAAATTGTTCGCCACCGACCTTATTCAGTGATTCTTTTTGATGAAATTGAAAAAGCCCATCCGGAAGTATTTAATCTTTTGCTTCAAGTTTTGGATAACGGACGTTTAACCGACGCTAAAGGCCGAGTGGTGAATTTTCGCAATTCCATCATTATTTTAACTTCCAATATTGGAGCTCAATTTATAGACAAAATGGAAAAAATAGGTTTTTCCGTTAGAAGTGGTGAACAAACCAATTATACTGAAGCTAAAAATAAAGTACTGGCCTCGCTTAAGGATTATTTTCGCCCAGAATTTTTAAATCGATTGGACGATATTATTGTCTTTGACATTTTGTCATCCGAAGCGGTCAAAAAAATCGTAGATATTCAAATGGTCCAGGTTCAGGAACGACTCAAAGGCAAAGAAATTGAATTGACCGTATCGCCGGCGGTGTTTGATTATCTCGCCAAAGATGGTTATAGTCCGCAATATGGTGCCCGGCCTCTGAAACGATTGATTCAAACCAAAATTCTTACGCCGGTGGCGTCATTGATGATTTCTCAAGGTTTAATGAAAGGCAGTAGTATTTTTGTTGATTTTAAAGATAATAATTTTGTTTTTAGCGTTAAGAATGGCAAAAAAAGTAAATTGAGCAACGAAGTTGAATTAGTTCAAACAATATGAAAGTTATTTTAAATCAAGATATTCCCAAAGTAGGGAAAAAATATGAAGTAAAAAATGTTGCTGATGGACACGCTTTGAATTTTTTGATTCCGCGGGGTTTGGTGGTGGCGGCAACGGTTGGCGCTTTAAAAAAATTGGAAATCGTCAAAACCATGGTAGTGGTGGAGAAAAAAGTTCAAGAGGATTTGTTGTTAAAAAATTTAGAGTCATTAAATGGCGTTAAAATTGAAATTGCCGAAAAAACCAATGACAAGGGTCACTTGTTCGCCGGTCTTCATAAGGAACAAATTATTCCGGTAATCAAAAAACAAACCGGTTTTGATGTTTTACCGGAGTTTCTGATTTTGGATAAACCGATTAAAGAAATCGGTGAACAAACGATTGAAGTAAAAGTTCAAAACAAAACCGCGAAATTTACTCTTATCGTAAAAAAAATTAGTTTCAACCTAAATTTGCGATAGCAAATTTAGGTGATTTAAACCACACTGACGGTTTTTTTGACGAGAGTTTGGTTGTTAAAACCAAGTTTGCGTTTACGGCCGTATTTAACGATACCATTTTTGATAGCGTAAATCGTGTGATCTTTGCCTAATAAAACATTTTTATTGGGTAAAATGCGAGTGCCACGCTGACGCACAATAATACTGCCCGGCGTAGCTTTTTCACCGTCATAAAGTTTAATACCGAGATATTTCGGATTGGAGTCCCTAAGGTTTTTAGCTGTACCGCCTGCTTTAGTATGAGCCATATTTTTAAAAAATTTCTAATTTCTAATTCTTAATTTCTAATGTAGAATAAGGCATATGATAGCGGAGTTTTGGAAAAAAAGCAAGGAGCAAATGGCGATTCTAGAACAACCAGATTTTTTTATTGTGGCACTGATTATTTTGGTGGCTTTTGCTTCTTTTGGCTTGGGTCGACTTTCCAAAATCCAAACCGCCCGCGCTCCGCTTAAAATTGAACAAATAGCGGCGATTGAAAAGGGTATTGAAGGTATAACTAAGTCTTCAAATATTATACCAGCGACTAATAATCAAACCCAATCAGCTGAAATGTACGTAGCTTCTAAAAATGGCACCAAGTATCATTTCCCATGGTGCGCTGGTGCCAAGAGTATTTCCGAAGGCAATAAAATTTGGTTTAATACTGTTGAAGAAGCGCGTGTCGCTGGTTATACGCCAGCGAGTAATTGTAAGGGGTTAAAATAACAAATCGGGCTATAGTATAGTGGTAGTATACACGCATGGGGTGCGTGAGGTGGCAGTTCGATTCTGCCTAGCCCGAAAGACTAAGTAAAATAAAGACAAAGTAGGGATTTCGTGGTCTGGTATTGACAACAGGGTTTGAATATGCTAGGATGTTAGCGTAATCAGAGCTCGGCTCTGATTTTCGTTTAAGCAAATTTAACCATTAAAATCATGATATTCAGCGAATTGACGATGACTGTCTTGCTCTTTGCCAACACCTTCTCTGTCATCAATTTATCTTTTGAATCTTTTGAACCAAACGCGTCGGCCGCGGTGACTATTAAGACGCCGCAAACTCTGGAAACACTAGTTCGTGATTATTTTGTTGACGAACCGATTTTAGCTGAAGTTGCCCGCTGTGAGTCGCAGTTTCGCCATTATGGGAAAAGTGGCAACATTATTCGCGGTATCATTGTTCCAGAAGATATCGGTGTAATGCAAATCAACGAATATTATCATGGTGAGCAAGCGGAAAGTTTGGGTCTAGATATTTATTCACTTGAGGGTAACCTTGAGTATGCGAAGTATCTTTATGAGAAAGAAGGTACGAAACCTTGGCGGTCTTCGGCGAAATGTTGGAATCGCGAATTGGCAAAGGTCTAAAGACAAAAAGGCGAAACCTTAAGGTTTCGCCTTTTTGGCACCTTTCTGGTACCTTCAATTTATAATAATGTGTTAAAATAAAATTATGAAGCAGAAATTTGTTATTGAAGGATTGGCCGGTAAAAAAGTATTAAATGGTGAGATAAAAGTCAATGGCGCCAAGAATGCGATTTTACCGCTTTTGGCGGCGACAATTTTTTTGGACAAGCCGGCGGAATTTTCCAATGTGCCAAAGATTGAAGATGTAGCTCGGATGTTGGAACTTTTAAAAATGCTCGGCTCGGAATTTGAATGGACAGGAGAGCGAACTTTGAAAATTGATGCTAGTAAATTGTCCAGTCAGGTTTTAGATAATGATAATGCCAAAAGAATGCGGGCGTCCATTTTATTGACCGGACCGCTATTGGCGCGGTTCGGTAAAGTTTCTTTTCCCCACCCGGGTGGCTGTGTGATCGGCGAACGGCCGATTGATTTATTCATTGAAGGTTTTAAAAAAATGGGTGCGTCGGTTTCGGAAAAAAATGAACTTTTCGAAATTTCGGCGGTGAACGGTTTGATAGGCACGGAGTTTTTCTTTCCTGTGCCCAGTGTTACCGGTACCGAAACTTTGATGTTGGCGGCCGTTGGTGCCAAAGGTAAAACAATTTTGAAAAATGCCGCACTTGAACCGGAGGTGGTTTGCCTCGCCGAGTTTTTGAACTCGCGCGGCGCGAGAATTTCTGGCTTTGGCACACCGGAAATTATCATCGAAGGAGGCCGATTATTTAAAGAATCCACTTCATCCCGCCTAATTGACGGGCGGACGGTGGACAAAGTTTTTCCAGTGATTCCCGACCGTATTGAAGCCGGCAGTTTTTTGATTTTGGGCGCTTTAGCGGCGGATAATTTGAAAATCACCGATTGCCAACCAGCGCATTTGGATTCATTGATTGAGGCCTTGCGTTTTTCAGGAGTGACTGTAGAGGTCGGAAGTAACTGGCTTGCCATAAAGAATAACGAAAAAGTTGCCAACGAAACACTGCGGGCGGTGAATATCAAGACCAGAGAATACCCGGGTTTTCCTACCGATTTACAGGCTCCCATGACGGTGTTTTTAACTCAAGTTTTTGGTGAAAGTTCAATTCACGAAACAATTTTTGAAGGTCGGTTGAATTACGTTGTCGATTTGGAAAAGATGGGAGCGAACATAAAAATGTGGGATGCCCATCGCGTGTTGGTCAAAGGTCCAACATCGCTTAAAGGCAAAGAGTTGGATGGACCGGACATTCGCGCTGGTTTGGCTTACATTTTAGCGGCGATTGTAGCTGAAGGCGAGTCTACGATTAACAACGCTTATTTCATTGACCGCGGTTACGAACGGATTGAAGAACGGCTCAAAAAAATCGGTGTTAAAATCAAGCGAGTTGACTGCGAGGTGTGTTAATTAAAGACTTAAGTTTACTGACTGTTCGATGGAGTTGCACGGCAGTGGTGTTTTTTGTTTGTCCAGTTATGAGAGAAATTTCTTTGAGCGATAAAAGTCGTATATTTCGACTAAATTCAGTAGAAAAAGCTGGGCAAGTGGCTTGTAATATCGACATCTTTGAAACGTCATCATTAAAGTAGAGGTCGACTATATAAACCATTATTATTAATAACTAACTATAAAATAACATGACTAATATTATGAGCTTCTCAAAGACATCAATTCGAGTTCTTCTCGGTTTGGGTTTGATGGTAATGACGGTATTGGTTTTGGGTATACCTTCATTTGCCAATGCTGACCTGAATCGCCAGCTTGAAGTCGGCATGTCCGGTTCTGATGTATCAGCAATTCAGGCCTTTCTTGCTCAAGACAGCTCTATTTATCCTGAAGGTTTAATAACCGGCTACTTTGGTTATCTCACTAAAGCCGCAGTTGTCAGATTCCAAAGCCGTAACGGCATTTCAGCCGTCGGTCGCATCGGTCCCGTTTCTTTGCCTGTATTTAATGCGCAAATGGCTAGCGGAATGATAAACGGTGCCGCGGCGCCCCAGATTAGCAATGTTAGTGTTGCCACTACCAGCAATAGTGCTGTGATCAACTGGAACACCAATGAATTCGCGAAGGGTGTGGTTTACTATAGCTCCACCCCACTTATCACCTATGAGCGCACTAATTCTGTCGATGTTAGCGGCAATACAGCAATGACTGACACGAATCTTCACACTTCACAAAGTGTTTCGTTGTCAAATCTCTCGGCAAACACCACTTATTACTACTTGGTTTACGCGACTGACCAAGGGGGTAATGTAAGTGTCTCCTGGCCAGCAACTTTCCACACTATTCAGTGATGGAAAAAGCTACAAGAGTAACAAAACAAAAAATCACCCTCTGATAAAATTCCGGGTGATTTTTTGTTTCCTGTAAATGGGCAGGGTGGGATTTGAACCCACAATCCTTTCGGAATGCGCTCCTAAGGCGCACGCGTATAGCCAATTCCGCCACCTGCCCATATTTATATATTGACTAATTTTTTTACTTTCGGCAAATGTAGATGAAAGCCGGCCAGATATTGCGTGGTTCAAAACTGATGTCTATTTGTCGGAAAAATTTTTTGAACATTCGTCGGCTTTTTAGCGAGTATTGAAATTGAACGAAAAAGCCGTTAGGTTTCAAACATTCGATGACAGCAACGATGATTTTTTCTGTCTGGTGTCTGCCGAAATTACCGAATGGTAAGCCGGAAACAATGGTATCAGCCGAATTTTTTCCGAAAATTTTCGGCAAAAACTCGGCGTTTTGATTATAACAGACCAATCTAGGATCTTTAATTTTTTTTTCCAAAAAACTAATAAAATCAGGGTTAATCTCCAAAACATTTAATCGACCTTGGGCGGGTAAAATTTTCAATAATTCTTTGGTAATAGCGCCGGTGCCGGCGCCAAGTTCAATGATAGTTTTAGCACCATTAGCTGATGCCGCTAGAGCCATTTTTTTTGCTAAAAATCGCGAGCTTGGTACCACGGCGCCAACCCGATAAAAATTTTTGATGCTGTTTTTTATAAAAATTAATTGTTCCATTTATCAATTAAATTTCCGCCCAGTAGGATTTGAACCTACGACCCTCCGCTTAAGAGGCGGGTGCTCTACCAACTGAGCTATGGGCGGATAAATTTCCCCGACCTACCAAAACAGCTATGAACGAATTATTTCCACGACCTACCAAAACAGCTATGAACGAATTATTTCCACGACCTACCAAAACAGCTGTGGGCGGATTGAGAAAGTTTAAAACTAAAAATGAAAAGTGTAAAGTTCAATTTTTTGAGCAGTTTCTTTTTAGCCATTTTTGGTTTATGATTAAATTATTGCGGGATCGTCTAATGGTAGTCGCCTCATCGGCGACCCGCCGGAGAGGCGGGGACAATATGTTTTATGCATATATTTTAAAAAGTAAGAATAATGGTAGATTGTATGTTGGTAGCACCGACAATTTAAAACGTAGGTTTAAGGAACATAACCAAGGTATTGGCGGTAACTATACAAAAAACAACAAGCCGTTTGAGCTAGTTTTTTACGAGGCATATTTGAGTTATGATTTGGCTAGGAAAGCAGAAGAATTTTATAAGACAGGTTATGGTAGAGAAGTGTTGAAAAGTAAATTGAAAATTTAAATTGTCGCCAGAACTGCCGGATCGTCTAAAGGTAGGACATCGCCCTTTGGAGGCGAGTATCTTGGTTCGAGTCCAAGTCCGGCAGCTCTGGTGGGAATA